>Ga0187862_10003204_pt1 | contig 16130 bp, 18 predicted proteins | sample June2016WEW_10_1_FD_133003 | JGI IMG/M metagenome (GOLD analysis project Ga0187862, IMG submission 133003) | Peatland microbial communities from SPRUCE experiment site at the Marcell Experimental Forest, Minnesota, USA - June2016WEW_10_150 | ecosystem: Environmental > Terrestrial > Soil >...
CCGAAGCAAAGATATCCTCGCTGGAGCCGAGCGAGGATCACTATCAGCAACTGCTCCAAAGCCTCAAGGAAGCGCGATCGGCTTTGGAGGAGGCCAGGGAATCCGCCGAAGCCGCCAACCGCTTGAAGGACCGCTTTTTCGCGGTATTGAGCCATGAGTTGAGGACGCCGCTGACGCCGGTTCTGATGGCGTTGGCGGCGATTGAGGCGGGTCCGGAACTGCCGCCCGGCGTGCGCGACGACATCGCCATGATCCGGCGGAACGTGGAACTGGAATCCAAATTGATCGACGATCTTCTGGACCTGAGCCGCATCACCAGCGGCAAGCTGGCGTTGCGGGAGCGGCGGGTGGATTTGAACGATGCGGTGAGGCACGTTTTCGGCATCTGCCGGGACCAGATTCTGGAAAAAGGCGTTCGCGTCCATTTCGATCTGGGCGCGGACGTGGGTTCGGTGAACGCCGATCCGGCGCGATTGCAGCAGGTGCTGTGGAACGTGGTGAAGAACGCGGCAAAATTTACGCCGGCGGGCGGCGACGTTTACGTCTCCAGCCGGCGCGCAAGCGGGTGGGTTCGGGTTTGCGTGAGGGACACGGGGATCGGCATGTCGGCCGAGGTTCTGGAGAACATTTTCAACGCGTTCGAGCGGGGGAACGCGGAAACGGCCCGGCAATTCGGGGGGCTGGGGCTGGGGCTGGCGATTTCCAAGGCCCTGGTTGAACTGCATGGGGGTAAAATCTGCGCCCAGAGCGGTGGAGCGGGAAGGGGGTCGGTATTTACAATCGAACTTCCCGCGCTGGAGGCAACAATGGAAAACGCGGCAACAGGAACGTCCGCCCGGGCCGACGCCGGCCGGGCGCCGGTGCGGCTTTTGGTCGTGGAAGACCATGCCGACACGGCCACCATGCTCGCCAAGCTGCTGGGTTCGGCCGGATATTCGGTGAAGACGGCGGCCAGCGCGGCCGAGGCGCTGGACCTGGCATCGAAGGAGCCGTTTGATCTGCTCGTCAGCGACATTGGCTTGCCGGATGCCACGGGCTATCAGTTGATGCAGCAAATCAAGGAGCGTTACGGCACCAATGGCATCGCCATGAGCGGATACGGCATGGACGAGGACATCCGCAAGAGCCGCGAGGCGGGATTCAGCGATCACCTGGTAAAGCCCATCAGCTTCGCGCAGCTCGACCAGGCGATACACCGGCTGATGAAATGCGGACAGTAGCAACTTTCGCCATGGGCATTGAAAAAAAGCCCACGGATGGCTATCCGTGGGCTTCTTAATTTTGGATGGGAAGCGGCTATTCCGTTCCCAGGGCCGCCAGGCGGGCTCGGGCGTCGATCAGCGTGGGATCGCAGTCGAGCGCTTTCTGGTATTCGGCCTTGGCTTCGGCCTTGCGGCCATCGTTCTGATAAATGCTTGCCAGGTTGTAGTGGATTTGGGCCTCGGTCAGGACGGGGGTCCACATGCGAACGGCTTCCTGAATCTTGTTCTGGCGGGCCAGGAACAGGCCGTAATTCGCGCGGCAAGGCCCGTTGTTGTAATCCTTTTCGATGCCTTTTTGGTAGGTGGCCTCGGCCAGCTTGGGGAGCCCGGCCAGTTCGTAGCAGTACCCGAGATTGCCGTAGGCATAACCCGAGTCGCCGCTGGCGTCGATGTAACGCTTCCAGATCTCGATGGACTTGTCGTAGTCCTTCTCGCCGGCGTAAATCACGCCCAGGCGATAGAGCGACGGCAGGTGCTTGGAATCGATGTCCAGCGCCTCGTTATACTGATGGATCGCGCCGCTGAAGTTGCCCTGCGTTTCGGCCACTTGCCCGGCGGCAAAGCGGGTGTTCGCCTTTAGCGCCGGCTCCGGCGCCTCGGTGATCTTCGCGTTCTCCGATTTCATCTTCTGAGCGTCCGACGGCGTCAAGCCGGTAATGGAGGCGTTGTTGTGGTGGCTGCTGCAAGCGCACAGAAAAATCGACAGGCCGAATAGTGTGATGACTTTGTTCATATACGCTTTCCTTCGGTCAAACGACGCGGCAAGTTAAGCAACGAGGTCAAAGCTTGACGGTTGTATCGGCTATTGGTGATATGCCGTGAAGGCGGAACGGATGAAAACCGACGAATTCCGCTTATCGGACGGACGTGGAAATGGATAATGGATAATGGATAGTGGACAACTGTCAATTATCCATTATTCATTGTCAATTATTAACTTATGCGAATCGGCGTCCAAAAACAGCAATACAATTCGTTGGTCCATTGGCTGGCGATGATCACGGCGGGGGCGACGTTTCCGTTGATCTTCATGGGCGGGCTGGTCACCAGCCACCAGGCGGGCATGTCCGTGCCGGACTGGCCCAATTCCTGGGGCTATAACATGTTCACGTTCCCACCGAGCAAGTGGGTCGGCGGCATTCTGTTCGAGCACACGCATCGGCTGGCCGGGACGGCGGTGGGATTTCTGACCATCCTGCTCGTGGCGGCGGCATGGGCGACGGATCGGCGGAAATGGGTCCGATGGACCGCCGTCGCGGTCTTCCTGGCCGTATGCGTGCAGGGGACGATCGGCGGCCTGCGCGTCGTGCTCAGCGACCGCGATCTGGCCATCGTTCATGGAATCGCGGCCCAGTTGTTTTTCTGCTTCATCGCCGCGTTCTGCGTGATGACCTCCCGGTTCTGGGCCGAGGCGCGAAACGTCATCCCGGCGTTCGCCGTCAGAAAAGTCCTGATCGTCGCGCTGACCACCGTGGCGATCCTCCTGGCTCAACTCATCGTGGGCGCCATCATGCGCCTCTGCGATGCCGGGCTGGCGATCCCCGATTTTCCAACCAGCTACGGCCATCTGCTGCCCCCGACACATATTGACGCCGCCTTTCGGCAAGCGGCGATCCATCAATATGGGATGGACCTGGGCCTCAATCGCGTGACCCTGTTCCAAATCTGGATTCATTTCGCCCATCGAATCGGTGCGACGGTGGCGAGCATTTCGGTCATCTGGCTGGCAACAATGATTCTGCTCCGGCTTTGGGCGCAGCCAGCGTTCACCAGGCCGGCATGGATCATTCTCGTATTGCTGGTGATTCAGGTGACGTTGGGGATTCTGACGGTGCTGCTGAGGAAGCCCGCCGACATCGCTTCGCTGCACGTGGCCGTGGGGGCGCTGCTTCTGGCGATGAATTGGATCATCGCGTTGCGCGCGATCGGAGTAATCCGGGCAACCTCATTCGCTCTCACGAATCCGAATAACTCCCTCATCGACCACCCAGAGTTTGCCGGTTAATTCTTCACACGGCAAGCGCTCGATCACCAATTGCAATAATTTCAGAACGTGCGATTTTGCATGGCTTGTCGGACGAAGCACTATGAAGCCCGGATACTCGGCGGGGGGATACGCTCGGATGTCCGCGAAATCCAAGTCCAACGTCACCAGCACGCGGCCTTCCGATTTACAGACCGTTGCCAACTTTGGATCAGGCCCCCCACCCATGCGCTGGGCGATGACTGTCACGGCGTCGTAGCGCGCTTGTGTTAGAAACTCCGCGGACTCCCGCGGCAGATTCTCGTCGATCTTGAAACGCATCAGGCCACCTTTGGACCGAGAGGCACGAGACGCTCCCGCGCCAATTCCGCTGCGTATGCGATGGCCGCCTGCACGTCTTCATGTCCTAGCGATGGATAGCTCTTCAAGATCGACGCCTCGCTCTGGTCATCCGCCAAATTATCCAGTACAACCGAGACCATCACCCGTGTTCCTTTGATGCACGCTTTGCCATGGCACACCATCGGATCGACCGAAATGCGTTCGCGCCAGTTCATTGCCGTTTCTCCTGTCAAGGCCTCAAATCAATCATAACCGCAATCCATCTCCCACGCCCGCGGCCAGTCGAAACGGGCGGGAAGCACGATCGGCATGAATCCGAATGAGGATACAAATCAGCCTGACCCGTTTATGTTCCCGCCCGGTCTCGGAGGCGATGCGCCGGATGCCGCTTCCGCGGAAATTGCGGTAGCTCTGGCTGAACGGGCAACTTGCACGAGGGAACTTCATTATCCGGCCAGGTTTGACTAGAATCCCTCGCTTCCCATGAATTCGGCCACGAACATCTACGAACTTTCACCAGCGAATTCCGGGACATCCTGGCGCGACGTTTGCGAGCTGGTGAAGCCGCGGATGAATCTGCTGATCCTGGGAACGACGACGGTGGGGTTTTCCATCGCGGCCAAAACGACGGAACAGTGGATGCGGCTGCCGCACACATTGGTGGGAACGGCGCTGTGCGCGGCCAGTGCGGCGATTCTCAATCAGCTATTGGAAAGGGAATACGACGGCCGGATGCGGCGAACGGCGCATCGGCCGCTGCCCATGGGAAGAATTTCCGTGCGGCTAGCGCTGGCGCTGGGGGTGGCCGCAGGGGTTTTGGGGGGATTGTATTTGCTGCTGTTCGTGAACCGGATGACGGCGCTATTGGGGACGGCGACGTTGACGAGCTACGTGCTGATTTACACGCCGCTGAAGCGCGTGACGACGCTGAACACCCTGGTGGGTGCGATTCCCGGTGCCGTGCCGCCGATGATGGGATGGACCGCGGTGACGGGGTCGCTGGCGCCGCCGGCGCTGGCGTTGTTCGGGATTTTATTCGTTTGGCAAATCCCGCATTTCTTGGCGATCGCGACGTTGTATCGGGAGGATTATCGGCTCGGGGGCTTCAAGATGTTGCCGGTGGACGATCCGCAATTGCGCCGCACGGGCAGACAGATGGTGTTGTACAGCGCGGCGCTTCTGCCGGTGAGTTTGATGCCCGTCATGGCCCAGGTTGCGGGGAGGGTGTATACCGTATCGGCGGTGGTGTTGGGGGTGACGTTTTTCGCCTTCGCGCTGTCGTGCGCGACCCGGCGCAGCCGGGCCGAGGCCCGAAAATTGTTCTTCGCATCGATCATCTATCTGCCGGTGCTTCTGGCGGTCTTGATGATGGATCAGATTTAGATCGCCTGACTAAATGAACCACAGAGAGCACAGAGGACACGGAGAAAGATGCGGTAAATCAGTCTTTCTCTGTGCTCTCTGTGTCCTCTGTGCCAGTTTTTTGGCGACTGGTTGCGGCCGGCCGGAAACGCCCGAGGCGCGTGCGTCGGCGTCGGGCAACGGCGTCATTAAGGGGCGGGTTGTTTTCCTGGGAGCGCCGCCCCAGGCCAAGGTGATTCCGGGTTCGCCGATGGTGCAGGACGAATCCATCCTGGTGGGACCCGGGCGGGGATTGAAAAACGTGATCGTGTATTTGAAGGATGCCCCCGCGTCGGCGTCGGCATTGCCGGCGCCGGCGGTGCTGGACCAGGTAAAATGCGTTTACGTGCCGCACGTGCTGGCCATTCAGGCGGGGCAGGTCCTTCGGGTGAAATCGAGCGACGCGGTGTTGCACAACGTGCATTTGAAATGCCTGGTGAACCCGGACGTGAATTTCGGATTCGCGGGCGTCGGGCAGCGTGACGTCACGCTTGCCTCGCCGGAAGCGCCCTTTGCGGTGCGGTGCGACGTGCATCCGTGGATGAGCGCGTGGATCGGCGTTTTTGATCATCCGTGGTTCGCGGTCACCGGGGACGACGGAAGTTTCACGATCGAGCACGTGCCGGCGGGGCAATATACGCTGGTGGCCTGGCAGGAAACGCTTCCGCAGCAGGAGCGGCAGATCACGGTCGAGGCCGCGGGGCAGACCGAAGCCGGTTTCACCTTCGAGGCTCCGTGACGGCAGTTCCATCAATGCCCGCGCCTTCATCGCAATCCGTCGTCGAGATCGAGCGACTGAGCCACAGCTACGGACAGCGGGCGGCGCTGGTGGATTTGTCGCTGCACGTTGACCGGGGCGAAATCTTCGCCTTTCTTGGCCCCAACGGAAGCGGAAAGACGACGCTGTTTCGCATCCTTTGCACGCTGATCGCGGCTGAGCCGGGGAAGGTCAAGATTCTCGGCTTGGACCTGGCGCAAAATCGCCGGGAGGTGCGCCGGCACATCGGGGTGGTGTTCCAATCGCCGAGCCTCGACAAGCAACTGACGGCCGAGGAAAACCTGCGGCAACAGGGGCATCTGTACGGATTACGCGGCTCGGAATTGTCGAAGCGAATCGACCGCCTGCTGGAACGGGTGAACCTGGCGGACCGCCGGCACGAACGGGTCGAGCGGTTTTCCGGCGGCATGAGGAGGCGGGTCGAACTGGCCAAGGGCATGCTGCATCAACCAAGTCTTCTCCTGCTGGACGAGCCGAGCACCGGTCTGGACCCGGCGGCGCGGATCGAGCTTTGGAGACTGCTGGGGGAGATTCAGCAAAACGAAGGCGTCACCGTGCTGCTGACGACGCATTTGATGGACGAGGGGGACCGATGTTCGCGGCTGGCGATTTTGGACCATGGCCGGTTGGCGGCGTGCGATACGCCGGCGGCCATGAAGGAGCGAATCGGCGGAGACGTGATCAGCCTGACGACCCGCCAGCCGCAGCGCGTCGCCGGAATCCTCAACGACAAATTTCAGCTTGCGACGGAAACCGTTGACGGCACGGTCCGACTGGAGCGAAAGCGCGGGCACGAATTCGTGCCGCAATTGATCGAAACGCTGCCGGGGCTGGTCGATTCGGTTTCAGTCGGCAAGCCGACGCTGGAGGACGTGTTCATTCACGTCACGGGGCGGTATTTTCGGGACGATGCCCCGTAAAATCGGCGGTCTTGGCGTGATGGGAAATCTTCACGACGACGTTCGCGGCGGTGATTTGCATCGTGCTTTCATCGACGAGCGTGACCGCGGGATGGAGAGAGTAAAAGACCTGCTTGCCCTGGCGGCGATTGGCGATCATGTTGTTGCCCCGCAGCAGACCGAGATGGTGGCTCACCGTGGGCTGTGCAAGCCCCAATTCTTCGCAAAGGGAAGTGACGTTCCTTTCACCCCTGGCCAGGGACAAAAGAACGTTCAACCGCGTCTTATCGGATAAAAGTCTAAAGAGGGAAACGAACTGATCCAAATCCTCGTCCAGCGCCACGGTATCCAGCAACGACATACAGTCTCCCGCGTTGGCTGATGTGAATTCATGGCGGTTGGTGTAAGTATAGTACCGCAAAACGCCGGGATTTGGAAAAACACAAAATGTTCTCCAGAGCAGCGATGAGATTGGGGTGCATGTCCGCAGCTTGCCGGGTCATAGTGCTGATGCCCGCCCTTGCCTTGGGCGCGACGGAATCGGCGCCGCCAGCCGCCACGCAGCCGTCGGTCGAGCAGTGGGCCGTTTTCGATCGGGCATTTCCCGGTCCCGCGACGGGTAACCCGTTTGTGGACATTGAATTATCCGCGCGATTCACTTCGGGAAATCAAACCGTGACGGCAGGCGGATTCTACGACGGGCGGGCGAACGACGCGGCACGGCGGGAGTCAAGACCGTGATTCGGTTATTTTATCGTGGGTATGTTTGACGAACCCAACGAAGGTCCGGCAGATCGCCCGCTGTCTCCGACGGATCGGGCGAAAGAGAAATCCGACGAGTTTCGCATGCACGCGGAACTGGCGGCGGTTTTTGAGGGGTGCAGGAAATTTGACGCCCGGATTTATCCGGGATTTGACCCGGGGATTGCCCGCGAGGTCCAGCGGGGCTTCGGCCGGCTGGAAAAATCGAAGTCGGCCGAGAGTCCCATCTTGCCCGAGCAATCCGCCGCCGAGGCGGCCGGGTTGCTCGACCTTCCCAATGCCCGCGAGCTGTCCACCAACGACTACCACCTCTACCGCCGGCCCGGCGAGGTCATGATCGTCCGTTGGCTTGCGGGCGATCAGGTCGAAACGTTCTACGAACGCATTCAAGCCCATTTCGACGCGGCGCTGACCGGATACCGGGAAGAGCAGCGGCATGCCCATGCATGGAAGCAGGACCCCGATACCCTGGCGTACCTGGCGGCCCTCGACGCCATCGAGGTGTCAATGGCCGACAGGTATCTCCGCGAATTCATCCGTAAGCACAAAATCTTCGTGCTCTCGACGCAGACGGCCGACGAGATCAACATCGCGTACCTGTCCGATTACGTCATGGAAGTCCCCGCGGCCGAGATCGTGGGCCCGGCGACGGCCCCGCCGGACGAGCCGACCGAGCGGGATTTGGCGTGGTTCTACAAGCTCTTCTCGCTCCGCGGAATCAGCGAAGGAATCGAGCAGATGTGCTTCTTCACGTACTTGCAGAAATCGGGGGATACGCTTGGAAACGAAGAATGAACCGTGGATGGTCTGCCATGAGCGAGCGCAGCGAGTCGGATGGAGCCAGCGGGACGCCAATAGAACTCTTCTTGCGAGGGATAGAGTGTTGGCGAGAACCGACCGTACGCTCGCTACTTGAGTTGAATCAGTGACTTACTGTGCTTTTGGGGATTACCATTGTTGTGGGGATTGATCCGGGATCAGCCAATTTGCCGCGGTGTCCCGTGCGACGTCATTTCTTCCGGCCATCTCACGAAAATGACGGGCCGAACAGAATCTGTTCGTATTTTGTTTGGAATTTGGATTCGGAAGTGTGTACTTTACGCAAGGCTGCCCCCGACCCCTGATAACCGACCCGATCCGGCCTAAGACTTCGGCCAGCCCTTGGCGGGTTTCACGGCTTGAAACGACTTGCGGATATTCTCCCGCCAGTCGCCCTCCAGCTTCAAAACCTCGGCCTTTGGGCCGGGCTTGACCCGTGATTTCGCGGCTGCGGCTGTTTTTGCGACTTTCTTCGTTGCCATGGCTACCATTATACCGAGGGTTTCCAGTCGTTGAACGAGCCGGTCGGCAGTGTCGTCCGGCAAGGAAACCGATGTCAGTGCGGCGGCGATTTGCGTCGTCATATTTTCTTCCCGCACATACGGTTGCGAGCAGTCTTTTTTGACTCGCTTGGTGCACCGCAAATAATTGTGGCCCTTCTGCGTTTCCATGGTGACGCCGCAGCCGCATTCGCCGCAGTGCAGGAGGCCCCGGTAGACGTACGATTTCAGCCGGACGGAATTCGGCTTGCTCCGGCGAGTCATGACTTCCTGCACCTTGTCAAACAGGTCTTTGGTGACGAGCGGCTCGTGAGCACCTTGGTGCATTTCGCCGTTCAAAACAAAGACGCCGTAATAGAAAGGATTTTGCAGGAGATATTGATAGCGGAAGGCCGTCATCGTTCGGTTTTTTACGCTCCGCAGTCCCTTGGCGTTTAGGAGTTCCCGAAGGCGGACAAGCGTGTACTGGCCGGTGGCGTAGAGTTCGAAAGCCATTTTGACGAGCGGGGCTTTCTCAGGATCGACGACGATTGTTCGCAGCTTCGGCTCGTTGAGATATCTTCATGTCCAGGTAGAGTTGAGAAAGCGTGTCCTAAAAATCAGCGGAGTACAAAGCCGTCCACACTTTGAGGATTGGAATCCTACGGTTGCCCGGCAATTAAAGGCCGATCTTGCAAGCATCTGTGGTTTTAAGCTGCCGTACAAAATATTGAAGCGATTCATCGTAGATATTGCTGTGGACAGTTCTAGTGTTCCGCTGCCGGCGTGAAGGGAGCGGAACGTCAGCAGGGAATTGACCTCATGCAAGACGCCAAGCGTCGGACTGAAAAGGAGATTGCGAAAATCGAAGTGAAACTGGATCGCCTCACGGCGGCCTACCTGGACGCGGGCGCATTTTCTGCCGCAGAGTTCCGGAAACGCAAGGTGGAATCGCTCAACGCCAAACGAAAACTCCAAGACAACCTCACCGCTCTTGACCGCGAAGACGTTTTACGGTTCGAACCGATCAAACGGTTCGTAAATGGCTCTAAACAACTGAAATACGTCGCCGAGGACGCCGACCCCAAAGAAATGCGAGCCAAGCTCGAAAGTGTCGGTTCGAACCTCACGATTCGAGACCGTCGCCTTCACTGGGAGCCACGCGGAGCGTGGCAACTCGTTGTAGCTCAAGGTTCTTTTGCCCACGTCAACGCCGCGTCGGAAATTTCCGACGCGGCGTTTTGTGGTGAAACTCGCCTGACTGCAACGAAGTGGAGCGACGGGGAATCGAACCCCGATTTGCTGAATGCGATTCAGCCGTCATCCCGTTAGACCATCGCCCCGGGTACTGCGTGAATTCTATGGCCCCCCGCGGCATCGTCAAGCCGGCCCCCGGAGCGTACAATCCACCCCCGCATGTTCCGTCACGTCCCTAATGCCCTCACCGCGTCGCGGCTGCTCCTGGCGGGGGTGTTTTTCGCCATGCTGGCGTATTACCAGAACGAAAGCGCCTTGCCGCGGCATGGAGAGGCGCTGTGGCTTAACATCGCGCTGATCGTTTATCTCATCGCCCTGGCGACCGATTTCCTCGACGGATACCTGGCCCGGCGATGGAAGGTCGAGGGGGCGTTTGGACGAGTGGTCGATCCGTTCGTCGATAAGGTGCTGGTGTTGGGGAGTTTTATTTTTTTCGCGGGGAAGAATTTCACCGAGCCATGGACTAGTCCCAATGGAACCGGGATTCCGCAGGGCGTGACCACGATCACCGGGGTGGCGCCGTGGATGGTGGTGGTGATTTTGGCGCGCGAACTGCTGGTCACCAGCCTGCGCGGGAGCATGGAAAGCAGCGGCGAAGCGTTCGGGGCGCAACTCAGCGGAAAGCTCAAGATGGGGTTTCAGTCGGCGACGATCCTGGTGATTCTGCTGTACGTGAATTATCGGCGTCGGCTGGATGCCGACGCCTTGCGCGCCGCGACGATCTTCCGGGATGCCTGCATCTGGATGACGCTGACCATCACGGTCATCAGCGGATCGATGTACGTTCACAGAGCAGTGTCGCTGTACCGCAAACACCCTCCGCAATCATGAAGCGATGGATCGTCACCATGGGCGGGGTGGGATATTTGCCGGCCTCCGGCACGTTCGCCAGCCTGCTCACGTGCCTTGTTCTTTGGCCGATCTTGGCCAACGTTGGGCCGGTGGCGCAGAACGTCGTAGCGCTGGTGGGATTGGGATTTTTTTCCGTGCTGAGCATCGCCCTGGCGCCCTGGGCTATCCGCGAGTTTGGCGACAAGGACCCGGGGCAGTTCGTGCTCGATGAAGCCGCGGGGATTTGCCTGTCGATTCTCTTGCTGCCGGCGAGGACGGGCTGGGGAACGGGGATCAATTTGTTGGCGGCGTTCCTGGCATTTCGGATCTTCGACATCACCAAACCTCCGCCGGCCCGGCAATTGGAGCGGCTGCCGGCGGGCTGGGGGATTCTGCTGGACGATCTGGCCGCGGCGGTTTACGCGAATTTGGTGTGCCAGGTTTTGTTCAGGTGGGTGCTTGCGATTTAGCGATGATCGGAACCGCGATTCTTGATCCAAAGCGGTAACGCCTCGGCGACTCGCGTGATGACGCCGTCCCAATCCCCTTTGCTGGGCTGGCGGAATAATCGCATCGATGGATACCAGGGGCTGTCGTCTCGCTCCAGCAGCCAGCGCCAGTCCGCAACAAACGGCAGCAACGTCCAGACCGGCTTGCCCATGGCGCCGGCCAAGTGCACCACGGCCGTGTCCACCGCGATAACCAGGTCCAGGTTGGCGATCAACCCCGCCGTATCGGCAAAATCCTCCAACTCCTCCGTCCAATCAATTAGCTCCATGCCCGCCGGCGGACACTTGGCTTCGGCGGCCGCATCACCTTTCTGAAGGCTGAAGAAACTCACGCCGGGCAACTGCCCCAGCGGCGCCAACCTTGCCAGCTTGATCGAGCGATTGCGATCGTCTATGTGGGTTGGTCTTCCCGCCCACACCAGGCCCACGTTGACCCGCGGGGAATGTTCGGCGAGCCGGTGTTGCCACCGTCTGGCATCGTCGGCATCGGCATGCAGATAAGGCGCTTCATTGGGGATGTTGGCTGAGTTTGTTCCGAAAATCAGCGGAAGGCTAAGCAGAGGACAGTGAAATTCAAAGGCCGGCAAGGGCTGGCCCCGTGCCACGATTCGGCATTTGCCGGACATCATTCGGAAAAGCCGCTCAAGTTCCGCGTGGCATTCAATGATGATTGACCCAGCACCCCTCCGGGCAACCAGGGGCAGATACCGGATAGTTTGAAGGGCATCTCCAAAACCCTGCTCGGCACGGAGCAGAATCGTGCGAGCTTCCAATGGGCGGCCGTCCCATTGCGGCTGGGCGAAATTTGGCGCCGGGGACGTAAAATCCTTGCATTTCCATCGCCATTTATACTCTTCCCAGCCTTGTTGAAAATCGCCCCGCGCCAGCAGCGCCAAAGAAAGATTATTGTGGGCTTCGGCAAGTTCAGGCTTAAGCCGAATGGCCTGCCTATATGCGATGATGGCCTCGTCAAGCCGCCCCAGCTCCCTCAACGCGATGCCCAGATTGCTGTGCATTTCGGGATAATCGGGCTTGAGTCGAATGGCTTGACGATAAGCGGCAATCGCATCTTCAAATTGCGCGGCGCCCTTCAATGCGTTGCCCAGGTTGCCGTGCGCTTCGGCAAAATCCGGTTTGAGCCCAATGGCCTGCCGATAGGCGGCGATGGCCTTTGCGGGCTGGCCATTGTGCTCCAGGGCGAGGCCCAAGTTGTAGTGTGCGTCGGCGTAATCAGGGTTCAGTCGAATGGCATGTTGACAGGAAGCGATGGCCTCGTCAGGCCGCCCCGCAATCTCCAACACAACGCCCAGATTATTGTGCGCTTCGACGAAATCGGGCTTGAATCGAACGGCCAACCGATAGGCCGCGATGGCATCGTTAGGTTGCCCGTTGGCCTTTAACGCATTGCCGAGATTGAGGTGGGCTTCGGCAAGATCAGGCTTGAGCCGAATGGCCTGCCGAAAGGCTGCGATGGCCTGGTCAAGTTGTCCGTTGGCCTTTAAGGCATTGCCCAGGTTGTAGTATGCGCCGGCGTCGTTGCGCGTCAGGGCAACGGCCTGCCGATAGACGACGATGGCCTCATCGAGTTGTCCCTTGTCCTTCAGGGCATTGCCAAGGTTACTGTGCGCCTGAGCATGGCTGGGATTGAGGGCGATGGCCTGACGAAAAGCGGCGATGGCCTCATCAAGTAGTCCTCTGTCTCGCAGCATAATGCCGAGATTGCCATGCGCTTCGGCGTGGTTGGGATTGAGAGTCAGGGCCCTGCGGATCAAATCCATCGCCAGGTCATTCCGTCCCATCTGATGGGCAATCACTCCCAGATTGTGCAGCGCATCGGGATGTTCCGGCTGCCGGGCCAGGATCTGCCGGTAAAATTGCTCGGCGTCGTGCAGCCGCCCGGCCTGGTCGTGCTGCACCGCCAGATCGAAGGCTTGTTGGATCGTGAGTTGGGTCATGCCGCGGATGGGCACTATCCGGTGCGGATTACTCTTTGGCAACCAGGGCGTGTGCAATCTGGAGGTCGGTCGGGGTGGTGATTTTGAGATTGCGTTCTTCGCCATCGACGAGCCAGACGGGCTTGCCCGCCAATTCCAGCATTTGAACGTCGTCGGTGATCTGATCGAGCGGGACTTTGCAGGCGGCAAAAGCGTCGAGCAAATCCTGCCGCCGCATGACCTGGGGGGTTTGCATGGCCCAGAGTTCGTGGCGGGGAAGGGTTTGGCGGACCGGCGCGGGGAGCGGGCCGGTGGCTTGCTTGATCGTCAGATGAACGGGCATCGCGGCGGCGGCGGCGCCGTGAAGGAGGGCGGCTTGAAAAGTCCGGTCGATCAGCGCCTGGGAAACCAGCGGACGGGCGGCATCGTGAACCGCCAGCCAGCCGATCGAGGCATGCGATGCCGTCGCGGCGATGCGGACGCTGTCGGCGCGGCAGTATCCACCGGGACACACGTGAAGTTTTCGGGCCGCCCGATCGTCGAGGAATTTGGCGCAATCGCGTGCGGCATCCGGATCGGGCGAGGCCACGACGACCTGGGCGACATCCTCGCGCTGGGCGAAAGCGGCCAGAGTCCAGGCCAGGACCGGCCGGCCGTTCAGCGGCTGAAAGAGCTTGCTGCCCGGCCCGCCAAACCGCGTCGATCGCCCGGCGGCGGGAAGAATCACGGCGAATTCGGGCATGGGGATTATCCGGGAAATTTTTTCAGGAAACTTTCGAGGGCGCTTCGTGCGGCAGCCGGCCGAAAATCATCTTTCCGGCGCTGGTTTGCAGGACGCTGGTGACGGTGAATTCGATTTCCTCGTTGAGGTGCGGGCGGCCCTGCTCGACGACGACCATGGTCCCATCCACGAGATAGCCGACGCCCTGCCCGGGCGATTCGCCGGGCTTCAGCAGGCGGACGGTCATCCGTTCGCCGGGTAGAACGACCGGCTTGAGGGCGTTGGCCAGATCGTTGATGTTGATGACGTCCACGCCGCGAAGGCTGGCGACCTTGTTGAGATTGAAATCGTTGGTGAGAACGCGGCCGCTGAGTTCGGCGGCGAGGTTCATCAGCTTGGCATCGACGTCCTCGGGCCCGGCGTCGCGGGCGGAGGAATCGTACATGATGACTTCCGTGCGCTTGTTGCTTTGCAGGCGCTGTAAAACGTCCAGCCCCCGCCGGCCGCGGTTGCGCTTGAGCTTGTCTCCGCTGTCGGCGATGGTCTGCAATTCGCTGAGCACGAAGCGGGGAACGATCAGCCGGCTTTCCAGGATGCCGGTCTCGGCGATGTCGGCGACGCGGCCGTCGATCAGGACGCTGGTATCCAGCAACATGGGGCGGGAACCCTTGGTCTGTTTGCTGAATTCCACGTAGGGAATGATGAAGCGGAAATCGTCCTTGGTCTGAAGGACGAAGCTGATCGCCAGATAAGTCAATACCACGCCGATGACGATGTCGACATTGCTCGAGATCGCCAGCCTCTGGGCATCCGAGGCATACGGCATGTAGGCCTCGACCACGAGCGGGATGGCCAAACTGAAACCATAGGTGGTGATCATTCCGACGATGAGGCCGAGAAACGTGCCGGAGAAAACAGCGAGTTTCCGCCTGGGAGAAAGAATGTCGACGCAGAGGATCAGGACGCCGACGCTCAACATGATGCCGAGCATCAGCCAGGAAGGAATCTGGAGGAGGCCGACGTCCTTCTCGACGAAGTAATAGCCGATGGCGGCCATCAGCAGGACGAACAGCGCTCTGAGAATCAGAAGGACCATGGGGCGCCCGTGAGCCTCCAGAGGGACATGATAGAAGCCAATAAGTACAAGTTGCAAGTGCAAGTGGCAAGTTAAAGTCTTTCCCGGCTTGCCACTTGCACTTGTAACTTGCACTTCCCCCACATTTGGCAATCGGCGGTTCGTTTCGTAGTCTCTGGGGCATGAATATCTGGCAGGCCTTGTTTCTCGGCGCGTTGCAGGGGGTTTCGGAGCTTTTTCCAGTCAGCAGCCTGGCGCAGTCGATTTTGCTGCGGACGCTGCTGGGGTGGAACATTCAAGCGGAAGGAACGGATTATCTGACGTTCCTGGTGGCCCTGCATCTGGCGACGGCCACTGCGCTGTTCATCTATTTCTGGAAGGATTGGAGGGTGGTCGTTTTCGCCTTCGTCGGCAGCGCCAAACGCGGGAGGTTGATCTACGACGAGGCCAGCAAGTTCGCGTGGCTGTTGGTTGCCGGAACCGTTGTCGTCGGCTTCTTCGGGCTGGTGTTTGAAAAGAAGCTCCGGCAATTGTTTGATGATCCGAAGAAGACGTGGATCGTGGCCGCCGTGCTGGTGGCCAACGGATTCATGATGCTGATGGCGGACGTGCTGAAGCGGCGGGCCAGCGAGCAGGAAAAACTCGCGGCGCCGGCGCCAACGGCGACGAACGATCCCGCGACCGATGCGCCCAGCCAGCGCCGAAACGCGGAGGACCTGACGATGATCGAAGGAGCGGCCATCGGGGCGACGCAGACGTTGGCGCTGGTGCCGGGAGTTTCGCGCAGCGGCGTCACCATCGCCGCCGGGCTGCTCGCGGGGCTCAGCTACGAACAGGCCACCCGGTTCTCGTTCATGCTGGCGACTCCGGTCATCGGGCTGGCGGCGGTTTTGAAAGTGCCGACTCTGTTCAAGCACGAATCGCACGAAATGCTGGTGATGACGGCGGCGTCAGCGCTGGTGGCGGGGATTTTCGCCTATCTCAGCACCAAGTTCCTCATGCGCTATTTCCAACACCATCGGCTTGGTCCGTTCGGATGGTATTGCATCATTTTCGGTTTGTTCGCGCTGGTCATGC
>Ga0187862_10003207_pt1 | contig 16121 bp, 13 predicted proteins | sample June2016WEW_10_1_FD_133003 | JGI IMG/M metagenome (GOLD analysis project Ga0187862, IMG submission 133003) | Peatland microbial communities from SPRUCE experiment site at the Marcell Experimental Forest, Minnesota, USA - June2016WEW_10_150 | ecosystem: Environmental > Terrestrial > Soil >...
AACTTGGACAGGCCTTTTGTTCAAAAGGGTGGGCCTGTAACGCCACAGGCGAATCGCACTCATGGTAGCAGGAAGAAGAGAGATCGAACCGCTGACGAGCTTCACATCCAGCACCTGGCCGAGCTGCCCGATGGTGGTGCGAACTTTTACGGTTTGTGCCAATCCATATCGATCCCCTGCCCTTGAATAACGAGGCCAAACGAAGTAGACGAGTTCACCCGCCTGCAATCGAGCGGGTTTATGAGCCCCAGCGGGTCCGAACTGCGGAGAAACAAGGACGGAAAGTTCCGAGGTCATAGCGATCGAAGAAGAGGCGGCGATCGGTTTTTCTGGGAAGGTCACCCGGAACGGTTTGCCGCCACGGGCTGGGACAGTCACAAGGATCGCGGAAGGCGGTGACGAGTGTGGCGCCGCGCCCGTCGCAGTCGTTACCCTGCGTGTGACGGGATTCTTCAGCGCGCCACTTATTGGGCCATCAGCCCTGGTTGAATGTGTGGGTTTCTGACTTGCGGGTGGCGGCCCGTTTCGCGCGATTAGCCCGGCCGCGCCCTTGCGCCCCGAACTGGATTCGGGATTAAGAGATGGCCTAGATTCTCTTGTCAGAAATGAATTTGAATCTGCGGAAGGCACATTTGCGAGAGACTCAGAATCCCGGGTGCTTTCCTTGGACTTTTCTTCGGAAAGCGTGGCCTGATCGAGTTTATTTGCACCCAAGGAGTTATCGGAATCAATGAGGGATCCGCTCGTTACTGTCGAAGATGGTCCGGCCGAACTCACGTGGGTAGCGGAATTCTCAGGCGGTCCCTTGAGAGATTGATCGGATGGGCTTTCTGGCCGCGATTCATCCGTGTCTGGCGCGGGCGGGTTTACCGCAGCCGTATTAGAGGTACTTGTTGCCGGCGGAATGGAAGTTTGCGAAGTCGTGTCGCTTGGGCGATTAGGCAGTGCCGGTGCCGTGGCATCAACAGCCAGGATTGTTTTCTGGGCGTCTCGGAGGCGTTTTCCGAGTGGGCCTCGTCCCACTGTGAGCCCAACGGTGAGACCGATCACCGCGAACAAGAACACGACTGCGAATGCGGCGACCTGAAACCCGGATATTTCCAAAACATGTTTGCGTGAGGGGGAATTTTCGTTGCGATCCGTTGAGTACCTGAATCCTGGCCGCAGTACTCCCGAGCCAGAACCGGAGATTGGACTATCGTGGTGCACTTCTTCCTGGAGATCTTCGACAGACAGTGGCGAGTCCGCATCCAGAATCTCAGGCGTCACGATCTTAGATGCGAGAGACACCGTGTGCGCAGTCTGCTCGACCGGAGAGCATTCGTCTTGCTCAGGGAAGACACTTACAATTGGTTCTTCTGCAAAGCTTTCGGGGGTTGCGGGGATGTGGCTTTCATCCGGCGCCGGCGCAAATATTTCAGTTGCTGGAGCTGACTTTTCGCTCGTTTGGGCCGGCACACCCTCTCCCGGCCCCGTCTTATTCCGCTGCGCGATTTCTATGAGTGTTGCCAGCTTGCCGCCCGCCTTTAACAGTGCGTCAAAGACGTAGGAAATATTCTTCGGGCTGCACTGAAGCTGCCGGGCGGTTAGAGTCAGTCGGATGCTTTCGTCGATATCAGCCTGCTGGCTTTTGGAAAGAAAGTCCCGCAGTCCGGAATAGAGCGCGCCGTTTTCGTAATTCTCTCGCCACTCAAGCATTGCCTGGAGACGGCGATTGGCGTCCTTTTCCAATTCTTGTTCCTGCTGTTCTGCGGTGGCGAATTCGGCGAACACTTCTGCTTGACCTTGGGGTAAAGCCTGGGTTATTTCGGTCAAACCACCTCGCAACTCCCGAACCTTGTTGGACGGTAAGGATGTTTTGCGACAGACCCACTCTCCTCGGATCTTGTCGAAATCAATCGAGGCGCGATACTCATGTGTTTTATACTTGAAGACTGGCAACGGCTTGAGCGGTGGCCACCTGCCGGCCAGGAGTAATTTCATCTCCGCCTGTTGCACTAGAGACGCGAGTCCAGCGAGGTTGGGCCTGGATCGCTCGTGATCGTGCATTTTCATGATTCGATCTGAAGAGTTCTACCCGCCACGCGTTTTTGCCGGGGTGCGACCAGTAAATTTATGGAGGCGGTCGGAACTTTCCCGAGTCTTGTTAGCCCCCAACCCCGCCCGGCGGGATTAGTTGCTGGCCTGCGTTCAATGAGACTTCGTTTTGCCATTTCCTGAGCCATGTTCTAGGGCAGCTTGCGATCAGCTCGAAGCGCTATGGCCGGCTGGCGGCGGAGCTTGCTCCTGTTTCGTTCAAGCTCTGCATTTTGAGGCACATGCAAAAGGGTGGCGAGCGGTCTATCCGCTACAAGCAGAGGAACCAGTTGGGGCAATCCGCTTTGTGCTGTGCTCTACGGGTATGCGGATAGGTGAGGTTCTTGCGCTCTGGCATGAAGACTTGGACTTTAACCGCCAGTTGATCCACATCCGAACATCGGTCTACGCGGGAACTGTGGGAACGCCGAAGAGTGACCCGAGAGATTACTAATCGCTGTAAGCTGCTTGACCTCTCGGCAAGGGAATAATCCTGGCCTCCAGTACTCTCATTGCCGAAGAGCGTGGTGGCGAGGGTGGCAGCTAGCTCGTACGCATGCTTGAGAGCTTCCACAGTTTCGGTTCTCGCGCCGCGAAAGAGCGCAAAGCAACGCGCCGAAGAAATCCTCCTTGTTTAATGCCGCACCCTACGTAGCGAAGGAGTTGCTCGTCGCCAGCGCCGGACTGAAGAGCGGCGCCATCTTTGCCGCTTCGATCAGCGTGGTCTGCAAATGCTTGTTGCGCTGCTTCGACAGCGGAGTGCGTTGGATTGTGCCGCCGGAACTCTTCTCTGCGCCACACAGTCCGCAGTACCTGATGGCTTTCTTGATCGAGGAGAAGCGCTGCACATCATCCACTTCCAAGGCCCACGATCAACTTTGATACCGTGCGGAATATCTGCACCGGCCTGTCACAAGAGCCGGCAGAAACCCATGCAAACCAGCTGTATAGACGTTCGCTACTGTGTTATCTGCACAAATGGCGCGACGGCAGGCACGCCATTGTTGTTGACCAGGAACAGCATATAGTAGCCCGGTGGGGCGAGGTACGCATTGGCCGGAGCGGTCAGGGTCAATCCACCGCTGGTTTGTTGAAAGGTCACCGGAACGAAGCGCGTGTTCTGATCGAAGAAGTGCGTCACCGCGCCCGTGCGGATGAGCACAGCGGATTGGATATTGGCGGCGTCCGGGGTGCCCACGAAGAAGCCGGTGCCGTATGAGATTTGCGCAGGCGGCGCTTGGGTAATCGTGGGGCGAGCGCCCTTGAAGAGGTACGGCGGCGAAAAGAACTCTGCGCTGTCTTCGTCTGGTACATTTCCGAAGTCCGCTCCCATACCGGATTGCAAAACGCGCCCATCGGGTAGCAACAAAGCGGTGGAGTGATATTCGCGAGGCGTATGCATGGAAGCCATCGTCGTCCACGTTTGCCTTGCGGGGTTCCACAACTCTGCCGCATAAACCGCGTTGGCAATATTGCCTCCGTTTCTGTCGGTCTCTCCGCCCGTAGCCAGCACCGTGCCATCCGGCAGCTCGGTTAGGTTGAGGAAGCTGCGCGGGTACGCCATGGAGGGGATTTGCACCCAACTCGGTGAAGGCTGCGTGGTATCCATAACGAAAGTGGTGTTGGAGGAGGAGCCAACCACTTGGCTGTCGCTGGCACTACCAGCCTTCATGATCAACCCGGGGAGATTCATCGTGGCGCTGCCCCCATCGACGATGCGCGGGTCAAGCACGGTCCAAGTCTGCGAATTGATATCCAAAATTTCCGTGTCCGTGGCGTATTCCGAACCGCCTACATGAATGACGCGCCCGTCTCCCAGCATGAACATGAAGGGGTAGGTCTCGAAGGGATTGTTGGCGCTCGCGAGCGATGACCAGGTATTCGTGCTGGGATCATAGATTTCCGGTATGCCTGCATTGCTGTGGTTGGTGGTTTGCCAGCCAGCGGTGACCAGGATGCGGCCGTCGGATAGAGGCGTACCGGTGGGATACCAACGCCGGTACGTCATGCTGGGGATCATGGTCCAAGTGTTCTTCGAAGGATCAAAGATTTCCGCGTTGGATATGCCAATATCCGCGGTGCCCGATCCGTAACCTCCTATGGAGAGAATGCGTCCGTCGGAGAGCGCAGTTGCACCCGAGCAGAAAATGTCGACGGAGGTGGAAACATTCGTGAAGGTGTTGCTCGTGTAGTTCCAGACGGTGACGGTGGCCCCGTCTTGGTAAAAGAGAATGTCGTTGTTGTAGAGGAGGATCAAGTTGACCGCGACTGCAGGAGTGGAAACCGGAGATGACCAACTGCCAACGACAGCTGGGTTGCCGGAATTGTCGACGGTCACTGTGACCGGCGCCGCCGTGGCGGATTGGCCTCCCGTGTCGGTGACGGTGGCCGACAAATTGTGGGTCCCAGCGGTCGCCGTGGTTGTGTCCCATGTCAGCGAATACGGAAACGCGGTTACTGCGGACCCGAGGTTGACGCCGTCCAAAGTGAATTGGACGCCGGAGACCGGGTAGGAAGTATCCGTTACCGCCGCGGTGATGTTTGTCAAACCCGAAGCCGTGGCACCCGGGGCCGGCGCTGACAGGTTGATCGTGGGAGGCGTGATTCCCCCGCTACCAGTGATCGCCGGGAGGGCTTCCGCGATGGAGAGATTGTAGCGGTCAGTTGTCGGCGACGTGTCCTTGATTGTTACGGTAGTTCCCGGTACGGGGTTTGTATTGTTCTGCAATTGCACCCAGTAGGTGTCGCCTGTTGGCGTCAGGTATTGCTGCTCCAAGCTCTGTCCAGCGACGGGAACGCGCTCAATAGCGTTGTCGAAGTCATTGCCCACGCCGAAGACCCAGGAACCGCTGCGTGTGGTAACAAGAGACGCCGTGGGCGCTCCGGTTTTCGCGTTGGCACTTGCGATCGCGCCAATCGCGCCGGAACCGTTGCTTCCAGTGGTGTCGACACCGGTAAAGCTGACGATCGTTATCGAGGCGACGACTTTCTCCGAAAGAGTAGCGCTCACCGAAACATTACTCAGAGGCGCTGCGGCAAACGCCCGCCATATCTCCGACGAACCACTCTGCACGTTGGTGCGCAACACAAGAGTCCAGGTGAGGCCGGCGCCGCTCATCCCCGTCACCGTGGTGTTTGTTCCGCTCAAATAATCCGTAGCAACAAAGGCAAGCAGCAACTCATTGGGCGATTCGGTGGAGAATGACGGCGTGGTGATGGTGGCAGTCGCTGAGGGCGCATTGGTGAAAGTTTGCACATCGATGGCCAAGGCGGCACTGCTGGCAGCCTGCCCGTTGAAGGGCGGCGCAGTCGCATTGGCTCCTGCAATCGTTACCGTTTGTAGCGTGGGGCTAAAGGTATAACCGCTCTTGCTTGGCGTCAGCGAGTAGGTTCCATTAAGCAAATTCGAAAAGGCATAGTTGCCTGAAGCATTGGCGGTCGTGGTTGCACTAGCTGCGCCACCCAAAGTGATCAAGGCGCCAGCGCCGTCGCTGGCTGGCGCAATACTGCCTGAGATACTCCAAGTCGGAGGAGGGGTTGCACCGAAGTCGATACCGGTGACATTGGCGTCGCTGATGGTCACGGATTGGGAGGAAGGACTGAAGGTGTATCCGCTCTCGCTGGGTGTTACCGTGTACGACCCAGCAATCAAATTGGCGAAGGTGAAGTTGCCCGAGGAATTCGTAGTCGTCGTGGCACTAGCCGCACCCGTGAGCGTTATCGTGACACCCGCGCCACTCGGACTCACCGTTCCCGAAAGAGAAAATGTTGGAACGCTGCCTGTGGCCGCGAGCACCTCGCAGAAACTGAGATTGTAACGGTCAGTTGTCGGCGCGGTATCGTTGATAGTTACAGTTGTGCCGCTATTGGGAGTAACGCCGTTTTGCATTTGTACCCAATACGTGTCGCCAGTGCTGGTGAGGTCCTGGTGAACCAGGCTTTGCCCAGTGCCGGGTGTTCGGGCAATTGCGTTGTCGAAGTCATTGCCCACCCCGAAAACCCACGAACCGTTGCCTGTCGTCACCAGAGACGCGGTGGGCGCGCCTGTTTTTGCATCGGCACTGGCCGTAGCTCCGATCGCGCCCGAGCCGTTCGTGCCGTTGGTGTTCACACCAGAGAAGCTGAGAACGGTCATGGAGGAAAGAACACTCTGGGAAAGAGTTGCGGTAACTGTGGCGCCGGTGAGTGTCGATGGAGCGAACGCGCGCCAAATCTCGGATGTGCCGCTTTCTGCGTTGGTGCGCACGACGAGCACCCAAGTCAATCCTGCTCCGCTTACGCCGGTGACGGTCGTATTGGCCCCGGACTTATAATCGGTCGCCACGAAAGCCAAAAGCAGTTCGTTGCTGGCCGTCGTCGAGAATGCCGGCGATACGATGGTTTTGCTCGCGGGAGTCCGGTCAGTGGAAACCCGTGCATCAATGGCGATTGCAGCGCGGCTGGAGGTAGCGAAAAATGTCGCCCCAAATAGCGCGATTGACATCACGGCCCGGAACCACGTGTGCATGGTACTCCGATTCATTGGTCGCACCTCGAGTGAACTCTCAAGCGAGAGACATGGGTCGACAGAGGTGCAATTCACGGTCCAGGAGCTGCCAGGGTCTATGAAATGAGGCGCCGGACCCCGCCATTGCTCTGCTTCTGCCGGGTCTCGGCTATGTCACTGATTCTAAATGCACTGAGTTTACATACCGGAGGTACGAATTCTGCCGAAGAGAACAAAACTCCTGGGGTTACCGGTGCTCCGAAGCCCGCAACCGGGAAGACCGTGAGCCTTGATAGGAAAAAAACTGCATCACGGGGTAGATGAGCCTCTAGCACTCGTCAGCTCCGGGTGACACATCCCGGTCAATGTTCTGAGAGTGCGCTGCAAAAAGAGGGGATACTTGCATAACCCCAACCGCGAAGTAGGCTATTTCCAGGTAACCCTTGTCAACATTCAGACGATCCATCAAAGCGTTGGCGAACCGATCTCGCTCGCGGTCTGGTTTCAGCCTGTTGTAGCTCGCTTGCAGCGCATCAAGGTTGTCCGAACAGAGGGACGCCGCCTCAAGGTCAGAGACGATGAATTGGTTGATGGGCAAATCAGGCGCCTACGAGTCGCTCCCCATTCCTGCGAAACTTCGCCCGTATAGTCAAGATGTTCGCTGCCCATTCCTGCACGGAGTTCACAAACTTAAGTTCCCAACAGATTTTCTTGAATCCTCTGATATCCGCGCTCTTCGGCCCACAAAGTTAAAGGAATCATCGCCAGATCGTCGACCATGGGGACGGCGTTGCCATCTTTGGTTAGATCGATGGTGCGCAGCAAGTGTTTGCAGGTGTCGCAGGTTTCGATGCGGATGTGCGGGAATTGATCGGCGGTGTGAACGCTGAGTTTCTCTTCGCGGGTTTCGCCGCAATGCGCGCAGAGGATGCGCAGGAAATCCCACTCGTGAGCGCACAAGGAGCACTGGAGGAATTTCTTCCCGCCGTCGCCTTCCGGACGCAGGACGCCCAGCAGGGGCAGCGATTTGCAGCGCGGGCAGCGACAATCGGTCATGGCGGAAATGGGGGGCAGCATGGCGCCAGCTATGAACTCGGCGTAGGGCTGAAGGAAGGCTCGGCTTAGAAATTCCTGGAGGAGGCTGGCGGAGGCGCCTTCAGGCGAAGCGGGATTCCTCGTTTCCAGCAATCCCACATTCCAGAATTCATGCAGAGCCGCGGCCCACGCGACGTCGCCCTGAACCCTAAAGCGCTGAGCTTGCGCGGCAAGCGGCGCGGGACCATGGGTTTCGACCAGGGAAAGGAATCTTGCCAGGGGCTCCAGCAGAATGGAGATGTGAAGTTCGGAGCGCAGATTTCCGTCGGCGGGCACGATGGGGCGTTTGCCCCAGATTTTCGGGAGGCGCTCGTAGAATTCCTTCTGAAAGTTGGCAAGGTGAAGGTAGAAGGAGAGGATTTCCCGCGCGAAAGGATGGCGCGAGGCAAGCAACTCAGCGCGGGCCATGCGCGCGGAGTAATTTACACCAGCAGTGGCGAGAAGGCTCATTTCCTGGGCGGAGAGTTGCCCACGATTTCTTTGTACCAGCTTGGGTGGTAGCGTTTCGCAAACGCCATGGATACATCACCGCGGATGACAGACCCAAACGCGCCGCGTTCCGCGAACACTCCCATGTACACGTGAATCATGAAATTGCCAATCGTGAACAGGGCAGCGATGGGATGCAATATCACCGCGATGTAGCGCAGCCAACGAAAACTCCAGGGAATCGAATCCGTGAACCAGAGAATGAGCCCGGTCAGAAGCAGCACCAGCCCGCCGAAGAAAAAACTCCAGAAGAGCACTTTCTGTCCGGCATTGTAGCGCCCGGCCGGAGGCATTTTGTCGTCCTGATTCGTTATGTAATAGTGGAGAGACTTCCACCATTCCTTGTCGACGGCCTCGAACTTCATTTGCTTCGACCATTTCACGTACATGTAGCCGAGCGAGGCCGCGAACACCAAGCCCGCCCAGGGATGCAACGTGCGCGAAGTCTGACCGCCGCCGAGCATGACCGCAATCCAGAAAAGCCAGGGGGACCAGAAGGCGAGGCCCGTGGCCATTAGATAAAGGTACGAACCAGCCGCCACCCAGTGATTCAAGCGTTCCGGAAAGCTGTAGCGAAGCACGTGACCGTGAGGAGCGATTTGTTCAGGATGCGTCACGGTTCTGCTCCAACGGGAGGAATGTCCTCATCCTCGCGCGCTTTGGGACCAAACCGCAGATAGTGCACGAACAATCCGATGAGCCCGCCCGCAATTGCCAGATTACCCAGCCACTTCAACGGATGCTTCCAGAGCTTCACGACCAACGGAACGCTCGGATTGGCAGGCAGGCCTCCATAAAGTTCGGGTTTCGTGGCGTCATGCAACACATAGATGACGCCGGTGCCCCCGACGCCCGGCGGATCGTACACACCGGCATTGGCGTAGCCAAAGTGATCCTTCAATTGCTTCGCGCGTTGTCCGGCAAGGTCCAACATGTCTTCCTTTGTGCCGAAATGCAGGCAGCCGGTTGGACAGGACTTGATGCACGCGGGCTCGAGTCCTTCGCTAATGCGATCCGTGCACAGAGAGCACTTGTACACGCGCTTGGTCACCGAATTGAATTTCGGAATATTGAAGGGGCAACCTGTAATGCAGTAGCCGCAGCCGATGCAGTTTGCTTGTTGGAAATCCACAACTCCATTGGAATACTGCACGATGGCGCCATCCGCGGGACACGCTTCCAGGCAGCCGGGTTCCGCGCAATGCATGCATTGGTGCTTGCGCATCAGCCACTGCAATGAACCATCTTCTTTCTCATGTTCGTTGAACAGGATGAGGTTCCAGTAATTCCAGCGGGTGTCCGGCATGGTCTGGTACGTATTGTCAAACGTGGTCGGAGAGAAGGGCATGCTGTTCCATTCAACGCAGGCCACTTCGCAGGCCTTGCAACCGATACACGTAGTGGTGTCTACCAGTTTGCACACTTGCAGATCACGCTGGGTGTCCTCGCCGGGAATGCTCCCCGCGTGGCCGGAGATTTTTTGGATGCGCAGTGTCGCTTGGCTCATCGCTGCTCCCCTACGCCTTCTCGACCTTCACGAGGAATCCCTTGAATTCCGGCGTGTAGGCATTGGGATCGACCACGGCCGGCGTGACTAAGTTCGCCAGCGTCTTGGAAGTCTTCCCTTCGTCCTCCGCAATGCCGCGATAGCCCCAATGGATGGGGAAGCCGACTTGATAGGTTTTCTTTCCGTCGATCATCATGGGTTTGATTCGCTTTGTAACCATGGCCTTGGCCACATATTCCCCCCGAATGCTGGAGATCTTCACCTTGTCTCCCCCGCGCAAACCGATCTCCTGCGCCAATTCTTCGGGAATCTCCACAAACGGCTCCGGCACGAGTTGCACGTTCATGGGATTGTTTTTCGTCCAGTAGTGGTAATGCTCGGTCAGGCGATACGTGGTGCAGACAACTGTATAGCCATCTTTCGGAGTGGCGTATTTATCGTCGGGCGTCTTGAATCGCTTCACCACTGGATTCCTGGACTGTTGCGGATGTAACAGATTGTCCACGGGGCTTTCGGTGGGCTCATAGAACTCGGGAAAGGGTCCATCCGCAAATGCGCCAAGAGGTGCGAACAAGCGTCCCACGCCTTCCGGATTCATGATGAATGGCCCCATGTGCTCAGCCGGCTTGGAATCGGCCTTTAAATCCGGGACGTCGTTGCCCACCCATTTCTGCGCCGAATCACTCCACCAGACTTGCCGCCGCGAGGGATCCCAAGGCTTTCCTTCCACATTGCAGGAGGCGCGATTGTAGAGCACCCGCCGGTTTGCGGGCCACGACCAAGCCCAATTCTGGTGCACACCCATGCCGGAAGGATCGGCAGGATCGCGCCGCATGGTCAGGTTGCCGGCTTCCGTGTACGCGCCGCTGTAGATCCAGTTGCCACAGGAAGTGGTGCCGTCGTCCTTCAGCCATGCGAAGCCCGGCACCTGCTGATTTGCCTTCAACTGCTGCTTCGTCGCGGGATCTTCTACGTCTACAAACGTTTTGCCGTTGATTTCCTTGAGCACCTCGGCGAGCGAAGGGTTCGCCGGCTCGGTATAGCTCCATGTCAGCTTCAGAATCGGATCCGGGAACTTTCCGCCTTCTGCTTGATACAGCGCGCGGACCTTCAGGAAAATCTGCGCGACGATCGCCTGATCGAGACGGCAGCTTCCGGGCATCGGCAGGGCTGCGTTTTTCCATTGCAGCCAACGCGCAGAGTTCGTGAACGTGCCGTCTTTCTCCGCAAATCCCGCGCACGGCAGGCGGTACACCGTGGTCTGAATCGTCTTCATCTCCTCGACGGTGATGCCGGGGGACTTCCAGAATTCGCTCGTCTCATCAGGATAAATCTCGCCCACGACTAGCCAGTCGGCCTTCTTCAATGCGTCGATATTCTTTTTGGTGTCCGGGCCGATGGCCACGCCATTCATCCCGAAGGCGAACAGACCCTTGACGATGCCGTTGTACATGTTGTCCCAGAGATAGGTCCAGGAAAAGTTGCGGTCCACCTTGGGCAGAAAGTCATAAGCCCAATCGTTTTGTTTCGTGGCCGCGTCACCGTACAACGCTTTTTGGAAACTGACGGCAAATTTCGGTGTATTGCCCCAGTAGTTAAAGCTCTCCCAAGGGCCGGGCTTGGAGGGCTTTGGCGTGATGCGCTTCATCCATCCCTCGAACGAGCCATCGGCGGGAACCGGAACTTTCAGGTAGCCGGGCAGATTTTCGAAAATGCCAGCCATATCCGTTGCGCCTTGAATGTTGGAATGGCCGCGGAGAGCATTCACGCCGCCGCCGGCGCGTCCCACGTTTCCCAGGAGGAGCTGCAGCATTGCGGCAGTGCGAATGGTTTGTGTGCCGGAGGTATGCTGCGTCCACCCCACGGCGTAAATGATGGTGCCGACTTTTTTGGTATCGCCATCCTTGCGAATGGAGGTGAAGAGATCCGCGGCCTTGAGAAATTGCTCCTTAGGAACTCCCGTGATGCGCTCCACCATCTCCGGCGTGTATCGCGAATAGTGCTTCCGCAACAGTTGGAATACACAATTCGGATGTCGCAGCGTGAAATCGTACGCGGGTTTTTCCGTCAGGGACGGCGGCGGTGCGGGAGTCCCAGCCGCGACGTGTGCTGTCGCAGCCAGCATGTGCGCTTCCGGAAGGGGCTTTCCGGCGCCATCGCTGTTGGCATAATTCCACGTCGCCTTGTCGTAGCTCAGTGTCTTGGCGTCGTATCCGGAATAGACGCCCTCGTCCTCGGGCAACTTGAAGGTGTCTTTCACGATGAACGCGGCATTCGTGAAATTCACCAGATAATCTTTCGCGATGCGGTTGTTCTCAATCGCGTAACGGATCACCCCGCCCAGAAAGGCGATATCCGTGGCCACGCGCAGCTGGCAAAAGAGATCGGCAACGCTGGCCGTTCGCGTGAAGCGCGGGTCCACCACAATCATCTTCGCGTTGCGCGTGCGCTTGGCTTCGATGGCCCACTTGAAGCCGCAAGGATGGTTCTCCGCCGGGTTGCCGCCCATGATCAGCATCATGTCGGCATTCTTCATGTCGACCCAGCCATTCGTCATTGCGCCCCGGCCGTATGTTGGTCCCAAACTTGAGACCGTGGGGCCGTGTCAAACTCTGGCCTGGTTTTCCAAGTGCACGACCCCCAGGGCGCGCATGGACTTCACGACCAGATAGTTGGACTCGTTGGTGTCGGTGCAACCGCCCGTCCAGGCAATGGATTCGCAGCGGTTCACGCGGTGTCCGGCAGCGTCGGTCTCAATAAACGTGTCATCCCGGGTTTTCTTTACCTTTTCCGCGATTTCAGAAATGGCCTGATCCCAGGGGATGTCTTCCCAATCCGTGCCGCCAGGCCTGCGAACTTGCGGTTTCAGCAGCCGGCGTTCATTCATAATGTCCTGCTCGAGAGCCGCACCCTTGGGGCAGAGGGTGCCCCTGTTGATTGGATGGTCGGGATCTCCTTCGACGTGAACCACTTGGGCGGTGACGTTCTTGGCGCGGTCGCCAATCGTATAAATAATGATGCCGCAACTCACGGAACAATACGGGCAGGTCGAGCGCGTCTCGTTGGCGCGGGCAATTTTCAGGGTGCGCAATTGCGCATAGGCTGGCTGGAGGTCAAAACCAAATACGGCAGCAGCCGCGCCACCGACGGCGGCAAGTTTGAGGAAATCACGGCGTGAAGCGTCCATGGTCCTCCCCCCGGATACCAATTGGATGACTCGCGCGGAGAATACTTTTAAACGCTCCAGGCGCTTGTGTCAACCATTCAATTTTCCAGCGACCAGAGTGGAATCGACTATCTTGGGGCCAGAGAGTAGAATCCAAAATCGTGGAAATTGGCCATGGATATTTGTCTAGCAAAGCAGAGGCACGGAGTTCAGCGGCATTGAATCGTCATTTATTTTGTATCTTGAGGTCGCATCCATGAAATTACGCTGCAAACCAAACTCTGTCCGGCTCCGGCTGAACCAAACTGAGGTAGCCCAGTTTGTGCAGACAGGAGAGCTGGCAGAACGTATTGAATTTCCGGGGCCCCAACCGGCAGCTTTTCGCTACTGCGTTCGATTCGGCACTAAGCCCGGATCCGGTGACGTGCGGTTTGAGAATGGCGAACTTGCGATTACCGTGCCCAGCGACCAGGCCAGCGCTTGGGCCAACCACAAGGACGTGATCGGGCTCTATTACAACCATGAAATTGCGGGTGGCGGCACTCTGCGAGTCATGATTGAGAAGGATTACCAGTGCGTCGACGGCCCCGCGGACGAGATCGATCCCAATGGCTATCCCAACCCATTGGCAAAAGCCGGATGCAAGCACGACACCAAGTAGTGGAACGCGAAGCTTCCTGCGCTAGCGCGGAAATTCACCGGGAATGGACCAGCCTTGCCCCAACTCCCTAACGTCGCCGCATTCATTCTCGCCGGCGGTGCCAGTTCGCGCATGGGGCGCAACAAGGGCTTGTTGAAAATCGCGGGGGAGCCTTTGATCCTGCGAACGGCGCGCGTGCTCGAGCCGTTGGTATCGCGTGTCACGGTGATTGGTCCAGCAGGACTATATCGAAAAGTTGGGCTCCGGGCCGTCCCGGATAAAATTCCCGGGATACGCAAAGTGGCCGCGTATCAGGGACCGCTGGCAGGGATCGTGACCGCACTTGCCTTCACACCGTCACCATGGAATCTCATTCTTGCGTGTGACCTTCCCTACCTCACTGCAGAATGGATTGAACTGCTGCTTTCGCGAGCTGTGCAATCCAACGCAAAAGCCTTCGTCCCGCGCACTCCGGAAGGGCTGGAACCCCTCGCGGCGGTTTACCGTCGTGAGGCTTACGCGCCACTTGCCGAAGCGTTTCGGAAAGGCGTAAGAAAAATGACGGACGCGCTCGCAATGATTCCCGTGGAAACGATCGCGCTGCAGGATTTCACCGTGGCCGGGCAGAATAGCCTGACTCTTAAGAATATGAATACGCCAGAGGATTTCAAAGCCGCCGAAGAGTGGTGGAGTTTAAGGAAACCGCGGAAGATCGATGGTCTCAACGACTTGAATCTGCCGCGGCCGGAACGATCCGCTCCTCGCCGGAATAAATGACGAACCGGTTTCCCCGCAAGAAGCCAATCAGGGACATTCCCAATTCGCGGGCAAGCTGCACTGCGAGGCTTGATGGTGCCGACACAGAAGCCAGGAGAGGAAGCCCGGCCACCAGCGCCTTCTGCACGATTTCAAATCCACCCCGCCCGCTGACCAGGCAGAGATGTCCCTTTAGCGGAATTTGATTCCGTAGAAACGCCCAGCCGATGACCTTGTCGACGGCGTTGTGTCGGCCAATATCCTCGCGCAGCACAATCAGCTCGCCTTTTGCGCTGAACAATGCGGCGGCATGCAATCCCCCGGTCCGGCGGAAGAGCTCCTGCTCCGTCTTTAGTCGATCCGGCAGAGTGCACAGCATGTCCGCATCGAACCGCGGGGCTCTTTCTGGGCGGGCCAGGAGGTTTTGACGCACGGCTTCAATCGTTGCCTTGCCACAAACACCACAGGCCGAGCCTGCCGAATACATTCTCTCAATTCTTTTTGCGGGGATTTTTGCTCCGCGTAGTTTCACCAAAATCGTGTTTTGTTTTGTGCGCGGGCCTGACAAATTCCGGCTCGGGTCAGGCAAAACCAACTGATCAGGGCTGCGGATGATTCCGTCAGTGAACAACAGCCCAGCCACGAGTTCGTGGTCATGGCCGGGAGTGCGCATCGTTACACCCAAAGATCGGCGGCCACAGCGAATTTCCAGGGGCTCCTCACTTGCCAGCCAATCCTCAACCCGCTGCGGGGTTCCGCTCGCCCACACCGTGACCTGCGTGATCTTCATGCTTTGAGGATCGCGTCTTTCCCGGTTCCTTTCTTCAGGAGTGGCCATGGCCCCCTATCATAGCAGCCTGCTCTAGGTCAGATTGAGTCCGCGAACCCATCCCCAACTTCAAAAGAATTAAAATGAACTCCCAACGCGATTTCGTTGTGAGGCGATTCTTAGAACTGCTAGTCCCGAACCATCGAAGCGAAACAATCTATCGCGCCGAATCGGCGTGGGAAAGCAGAGCAGCTTCCCCCTTTAATCGGGCTACGTATTGGTCTACGCAATGAAATGGCCAGAAAATTCGGCTGTCACCTTCTTGTGAAGACGGCCCTTGTACGAATGCAGTTCGAGACCGCTCTTGCTGATGTGGGGGCCATTTGAACTGTGCGCGTGACGTGACTGTCGAAATTGTTGCACCCCCGCTGCTGGGACGCGGTCAGAGCTGTTAATTCGTGATATTGACTGTCAAATTGAGCGGATGCAAGACGCCATTTGCGGTCGCCTTCACTTCGATCATCTGGTTGCCGGCTGGCGGCAGATTCGACGAACTTCCCGCGCTGGTGCAACCGGTGATCCTCCCCCCGACGCATGCCAAGAGCAGTACGATTCCTGTGTACAGTACCCACCGCTTGCGTTTCCTAAAAAGAAGCGAAAAGACCCCGGGGCCGAGGGCTTGCTGAACTGATGGCGCGAGCAGGCCGCCATGATGACGTGGCGGAAGAGGGCAAGGACAACGGAGACCGTTTCCACGAGGATGGGTCCGCCGTTTTGAACCTCGCCTTTCGGAATCATAAAGAGATCGAGCAAGCTGATTGTGAGTTAGTCTTAAACCTCAATTCGTGATGTTGACCGTGAAATTAAACGGGACCAAGACACCGCCATTCGCCGTTCCTTCGATCACGATGACCGGCGAGCCTGCAGGCGGCAATTTTGATGAAGTCGAGGAACCTGAACTGGAACTGGCACTGGTGCAGCCTACCAGCGTCCCTGCAACACCTGTCAAGAGCAGCACCAATCCCACATAGAGTGTCCAACGCTTGCGCTTCCCGAACAGAAGAGAAAGTAACCCGAGCAACGCGAGAGGGGCTGCCGTGGCCAGCTCTATCCGGCCTTGTTTCCCCATGGAAGCAT
>Ga0187862_10003209_pt1 | contig 16117 bp, 17 predicted proteins | sample June2016WEW_10_1_FD_133003 | JGI IMG/M metagenome (GOLD analysis project Ga0187862, IMG submission 133003) | Peatland microbial communities from SPRUCE experiment site at the Marcell Experimental Forest, Minnesota, USA - June2016WEW_10_150 | ecosystem: Environmental > Terrestrial > Soil >...
CCCCGACCCGGCCAACGTAGAGACCGAAGGCGTGCTGCTCGCGCGCGCCCGCAAGTTGCATCCCGACGAGACGTTCGCCGACGACGCACCGTCGCGCTTTCGCAAACCGGCGGCCGCGCCAGCGCCCGCGGAGCCACCCAAGCCCGCCGCGGCGGAAGCATCGGCACCCAAACCTGCACCAGCGGCGGCTCCTCCGGTAGCGCCAGCGCCCGCCGCGCAGCCTGCGAAACCAGCGGCGGCAGCGCCAGCAGCGAAACCTGCGGCAGCGCCAGCAGCGGCAGCACCCAAGCCAGCGCCCGCGGAGGCACCGAAGTCTGCGCCACCGCCGGCAGCGACAACTTCAGCACAGAGCAAGGAATTCGATCCGCTCGGGTGGGAAGTGCCGGTCATCTGCAAGGATTGCCACGGGCGGTGGACGATTCCGTATCGGCTGTTCGCGCAGGGCGTGGTGTTCCATTGCCCGTCATGCTTGGGATCGTTCGTACCGAAGACTGCGATGTACCGGGCGGTGAGGGAGACTTTCGAGGGCTTCTACAATCGGCGACGGGCGCAGCAGGAGGCATTCGAGCGCAAGCCGGCGCGCGACGCGGCGGCGTTCAAAGCGAAGCAGGCGGCCGAGTTGGAAGAGTTCAAGCAGAAACTCGAAGCTCTGGCGCATTCGATGAAGCCGGCGGGCAAGACGGTGAGGCCGAAGGGCATCGCCGCGATGTTCACATAGGCGCAGGTGACCCCTGGCCGTTGGCGGGCGGCATGAAGGAAGAATCACCTTCGCGGTGGGCGGCAGGGGCTGCAGCCCCTGCACCCGCAGTGAGAAGACGCGATGGGCAGAGGTGACCCCTGCACCCACCGTTAAGGCTGCGCTCCGTTGTCGCGCGCGGCCTCTTAATACTGGCCAGCAGTGCCAACGGCCGGGCTTCGCCCGGTTAGAACAGGGAACAGGGGAAGGAGCCGGCGGTCTGCGCTCGTGATCGCGAGCGGATGTAATCGAAAGAGCTAGTGATGAACGGGCGGAGTGAATTGGCGCGGCGTCGCAGTCCCTAAAGATTCTCCAACGAAATCGATTTGCGTGCAGGCGCCGGTCTTGTAGTCGAGATCGAGCAGGAGGTTGCGGATGGCGCGCCGCTTGATCGAGGTAATCAGACCGGCGACGGCCTGGGGATCGCCAGTCGAGATCGCAGCGACTTCGCCAGCGTCGAGATTGCTGATGCGGCAGAACTCGCGAGCTAGATCCTCGCTGGAGAAGGCGAGCACGCCGGCCCACGGCGCGCCCTTTTCCTGAAAGACGATCAGCGCGCCCGCAGAATCGAGGAGCAGATGGATCTCTTTGGGGATCGAAGAACTCACGCGCCTTCGACCGTGAGCTTGCCCGTGCGAATAGCCGCCGCGCGCTGACGGACCAGCGCCGGATAGGTGTAGTAGTGGTCGCCGCTCAGGTGCAGGAACGAATCGACGTCGACGTCGTCGAGTTTGAGCATGGCGATCTCGCGCTCGGCGGCCTCGCGGTCGGGAGCCTGGACGATCGAATCGTAGAGCATGCGGCCTTGCGCGGATTGAAAATCCTCGCGCGGCGGAAGGCCGTCGGCGCCGAGTTTACCCGAGTGAAAGTTGTCGAGGATGTAGCGCAACGCCTTGAGTTCATGGCGCAGGATGTCGATTGGCTTGAGCGAATCGCGCGGCATAGAAGCGAGCTTATCGCCGCGGGTCGCGGTGATTCAACACGCGGCGCGAACGCCGGCGGTTGAAGCGATCAGTCGCCTTCGATCAAACGATGGATGGCGCTCAGATGGTGCTGCGAGTCGCGTTTGCGGCCCATCGCTTCGTACATCTCGGCGGCGTTGCGATGGGCCTCGACGTGGGCGGGATCGCATTCCAGCGTGCGCAAAAAACTTCGCAGCGCATTCTGGTGCTCGTCCTTCTTGCGGTAGAGCAGGCCGAGCTTGAGGTGGACGTCGGCACTGGCGGGAACGATCGCGGCCGCGCCCAGCAGATGACGGAGCGCGCCGCCGAGGTCGCCCTCGCATTCGAGCAGCGTGGCGAGGCGCAGATGCGCCTCGCAGTTGCCGGGCTCGCGGCCGACGAGCTCGCTGTAGATGTTGAGCGCGCGCAGCGGATCCTCGTCTGCGACCCGGCGCGCCTCCTCGAAGCGCTCGCGCACGCGGGCGGGGCCGAAACCGTCCTCGACCGTGCCGGGCTGATAGCTGCGATCGAAGTCGAGCAACAACTGGCCGGTCTCAGCCTCGATCAGCGAGGGGCCATCGCGCACGACGATGCGGCCTTCGTCATTGACGAGTTTCAGCGACGTGACTGAGCGGTCCGGATCGACCAGCGCGCGCCCCCGCTCGATACATCGCTGGATCGGATCGATATGCTGGCGGCTGCCGAGCAGCTCCTTGGCGAGGCGCATCTCGAGCAGATCATTGAACGCGAAACGATACTTGCGACCGCCTGAATTCAGCGGGCGCACGAGATTGCGCTTGACCCAGTAGCGAATACGCTCGGGAGTGACCGCGAGAATTCTCGCAGCCGTGCGCGTGGAAAAAGTTTTGTCCCCGCCGCCCGCCTCTACCATCTTCAACCCCAACGTCGAAGAGTATACCGTCGGGCGCAGGCTCTCAACGAGGAGCGCAACGGTTTCTCAACACCTGTGGAGCGCTTGGGAGCTAACCGCGAATTTCCTTGAGCGCGCGAGCGACGCGAACCACGGCCTCGACGCCGTTTTTGGCGTTGTCGATTCGCGCGACGGCCTGATCGTCGGTCATCCCGGGACCGGTGATGGCGAGCCCGACCGGCTTGTCAAACTCGATCGAGAGCCGGATGCCGGCGCCGGCGATCGCATGCGCGATCAGCTCGTCGTGATCGGTATCGCCCTTGATCACCGCGCCGATCATCACCACGCCGGCGATTTCCTTGCGCTGCAGCAGAGCTTTTACCACCGGGCCCATGTCGTACACGCCGGGAACGCGGACCACGCGCGCGACCTCGACTCCGAGCGACTCGGCGTGGCGGCGCGCCCGCTGTTCCATAGGCGCGGTCACCTCGGAGTTGAACTCCGAAACTACGAACGCAATTTTCATTGTGGGGCCAGGTCGATCGTGACGGCGTCGCGAATCTCGACGCCGTTGCGTTTGAGATATGACTTCAGCGCGGGTATCGGATGCTCTCCATAATGAACGATGGATGCAACGATAGCGGCATCGGCCAGCCCGGTGGTGAACGCGTCGCGCAGATGAGCGGGTTCGCCGGCTCCGCCTGACGCAATCACGGGGATCGAAACGGCTTCGCTGATGCGGCGCGTGATCTCGAGATCGTAACCGAGCTTGGTGCCGTCGCGATCGATCGAGTTGATGCACAGTTCGCCGGCGCCGAGCCGCTCGCCCTCCAGCGACCATGCCAGCGCGTCGCGGCCGGTGGGCTGTCGTCCTCCGTCGATCACGACTTCGTAACCGGTCGGCACGCCGGGACGAGCGCCGGTTTTTTTCACCTGCATCGAGAGCACGACGCATTGGCTGCCGAACGCGCGCGCGCCCTCGGAGATAAGCGCGGGATTGCGGACCGCGCCGGAGTCGATCGAGACTTTCTCGGCGCCCGCGAGCAGGACGGCGCGCATGTCTTCCAGCGTGCGCAGCCCGCCGCCGACACTGAAAGGAATGAAAATTTCGCGCGCGACCGCGCGCACCACGTCGAGCATGATGCCGCGGCGCTCGTTGGATGCGGTGATATCGTAGAAGACGATCTCGTCGGCGCCCTCATTGTAGTAGTAGCGCGCCATCGCGACCGGATCGCCCACATCGACATTCTTAAGAAAGCGCACGCCCTTGGTGACTTTGCCGTCACGCACGTCGAGGCATGGGATGATTCGTTTCGCGAGCATCGTCAGCAACCCAACCGGCAGAAATTGTCAAGCAGTTTGAGGCCGGCCGCGCCGCTCTTTTCGAGATGGAATTGTGTCGCGAGCACGTTGTCGCGCGCGACCGCCGCGGTGAACGCAACGCCGTAGTCGGACGCGGCAATCGCGATCGAGGGGTCGTCGGGAACCGGATAATACGAATTGACGAAATAGAAGTGGGTGTTGTCAGGCACGCCGGCGAAAACTCGATGGGCCCGCGTCTGGCGTACGCGGTTCCATCCGATTTGCGGAACCTTGAGCGGACGGCCGTCAACCGAGCGCGGGTAGCGCACGACGCGGCCGGCGATAATGCCAAGGCAAGCGGCATCATCCTCTTCGCTGCGATCGAGCAGCACCTGGATGCCGATGCAGATGCCCAGGAATGGTTTGCCGGCGCGGGCTACGTCGTTGCGGAGAACTTCGACGAGTCCGAGCGCGCGCAGATTTTCCATCGTGGCGCCGGCGGCTCCGACTCCCGGCAGGATTACGCGATCGGCGGCGACGATGCGCTCGGCGCGATCGGTAATCTCGGATTGATGGCCGAGGAATTCGAGCGCGCGCTGAACGCTCGTAAGGTTGCCGGCTTTGTAATCGACGATTGCGATCATGGCTCCGTCCAGAGAAGCCGATCATAGCTGGAGTCCCGTTGCCACCCAAGGCGGGGTCCAAGCTGCTGCGTCTTCAGCATCTCGAGCAATTGATCAAGTAAAAGCCGAGGAAGGAACGGAAGACGGCATCGGCGCGCTCCGCGATGGAGCGCGCCGATATTCGAATCGTCGTTCAGCAAGCTGTGTGCGCGACTACTTCTTCAGCACACCCTCGAGACGGCTGTGACTCTTCACGCACGTGCCAAGGCTGGTGAACGGATCCGGCCAGTCATGCTTAACGCAATATGGCAGCGCGGCCATATCGTTTTCAGTATATCCGCGCGACGTGAGATCCTTCCTGATGCAGTCGCTGTGCGCCTTGTTGGAGCCCGCGACCGCGGCGGCGTCGTCGGCAGCTTCAGTAATCAACGCGTCGCGAAGCGCAATCTTCACCTGCGCATCGTCACTCTTGCCGAGTGAGCCCGCCACATTGCTCGACGGACCGCAGGTCCCAACCGCGTCGATGAACGCCTCTTCCAGCCCGGCCGCACCAAGGTCTTTTGCGAATCCCACACCCGCCGCCGTCATCAACATACTTGTCGCGAACAATGCCACCGCAATTCGTTTCATCGCATTTCTCCTCCAGGTAGAGATGTGACCCGGGAAAAGCGGCCCCATCGTTGGTAATCTCCATATCTGTACGATGCGACCAGCGATAAAGTCCAGCGGGCGCGGCCAATTTTGGACTCGGCGGCACAACGTCCCGGTTCCGGCGGGCACACGGCTTGACGGAAACTGCTGCTTGATGAAAGTGTCGGCTGCAGTCAGACGAAAGGGAAATTCATCATGGCCAAAATTGCGCTTGCCTGCACGATACTTCCCGACAGCCCGCCGGCGCGCCTGATCGAATGGTCGCGGGCGGCGGAGGACGCGGGTTTTTCGGGCGTCTTCATGACCGAGGCGAACAACGACTCGCTGGCGTGCGCGCTCGCGCTCGGACTTCACACCAAGCGAATCAAACTCGGCACTGCGATCACGAACATCTATCTGCGCCATCCGAATCTGCTCGCCAATGAAGCCGCTGCGGTTCAGGAATTCACCGGCGGACGATTTATCCTCGGTCTCGGCACAGGCCATCGCGAGAGCAATTCAGCGCTGGGAATCGAAATGGGAATACCGCTGACCCGAATGCGCGAAACGGTGAAGACTCTTCGCGCCGCGCTCGAGGGGGGCAAGACCGGCCCGCGCGTCAGCGCGAAGCTGCCACTTTATCTGGCGGGGGTATCGCGCCCGATGGTGAAGCTGGCCGGCGAAATCGGAGACGGCGTCATTTTCAACTTCTTTCCGCCCGCGCGGGTCAAGGAAGCGCTCGGCGAGTTGTCCGAGGGCGCACAGATCGGCGGCCGCGACGTGAAACAGATCGAGGCGGCGCTATTCGCCACCGCGTTTATTTCAGACGATCTCGAAGCCGCGCGTCGTCCCGCGCGCAAGCTCCTGTCCCGCTACGGCGCGCTCAAGTTTTACGGCAACATGATGGCGCATTCGGGATTCGAGCGGGAAATCGCAGCGATTCGCGCCGCCGGGCGCGACGGCGACGCGGCCGTCAAGGCGGTCAGCAACGAGCTGATCGATGCGACCCTGCTGGTCGGCTCGGAAGCGCGCGTGCGCGAGCGGCTGCATGACCTATGCGCGCCGGGAATTGGCACTGCGATCGTGTTTACGAATCCGGTCAATGAAGATCGCAACGCTGCCGTGATGCGGACGATTCGCGCGCTCAAGCAGGGATGACCCCTGCACCCAATGTTAAGGCGGCCCGCCGTTGGCGGGCGCGGTCACCGTCGCGAGATGCGGGCTTCGCCCGGTTAGAAGGGTAAGGGGGAATTTACCTCGCCCAAGTTGGAGGCGCCGCCTCCTTACGGCAGTTCCTCTTGAGGGTTGACCTTGCCGCGGGCCAGTGCGACGCGATCAAAGAAACGGCGGATACGCCGGGCGTTGACGCCGAAATCGCCGATCCCGTCGCGCGATTTCGAGCGCATCTCGATCAGGCTTACGCCGTCGGGAGTCGGCCGAATCTGGATCACGACATCATCCTCGAAATGGAACAGCCACGAAGTCACGACAACCTCGAGCGTATTCTTGGCCCGATCGGAATAGGTAATCTTCCACGTAGGCGCGGCTCGGGCGACATCTGATACGCGCGTGAATTCCGCCGACGGTTCGAGGCGCTCCTTGATCGGACCGATCGGGCCGTAACCGGCCAGCTGCTTGTCGGCGTACTTTGCCTTGTCGTATTTCATGTCGCGCCCCGCCTCATGCTGCAGCTTCTGGGCGAAAACGAACTCGGGCGGATTATCGAAATCGGTGGTGATGTCGTTGATGGCCGGATACTTCGAACTGCGCAGCACGGTCACGATTAACGGCAACGCGATCAGCAGGCATATCGCCGTGCCCACCAAAGCTCGATTGCGCCCGGCTCGTAATTGAGGCTTGCGCGTCATGAAAATCGCGATGAACCCGATCAGGGCTCCCATGATGCTCAGCAGAAACCCGACTGCGAACAACTGGAAACCCATGAACGGCGCAATCAGGTAGAAGTGCGCGCCAACAATTCCTGCCGCGATCAGCGCGACCGACAACAGCGCATCGAAGAAGGCCAGCCATGCCGCAGCCATATTGTTCTCCTGCGATTAATTCGCGACCACGACCAATGAGCGATCAGACGAGGCGGAGTTCCTTCATCGCGATGCACAACTTCTCCGCGGGGCCTGCAGTCATCGTTACCAGCGGCATGCGCAACTCGTTGGCGCACTTGCCCATGAACGCGAGCGCCTGCTTGACGGGAATCGGATTCGTTTCGACGAACAGCGCGCGTATAAGCGGCAGCAATCGGTAATGGATCTCGCGCGCCTTCACGAGATCACCGCGGAGCGCGGCGGCCGCAAGATCGTGCATCTCGCGCGGAACCACGTTACTGGACGTCGCGATCACACCCTTGGCGCCGAGCGCGATCAGCGGCAGCGTCAAGCCGTCGTCGCCGGAAAAGATCGCGAGCCGGTCACCGCACAGCTTTAAGATGTCGGACGACTGATCCATCGAGCCCGACGCCTCCTTAACGCCAACGATATTCTTGATTTCGCTGAGTCGCGCAAAGGTCTCGGGCGCGATGTTCGAGGCGGTACGACCGGGGATGTTGTACACGAACAGCGGCAAATCCACGCTCGCCGCGATCATCTTGTAGTGCCTGAAGATGCCGTCCTGGGTGGGCTTGTTGTAATAGGGCGATAGCAACAGCGCGCCGTCCGCACCCATCTCACGCGCCGCCGCGGTCAGCCGAATCGCCTCCGCAGTCGAGTTCGAGCCGGTGCCCGCAATTATCGGAACGCGCTTTCGCGCCTGCTCGATCGTGAGCTTGATTACGCCGTCATGCTCGGCGTGCGTGAGCGTGGCGGCCTCGCCGGTCGAGCCGCACGGGACCAGCCCGTCGATTCCGCTCTGAATCTGCCACTCGATAAGGTCGCGCAACGCCGGCGCGTCCACCTCGCCATCGCGAAATGGCGTAACAAGTGCCGTCAGTGCCCCATTGAACATCGTTTGAAGCCTCCCGCCTTATTCAACTCACCGGGACCATCTCGCCCGCGCTCAGCTCGATCTCGCCACGATAAACCTCGACGGCGTCGCCGGTCATGAAGACGTGATTCGCATCGGCTCCTTCGGCGCGCCATTCGATTTCAAGATTGCCGCCGCGCAACTCCACCGTCGCGGTCCGTTCGGAGTGATTTGTCAGAACCGCCGCGACCACTGCTGCGCACGCCCCGGTGCCGCAGGCCCAGGTCTCGCCCGAGCCACGCTCCCACACGCGCATCCTGAGATTGCGGCGCGAGACGGCCATGATGAACTCGGTATTTACGCGGCGGGGAAAGAACGGATGATGCTCGAACTTGCGGCCCAGTTCCGCGAAATCACGATCCTGCAGCTTGAACACGCCGTCATCGGCAACGAATACGACGCAATGCGGATTGCCCATCGATAACGCCGTGATCGACTCGCGCATGCCTGCGACATCCAGCGGATAGTCTATAATTCGGCCGACCGCATCGACCGGGATGTCGCGGCCTTCGAGGATCGGCTCGCCCATGTCGACCGTCGCGCCGACCACGCGGTGGTGTTCCAGCCGCAGCTCGACCGTCTTGAGCCCGGCGTCGGTCTCCACGACCATCGGATTCGCGCGCACCAGGCCGCGCTCGAAGGCAAGCCGCGCAAGGCATCGGATTCCGTTGCCGCACATGGCGCTGCGGCTTCCGTCCGCGTTGTACATCTCCATTCGTATGTCGGCGTTGCTTGACGGCGCGAGCATGATCAGACCGTCGCTGCCTACGCCGAAGTGGCGGTCAGAAAGCTTCACCGAAAGTGCGGACGGATCGGCGGGACGCGCGTGCATAGCAACGAGGTAGATATAGTCGTTGCCGCATCCGTGCATCTTGGTGAATTCGAGCGTTGCCATCGCGTTTGTGCGCTCTCACGCCGGCTTGAGGGTAACTATGTGTTCGCCGCGGATCAGGTCCTCGAAGCTCTCGCGCTCGCGAATCACGTGCACTTCGGCGCCGTCAACCAGGATCTCAGGCGCGCGCGGGCGGCTATTGTAGTTCGACGACATGACGAAGCCATAAGCGCCGGCGCTCATCACGGCGAGCAGGTCGCCCTCCCTGGGCTCAGCCATCTCACGCTCGCGCGCGAAGAAATCGCCGCTCTCGCAAACCGGACCAACGATGTCCGCCGTCACGGTCTTGCCGGGCATCCGTCGATCGACGGGAACGATTGCATGGTATGCCTGGTAAAGCACGGGCCGAATCAAATCGTTCATCGCACCATCGATAACGACGAAGCGCTTCACGTCGGTCTGCTTGTTATAGAGGACTCGCGTCACCAACACGCCCGCGTTGCCGACCATCACGCGTCCCGGCTCGGTGATTATCTTGAGCCCAAGCTCCGGGATCGGCTTCAGCAGAGCGTGGGCGTATTCCGAGGGCGGCGGCAGCTGCTCTTGATAGGGGATGCCGAGACCGCCGCCGAGATCCAGGTACTTGAGCGTGATTCCCGCGCTGCGGAGCCGCCCGACAATCGCGGCAACCTTCCGCCCCGCTTCGGCAAACGGCGCCATCTCGGTTATCTGCGATCCGATATGCGTGCTCAGACCGACGATTTCAAGCGCAGGCAGCGCGCTCGCTTCCGCGTAGTATTCGTCCACCTGCGAGAGCGGCACGCCAAACTTGCTGTCGCGATGGCCGGTGGAAATGTGCGGATGCGTGCCCGGATCGAGATCGGGATTCACGCGCAGGCTGACCGGCGCGCGACGCTTCATCCTGCCCGCGACCTCGGCCACGCGATGCAGTTCCGGGCGCGACTCGACGTTGATCATCAGGATGCCGGCTTCGAGCGCGGCCGCGATCTCCTCATCGGTCTTGCCGACGCCGGAGAAGACGATCTTGCGCGGGTCGGCGCCGATTCGCAGGCATCGCATCAGCTCGCCGACGGAGACGATATCGAATCCGGCGCCCATCGAGGCGAACAATTTCAGGATGCTCAGATTCGAGAGCGCCTTCATCGCATAGCAGATCAAATGGTCGGTGCCGGCGAAGGCCTCGTCGAAGACCCGGAAGTGCCGCTTCAGCGTGCGCACGCTATAAACGAAAAAAGGCGTGTTGATTCGCCGCGCCAAATCGGCGATCGGCACGTCCTCGGCATATAGCTGATCGTTGCGGTATTCGAAGTAGTTCATTGCGATGTGGCGTCGGTCACGCGGCTGCTTTGCTCGCTCGACGGCGGTGCGATGGGTGAAGGATCGTTTCTATCATAGCGCAGCCCGGCGAATAAACGGACGCGTCGGCGTAGTTCCGCTCGCACCCGGCGTTATCGCAGCGGTACTGGCGTGGGCACCACGAAATTTTCCGGGTTCGGCGGAGCCGCCGCACCCTTGCGCACGACCGTCACATCGTTCGACGGCTCGCTGACGTAACCGTCGCTGGTGTTGGAGGTCACCTGGTAATGATAGGTCTTGCCCATGATGGTCGCGCCGTCGATGAAGGTAAAAGTGTGTTGTACCTGAAATCGCCCTTCATCATACACCTGGATGTCACCAATCTTCTTGACAGGCTTACCCTCTTGGGCGCGCAAGATTGTAAAGCCGCCCAGGTCGCGCATCTTTTGGCCGCCGGCGTAGCTTTCGGGCCGCTCCCAGGTCAGCCGAACTCCATCTTTCGAATTGACGGCCTCAAGGCCGAGGATTTTCTCGGGACGCGCCGCCTCCGGTGATATCGGCGGCGACTTCACGCCGCATCCGAGGAACATCGCGCTTGCAAGCGCGGCAATCATGAGCGCAAACGTCAACCACTTCGCCCGGTTGGTTTCCCGATTCATCGACGTCCCAGCTCCTTGAGGCGGCGCTTGACTGTGGAAGGCGCCGGACCGCCCTCGATCGTACGCCGGGCGACCGAGTTCTCGGCTCGAAGAATCGCGATCGCGTCGGCGCCAAACGCGTTGGAATGCCGTCGCAGCTCCGCGATGCTCAAATCCTCGAGCGTCCGGCCCGCTTCGGCCGTCTCGCGGACTATCGCGCCGACGATTTCATGCGCCCGGCGAAACGGAGTGCCGCGACCGACCAGGTATTCCGCGAGATCTGTGGCCAGCGCGAATCCTCCCGCTGAGGCTTGCATGCGCTTGGTGTCAAACCGCAGTTTCGGCCAGAACTTCGCCAGCAGTTCGAGCGCCGGCTTGAGCGCGTCGAGCGCGTCGAACACGCGTTCCTTGTCTTCCTGCAAGTCCGAGTTGTAGGCCAGCGGAAGGCCCTTCAAAACCGTCAGCATCGCGACCAAATCGCCGATTACCCGGCCGGTCTTGCCGCGGATCAGTTCGAGCAGATCGGGATTCTTCTTCTGCGGCATCATCGAGCTACCGGTCGAAAATTCATCGGGCAACGCCGCGAACCCGAACTCCGTGCTCGTCCAGAGAATTATTTCTTCGCTCATCCGCGACAGATGCACCTGCGTGAGCGCGGCGGCCGAAAGAAAATCTATTACGAAGTCGCGATCCGACACCGCGTCCATGCTGTTGGCGGTGATCGCCCTGAAGCCCAACGCCCGCGCGACCATCCGGCGGTCCAGCCGCAGCGTCGTCCCCGCCAAAGCTCCTGCGCCGAGCGGCATGATCGCCGTGCGCGCCGCGCACTGCTCGAAGCGCTCGCGATCCCGGCCAAGCATCTCGACGTAGGCGAGCAAATGATGCGCGAGCGTGACCGGCTGCGCGCGTTGCAAATGCGTATAGCCCGGCATGATCGTGGCGAGGTGGCGCTTGGCGAGCCGAATCAGCACGGCGCGAAGCCCGGCGACCAGCGCGATCACGCCGGCAATCTCGTCGCGGAGATAGAGCCGCATGTCGAGCGCGACCTGATCGTTGCGCGAACGTCCGGTATGCAGCTTGCGCCCGGGTTCACCAATCAGCGCGATCAGCCGGCGCTCGACGGCCAGGTGGATGTCTTCATCGGCGATATCGAACTTGAAGCGTCCATCCGCGATTTCATCTTCGATGCGCTCGAGTCCACCAACGATTGCACGCAACTCGCTCGCCTTGAGCAGCCCGGCGCGCTCGAGCATCTGCGCATGCGCGATCGACCCGCGAATATCGTGCCGAAAAAGCCGCCGGTCGAAGGGCAACGACGCGGTGAAGGCTTCGACCTCGGGGATGCGGCCGCGCGTGAATCTTCCCCGGATGAGATTGCGCGCTGCGGCGCCGGCCGGCACAGTCTTAACCTTCTTTTTCTGGCCGCGACGCACTTTCACTCTTTCAATCCGAAACGATCGGAGCAGGCCGCATCACTTGGCGGGCCGCAATTGGCAGGTGCATCCGCGTGCCGCACAACTCATCGAACCGTCGGGATGGGTGATATGGACGTCCATCTTGTGATGGCAATGATCGCAATCTCCGGTGCGCGGACGGGGCACCAGCTTGGGCGGTGTTCGCGGCGGCTTGAACTGGATGACCTTGCCCAACTCGATGCGTCCTTCGATGATCGATTTGACGATCAGCTCTTGGTGTCCACACGAGCCAGCGCTCTGAGCCTCATGCCCGCGAGCCTGATGAAGCCATCGGCGTCGGCCTGATTGAACCCGCCCGCTTCCTCGAAACTCGCGATCTTCGAATCGTACAAGGAGTTCGGCGATTTGCGTCCGGCGATCCATACGCCGCCCTTGAAGAGCTTCAGCCGCGCGACTCCGCTCACGTATTTCTGCGTATTATCCATCAGCGCCTGCAGCGCCTCACGTTCGGGCGCAAACCAATATCCGTAATACACCATTTCCGCGTAGCGTGGGATAAGCGAGTCGCGCAGATGCATCACCTCGCGATCGAGCGTGAGCTGCTCAACCGCACGGTGCCCATGGAAGAGGATTGTCACCCCGGGCGTCTCGTAAACTCCGCGCGATTTGATTCCGACGTAGCGGTTCTCCACCAAATCGACGCGACCGATCCCGTGGCGGCCCGCGATTTCGTTGGCGCGCTGGATAATCCGCGCGGGGGTGAGCCGCTCTCCATTGATTGCGACCGGATTGCCGCCGGCGTACTCGATTTCGACGTACTCAGGCTTGTTCGGCGCGTCTTCGGGGGAGACGGTCAATCGGAACATGTCGTTGTAAGGCTCGCGCCACGGGTCCTCGAGGATACCACCCTCGTAGCTGACATGGACCATGTTGCGATCCATCGAGTACGGCTTCTCGGCGGTCACGGGCACCGGAATCTTCTTTTCGCTGGCGTATGCGACCATGTCGGCGCGGCCTTTGAACGGCCAATCGAGACGGCGCCACGGCACGACGATCTTGAGATCCGGCGCAAGCCGCGCATACGTCAGCTCGAATCGCACCTGGTCGTTGCCCTTGCCGGTGGCGCCGTGGGCGACGGCGTCGGCGCCTTCCTCGCGCGCTATCGCGACCTGCTGCTTGGCGATCATCGGCCGCGCGATCGACGTGCCGAGCAGATAATAGGCCTCGTACACGGCATTCGCGCGCATCATCGGGAACACGAAGTCGCGGGCAAATTCCTCGCGAAGATCGACGATATGAAGTTTGCTCGCTCCGGTCTTGAGCGCCTTCGCTTCCAGGCCCTCGGTCTCGTCGCCCTGCCCGATGTCCGCGCAATAGGCGATCACCTCGCATCCGAAGCGATCCTTGATCCAGCGCAGGATCACCGACGTGTCGAGTCCGCCCGAATAAGCGAGCACCACTTTTTTTATTTCTTCGGTTGCCACGATTCCTCCGACCGTCACTCTGGCGACGGCGAAGTCCGCAAAATTTCAGGACGTATCAGCCAGACCATCACCGCCTTCTGCGCATGCAGCCGATTCTCGGCTTGATCAAGCACCACCGAGCGCGGTCCGTCGATCACGTCGTCGGTGATTTCCTCGCCGCGATGCGCCGGCAGGCAATGCATTACGATCGCGCTCTTGCGCGCATTGCGCAGCAGCGCATCATTGACCTGGAACCCCTTGAAGTCGCGCCGGCGCTGCGCGGCTTCCTTCTCACGGCCCATCGAAGTCCACGTGTCGGTGTAAACCGCGTCCGCGTCCTTTACCGCCTCGGCAGGATCGTCAGTGAGCGTGCCGATTTCTTCGCCGCGCAGGCGCTTCATGAACGCCTTCTCGGGCTCGTAGCCCTTCGGGCAAGCCAGCCGAAGCTCGAAACCCGCGATCGAGGCCGCCTCGATCCAGCTCTGCGCAAGGTTGAATCCATCGCCCACAAATGCGACGCGGACTTTCCTGAGATCGCGCCCGAAGTGTTCCTGCAGTGTCATCAGATCGGCGAGCAACTGGCACGGATGAAGCAAATCGGTGAGCCCGTTGATAACCGGCACGGTGGCCTCGCGCGCCAACTCGACCGCGGTCTCGTGCGAAAAGGTGCGAATCATGATCAAATCCACGGACCGCGAAATGTTACGCGCGACGTCCTTAACCGATTCGCGCTCCCCGATACCGATATCATTCGGTGCGAGATAAATCGCATGCCCGCCAAGCTGCGCCATGCCGGTCTCGAACGTGACTCGCGTCCGCAGCGACGGCTTCTGAAATACCATCGCGAGGGTCTTGCCGCGCAGGTACGGATGCTCGAGCCCGATCTTGAGCTCGGCCTTGAGCCGCGCGCCAAGCGTGAGCAGTCCGCTGAGTTCAGCGGGCGAGAGCGAACTGAGGTCGAGGAAATCGCGTTTCATCTGGCGTATGCGACGCGGCTCATTTCGGAGCCGGCGCGCTCTTGAATGCATTTTCGATAATCGCAAGACCGGTGTCGGCTTCCTCGCGGCTGAGGTTCAGCGGCGGCAGCAGCCGCAGCACGTTGCCCGCGGTGCCGTTGACCAGCAGCCGCTGCTTGACGCACTCCTCGACGATCGGACGCACGTCGTGCTTGAGCACCACGCCGATGATCATTCCGAGTCCACGAACTTCGACGATTCGATCGCACGAGCGCGCAAATTTGCCGAGCCGCTCGAGGAGATAGCCGCCGACGCTCGACGCGTTGTCCAGCACGCCGTCCTGCTCGAGCGCGTCGATCACGGCGAGCGCCGCCGCACACGCCACCGGATTTCCGCCGAACGTGCTGCCATGGCTGCCGGGCGTGAAGCTCGATGCGACCTCGGGACGCGCAATCATCGCGCCGATCGGGATTCCACCGCCGAGCGCCTTGGCCAGCGTCACGATGTCGGGCTTGATGCCGGCGTGCTCGTAGGCGAAAAACCGCCCGGTGCGCCCAACTCCGGTCTGCACTTCGTCCAGAATCAGCAGCAGCTTGTTGCGATCGCACCAGTCGCGCATTCGCTTGAGGTAATCCGCGCGCGGCACGACCACGCCACCCTCGCCCTGGATTGGTTCGACCATCACGGCGACGGTTTCGTCGCGCCGCGCGCGATCGAGCGCGGCGATGTCGTCGAAGGGCACGAGCCTGAAACCGGGCATCAACGGTTGAAACCCCTGATGGTATCGCTCCTGGCCGGTCGCGGTGAGGGTAGCCAGCGTGCGTCCATGGAACGATCCGAGCGCCGTCAAAATCTCGAAGCGCCCGTTGCCCCATCGCCGCGCGAGCTTGATCGCGGCCTCGTTGGCTTCGGCCCCCGAATTGCCCAGGAAAACTTTTCCCTCGCCGAAACGACCGGCCAGCCGCTCGACCAATCGCGCAGTCGGCTCCGTGTGAAAGACGTTGGAAACGTGCGTGAGCTTTTCCGCCTGCTCCTTGATCGCGCGCACGACGCGGGGATTTCCATGACCGAGACTGGTGACCGCCAGCCCGCAGAAAAAATCGAGATAACGATTGCCGTCGCCGTCATACAGATAGGCGCCATGCCCGCGCGCGAACGCGATCGGAAGGCATCCGTAAACATCGACCATGTGCCGATGCGTGAGTTCTACTATCTCAGCATTGTTCATCGCGCCTTGCCGCTGCCCTCTGCGCTACGCGCCGTGTCCGTCAACGCCGACACTTTGGCGCGGCGCTGAACCACTTCGGTGCCGATTCCCGAGCGGGTGAAGATTTCCAGCAGCACCGCGTGTTTGACGCGGCCGTCGATTATGTGGGTCTTCGCCACGCCCTTGTTCAGCGCCTCGATGCAACATTCG
>Ga0187862_10003211_pt1 | contig 16102 bp, 11 predicted proteins | sample June2016WEW_10_1_FD_133003 | JGI IMG/M metagenome (GOLD analysis project Ga0187862, IMG submission 133003) | Peatland microbial communities from SPRUCE experiment site at the Marcell Experimental Forest, Minnesota, USA - June2016WEW_10_150 | ecosystem: Environmental > Terrestrial > Soil >...
CCCCCCCCCCCCCCCCCCCGATTTGCTCTAAAATATAGAACATAAAGGACTTAGTTCCAAAACATTCAGGAATAAGGACTTAGCTCCAGAAACAACCCTCAAAATGGCGTTGGGGCAGCTTCGAGGTCCGTCTTGGAGACCGGCGCACCTCTGAACTGCCCCAATCAGATGGTTATTGTCGCATTGGGCGGATTGGAGGTATGTGATGGCGGACACCGGCTGGCTGTGATGAAAAAAGATCAAAGGCCCGGCCCAAGGAAGCGATTATGTGCCGGTGAAGGCGAAAGCGAATCTGGCACGCTGCAATGGGAACTTGAACTGCCTAGTGAAATCGTTGGCGATGAGAAGCCGCTGCTTCGAGCTTTTAAGAATTTGCAAGGTTAGTGGATAGCCGACCTAATGAAACGCCCGCTCGATCGCATAGGCTTTACGTGCGAGCTCGAGGCCGAGGTACTCGGTGGGGGCAAAGTCGTCGGTTAGAAGCAGGCCGCGGGCGGGAAGTTCGCGGACACGCGAGGATTCGAAGGCCTGCAAGTCGTCCTCCGGAAGAGGTTGGCCCCCGGTGGCGACGAGGATGATGCTCTGCCCCGCGCTGGGCTCGGCGGGGTTGGTTGAGAACACAGCCGTCTGCGGGAAAACTTCGCGGATGGTCATGGACAGCGCCTGGTATACGGCACCCAGTTTCCCGCTGCGGGCAGAGTCGATGTTGAAGACGGCAATTCCGTCGGGCTTGAGCGCACGGCGGATCCGCTCGAAGGCTTCTCGGGTGGCAAGATAGGGAGGAATGGAATTGCCGGTGTAAGCGTCGGTGTAGAGCACATCAAATTGGCGCCGATTGCGGTTGAGGAAAACGCGTCCGTCTTCGTTCAAAGTTGTGATGGGGAGATTGCGATCCCGCAGGAAGAACTCCTTGGCGGTGGCGGTTACGTCGGGGTCGATTTCGACCACGGTGACTTCGGCGGCGGGAGCATAGGTCTTGACGAACTCGGGTATGGTGTAGCCTCCGCCGCCGATGACGACAACGGATTGCGGGGCGGGCTTCACGCTCTGCAAGATTTTCGCAGAGAGTTCGACGTAAGGAAAAAACATGCCTGGTTGATCGAGCAGGCGTCCACTCTGAACAAAGCCGTCGAGCAGCAAGACCCGGGCTTTGTGGCTTCCGATCACGTCATTGACGCGAATGTTGTAATAGCGGCTGTTCTTCTCGAAAACGTGGCTGATATGAGCGGACCAGTCGCCCTCCCGGGTAGCGGTAACATTGATGGCAACAGCGGCGACCAGCGCGGCGGATACCGCAAGCCAGGCCGGGCGGATCGCAGCCGCAGCCCACGCGGAGAGGATCAGCAGCACGACGACCATTCCGGCGAGAATGAACGACACCGGAAAATGCGGGATCAGCCAGAAGCCGCCGAGGAACGTCCCGGCAATGCTGCCCAGCGTGGAAGCGGCAAAGATGCTTCCGGAAGTGCGACCGATCCGATTGGGGTCGCTGGCGGCAATCTTCAACAGATAGGGCGAGACCATGCCGAGCACTGCGCTGGCGGGAGCAAAAAATAGAATCGCGGCGAGAAGCGATCCCCATTCCAACCCCCACTCGCCGAACTGCGGCAACAACGGCCGTTCGAAATAGACCAGGGCAACAGCGCAGGCACCCACCAGCAGAATAAGAGGGAGAAGTTTCTGGTTGCGATCGGCGAGTACACCTCCCAGGTAGTAGCCCAGTGAGAGCGAACCTAAGATCGTCCCGATGATATTCACCCAGACCAAGAATGATGTTCCCAAGTCCGGAGCGAGAATCCGTGCGCCCAGAATCTCCAGGAGAAGTACAACCGCGCCGGAAAGAAAAGCGATGGCTTGCGGGGAATGCTTTGTGAGTAAGGGCTGTGACGGTTGCTTCCGGGAACCATCTTTGTCGGGCTTACCGGTGTCGGGTTTACCCGTGCGAGTGCTGAGCTTGGACATGTGCGCCGGATTCTCCGCGCTTGCCTGGCAAGCGAGCCTGAAACAATCATCGCAGTATATATCCTAGAACAGCTAATGATTGATAGAGGTTCCAGTTTAGCGAGGGATCAGCGTCGCATGGCGCTTGCTACTACTGCTGGCTCCGGCTCCAGCTTGGCCGTGAAGTGGCGCAGGAACGGCGCTTCGTAGCTGAGCTTCATCCCATGAATCTGCTCGCGCTTCTTCCAGACTTCGAGGATGACTTCAACCACGTAGTCGATATGGCTCTGCGTGTAGACGCGGCGGGGAATCGCCAGACGCACCAGATCCATCTTCGCCGAGGCTCCGAACATCAATGTGCCGATCTCGACCGAGCGGATGCCGCCTTCAAGATAGAGTTCATTGGCGAGCGCGACCGCGGGAAAATGATCGGGCGGAATGTGCGGCAGAAAAGCGCGCGCGTCGATGTAGACGGCGTGGCCGCCGGGCGGCTGCACGATGGGCACGCCCTGGTCGGCAATGTGGTTGCCTAGATAGGCGGTCGAGGCGATGCGGTATTCGAGGTAGTCCTGGTGCAGCGCTTCCTGCACTCCTACGGCGATGGCTTCGAGGTCGCGGCCAGCTAGTCCTCCGTAGGTGGGATAGCCCTCGGTGAGAATCAGCAGGTTCTTTTCCTGTTGCGCTAGCAGATCGTCGTTGGTGCAGAGAAATCCTCCGATGTTCGCCATGCCGTCTTTCTTGGCTGACATGGTGCAGCCATCGCCGTAGCTGAACATTTCCTGTGCGATTTCTTTCGGCGATTTCTGCTCGTAGCCTTTTTCGCGGATTTTTATGAAGTAAGAGTTCTCGGCAAAACGGCAAGCGTCGAAGTAGAGCGGGATGCCATGCTTGCGGCAGACGGCGTTCACGGCTTTGACGTTCTCCATGGACACGGGCTGGCCCCCGCCGGAGTTGTTGGTGACGGTCAGCATGACCAGAGGCACGCGCCGGCGGCCGACGTTTTGAATCAAGGTCTCGAGCGCGGCCACGTCCATGTTGCCCTTGAAAGGATGCTTCAGGCTGGGCTGGCGGCCCTCGGGGATGACGAGGTCTACCGCCTCGGCACCGACGAACTCTACGTTCGCGCGCGTGGTGTCGAAGTGCGTGTTGTTGGGGACGACATCGCCTTTTTTGCACATCACGCTGAACAGAATGCGCTCGGCGGCACGGCCCTGGTGGGTGGGGATGACGTGCTTGTAGCCGAAAATATCCTGCACCGAAGCGCGGAACTGCTCGAAGCTGCGGCTGCCGGCATAACTTTCATCGCCTTCCATCATGGCCGCCCATTGGTGCGTGGACATGGCGCCGGTGCCGGAATCGGTTAGGAGGTCGATGAGAACGTCGTCGGCGGGCAGCAGAAAAAGGTTGTAGAACGCGGCGCGGAGCAGTTGCTCGCGCTGCTCGCGGGTCGTCCAGTGAATGGGTTCGACGCTTTTGATGCGAAAGGGCTCGATGATGGTGCGGGGCATATTGGACTCTCGTTCTTACGACACACGCTTCGGTTGCGGATGTCAGTGACTGGGATCACGAGACGAACTGGCACTTGGTGGGGCGAGGGCGCCCGCCCCACACTTGCTTCGCAAATCTCAGACTTTGACTGAGTCCCTGCGCTCTGCTGGGATGTACTTTACGGCGGCGGTGCGATCCAATTTGTCCCAGGCGAAGGGACGTCCCTGGATGGCACGCTTCAGGGTTCGGAACAGAACAAGTGAAAAGACCTGGCGATAGGCGAAGCGCTGCAGCCATACCTGGCTTAGCAGCCAGGCGTCTTCGCGAGCTTCGGGCTGGCGGCGCTCCAGGAGGAAGGCGATCGCCGAGGCTATGAAATCAATGACCAGGAACGCGACGAAGAAGATCAGCAACCGCTGAAAGCTGGCCGGATCGGTGGACTCAGGATGAAAGTGTTTCTGGATGAAATACCAGATCACGCCGACCACAAACATCACGTCAATGAAGGGTGAAACCAAGGGAAGCAGAATCTGAAAGATGAGGATGTTGGGAAGTGCGACCAATCCCAAGACGCCTTTGCGCGCGAAAACACCTTTGTGCTTGAAGATGGCTTGCAGAATTCCGAACGACCAGCGGAAACGCTGCCGCATGAGCGCATTGGCGGTGGTTGGAGCCTCGGTGAAGGCGAGCGCCTGGTCTTCGTACTCCACGCGATAGCCGTTGCGCAAGAGCGCCATGGTCAGATCGGCGTCTTCGGCGACGGTGTCCACGTGGTAACCACCTGCTTCGCGAACTGTTTCAGTGCGCCAGGCGCCGATCGCGCCCGGCACCACGCTGACCGCGCCCATGGTGTTGAGCGCTCGCCGTTCGAAATTCTGGCTGGTGATGTATTCGAGCGCCTGCCAGCGGGTCCAGAGGTTGACGCGGTTCCCAACCTTGGCGTTGCCGGCCACGGCTGCAACTTTCGGATTGAGGAAGTGCGGCACGAGGCGAGCGATGGCATCGGGAGCAATGATGGTATCGGCGTCGATGCCGACGAAGATTTCCGCGTCGCCGATGTGTTCCAGTCCAAAGTTAAGCGCCTCGGCCTTGCCGCCGTTAGGCCTGGTGAGAATCAAAACCCGGCCAGCTGCTTCCTCGGGGGCAAAGGCGCGGCGGGCGATTTCCAAAGTGCGGTCTTTGGAACCGTCGTCAATAACGATCACGCGCAAATTGGGATAGTCGGAATCGATCGCGCCCTGGATGGTGCGTTCGATGACCTTCTCCTCGTTATAGGCGGGAATCAGAACCGCGACCCGGGGCCGGTAGGCGGCAATCTGCTCGGGCGTTCCATACACACGCGCGCGCAGACGATCATAGAGAGCGAGGATTCCGACCGAAATCAGGCGGCCGGTCATCAGAATGTCACCCAGGAAAAAAATAATCGTGATACCCAGCATAGTCGCACTGAATAGCCAGAAGCCGATCCAATTCAGCTGGGCGGACCAATACTGGTTGGTCGGGAGCGGCGGCATAACGTCCGCTTTCGTTTTACCCATCAACTGGTAGACGGGGACGAAATCAAATCCGCGGGCACGAGCGCCATCGATAATCAGCGGGAGTGCGAGAACGGTTCTTTCCCGGTTGCCGCCACCATCATGCATGAGAATGATATTGCCGCACTGCGTATCGTTCGGGCGGCAAGGTGGCAGGTGGTCGAGCACGCGAGCGGCGATTTGTTTTGGCGACAGCGCGGGCTCGTCATTCCAATCCCTGGTGTCGATCTTGTTGCCGATGGTGATGTAGCCCAGGCTTTGCGTGAGTTCGAGTGGACGCACCTCGTCTTCGGTGTCGGGCTCGGCATCGACCGAGTACGGCGGACGGAACAGCATAGTGCGAATGCCCAGACGGCTGGCGAACAACTGCTCGGTCAGGTTCAGTTCCACCCGCATGTAGCCGGTGCCAATCGAGCTGATATCGGGATGGGTAAAGGTATGGTTCCCGATTTCATGACCTTCCCGGTAAATGCGCTGGGTCAAACTGCTGAACTTCTCCGCCTGGATTCCGATCAGAAAGAATGTTCCCGGCACATGCTCGCGTTTGAGGACATCGAGAATCTTCGGGGTCCACTCCGGATCGGGACCGTCGTCGAAGGTCATGGCGAGTTGGTTCTTGCTGGAGCCGTAGCGCGCCACACGATAGGGCTCAGGGAGGCTCTTGAAGTCTTCGCCGTCGATGAGTCCGGTCTGCTTGTCTATGGTCAGATCGCGCGCGCCGTCGGTCGGACGCGCTTCGATATGCAGGATTTCGCCGCTGCCTTCCATGTCGACATCCTGACCAGGAGGGACGTCCTTCAATCGATCCGACGCGTTAGCTTCCCCGGGCATATCCCACACGCGCCACAGCGAGCGGTCCTCCGCGCCCAGTCTCCATAAGGCGAAAGTCTGGATGCCGAGCGTCTGAGCGGCACGCATTTCGTTGAGGGCAGTCACCGCATCCAGAAACCAGACATCGTGGCGAAAATCATCGTCGTCGCGATAGCTGAAGTGCGGATTAAGCGCGTCGCCGTCAAAATCAACGTCTTCTTCGGAATCGCGCGCGCCGATCCACGCTTCCTGCACCGAAACGGTCTTGTCGGCCTCGCCGGACGGAAGTTTGCCTTCCTTTGACTTTGGCTTCTCGACCCAGTCGTAACCATAGTTGCCGATAGCGCAGATGAGCTTCTCTTTCGGAATCTCGTTGACTGCAGACTCAAGGTTATCCGTGAACCAATCCTGAGAAGCGACGGGGCCAGGCGTTCCGCCGGGATAGTGCTCGTCGTAGTTCATGATGACGACGCCATCGACGGCGGATGAAATGGCCTTGTAATCAAAGTCTGGGTTACGCACCTGGACGGTGACGTACAGCTTCAGACCTTTGGCATGCAAGTCAGAAGCGAGTTCGTTTAACAGAGCAACGTATCCGGTTTGCCCATTTTTCGGAAAGGATTCGAAATCTAGCATCAGACCGCGGTAATGATCGGAGGCCAGATAAAGTGCAACCTCGCGTCGAAAGTTGGCGCGCGCTGCGGGATTGTTCAGGAAGTCAACGACGCCCGGAACGAAGTCGGCGCCGTCAAAGTTCTGCACCACCGGAAAGACTTCCATGCCGGTGCCTTCCGCCTTCAGGAATGGCATCACCTTGTCGTCCACGGTGTGGATCTTTCGACCCTGAACCACGTCGAACATCGTGTTCGTTTCCGGATCCGAGGCTTGCAGATGGCCATCCGGACTGAGCACCTGCAGCCACGTTGGGAAGAGCAAGTCGATTTGGCGCGCATACTCGCGCAAAGAGGAAAAGCTGGCCGCGTCCCAGGAAACGTAGAATGCCGCCCGAACTCCTTGCTCGGAGTTCAACGTGAGTTGCGAGGGAGCTTTGCGGGTTTGGTGGCGATGTCCGGCGCGGGCTACGGTGGCCAAGCGGCGTTTTTCGCGCGCTTTCGCCTTTTCGTCTTCTTTCAGAGCGTGGTAAGGCTTTTTTTCCAACAGCCAGGCAAGGCCGGGCAGAGGCTCAATGCGCAGGGCACTGTAGATGAAAAAGACCACCAGCAAAGAAAAAGCCAGGGCGGCCGCGTCGAAAACGCGCCTAATCCGCCTCCAGCGGGATTGCAAGGGATCGTAAAAAACCTGTTTCGCCATCGCCTTGTGGTCTCTTCATCCTAAGGTGAGAGCGGCAGGGGGTCAAACCCCGGGTTTTCAGTGGTCAGTGCTCGGTCCTCAGTCTTCAAGCCAGCGGACTTCCCACATGGGTCGGGCCAGCAGGTTGGCTTGCGGCGCGCCGCGGAGGAAAATCGCGCGATTCGCGATATATTGCCAACGTGCTCCGCCTGATTCGCGAACATCGCATGTTTTTTCTGGGGACTACACTAGCCGCCCTGGTGTTACGGCTGCTCTTCTTTATCTATTTCCCGGCGGTCACGGATGACTCGCACGTTTACGCCGACCTCGCCGTCAACTGGCTGCAGCACGGCATCTATGGCCAGACGCAACTGACACAAGTTGTGCCGACCGACGCGCGCCTGCCGGGGTACCCTGCGTTTCTGGCCGGAATCTTTTGGCTATTTGGCTCTGGCAATTTTAGAGCAGCGCTGCTGACTCAGATTCTGCTGGGCCTGGCCACCTGCCTGATCGTTGCCGACCTAGCACGCCGCGTGGTTTCCGACCGCGCGGCAAGAATCGCTTTTGTCCTGACGGCGCTCTGTCCATTCCTGGCAAACTATGCCGCCTCTGTACTCACAGAAACTTTAGAGGTCTTCTTTACTGCACTCGCTCTCGATGGCGCGGCCGCTGCGCTGAATCGGATGCGTGACGCGGGTATAGGGATGGGCATCCCTTCGGCAAGCTCAGGGCAAGTCCTCGATCGGACTTGCTACCGGCTCTGGGCCGCGACCGGCGCAGCCATTGCGGCCTGCATTCTACTGCGTCCGGATGGCGGCATTTTGCTGGTGGCAGTCGTTTTTTATCTGGCGGTTGCAGCCCCTAAAGGAGTGTCTAATTTTGAGAGAGATGTGGCATCGCTAAAGCGATGCCCTGATACGAAACTGGAATCGCGAAGACGCAGTGAGACGAAGCAGAAGTCTTTGCGCAGCGTGCTGGTCGCGGGAATCATCGTCATTGCATTCGCCCTGGCGCCACTCGTTCCTTGGACGATTCGTAATTTTTGGACGCTCCATCATCTTCAGCCGCTGGCTCCGCGTTACGCCAACGAGACTGATGAACTAGTTCTCCGAGGCTTCAACCGCTGGGTCAAAACCTGGATGGTCGACTACGCGTCAGTGGAAGAGATCTACTGGAACGTTCCTGGCGACAAGATTGACCCGGAGAAGCTGCCATCGCGAGCCGTCGATAGCCCGGGGGAAAGGCAGGCAACGCGGGCTGTCATCGCTGACTACAACCAATCGCAGGATATGACTCCGGAACTCGATGCACGCTTCGGCAAATTAGCCGCGGATCGCATTCGCGTCCACCCCATTCGCTACTACGTTGTGCTGCCCCTGCTGCGCATCGCGGACATGTGGCTGCGTCCCCGAACGGAGATCCTTCCTCCCGACGCACGCTGGTGGGAATTCAATGACGACGCGAGGCAGTCGGCGATGGCCGTAGGGTTCGGATTGCTGAACCTGGCTTACGTGGTGGCAGCGCTACTGGGGGTAGTTCGCACACCCTCGCGCAGGCCGTCGGGAATTCGATGGGCCGGATTGCTGGTCAGCTTCGTGCTGCTGCGCTCGGCATTTCTGGGAACGCTGGAAAACCCGGAACCTCGTTACACGCTGGAATGCTACCCCGTCATCATCGTGCTGGCATCGGCGTTGCTGGCAGGGAGATACGGGCAGAGTAAGCAGGAGGCCTGATCTGCTTGTTTTCAACTTCTTGTTCGATTACTGGGCTTAGCTGAGCGGCGAGTCGGTCATGCGGAAACGGGTGCGGACATGTTCGGAGAGCAGTTCGACGGCTTCGCGATTGGCCACCGGATCGGCCTGTGCCAGATATTTCATCGCTTCCACCAGCATCTTCTGGCCGTCCACGTAGCGGGGATCGGCGGTGCGTTCACGTTTCTTGCGCGACAAATCCGGAGGAACGGTGATGGTAAAAACTTTAGCCATGCGAACTCAACTTTCGGGGGTTCTCTCGCAGTATATAGTCCCAGCCGGTCTTTTTCAGCTTGATTCTGTTGGTTCCCATTCTCGATGCCCAGGCCCTTGGAATGGCATCTGATTGCCCGTAGAGATACGGCTTACCGCGTATCTCCACTATCCTTTATCCTTGCGGAGAGATGAACTTAGTCTTCCCGGTGGTCTTCAGCTTAAAGACGTTGTCCGGGAGTTTTTGATTGATCTGGATCTCGGAATACTTCGCCAGGCGGTAGTCGCCGCCCGGCTCAAACAACTGCTGCTGCACTGAAATTCCATGGGCCGGGTCGATCCAGAGCAGGATGCGCGCGATATTGTTTCGAAAACGTTCGGACTTCGGAATCAACTCCAGTTCCTCGGCTTTGATACCGTTGACGGTCTCCGATCCTAAAAATTTCACATCGTAAGACTTGAGCAGGTCGTGCCCGCTGCCACCGAAACCGAGCACGAGATAACTCTCGATATCGGCGCGATTCTTGCTGGCGACGTTGTATTCGTTCACCTGATCGATTTTGGGCTGGTACACCTGAACTTTGCCGCCGCTGTAGATGACGTACTTCTTGTCGGGCTCGGTGAAGTCGGCAGCCATCTGTATTTCGCCGCCTTCACGCCGGAAATAAATCTTGCCTCTTTGGGTTTCGGTTTCGTTGATCACCCGTTCATATTGGTCCGAGACGAGACTCGCCTCGGTGGTTTTGAAGTTTCGGGCGGCGGCATCCATTTGGGCGAGAACGTGCTCAAGCTGAGCGGATTCGCCAACAATCTGCGCCCCAGCAGCCGCCGACGCCTGTGCTTGTAGTACTTGTATGTACAGCACAGTGGTAAAAAGCCAGCCGATCACCACGATCCCGGGAACAACCGTCTTGAGCACAGCTCTCATTGATGAAATTGGCTCTTATGAACCAGCTTTATTCTTTCTCCACCCAGACTTTGTAGCTCAGCGGGTGTCCGGAGGCATCTTTCGTTGTCTCGTACTTGGTGATGCTGACTGCGCCGGAGATGGGTTCGATGATCTGCTCCAGTTGCCGGCGAACATCTTCACCCGCCGCGGTGTTCACTGCCGAGGCTTGGATCTGATAGATGAATCCGCCCTTCTCGCCGGGAATCACGACCACGCCGGTAAGATGCGGATTGCGCTCGACCGGTTTGTCCTTGTAGTTGATGAAATACGGCGAAACAAAAACAAAGAGGAGGATCAGAGTGACCATGATGTCGTAGTGCAGGCTGCCCCGCTCGTACGACCAAAGAATGTATCCGCGGATTGTGCGCCAGATCGCGCCCATTGGAGAGACGTTGCCTTCAAGCACCGTCGAGGCTGTTTCGGGTTGTTGCCAGTGTATTGGGGAATTCATGGGATGGCAAATCGGGCCAGCCGCGCGGGTGCATGCGGCGGGCGCTGTTTATGCGCTCCTTGCTGTTATGCGATCGGTGCCCATGTACGGCTGCAGCGCCTCCGGAATGCGTATGCTGCCGTCGGCTTGCTGATAGTTCTCGATGACAGCAACCCATGTGCGTCCCACGGCCAGGCCACTGCCGTTCAACGTATGCAAAAATTCAGTCTTACTCTTGCCCTCGGGACGGTAGCGAATATTCGCCCGCCGCGCCTGAAAACTCTCGAAGTTCGAGCACGAAGAAATCTCGCGAAACAGATTCTGTCCGGGCAGCCAGACTTCAAGGTCATAAGTTTTGGCCGCAGAGAATCCCATATCCGCGGTACATAGCGTGACCACGCGATAGTGCAGACCGAGTTTCTGCAAAACGGTCTCGGCATCATGGGTCAGCTTCTCCAGTTCATCGTATGAAGTTTCGGGGCTCGCGAACTTCACCAGCTCCACCTTTTGAAACTGGTGCTGGCGGATGATTCCGCGCACATCCTTGCCATACGATCCGGCTTCGCTGCGAAAGCACGGAGTGTATGCAGTAAGCGAGATCGGCAACTTCGTCGCCTCCAGAACTTCATCGCGGTAGAGATTCGTGACTGGCACTTCTGCGGTTGGAATCAGCCAGAGATCTTTTTCGCCGTGTGGTACCCGAAACAAGTCCTGCGCGAACTTTGGAAGCTGACCCGTGCCATACATCGACTCGGAGTTGACTAGGTACGGTGGAAGCACCTCGGTGTATCCGTGCTCTCGAGTGTGTAGATCGAGCATGAAGTTGGCGAGAGCCCGCTCCAGGCGCGCGCCCAACGCCCAGTACACCGCGAAGCGAGCACCCGACAACTTGGCGGCACGCTGCAGGTCGAGGACTCCCAGTTGTTCGCCAAGCTCCCAGTGCGGCTTGGGCTTGAAGTTGAACTGCGGCGGCGTGCCCCAGCGGCGCGCTTCCACGTTGTCTTCAGGGCTCGTCCCCACGGGCACGCTAGCGTGTGGAAGATTCGGGAGGGAGGTCAGAATTTCGCGCAGACGCGATTCCTGTTCGGCTGCCTTTTTCTCGGACTCCGCAATCTGCTCGCGCAGTTCTTTGGTCTCGTTGATCTGTGCCGTGGCGTCCTGCCCGCCTTTCTTGAGCTTGGCAATCTCCTCGGAGGCGCGGTTGCGGCGGGCTTGCAGAGTTTCCGCGACTGTGATCGCCTGCCGACGCTCGGCATCGATGGTGCGGAAATCTTTCAGAACCTCCGCCGGATTCATTCCGCGTTGTCGCAGTTTCTCTTCGACCAGCGCGAGGTTGTCACGAACAAAATTCAGATCGAGCATTCTGCTTTAACTTTAGCTGAAAAACACGGTTCCGTGCACGGAGATGATCCAAGTCTTGAACCGCAGAGGACGCAGCGAGCGCAGAGAAGAGCGGGTAAAAGACCTCTGTGCGCTCTGCCCGTCCTCTGCGGTTAACATCTTTTCTCCTGTAAACTAACTCGCAATGAGACTTCCCCGCTCCTGGTCCGTAATGTTGTCCGTGGTATCGCTGTTGCTCGGTTTGATTCCGGGCGCATTCGCGTCCGCTTACAACGCTCGTCCCAAGCTGGTTGTCGTCATCGTGATTGACCAGTTTCGCGGCGATTACCTTGAACGCTATCGCGACCAGTTCGGCGACGGAGGCTTCCGCGTGTTTCTCGATCGCGGCGCTTATTTCACCGACTGCTACTACGACTACGCCAACACCCGGACCGCTCCCGGACACGCCACCCTGTTCACCGGAAGCTACACCAGCGGACACGGCATCGTGGCCAACGAATGGTGGGACCCGCAGAAAAAGAAGCGGGTAACGTCGGTGGAAGACGACACCACAAAACTTGTCGGCGTCGACCGCACCGGGCCCAGCGCGTCGCCACACAATCTTTTGAGCGATACGCTCGGGGACGAGTTGAAATTGGCTACCGGTGGCAAGGCTCGAGTATTCGCAATATCGCTGAAAGATCGTGCCGCCGTCTTGCCCGCGGGATTTTCCGGAGACGCCGCCTACTGGATCGATCCCAAGAGCGGTGCCTGGATCACGTCCACCTACTATCGTCCCGATCTCCCCGAGTGGGTGCGCAATTTCAATGGCGTACGGCCTTCGGAAGGACGCGCTGAAAAATACTGGAATCGCGAGTGGCGAGACAGCGACGGAACCACCCTCGGCTCGACCGCACCGCGAAACGCGAAAGATGGTACGCCTCTCGGCTTCTACGAGGTCGTCGGCTCCACTCCCTTCGCCAACGATTACCAGTTTGAGTTTGCCAAAGAACTGGTTTTGTATGAGAAGCTGGGCGCGGGCTCGGCGACCGACCTGTTGATCATTAGCCTCTCGGCCAACGATATTCTCGGCCACCAAGTTGGCCCCGACTCTCCGCAGATGCGCAGCATGGCGCTCGAACTCGACCGGAGTTTGGCGGAGTTCTTCGGCTTCCTCGGTCATCAGGTGGGGATGGCCAACGTGTGGATGGCGCTATCGGCCGATCACGGCATTGCTCCTCTGCCTGAATTCGCAAAAACCCTTCGTCTGCCCGCCGCCAACCTCGACGCGAAAGCATTGCGCGAGCAGATCAACTCCCTGCTCTCGAAAAAATATGCTAAGAAAGCCGACTACGTGCTTGATCTCGATTACCCGCTCGCCTGGCTAAACGAGGACGCGTTCGCCGGGCACAAAGAATCCGATGCCGAAGCCGACGCGGGCGAGGCCATGACGCAAGCGGGATTGGCGGGATACTTTACCAAGTCGCGACTGGCGCGTGGAGAAACTCCGGCCACCGAACTCGGACGGCGTTATGCTCACAGCTACTCGCCCGAGGGCGGATGGTACGTGATTGGAATCCCCGCTCCGTTTCAGGTCGGAATCAAGGCTGGCACCGATCACTCGACGGCCTTTTCGTACGATACCCATGTGCCGCTCGCTTTTTATGGCCTAGCGTTTCAGTCCGGAATCTACCGGACGCACGCCGAGCCAGTCGATCTCGCAGTAACGCTGGCCTCGTTGCTCGGAATCAACGCGCCCGCGAAAGCTACAGGAAGAGTGCTGACCGAGGCGCTGCCGCCGCATCGTTCCGCGTCATCGCTCACGGCGCCGCTCGCTGCCCCCGCTCCAGCGTCCGCCGGGGGAACCGAATGACGCCCATCGGCAATCCGGATTTGAGCGTCAGCTTCGCCGGCATCAACCTGAAGAATCCGATCATTGCCGCTTCCGGCACATTTGGCTATGGCATCGAATTCGAAGACATAGTGCATCTCGACCGCCTCGGTGGATTAGTGGTCAAAGGTCTCTCCAAAGAACCGATGACAGGAAATCCGCCGCCCCGGCTGTTCGAGACCGCCGCTGGAATGCTGAATGCCATCGGGCTGCAGAATATCGGAGCGTCCGCGTTCCTCGCGGAAAAACTCCCCGCCTTGCGCGAGAAGAAGAATGTAATCGTGTTCGCCAACGTCTTTGGCTACACCCGAGCCGACTACGAGCGGACGATCGAGATTCTCAATCAGGGCGAGGGGATTACGGCGTATGAAATCAACGTGTCCTGTCCGAACACGGCGCATGGGGGCATTCAGTTCGGCAGCGACCCGCTTTTGCTCGACGAGGTAGTGCGAACGGCGAAGCGCGTGGCCTTGCGGCCGGTGATCGTCAAACTGTCGCCCAACGTGACCTCGATTGCGCAAATGGCGTATGTCGCGCAGGAGGCGGGCGCCGATGCCATCTCTCTGGTGAATACTTTTCTGGCGATGGCGATCGACCCGGAAACGCGCCGCCCGCGAATTGCCAATGTCACCGCGGGCCTCTCCGGGCCAGCCATCAAGCCGATTGCGCTGCGCATGGTTTACGACGCGGCGCACGCGGTGAAGATTCCGGTGATCGGCATGGGCGGAATCACCACTCCCGCAGACGTGGTGGAATTCATGCTGGCAGGAGCAAGCGCCGTGCAGGTAGGAACTGCGAGTTTCTTTGATCCGGTGGCGACGGAAAAACTGGTGGAGGAACTGGCTGAGTATTGCCTTGAACACCGGATTGAACGGCTCAGCGAACTTGTGGGCGGGTTACTAACAGATTGAGGATCGCCCGCTATACGGGACGGTCGATTCTTGAGGGTGTGAGTGATATGGCGATTTATCACCAGTTGACCCACGGTCTGCTGCTTAACCCCCGCCTCAAATAGAGGTATATCGCCCTGCGCCAATCACGAGCAGCCGCAACGACCTCGCGGCGTTTCCAGTGTGCCAGAGCGAGGGTGCGGTGGAGCCATGGCTCTTCTGGGTGCAGCTGAACGGCCCATTGGAGCTGCCGGAGGGCTGCGTCAACCTGCTTACATTGGAGATATGCTTCGCCGAGGTTGGCGTGCGCTTCCATAAAGCTCGGATTAATCTCTGCGGCTCGCTTGAACGCCGTTATAGCCCCATCGAGGTCGCGGGATTCTCTACGCGCCATTCCGATGACGACATAGGGTTCGTCGTAATCAGGGTCGATGGCCAATGCTCTTTCGGCAGCGAGGACCGCATCACGGTAATGATGCAGGTGGAAATGGAACAGGCTGATGTTGTACCACCCAGGGGCGAAGTCAGGTTTTAGCTCCACAGCATGGGAATACGCTTCGATAGCCTCTGAATATCTCTTCAGTTTCCCACAGTTATAGCCAATGCTAACGAACAGTGTCATGTCTTGCGGGTTTAGCTCGGCGCCGCGTCTGAAGGCATCAATTGCCTTCACGTATTGTCGCGAGTTCACGTAATCGACACCAAGATTGCGGTACGTCTGCCAATGTTTCGGGTCGAGGAGAATGGCCTGTCTATAAGCCTTGATTGCCGCTTTCAACTGACCGAGTTCGCCATACGCGATTCCCAGATTGTAGAAAGTCTCGGAAAAATTGGGGTTCAACCGAGCGGCTTCAAGATACTCCTTTACCGCCTCAGCGAACCTGCGTTCCGACAATAGCGCGAATCCTGCTTCATGGTGTTCGGCGGCAGAGCGACTCGGCAAGGCACCTTTGCTCACGACGCTGGAGATTCTATCGTGTTTCCCGCAGCTGTTGAAATAGATAGCGCTCACGACTGGGGTTTGGCTGATCGCGTTTTTGGGCGATCCACGGGAGAATGGGAAGAACTCAGCCTTCAGCAGCGCTGATGGAGCTTCCGTCTGTTCGCGCGCAACGCGAGACGCGGCGAGTCGCGTCTCTACAGGAAAATCTTGCTACCGTCCGCTGGCGTGCCAGATCGACCCCGGCGACTGATAGTTCATCCCTTCGCCCCACACCACGTGCGTATCTCCGTGGTTGTCGATCGCGAGTCCGAAATAGTCGCCGAAAGGAAAGCGGAACCCTTCTTCACCGATATAACTGTAGAAAGGCACATAGCGCGACACTCGGATCTCTTCTCCCCAGGTCGCGCCGCCGTTGCTTGAACTCCGATAGTAAGTGTTCCAGTACTGAGAATTGCGAGAAGAGTTGCGCGCGTCCATCCATGCTATGCGGACGTCGCCGGCATTGCCCGCCACGATCGCGGGGAAAGCATGCTCCACGCCCGCTGCGGCGGAGGAAACGCTGACGCGCGGCAACCAGTTGTCGCCACTGTTAGTCGACGACGAAAAATAAATACGCTGCGGCCCCAGCGGAGTGCTGCCCCGGCTCCAGAG
>Ga0187862_10003212_pt1 | contig 16098 bp, 16 predicted proteins | sample June2016WEW_10_1_FD_133003 | JGI IMG/M metagenome (GOLD analysis project Ga0187862, IMG submission 133003) | Peatland microbial communities from SPRUCE experiment site at the Marcell Experimental Forest, Minnesota, USA - June2016WEW_10_150 | ecosystem: Environmental > Terrestrial > Soil >...
GAAGAACCGTCAGCGGCAACTTTCGTCAGAAAACCATTGAACGATCCTGGATAGGTGCCCTGATAGGGATTAACCAGCGGGAAATCACTCGAAGCTGTGCTGCCCGTAACATACACGTCATTAACGCTATCCAACGCCAGTGCATAGCCATAGTCCCCGCTGTTGCCACCGATATAGTCCGCATACACGAGGTTGGACCCAGTGGGGTCGAGTTTCGCGACAAACACGTGCGTAGAAGGGGATGAAAGCGATCCTAGAACAGCTAAAGGAAAGTCGGTCGAATCAGTAGTGCCCGCCAGATAAACACTACCTGTACTATCTACGGCGATGCCGGAAGGTTCATCGTCGCCGCTTCCACCTAGGTAGGTCGAGTACACCAGCACCGGATCGAAGACCAACTGCCTGCTGGCATCATACTGCGCAACGTGGAATGCGATGTGCGTCGAATCGTTCATCACGTAGGAACCAGATACGGGCACGCGCACTCCGCCCGCTTCCTGATAAATCACGGGACTTTGGAAATGGAGTTCTCCACTGCTGGTCTGCAGCACCAAATTTCCTTCCACATCCAGTTTAGTGTGACTGGCTCCGGTGATTTCGAATTGAATCCGGCTGGGATCGGCTCCCGGCGCAACGGCAAGGTCGTACTCCAATTGCTGATGGCTTCCGTAGTAAACCAGATCAATTCCCGGGTACACATTCCTATATCGAACACTGGTATAGGTCGGAATATTGGTGTGCCACTTGGCAGGATCTCGACCGATAAAGTAATTGACCCGGCCGGGCAATGGGCCTTCTCCTAGAATTGCCGGATTTTGGGCTGCCCCGATTAGCCTGAATTGCAATATCGTATTAGGCAGATGCGACTTGCTGGAAGCAGTCGCGTTGCTCGCCGATTTCACGGGGCCCGGTTGGTTCGGACGCAAAGAAAGCACGATGCCACCAGCCGTGAGAAAAGCCTTGTATCCCTTGCCCCGGGACAGAAACTTGACCTGGGGGGCACTCTGACCCTGATTCGCCTCAAATGTGAGTGGAGCAGCGTAGTTCTGGTAAGCGCGGGGAGTCCGTGTGACGGCACTGTTCACGGCTACTGGCGTCGGGTACTGCTGGGCCGGAGATACTTGGGTCAACAATACTGCCGATGTTAAGGAGAGAACGATCCGCGCTAGAGTTCTGCGTTGCGTTGCTGTTGCGTCACAACGCAAAGAGAAAATGTTTGCGATATCCGTCATGTTGCCCTACCCCCAATGTCAATCGAAGCCCTCGACAACCTTCTCAATCGGCAAGTCCTGTTGCAATCTGAGGGTTCTCGCCGTTACTTTCGTTCGTGGATCAATCGATATGGTTGACGAAATCGCCATTTCACTCGTTGAAGGGGTCGATGAGAAGCCTGATTACAGAAGCTATGCTGGTTCCAGGTTCCGAGTGATGCCAAAAAATCCGCCCGAGGCTAAGCGGGGTTTCTGTGCTCTCAGTTTACTTGTCGATTCTTGCCTACGATCTCCTGCTCACAAACTCAGCTGGGAGCCATGGCGCGGCCCGTCTTGGCCCCTGTTTCCGCGAAGTTATCATCCACCCCCGGCGTCACTTGGGGTCGCGCAGTCGGTGCGCAGTCACTCCGATCGTCGTCCGCTTGGCGCGTGTTTCGCTTCCTGAGCCGCCTACCCGCTGTAACCATCCAGAAGTCTGTCCCAGGGCGGCAAGGCACTGTCGACTACGCGGTCACTGAAAGGCTATTCGCACTGGACGGCGATGATGACTGCGTTGTCTGGCCGCTAGTTTGGCCGAACTGCTGGAAGTCCTGCTGCAAGGTGCTGTACGCCTGCTGAGCGGACGAGAGGTTGCCCGATTGCAGCGCCTGGCCCAGTTGCTGAAAGGCCTGACTGACCGCGCTCTGTTCGCTCCCGCCGTCGCCGTGGTGATGATGGTGGGTTCCGTGCGCAGCTTGACTCTGCCCTTGCGCGGCTTGATTCTGGAAGTCCTGCTGAATCGTCGCGAAATCTTGCTGGGCCCCCGACAGATTCCCGGACTGGAGATCCTGCGAAAGCTGGTTGAACGCTTGGGCGATGGGATTGTTGCTCTGCGACGACGAAGTCGAGCTGCTCTGCGGTTGAAGACTCTGCAAAGTCGCAAAATCCGATTGCGAGGCAGACAGATTGCCCGATTGCAGATCTTGGCCGAGCTGCTGGAACTCTAGCTGGAGCTTCTGAATACTGCTCTCCGTGCTCTGCGTTCCGTAGTTAGAGAAATCACTACTGGAAATACCGGAAACTGACATTGTTCCCTCCTGAAATGCGCACTGGTACGGTCTAACAGCCGATCGGCATTATTCAATCTGGACTTTAGTTGCCAGAGTCCCTTCCGCGCACACTAAGTAACCTGGAGATAGGTCGTAGCCGGGTTGTGTGTAACCCAAGTGGATTGACCATCTTCGCCTGGTAAGGAGCGAAGAGACCTTCTCTTACTTTCCTTCGTTCCTAGCGTCGTCGGTAGGCATCTCGGCTTTCTCCAATTTAGCCAACTCGATTGCCAACCAATTCTCTAGCAAATTGCGATCCTCCTCTGGAACAAACGAAAAACGCACCCCAGCCCGTCCTGTGGCATTGGCATTTACAACCTTCCCGGTCGCATGAATCACGCCGGTATTACCGGGAAGAGAGAACTGTGTTAACACCTCTCGATTGACTTGCAGCGGCTGGTTGCAGAGTAGGGCCAATCCGCCAACGCTCAGGTCGCTGATTCTGGCTAGGATTTCTCCGACTTCGCCGACTCTCGCTACTACCGGTATGTCCACCGGAACGCGAGCGGCGCGTCTTCGATTTTGCAGCATGGTTCCATACGCAGCCCGCATGCATCGCCGAGCATGGTCGATGTCTGTGGGCTTGTGAATCATGAAGTTCGCCCCAACCAGAAGGGCGTGCGTTTCTGACTGCCCATTGACCATGGCGACGATCGTCGAGTTGCTATTCGGGGACGACTTGCGTGCTGCTCTTACGATCCGAATGGGATCGAAGGTGCCGTCCCAGTCCACAATCACAGCGTCAAGCCTGCGACGAGTGACCGCGTCCAGGGCAGAGTCCAGTTCGCCGCAAACCTCGGTATCGATGGCAAAGCTCTCCAGAATCTGATTCATTACAGACAGAACTTTGGTGTCATTGGTCAAGAGAAGACCATCGAGTTGAACATGTTCTTTCATAGGATTACCCAAACACTCTGGCACGTTAACGGCCAAAAGCATGAACGTACGTAAGACTAGTGCGGTCTTTCACTTATCCATCTGAGGTGAGGCCTCAATAGTCTACTTAGGGTATCGGTTCTGGAAAAGTGTCTGGACAGTAGACAGTCTCGGTGCGGGCAACGAGCGTTTGTGTTTATTCCTGCCGGATGTGCCAGATGCGCTTGTCATCTGTTTTTTCTCGACCTGTTCGGATTTCGTCACAACCTGACCAACCGCGCGATGGCAAGGTCGCGACCGGCTTATACTTTGCCCTTTTATGATTTTACATTTTTGTTCGGCGTTCGATGATGTGTAGCTGCGAAAATTGCGTAACGCGTTCTCTGATCTGTATTTACGACCCGAGAGAACTTAACTGCTTGCGCATCCGATAGTAATAAGTACATGCAACGCAGGCGCAAGTAAGTCAAGATCAAACGGGAAGAAGGCAGGGCCTGATGAGTAAGCTGAGCTCGTTCAGGCGTTGGCGATTGAAGATGATCCACGGAACCGGGGGTTGATTATTGGGACATTTTCCCGCAAAGAATGGAAATTCTGACCGCTGGGGAGCATTGCAAGACCAAAGAGTTCGAGGAGCGGGCGCGTCGGTTTCGCGGGAAGTGGATTTGCGCGTCATCGCGGCCACAAAATCGCGACCTGCGGACCATGGTACGGGACGGAAAGTTTCGCGAGGATCTCATTTGCCGGCTGGCCGTGGTGGAAATCGATTTGCTTCCGCTTACTGATCAACGTGAGGATCTGCCACTTCTTCAGAGATACTTTCCTTTGCGAAGGAATATGAGAAACCCATCGCGGGCCTGACCAGGAGAGCACAGAGCCGAATGGCCGCCTATCCATGGCCGGGAAACATCAGAGAGCTTGAGAGCGTGATCGGGAATGCTTGCATGATGGCCGACGGCAAGTTCCTTGACGTTGGCGGCCTGCCCGAAAGAATCCAGCGCAGCCAATCGCCTGCAGATGAGGCCTTCTTTTCTCTCGAAGAGATTTCAAGGCGTCATGTCATGCGCGTGCTGGAGCGCGTGGGGCTAATAAGGCTCGAGCGCCCGAAATTCTCGGCGTCGGCCGGGCAACCATCTACCAACTGCTGTCAAGGATGAAGCTTGAGAAACCCGGCGAAAGTGCATAGTGTCAGCTAGTTACCGATTCCTTTCTGAACAGGGGTGCCCTGCAATCCTTCGGATTACGATGAATCGTCGCCCTATCGTGAGTCAATTCGAGGTCCCTGCTTCCAAACCTGCCGTTAGGACTCCGGATGTGCAGACAAAACTGGAGTGCCCCTGGTGTGTTCCTCCTGCTCGAGAAGAGCCGAAACTTTCGAATCCGCGTATTATTCTGATAATCAAAATACCTGAAACGTGGGACCCGTACGGTTTTCTTACGGCGCGATCCACCAGTGGCTTGCACGAGATAGGTGATCTGGTATGACCGAAAAGGCATATACCAAGGTGATTAAAGACGTACCGAAGGCTGTTTCCCGGCGAAACTTCATAAAGGGCGTCATCACCAGCGGAGTAGCGGTTTCGTCCCTAGGCTATCTATTTCGCGCCGCCCCTCTCGCACACGGCCAGCAGTTGACTGCGGGCGTAGGCGAGCGCCTGATCACTCTTAATGTCAATGGACAACAGAGGCGAGTCGACGTCATGAAGCAAGAGACACTGGCATCGACGCTGCGTTATAAACTCGGCCTCACCGGTACCAAGCTGGGATGCGACCGCGCTGAATGCGGATCCTGTACTGTTCTCATCGACGACATTCCACACTATTCGTGTTCCGTGCTCACCCACACTGTGCGGGGCCGGAAAGTTGTGACGATCGAAGGCTTGGCGAGCGCCGATGGGACCTTGCATCCAGTTCAGCAGGGTGTCATCGACGAGCAGGGATTCCAGTGCGCCTTTTGTTTGCCTGGTTTCATTATGACGACGGTTGGATTCCTTACAACCAATCCCAATCCCACGCGCCTGGAGCTGGCCAACGGCGTCTCAGGATGCCTGTGCCGATGCCAGGATTACGACAAGATTTTGACCGCGCTGATGCGCGGTGCCGAGAATTCGGGGAGGTCCAAGCTTGGATAACAAGAAGGTTGTCGAGACCACTAAGATTACTGAGCGCCAGTATGGTGCCGGCTACAAGCTGATCGGCAAGAATTACGCGACGCCGGATCTCTACGCGAAGGTTACTGGGCAAGCGAAGTATGCGGAGGACTTTCGCGCGGACGGTATGTTGTTCTGCAAACTGCTGCTCAGTCCAATGCCGCATGCGCGGGTCAAGCACATCCACGCGGAGGAAGCGCTCGCCATGCCTGGCGTGAAAGCCATGCTCACAGCGAATGATCTTCCTGCCCCGGCTGACACCCTTACGGACAACGGAACTGTGATCAAGGCCAGCAAGTGGGGCGAACGCGGTCTCACCAATGAGCCGGTCTACGAGGGTGAGCCGATTCTTGCAGTGGCCGCGGTCGATGAACTCACCGCCGCGGAAGCGATCGAAAAGATTGAGATTGATTTTGAACCTCTTCCCTTCGTGACCGATCCGCTCGACACGCTGCGACCGGGTGGTCCTAATCCGCGAACGGATGGCAACGTCTGGACTCGGCCTCCCGCAACCGGCTCGACACAGAGTCTCGGTGCACCTGTGGTGACAGAGCTCAAGTGGACGAAAGAAGACTTCGCAGAGTTCGACAAGGGCCGTCTTCCGATCGGCAAGACGCCCGACGAATGGACGTACGGCGATCTTGATTCCGGCTTCAAGAGTGCTGCACTCGTTCTTGACGAAACGTTCGTAACCCCCGACACCAGCCACCAGACTCTTGAAACGCGCAGTGCGATGGCGTATTGGCAGAACGGAAAAGTCTATATTTACACTGGCACGCAGAGCACTGCGCAAACCTTGCCCGCCATCGCGCGCTGGTTGAACATCAGTCCAGACAATGTTGTTTTCATCAGCGAATACACAGGAGGGGGATTCGGCAGCAAGATCACTGGCGGCGTGTCGATGATCATCGCTGCGCTTCTCTCCAAGAAAACGAACACTGCAGTAATGATGCGGATCAGCCGCGAGGAGGAAACGTTCATCGGACGCGCGCGCCCTGGTTTTCAGGGACGCATGAAAGTCGGCTTTTCCAAAGAGGGACGCATCACGGCCCTCGACATGTTCGTCATTTGCGACAACGGCCCATATGAATCCGTCGGTGATGCTCCTTCGTCGGGCCGCATCGTCTCTTTGTTGTATCAGCCACAAGCCATGCGCTGGCGTGGAGTAACGGTCCTGACGAATACGCCACCACGCAGCGCGCAGAGTTCTCCGGGCGGTCTGCAAGGCATCGTGATCATGGAGCCGATCATCGCCAAAGCCGCGCGCAAGCTGGGAGTTGACCAGGTGGCGATTCGCCGCATCAACTGCCCCGAGGGCAAGGCGCCGTTCGGACCAGCGATACAAGGCAAGCGGCAGTATGCCACCAGCGCATTTCTCAAAGAGGCGCTCGATCGCGGCGCAGAGCAATTTCGATGGAGCGAGCGGGTTGCGCGCACTCCTAAGAGGATAGGCACGAAGATTCGGGGCGTGGGCGTGTCGCTGAGCTGCTACGTTGGGGGCACGATTGGATTCGACGGTCTGCTCATCATCAGGCCGGATGGCCGGATCAGCTTCCAGTCTGGTATCGGCAACCTGGGAACCGAGTCGGTGATCGACGTTCACCGTGCGGGCGCAGAAGTTCTCGGCGTGCCGTGGGAAAAATGCGAAGTCGTGTGGGGCAACACGACAAAGAATCTTCCCTTCACCTGCGTCTCTGGCGGCAGCCAAACCACTCACGCGATGACGCGTGCCGCGTATGCGACCGCGATGGACGCAAAAAAGAAACTTCAGGAAATTGCGGCCAAGAAGCTCGGGGGCAAGCCAGAACAGTACGAAGTCGCAAACGAGCGCGTATTCCGCAAGGGCGGTGGCGCGGGCATGAGTCTGGCCCAAGCTGCCAAATACGCGATTGAACTGGGAGGCGTCTACGATGGCCACGAGCCACCGGCCGACGTCCACAAATTGACCAAGGCCTCTGTCGCCGCGTTCGCTGGCCAGGGCCTGGTGGCCGCAGCCAAAGATAACTATCCGCGCGACGGCTCAACCTTTTCCTACGTTGCCAGTTTCGCCGAGATTGAAGTCGACGTCGAAACCGGCAAGTACTACGTCGTTGATTTTCTCGCCTCCGGCGATGTTGGGACAGTGATTCATCCTCGCGCGCTAGGCGGCCAGATGCTCGGTCGCTCAACGCTGGGCATCGGTCATGCGATCGGTCAGAAATGGGTGTTCGATCCGCATTACGGTCAGATGGTTTCCAAGCGCTTCTACCAGAGCAAACCGCCGACGATCCTCGATGTGCCGGTCGACATGCAATGGACGGCGCTGGATATTCCGGATCCGGAAACCCCTGTGGGCGCTCGCGGCGTGGGCGAGCCGCCGGTTGCGGGTGGATGTGCTTCCGTCTTGAATGCCCTTTCGGATGCGCTTGGTGACGAGATTTTCCAACGTGCCCCAGTCAACGCCGATACGATTCTGACATCGCTCGAAGCTGGCCGCCCGATGCAGCATCCCTTGATGGCTCACATTTGACGATGACCCGCATGAAAGAAATTTGAGGTTCGTTATGGCTGTGATACGTGACGTAATGCCCGCGTTCGACCTGCTGCAGCCAACTTCTGTTGCCGATGCGCAAAAGCTTCTCGCTCAGCATGGCGGCGATGCCTGGATATTGGCCGGAGGACTCGACAGCTTCGACTGGCTCAAGGATCGACTCCGAAAACCCAAGGTCGTAGTCGATCTGAGTGGGATCGAAGAACTGCGGGGAGTTCACACAACCGCTGACGGCATCGAGCTCGGCGCGATGACCACGCTCACGGAAGTCGTAAATCATCCGATCATTCGACAGAAGTATGGGCTGCTGGCACAGGCCGCGGAGCTGGTTGCGTCGCCGCAAATCCGCAACCAGGGGACCATTGGCGGCAATGTTTCGCAAGATACGCGCTGCTGGTACTACCGGGGCGGTTGGCCGTGCTACCGCGCCGGCGGCAACATCTGCTATGCCGATACGCCAGTAGGCCGCAACCGCGAGCACGCAATTCTGCACGCAGACCGCTGCGTTGCCGTGAATCCTTCTGACTCTGCCCCCGCGCTGATTGCGCTGGACGCCAAGTTCGTCGTGCGCACGCCTAAGGGTGAGCGCGTGGTGGATGCGGAGGAATACTTCATCGGCCCTGAAATCGACATCACGCGGCTGCATATATTGCAGCCGGGGGACTTGCTTACCGCCATTCGTATTCCTTCGACGTGGGCGGGCACGCAATTCTATTTTGAAAAAATACGCGACCGGAATGTTTGGGACTTTCCGCTCATGAATGTGGCTTCGGCTATGGTGAGCTCTGGCGAGAGCATTGAGCGCATCCGAATCGCTGTGAACGGCGCCGCGGCACGCCCCCTGCGGTTAAAGGCTGTCGAAGACGCAGTTCGTGGCAAGCCGCGAAATACTACGACTGGGCAAATGGCGGGAAACCTAGCGGTGCAGGGTGCGATCCCGCTGCAGTTCAATGCCTACAAGATCCCGCTGATGAGGAACCTGGTGAAACGCGCTATCAGCGGAGTGGAGGAGGCAACGTGGACTTCCTAGAGTGGGCCATCAGTCCATGGGGACAGAAGATCCCGATCCATGTTGCATGGTTCTTAATCTGGGTTGCTGCAATTGCGGGATTGCTTTTCTTGATCGTCCACGCGACCTGGTTGAGATTCTTCGCCAAGGAAAAAGAATTTGCCGGCACTGCTTCCCCAGAAATTGTCGCCAGGATCCCCCAGCACGTTCCCCGGCATTCGCTAGTCGCGCGGCTGTTTCATTGGATCATGGCTGCGTCCATGTTCACGCTTCTGTTTACCGCCTTCCTTCCGAAATTGGGGGTTCGGTTTCCCTGGGTTACTTATCACTGGATCGCTGGCGCCGTGTTGACGGTTTCCATCGTTTTTCACATCTTTCATGCTTCGTTCTGGTTGGATTTCTGGTCGATCTGGCCTGATAAAACGGATGTAGAAGACACGTGGAAGAGAATCCGCCGGTTTTTCGGAATGTCCGCGCCGCCGCCGCGAAAGTTCGCCAAGTATCCGCTGGAGAACAAACTCTTCCATGGCGTAATCATCTTGTGTGGTTTGTCGGTGATCCTTACCGGGGTGTTCATGATGTTTCGGGTTCGCACCATCTTTTTCCCTCGGAATCCTTATCTATTTGCTGACATGACCTGGGGCCTGATGTACGTGCTGCACGGACTGGCTGGTGTGGGACTGATTGCGCTGGTCATGATGCACGTCTACATGGGACTTCGACCCGAGAAGCTACCAATCACAAAATCAATGATCTTCGGCTGGATGGACCGAGACTTCGTTTTGAAGGAGCACGATCCCGAGCGCTGGGTGGTCGAGACATCGGCGTCATCGACGCCTGGCAGAGTGGAAGGCCGAGGGCTAACAGATGCTGGCTGAAATTGCGGGTCGCTGCGATGCGGTGGAAGAATGCTACGAGTTCCTGCTGGCTTATGCCGCCCAAGGGCTGCCCACCGACCAGGGAAGCAAGTCGGGCGGACAAATGAGGGAACTTCTGGCTAGCGCAGTGAAAGCGTTGACCGGTCTGTCAGAGATTTGCGCACGGGCCATTACGGAAGATGAACTCGAACCGGCCGACAAATACTCGGCGTTCTTTGCCGTGCTGGATCGCGACGCTCACGATTCTCTTGCCGCCATTGAACTGGTTCTGGGGCAGCCCGCGATCAGTTCCCAATTAATTGATAATCTGAACGCTTCTATCCATCTCCGAGCACTGCTCACCGACTTGTTTCTGCTGGGCGAGATCGTGAGAAGACAAGATAAGCCGATGGGCCAGGTTGTCGCGGGTGAGGGTGAATAATCGAAGAAGTTGGCAGTCGCGAATCTTCACCGATTGGAAAGCGCCTCAGGACTTTTCTGGATTTATTGCACAGACTATGCGATTAAAGATCGTGCAGGCAGGAGAGCCAGTTTTGCGCCGGACCGCGCGTCCGTTAACCCGCCAAGAAATATTGGGAGACGACATCCAAAGGTTGATCCTCGACATGAAAGAAACCATGCGGGACGCCCCTGGAGTCGGATTGGCCGCCCCGCAGGTTGGGCTTTCTCTGCAAGTTGCCGTGATCGAGGATCGAGAAGAAACCTTGCGGGATTTGCCCCCCCAGGAACTTACGGAAAAGGATCGGCGACCTGTTCCCTTCCACGCGATCATCAACCCCGAGATCACTTTTCCGGACAATGAGAAGGTCAGTTTTTACGAAGGTTGTCTCAGCCTCGCGGGGTTCTCGGCAGTAGTTCCGCGCGCCCGAGTTGTCCAGGTGGAGTATTTGGACAAGCAGGGAGAACAACGAACGGTTGAAGCGTCCGGATGGTACGCGCGGATTCTGCAACACGAGATCGATCACTTGCAAGGAGCTCTTTACATCGATCGCATGCACACCCGCACTTTCACGTCCGTGGAAAACTGGAATCGTTTCTGGAGGGGAAAGCCGATCAGCGAAGCGCCGTCCACACCCCTCGGTTAAACTTCTGCAAGGTCGCGGTAGTGCCTCAGTGGTGATGTTTTCCGCTGGAGTGTCCCCCGGAGTGTCCGCCGAAATGCCCTCCGCCCCCACTCGAGTGCCCGCGGCCGAAACTCTTCCCGCCACCGAAATTCTTAGGCGCGTGTCCTCCACCAAAATGGAATCCACCCGAGCGCGCTTGCTTCTCGGAAGACTTTGCAAATCCCCTGCCCATGTAGCCGCCAGAAGACCGCTGACCAAAAACCCCGCGCTGAAAGCCGGAACTCTTAGGGCGATCCACTGCGGATCGGTTATAAGAATTGGACCCGTGGCTTGAACGCGCATATTGCTGCGAACGTCCAACTGCCGGTCGGTAACCGTCGTAGGGCTCTCGTGACGACCCGGCGTAGCCGTTTCTCGGTGTCTGGTAACCGCGGCTGTATCCTTCCGGCCGGTTCCGCGCGTACATGTCTCTATCTGGCATCCGAGAAAATCCCTGCGCGTGCGTCCCGTAGTATCCACCGCCCAGCCGGCCATAGTTGCCCGGCGCCCGGTAAAAGCTGTTGGAGCGCGCGCTACTCCATCCGCCGCGCGAAAACGCCCGTGGACCGCCGTGTGGTAAACCCCAATCGGCTACCGTGGTGCTGCGCGAATAGTAGTTCGACCCATGGAAGAGCACGGAGTGAGCCAACCAGTCCAATCCCCACGCCAGCAATCCGAAAGGCGTATGCATGAAGGCTGTCGTCGCGATGCCTAAGCCAAATCGTACGGCCAGTGGCCCGAAAGATGATCCAATAAACGACCCCAACGCGCCCAGCAGCGAAAATCCTGGATACGGCGAGATCGGCTGCCCGTAGACAGCCCACGGGTCATAGACCGGAACATACACAACCTCCGGATTCACCGGAGCCAGCACGATGTTCCCCTGATCGTAATTCACCGCTTCCTGCGGAGTGCTTCGCAGGTTTCCAGCCGCCTGCGCCCGTTGGCGCATGATCTGCACCGCCTCCAGGACATCTTGCGGCTGATTGTAGTAAGCATTGCCCAGTTCGGTGGTCCACTGCAGGTTGTAATTCATCTGCGCCAGAACTCGCGGAAATGCCGTCAGCGCCTTCACGCTCGGGTCCCAGGGCTGTGCGTCCGCTCCGGCGGCAATCTGTTCGGAAGACGCATAGCCTTGCTCCCGCCGCCAACGGTCGGCATCGGCTACTTGCGCGGGATAGGTGGAGGCGGTCATTATCTGCGCCACCAGCGTATCGGGATAGAGGGCAATCGGCGCTACCAATTGCTGAAGATCCTGCGCATCTAGCGGATGCGCCTGTCCGTAATTCTGCTGCGGATTCATCTGGCCGGGCGCTGAGTACGGTTGTTGTGGATAAGACTGTTGTCCGTAAGGAGGCTGTGGGTAGCCCGGCTGTCCATAACCTGATTGTTGATTGGGGGATTGCTGGTCCGGAGCGTATTGCCCATTGTCCGGAGCGTATTGTCCGCTGTCCGGCGCCTGCTGTGCGAACAACTCACCTCGCCCCACTGGCAACAACAGAAACACTAGTGCCAATGCAAACAGAGAAAGAATCGGAGTGCGCGATGCAGGCGTGTACGTTTGGGGCATCATCTTCCCTCTCAGTAGCCCACAGGCGCGCTCCGGGGCTAACTTTACGATCCAAACGGCCGGTTGCTCTCACATCCGGCCCGACGAAGAACCGCTATTTATTGTAAACCCGAAGTTCGGGCATTAGTTCCGGAAGCGTGCGCCCTAGGGTTGGTAGGGTCTCACACGTACTCACGCTCGGCCCGCCGAATCGCTCGATAACGTTCAAACACTCTCCTATCACACTCCAGTCCCAGGGCAGAGCGGATTGAGCTTCCGCGGAAGGTGTGAAGCAACATCTTCCATCCCTGAAAGAGGACAAATCCCGGATCGTGCTTCAGTGCAACGGGAATGTGGTGCACCTTCATCCAGCGCTCAGCTCTCCAGCGCATGAATTCCACCTCTTCGGCCGGCAGGTGCTCGGTGCGCACAACGGCCGTGGTGCCGTCGTATTCTTCGAGCCGCTCATTCATGATCAACCCCTGATCGCGAAAGTCTTTGGTCATGGGAGTTCGCGGGTATGGGGTGGGGTGCTGAATATAGGGCCAATCCACGTAGCGGCGGGCAAATTCGAGATTCGCTTCAATCGACTCGTGCGTATCGCCCGGACTGCCCACGATCAATCCGCCGACTACATACATCTGATTGCGATGCAGGTAATCGATGGCCTTGAGAGTGGCATTGCCCGTTTCGTGGCCGTTCGATCGCTCGGTGTTTTTCGCGGAGGCCCGAAGAAATTCCAGGTCTCCTTCCAGGATGTTCTCGATGCCCAGAAAAACGTAGCGGAACCCGGCCCTTCGCATCAGCGGGGTGAGGGTTTCGCCGTGGTTGGCAATGGCAGAGGTCATGGCCTGAACAAAGTAATCAAGTTTGTGCAACCCAGCGGCAATGATGGCCGCGCACAAAGCCTCGAAGCGCTTCACGTTCAGCGTAATGTTGTCGTCGACGAGGAAAATGGTTCGAGCGCCGTGATCGCGGGCGTCGCGAATGTCGGCCAGGACGCGGTCGAACGAATACGTGTGGAAGTTGCGGCCGCGCATTTCGATGATGGAGCAGAAACTGCAGTCGTAGGTGCAGCCGCGCGAGGTCTCGATCACATCCACCTGGCGGCCCAGCAACGTGTACCCCTTCAGCACGCGCGCACTGCGGTTCGGCAGTCGGATTTCCTTGTCTTCGAGACGGTGCGGCGGCCGGCCTGGGTTGTGCACCCAGCTTTCACCGTTGCGGGAGGAAAGACCACAGATCCGTTCGAACCCGCAGCCCTGCTCAATCGCGCGCAACAATTCGCGGAACGTCACTTCCCCTTCGCTGCGCACAAGATAGTCCACGCCCATGTCCTCGTAAGCTTCGGGGGCAAGGCTGGGATCGTATCCGCCGACAACAATCTTCACGCCCGGCCGGAGAGAGCGCACCAGTTCGATAATGCGGGCCGCGGTCCGGCGCTGAAAGGTCATGATGGAGAGTCCGACAACTTCAGGATTGAGCTCGCCGACCAATCTGGTCACTGTCTCGCGCACTTGACGGTGAACCAGAATTAAGTCAGCCACGGCCACTCGATGGTGGGAATCGACGTTCCCCGCCAGTGACGTGAGAGCACCATTGGGCATGCGAATCGCAGCCGGGGGCATGTGCTCGAAGGAATCCGGCATAGAAAGCAACAGGACGTTCATGAAAAACCCCAGTCCTTGATGCTTCGCACCACTCCGGAGGCGCGGGTTGCACCCAGAGGCGAAGCGAACGACCGTAATTGTACCCCAGCCGCGGTCCAAATTCGGGCCGAGAAAAGGTCCAACCCGCTTGGGCAATTTCAAGTTATCATTTCACCGAGAGGCGCGCCGCAGATTGTGACGTCGCGAGCGGCAACATTTTGGGGGAAGCATGATCAACCTTGTGCGCACGCGTGAGGAAAGAGACGAGTCGATACAGTTTCAACCGATCGAGTGGCTGAAAGTGTATTTGTTCGGAGCCACGGTATTGTTTGCATCATTCGGAATGGGAGAAGCCGTATATCGACTCTTGTTTTCAGAGTTTGACGGCATCACCGACCGTATTCCGGTGGAACTCTTATTTGGTTTGGTATTTGCGTGGCTCGCCACCAAGTTCGTCGGCGGCGTTTACAGAAATCGTAAGCAGAGGAGTGCGCGGCTTAACTTCATTTGGGCTCGGAATCATCACATCCGAGGCGCTGTGGAAGGAATCACTCCGTTGGCGCACCCCGCGAAGAACCAACAATCCATCCGAGTGATCCGCGAAGAAGTCGATAGGATCGAGTTGGCACTGAAGGAGATCTTGCCCAGCTAAATTCGGTGTGCGGACGCCGGTTGCGGATGTACCATCGCCGCGTGAAGATCCGCACGAAGCGCCGGTAACGACAGCGACGAAGCGCGTTTGCAAGAAATGGTCGACGCTCCATCGGAGCGAATAAACTTCTTTCGGTAGGATTGTTTCTGTGGCATCAGCTGGCCAGCACGAGGTTCCTCATGCTCCAAGAAAATTCCCGATGGCAACCGGCACGTTCCGCTATCTAGCCATCTTCCGATTTGCGCTGTTGTGGCTGTGCCCCATAGAATGATCAAGCCGAGATGGGCAACCGTTGCCGATCTCGAAGAAAAGCACTTCTCGAGATACTCCGTTCGCAGATTTTCGCTGGAGAGATGGCCGAGTGGCTGAAGGCGCACGCTTGGAAAGCGTGTTTACTCGAAAGGGTAACGTGGGTTCGAATCCCACTCTCTCCGCCATATTATTCAAAATAAACAAGTTGCTTAGAATCCTGAACCCACTCTCAGAACCTCTTTTCGTCTTTGGAATGAGTGGCATGCAGTTTTGCCAAGCCCAGGTGCGTGCCGTTAAGGGTAAAACCGACTGATTGGGAATCAGTTTTTTGATTGGCGCAGCAGGAATTTTGCAGGCCCAGGCCGGTGCGTCCGCTTCTAGAGCGCTGACCAAATAGTCACACCGGACGTCGCGCCGATTGCGGTTCATGGCTCGCAGGTTCGCTGATCAGTTCCTGGATTCGGGGCAGCGGCCGACAACGCGCCAAGCGAGCAGGGTTTCAGTTCACCGCGCCATCACGCGAACTGCTATTCCTCGCGCCTTACATGTGATAGCCAGCATCACAAACTTCCCCGTTTGCTCGTTATCCAGAGTGTCTTCGAATCGATCCACACTGGTCGACTTATCGGTACAAACCGGTGCCGGTGAGCGCATTGGCGATTTACCACTCGTCGCGAAAGTCGCTAGAGAGTCAACTGCAAAGATCAATTGCCCGACAAGCCGGTGGCGCATCGAGAACAGGTTCCAGATGCAATCCGCATTCCTCCGGCCGCTGATGCCAGCGCCGCAACCGTGGCGGATCGCGCTCCTGCGCAGTTTGCGGTACGCACTTTCATCGTCAGATTAATGAGTCGGGGTTCAGAAATCAGGAATCGCGAAATTCACACTTGACATCGATAGATAATCCACTACTATATGGTTGTGGATCGCCTGGACACAACATTTGCGGCTTTGTCTGATCCAACCCGACGGGCGATGATCGAGCGGCTCTCCCACGGGCCTGCCTCTGTGCATCGGTTGACGGAGCCGTTTGCACTCTCGCAGCAGATGATTTCAAAACATATTGCCTACCTGGTGCGGGCACAGATTGTGATCAAGACCAAGCGTGGACGAGAGAGTGTTTGCAGGCTTAGGCCCGAGGCGATAAAGAC
>Ga0187862_10003220_pt1 | contig 16073 bp, 10 predicted proteins | sample June2016WEW_10_1_FD_133003 | JGI IMG/M metagenome (GOLD analysis project Ga0187862, IMG submission 133003) | Peatland microbial communities from SPRUCE experiment site at the Marcell Experimental Forest, Minnesota, USA - June2016WEW_10_150 | ecosystem: Environmental > Terrestrial > Soil >...
GCTGTCCGCGCCGCCCTCGAGCTCACCTCCGCGGTGGCCGCCTACGGGTCCGAGCACGGGACGGATCTGCAAGCGCGCGTAGGCGTCGTGACGGGCGGTGCCGCCACGACCGAGACGGCCGAGGAGGGCCTCGTCATCGGCGACCGCGTGAACACCGCCGCCCGCATCCAGTCGGCCGCCCCGCCCGGGTGCTGCTACGTGGACGAGACTACGAGGGCGGCGACGGCGGCGGCCATCGCCTATGCGGACGCCGGCGAGCACGAACTGAAGGGCAAGACGGGGCCCGTCCGCCTCTACCAGGCGACCAGGGTCGTGGCCGCCATCGCCGGCTCGCAGCGCTCCGGCGTCATCGAGGCGCCCTTCATCGGCAGGGATCATGAGCTCCGTCTCGTGAAGGAGCTCTTCCACGCGAGCGCGGAGCGACGTTCCGCTCGCATGGTGCTCGTCTCCGGCGTGGCCGGCGTCGGGAAGTCACGGCTCGCCTGGGAGTTCTTCAAGTACATCGACGGGTTGGCCGGCGACGTCCTTTGGCACTCGGGGCGCTGCCTCTCCTACGGGGAGGGCGTCAGCTACTGGGCGCTCTCGGAGATGATCCGCGCACGGCTGCAAATCAGCGAAGAGGACCCGCAGGAGGTAGTGGCCGAGCGGCTGCGGACCGGCCTCGAGCGCTGGATCCCTGAGGCAGTCGACCGGGAGTTCATCGCCCCCCGTCTCGGTCAGCTGCTCGGCATGGCGAGCCCGCAGGTACTGGCGAGAGAAGAGCTCTTCGCCGGCTGGCGTCTCTTCTTCGAGCGCCTCTCGGAGCACCTGCCGGTCGTCATCGTCATCGAGGACCTGCAATGGGCCGATGCGGGGATGGTCGACTTCCTGGACCACCTGCTCGAGTGGGCGGGCGACCACGCCATCTTCCTGCTCGTGCTGTCCCGGCCGGAAGGGACTGAGCGGCGCGGCCTCGGGTTGTCGCGCCGCAGCGTCACGACTCTCCCCCTCGACGCGCTCTCCGACGAAGTCATGGGCGAGCTGCTCGACGGGCTCGTCTCCGGCCTTCCCCCCGCGGCACGGGCTCGCATCGTCGAGCGGGCCGAGGGCATCCCGCTCTATGCCATTGAGACCGTGCGTGGGCTGCTCGACAAAGGAGTGCTGGAGAAGGGCACGGACGGCGCCCTTCATCTCGTGGGCGAGCTCGGCGAACTCGAGATCCCACCAGGGCTGACCGCACTCATCGCCTCCCGCCTGGACGCGCTCGCTCCGGACGAGCGACGGCTCGTGAAGGAGTGCTCCGTGCTCGGCGGTAGCTTTCCCCGCCAGGCGATCGAGGCCCTCTCCGACATCGATGCTTCCGACTTGGACGACCTGCTGAGCTCGCTCGTGCGCAAAGAAGTGTTGACGGTCCGAGCCGACAAGCTCTCGCCCGAGCGCGGCCAGTACGCCTTCACGCAGTCGCTCATCCGTTCGGTCGCCTACGACCTGCTGACGAGGGCCGAGCGCAAGGCGCGTCACCTGCGGACGGCCGAGCACCTCCAGATGGCCTTCCCCGACGAGGGCGCCGAGGTGGCCGAGGTCATCGGCGCCCACCTCTACGACGCCTACAACGCTGCCGGCGACGACCCCGACGCTGAAGAGCTCCGGGCTCGGGCATGTCGCGCCTACGTGCTGGCGGCCGAGCGAGCCGAGGCCGTCGGCGCTCCGGAGGCGGCCGAGGCCGCCTACCTGAAGGCAGCAGAGCTGAGCTCCGACGAAGCTGGGCGAGCGGGATTCATCGAGCGAGCGGGCCGGTTGGCCGATTCCGCAGGCTGGACCGAGCGGGCCATTGGCCATTTCGAGACCGCTATCGCCGCCCACGCAGAGGCCGGGCGGGTCATCGATGCTGCGCGCGTCACGGCGTGGCTGGGCAGCTCGCTCACCGCTTTTGGCCAGGGAGAGGTCGGGATCAGGCGAATCCGGCAGGCGCTCTCCTCCCTCGAGGGGACGAGCGCCCCTCCGGACGTCATGGCGGCCCTCTATTCGAGGCTCTCCACCGCCCTCGTCTTCGCCGGCCACGGGAGCGAGGCCATCGAACCGATCGAAGAGGCCCTCACCTTGGCGCAGCACCATAAGCTGCCCGACGCCCTCATGAGCGGCCTCAACGCCAAGGCCATCCTGCTCCTCGGCGAGGGACGGGCCGAGGAGGCCCAGATGCTCCTCGAAGGCATGGTCTCTGTCGCTCGACGTCACGGGATCACCCGCCCGGAGCTGGTGGGCGAAGGCAACCTTGGGGATCTCTGCATGTGCCACGACCTGCCGGGCGCCGAGGAGCACGCGGAGGCTGCAGTCGCTCTCGCGAGGCGCTGGGGGTTAAGAAGGAACGAGTCCCTCGGGGCGTCGAACCTCATGTACATCCTCACCATGGCGGGGCGTCTCGACGAGGCGTTCCGGCTCGGGATCGAGCTGCTCCAGACCGGTGGCGACGATCGCCCAGGGTCAGCGTTCATCAATAGTCGCCTTGCCTATATGGAGGCGATTCGCGGCCGGCCCGAGGCCGCCCGCGAGTACCTGCTGGCAACGGGTAGCTGGGCGGCGAGCGACGAGGTGCAATCGAAGGCGAACTTCGCGGCGACCGAGGCGGCCGTCGCCTTGGCGAGCGGTGACAGCCCGCATGCGCTTCTCTGCGCCCGACGCGCCATCGACGAGACCCTGAGCGGAAGCCTCGCCGTCGCCCACGAGGCAGTCCGCCTCGCCTTTCCTCTTGCGCTCGAGGCAGCCCTTGACGTCGGCGACCTCGAGGAGGCCGACCGGCTCGTGGAGTTGGTGGCCCGGCGGCCAGCCGGCGAGGTACCCCCGTACCTGCGGGCCCAGGTCACACGCGCCGGGGCGTTGGTGGCGGGTGCCCGAGGGGACGAGGCGGCGGTGGACGAGGGCCTTGTCGCCGCGGAGGCGGCGTTTCGCGATCTCGGCTATCCGTATTGGACGGCCCGCACGCAGCTCGAGCGAGCAGAGTCGCTCGCCCGCCGGGGGAATCTTGACCAGTCGGAGAAGCTGGCGGGCACGGCCGCCCTCACCTTCGAGATGATGAGAATCCCGAGCCTGCTCGAGCGTGCCCAGGCTCTGGCGGAGCCCGCCGTCAGCCGGTCAGCTCAACCAGTCTGAGGGCGCCATCAACGGTTGGGCTTGAGCACCTGCGAGGTGGCCCCCCGGCGGACAGCCAGGCCGGCGAGCACCTCGAGCACGCAGCGGTGGGCGTTGTTGATCGTCGTCTCGGCCCAGTCGTAGGGCGGGGAGACCTCGACGACGTCCATGGCGACGAGGGGGGTGTCGAGGGCGAGTTTGCGCAGGGCGCGCAACAGGTCGGCCGGGTTGAGGCCACCCGGCTCCGGTGTGCCCGTCCCGGGTGCGAAGCCGGGGTCGAGCACGTCGATGTCGACCGAGAGGTAGACGCCGTCGGTCTCCTCGAGCGCCTCGGCGACGGCGTCCTCCATGACGGCGGGTAGCCCGCGTTCCCACACCTCCTGCATGAAGTGCCAGCGCAAGCCCTGGCCCTGCATCCACTCGAAGACGTCGGCCGGCGGCCAGTAGCCGCGCAGGCCGACCTGCACGAAGTTCCTTCCGAGGACGGCGCCCGACTCGATCAGCCGGCGCATCGGGGTGCCGTGGCTGGCGAGGTTGCCGTCGATGGAGTCGGCCGTGTCGGCGTGGGCATCGAAGTGGACGATGCCGATGCGGCCCCAGCCCTTTGCCTCCGCCACGGCGGTGGCGGCTGGCCAGGTGATGGAGTGGTCGCCTCCGAGGACGATCGGCAGGATGCCGCGGCTGGCGATCTCGCCCACCCGCTGACGGATGTTGGCGTGTGACGCCTCCGTCATGCCGTGCGGGCAGAGGGCGTCGCCGTAGTCGACGACTTCGAGGTTCTCGAAGATCTCGATCCCGAGATCCATGTGGTAGGTGCCCGGGCCGTATGCGAGCGCTCGCAACGCCCGCGGTCCGAAACGGGCGCCTGGCCGGTTCGTCGTCGAGTCGTCCCAGGGGGCGCCGACGATGGCCACGTCCGGCTGCCATCGGTCGAGCTCCTCGGGCTCGGTGAGCAATGGGCATTGGGCGAATGTCGCCGGACCGGCGTAAGAAGGGCCGCTCAGCTGTCGTTGCATCCCCGGGGGGAGGGTGCGGTCCGGCGGGACGGCGGCGGTGTCGTCGGTCACTGCGCGCGTTGCTAGCACACGGCGACCGTCGGGGCCTCCGACGCTGGACCACCTAGGCTGGCTGCTCATGCCGGAGGCCTACATCGTCGAAGCCGTGCGAACGCCCGTCGGAAAGCGCGGGGGCGCCCTGTCAGGCCTGCACCCGGCCGACCTCGGTGCGCTTGCCCTCTCCGCCCTGGTCGAGCGCAGCGGCATCGACCCCGGTGCTGTCGAAGACGTCGTGTTCGGCTGTCTCGACACCCTCGGGGGGCAGGCTGGCGACATCGCCCGCACGTGCTGGCTGGCGGCTGGTCTGCCGGAACACGTGCCTGGCACGACCGTCGACCGCCAGTGCGGTTCGTCGCAGCAGGCTGTCCACTTTGCCGCCCAGGCTGTCATGGCGGGCGTGCAAGACGTCGTGGTGGCCGGAGGCGTCCAGCAGATGTCGCAGATTCCGATCGGATCGGCCATGGTGGTCGGCGAGCAGTTCGGGTACGAGGATCCCTTCACCGGATCGACCGGCTGGCTGAAGCGGTATGGGGACCAGGAGATCAGCCAGTTTCGCAGCGCCGACCTGATCGCCGAGCGATGGGGCATCTCTCGGGACGAGATGGAGGAATTCGCCGTCCAGTCCCACACACGGGCGCTGACGGCGCAGGCGGAAGGTCGCTTCGAGGGCGAGATCGTCCCCTTCGACGGTCTCACGGCCGACGAGGGGCCGCGCGAGCCGAACTGGGAGAAGATTCGCTCGCTCCCGACTCTGCGGGAGGACGGCCGCATCACCGCCGCCATGGCCTCGCAGATCTCCGACGCGGCCGCCGCCATGTTGATCGTGAGCGAGTCGGCTCTCTCCACCCATGGCCTCACGCCGCGGGCACGCATCCACCACATGAGCGTTCGCGGCGACGACCCGGTCCTCATGCTGACGGCGCCCATCCCGGCCACGAGGTACGCCCTCGAACGGGCTCGCATGACGCTCGACGACGTCGACCTGGTCGAGATCAACGAGGCATTCGCTCCCGTCGTGCTCGCCTGGCAGAAGGATACGGGCGCCGACTTGGCGAAGGTGAACGTGAACGGCGGGGCGATCGCCCTCGGCCACCCACTCGGAGCCACGGGCGTGCGTCTCATGACGACGCTGTTGAACGAACTCGAGCGGACCGGGGGTCGCTACGGCCTGCAGACGATGTGCGAAGGCGGCGGTCAGGCGAACGTGACGATCATCGAGCGCCTCGGCTGAGCGCTGAGGCCACTATGTCCTCGGCCGCGATCCCCACAACGTGGTAGTCGGTTACACGCGCATATGACCGGAACTCACTACCAGGTCGTGGGACGAAGGCGCCGGGTTCGCGGCGGGCACGGGAGCGTGGCGAAGTTGCAGACGGCCCGGTCAGGCGACGCCGGCCAGCCGTAGCGCCGTCTTGACGTCATCAATCACCATGTGAGGGCGCTGGCGTAGTGCGGTCGGCGTTGTGCGCAGGAGTGCCCAGCCGAGGGCGACAATGCGGTTGCCCCGCTCCCGGTCGCTCACGAAGCTGAGAGCGTCGGCGTGATACCGATAGCCATCGAGCTCCAAGGCCACCCTGCGTGCGGGCCATGCGAGGTCGACGCGAGCCACGAAGCGGCGGCCGTCGCGAATCTCGAACTGCGTGGCGGGTCGCTCGATACCGCTCGCAACGAGAAGGTCTATGAGCTGTGCCTCGGCGATGCTGTCAACATCGCCCAGGTCGGTGAGCATCCGTCGGAGTCTCACGATCCCGCTCATCCTTGCGCCGCGCGCCGCGGCGAAGCGCTCAAGACTCGGAAGCGTGAACAGCCGACCGGCGATGCAATGGTTCACGAACCCGCGGTACCGCTCGTCCTCGACCGGGCGGTCGGCGAGATCGAGCACGGTTCGCATCGGGCGAGTGACCGGCACTGACCGGCGTGTGGTCGTGAGGCTCTCCAGGGAGCGTCGGGTCACGTGGACCGAGACCCACTTCGGCCCGGCCACCCTGAGCCCATGTCGCACCGTGACGTGAATAACCGATGACCCTTCGAAGCCATCGAAGCCCCACAATCGTGCAGCCGTCTCGTGAGAGACGACGCCGCCGGTCCGCGTGGCGATCACGACTTTCTGGTCGAGCCCCAGCGGGTAGGCGGTGAGCCGGTAGACACCACGAGTCTCCCGGACGAGGGTGCCACGCGACTCGAGACGGGAGAGACGTCGGACATCGAAGCCGAGCGCAGCCGCTTCCGAACAGGTGAAGATGCCGGCGGAGCTGGCACATTGCTCCATCAGGAGCTTCCATGGCACTGAGCGCGGCCACTCCTCCATAGCCCGCATGATGGAGGACGGGTGTGTCAGCCGCGTTCTGGTAGTCGCGTACGCGCATATATGACCGGAACTCACTACCAGGTTGGCGAAACGGCGCCGGCGGCGGCGCCGGTGGAACGGCGCCGGCGGAACGGCGCCGGTGGAACGGCGCCGGCGGCGAGGCATGCGCCTCCCGGCGCGACACCTCAGCCGAGATAGCGGGAGATGGACTCCACGACGCAGGCGGGCTTCTCGTTCCCCTCGACCTCGATCGTGACGAGGGTAGTCATCTGCACGCCGCCGGCGACGTCGTCGACCGACTGGATCCGTCCTCGGGCACGCACCCGCGACCCGACCGGCACGGGGGCGGGGAAGCGCACGCGGTTTGCCCCGTAGTTGATGCCCATCGAGATGCCGCTCACCCGGATCACCTGAGGAAGCAAGTACGAGATGAGAGACAACGTAAGAAACCCATGGGCGATCGTGGTTCCGAACGGCCCTGCCTTCGCCCGTTCGGGGTCGACGTGGATCCACTGGTGGTCGCCCGTGGCCTCGGCAAAGAGGTCGATCTGGCGCTGGGTGATCTCGTGCCACTCGCTCGGGCCGAGCTCAGTGCCCACGGCACCCCGCAACTCGTCGAGCCCTTCGAAGACGGTCGGTTCCATGACGAGATCGTAGGCGGGGCCGGCTAGCGCCCGCTGGGTACGCTGCGCCGTGCCCGCCGCTCGATCCGACCCGCCCGATCCCCACCCTCACGCCGCTTTGCGCACGCCGATCTGTGACCTGTTCGGGGTGGAGGCACCGATCGTGCAGACGGGCATGGGCTGGGTGGCCGGGCCGCGCCTTGTTTCGGCGACGGCGGCCGCCGGTGCCCTCGGAATCCTCGCCTCGGCGACGATGACCCTGTTCGAGCTCCGCTCGGCCATCGCCGAGGTGAAGAGCCGGACGGATCGGCCTTTCGGCGTCAACCTCCGTTCCGACCATGCCGACGTCGATCGCTTCGTCGACCTCCTCCTCGCCGAGAACGTCGCCGTGGCGAGCTTCGCCCAAGCGCCCAACGAGCGGCTCATCAAGCGCCTCCGCGACGGCGGCGTGCGAACGATGCCGACGATTGCTGCCCGGCGGCACGCCGAGAAGGTCGTCTCCTGGGGTGTCGACGCCGTCATCGCCCAAGGACGCGAAGGCGGTGGTCACACGGGCGCCGTGCCCACGACGTTGCTGCTGCCGCAGGTGACGGCCGCCGTGGGCGTACCCGTGCTCGGTGCGGGCGGCTTTTTCGATGGACGGGGGCTCGTGGCAGCGCTGGCGTGGGGGGCCGCCGGCGTAGCGATGGGGACGCGTTTCTTGCTCACGAGGGAGAGCACTGTGCCCGACGCCGTGAAGGCCCGCTACCTCGAGGCTGCCGTCACCGACACCGTCGTGACCCGGGCCGTCGACGGCTATCCGCAGCGAGTGATTCGCACCTCCATGATCGATCGTCTCGAGCGTTCCCTTCCCGGCGTGAGCCTCGCCCGCGCCGCAACGAATGCCGTGCGGCTCCGGCGGTTGACGTCGACACCCCTGCCGGCCCTCGTTCGCGAAGGGCTGGCGATGAAGCGCGATAGCGATCTCACGTGGTCCCAGACGGCGATGGCGGCGAACGCCCCCATGCTCACGCGGGCTGCCCTCGTCGAGGGCAAGCTGGAAGCGGGAGTGCTGCCGACCGGGCAGGTGACCGGTCTCATCGACGAGCTCCCGAGCGTGGCCGAGCTGGTGGAGCGCATCATGGCCGAAGCGGCCGAGACGCTGAACCGGCTGACCGGCACAGCTGCGCCGCCGTCGGTTGACGATCCCGTCATGCCTCCACGGCCGAGAAGCGCTGGCGGAGTTGATATTTGAGAACCTTGCGGAGGGTTTCGTTGCGGGGGAGGGCCTCGAGCACCTCGAGCTGCTCCGGGATCTTCTGTCGCATCAGGCCACGGGCGCTCAAGTACTCCGCCAGCTCCTCCAGGCTGAGGCGGTCCGCTCCGGGGGCCAGCTCCACGACGGCGCACACGCGCTCGCCCCGCTCGGCATCCGGGAGCCCGATCACGGCAACATCGCCGACCTTCGGGTGCGTGTAGGCGAGCTCCTCGACTTCGCGGGCGGAGATGTTCTCGCCCTTGCGGATGATGACGTCTTTCAAGCGGCCCGTCAGCACGAGATGTCCGTCCAGCCTGAGGTGACCGAGGTCACCTGTGCGGAACCAGCCGTCCTCGTCGAACGCCTCGGCCGAGAGCGTCGCGTCGGTGTACCCCTTGCAGACCATCGGGCCCCGCACCCGCACTTCGCCCTCGACGCCGCCGTCGGCGACCTTCTCATCGGGCGTGATGATCCGAATCTCGGCCCCGGCCACCGGGGCGCCTTCGGTGGCGATCAACTGCTCATCGGTGTCGGAGGGGCTCCCCATGGAGATCATCGGGATCTCCGTCATGCCGTAGCCGTGGATGATGCGCACGCCCATCTCGGCTCGGACAGCGTGGAAGACCTCCGGCGGCTTGGGGGCACCCCCTCCAGAGAGAGCCCGTAGCGTCGGGATGACGGGCGCCGCCGGGCTCTTGCGTTGTTCGGCGAGAAACGCCTGATAGAACGCCGTCGATCCTCCCGCCATCGTGACGCCGTGGCGACGAAAGACCTCGACGGCTTCGGAGGGCACGAAGGCTTCGAGCACGACGGCCTGAAAGCCGCACAACAACATCGTGACGAGATAGTCGGGGCCGGCGATGTGGGCGAAGGGAAAGGCGATGGAGCCGACGTCGCTCTCGCTCAGCTGGAGCGCGAGAGCGAGTCCCCTGCCACCCGCGAGCAGCGTCCCGTCGGTGTGCATGACCCCTTTTGGTTCCGACGTCGTGCCTGACGTGTAGTAGATCCATCGGACCGGGTCGTCGACGGCGGCCGGCGGTGGCGGGAGGTCAGCTGGCCCGCCGATGGGGAGATGGTCGATGTTGAGCACGACAGGGCGCTCGCCCCCCTCCGCGTCGCCACCGTCGCCGTCCCAGCGGGCTGCTGGGTACCCGAGCTCGAACAGCACTGTCTCGGTCATGGCGGCGTAGTTGACGCCTCGCCACTCCGGCTTGATGATGATCACCTTCGGCCGGGTGCCACGGACGGCCGCAGTCACCTCACGGCCTCGGTAGATGTGGAGGATGGGGTTCTGGAGCGCCCCGAGACGGGCGAGTGCCGCCGACAGGACGATGGTTTCGATGGTCGTGGGCACCTGCCATGTGACCGGGGTGCCTTCTCCCACACCGATCGAATGGAGCCCGGCGGCTACCTGTTCGGCCGAAGCACGAAAGTCGCCGAAGGTCATCATGCGGTTGGCGGCGTCGCGCAGCATCGGCCGGTCGAAGGAGAGGTCGCAGCGTGCAACAACGAGATCCCACATCGTCCGGGCGTCGTACGGCGAACCCCCCACGGGCGGCGACGCTACCAGTCGTCGGCTTTGTCATGAGACGAACCTGTCATGTTCGCAGCGGGTGCGGCGAGGCGGCGCACCGAGCCGACGTGTGAGGCGGGCGCGAGAGGCGGCGTGAAAGGATCGGGCGATGGCAGAGGGCGACATCCGAGCTGAGTTGCTGGCGGCCGGCGAACGCGTCTTTGCTTCGCGGGGCTACGCCGCGGCCACCGTGGACGACGTCGTCCGGTCGTCCGCCACATCGCGTGCGAGCTTCTATCGGTACTTCACGGGCAAGGAGCAACTCTTCGAGGAGTTGAGCCGAGCGTGCTTTCGAGAAATGCGAGACGCGATCCGGGCCTTTGCCGCCGGCGGCACCGCCGGCGGCCGGCCCTCGCCGGGACGATCCGAGATCACCCTCCTGTTGACCGGCTACCAAGCGCTGAACGATCGCTACGGCGGCGTGATCCGCGCCTGGACCGAGTTGACCGGTCCAGCCACTTCGCCCATGCACGACCGTGGCATGGCTGCCGTGCGAGCGATGTTCGACGAGACGTCTGCTGTCTTGGAGCGGGCCGGCTGGGGCCGCGCAAAGGGGGTCAGCCCCGAGGAGCTGCGGACGAGGGCTGCGCTGCTCTTCCTCCTCATCGAGCGGTCGTCTTTCTACGTCTCCAATCGGGTGTCTCGCATCGACCCGGAGAAGCTGCCGCCGACGTTGGCCACGCTTGTCGAACGGGCTTACATCGAGGCGCCTCCGTGACGGGCGCTCCCTCTCCGGAGGGGGCTGCGTTCGCGAGGGGTATCCCGCTCGCCGAGTTCGACCCTGACCGGCAAGCGATGATCGAGCCGTCCTCCCACTTCGGCTCTGGCCGTAAGGAACGGCCGGACTTTCCCGCCCAGGGCGTGGCGTGCTTCTTCGGCGATGTCGTGCGGCGCGTCGCCGTCGAGCGTCAAGCGCACCACGTCACCCACCTCAAGGCCGAGCACGGTGAGCATGATGTCTGGGAGATCGAGCACCGAGGTTTGCGCCTGGCGTTCTTCCAGCCGGGGTTGGGGGCGCCCTTGTCGGTGGGTTTCGTGGAGGAGGTCATCGAAGGTGGGTGCCGGACGATCGTCGCCTGCGGGGGCTGCGGTGCGTTGTCGGACGATCTTGCCCTCGGTCACGTCGTCGTCGTCTCGGCCGCGCTGCGGGACGAGGGGACGTCGTTCCACTACCTGCCACCGTCGAGGACGGTCGAAGCCGATGCGGAGGTCGTCAGGCTCCTCGAGGCGCTCCTCGAGGACCGTGGCGTCCCCCACACGACGGGCATGACCTGGAGCACGGATGCCTTCTACCGGGAGACGCGCGCCAAGGTGGCTCGCCGACGGGACGAAGGTTGCATCACCGTCGAGATGGAGGCGTCCGCCCTCATCGCGCTGGCGCGCTTCCGGGGGATCCGTTTCGGGCACCTCCTCTACGCCGGGGACAGCCTGGCGGGCGACGACTGGGACCATCGCGGCTGGGTGAAGGCGCACGATGTCCGCGAGCAGCTCTTCTGGCTGGCGGCAGACGCTGCTGTCGAGCTGAGCCGAGCTGAGCCGAGCTGAGCTGAGCTGAGCTGAGCCGGGCTACTGCGCTTCGGCGAGGGTGAAGACGACGCCCGGGCTGGTCGTGTACCACCCGACGGCCGTACAGGCACCGGGTGAGGTGCACGACACCGACTCCAGGACGGTGCCTTGCGACCCGGCTGGGCTCGTGCTCGATTCGGTGCTCCAGCTGGAGCCGTTCCACACTTCCGCCAACGGGACGGCGGTGCCCGAGCCGTTGGCGTAGGCGCCGACGGCGGTGCAGGCGGTCGCCGACGTACACGACACCCCGGTCAGAACCCAGTCATGGGGATGGCTGGGAGTCGGGGTCGACTGGACCGTCCAGCGGGCGCCGTTCCACACCTCCGCTAGCGAGACCTGGGCAGCCGAGCTGTTGGCGTAGTCGCCGACGGCCGTGCAGGCGGTCGCCGAGGTGCACGACACCGCATAGAGGGTGCTGCCTTCGGCCCCGGTGGGGTTGGGGGTCGACTGGACCGTCCAGCTAGTGCCGTTCCACACCTCTGCCAAGGTGACCTCGAGGTCGGAGCTGGTGACGTCCTCCCCGACGGCGGTGCAGGAGGTGGCTGACAGGCAGGACACGCCGAGCAGCTCGAAGCCGATGAGACCGCTCGACTGGATCGTCCAGCTGGTGCCGTCCCACGTCTCGGCGACGGTGGTGGCGTGGCCGAGGTCGTTCTCGTAGACCCCGACGGCGGTACAGGCGGTGGCCGAGCTGCAGGACACGGCAGAGAGAAAGCTCCACTCGCCACCCGCAGGGATCGGGGTCGGCTGGATCGTCCAGCTGGTGCCGTTCCACCTCTCCACCAACATGGTCTGGTTGCCCGAGCCGTCGAGGGCGGATCCGACGGCCGTGCAAGCCGTCGCCGAGCTGCACGACACCCCGGAGAGCGCACTGTCACTGCTGGGGTTGGGGGTGGACTGGACCGTCCAGCTGGTGCCGTTCCAGCTCTGTGCCAACGTGACGAACGTGGAGGCGCTGTTCTCGGACCAGCCCACGGCCATGCAGCTGTCAGCCGAGCTGCACGACACCCCGGTCAGCTCGCTTTGGCCGCTGCTGGGAGCCGGTCGGATCTTCCAGGTCGAACCGTTCCATGTCTCGGACAAGGTCGTGGCGGGGCCGAAACGGTTCTCCCGCGAGCCGTTCTGGTGCCATCCGACGGCGGTGCACGCAGCCGCGGAGGCGCACGAGACGCCGTCGAGCTCGCCCTTCGGTTTCGGGGACGAGGAGGTCTTCCACTTGCTGCCGTTCCACCTCTCCACCAGGGCGATCCGAGAGCCGGAGCCGTTGACCGAGCTCCCGACGGCGAAGCAGTCGTGGGCCGAGCTGCACGACACCGCCTGCATGTCGCTGTCGGTATCGCCGCCAGGGTTCGGGCTCGACTGGATCTTCCAGGTCGAACCGTTCCACACCTCCACGAGGGTGAGCTCGGCGAAGGAGCTGTTCTCGAACCACCCGACGGCGGTGCATTCGTGGGCCGAGCTGCACGACACCCCGGCGAGGAGGCTTTCCTCGGCCCCGCTGGGGTTCGGGCTCGACACCGTGTTCCAGGTGCTGCCATTCCAGGTCTCCACGAAGGTGTTGTAGGCCCCGGTGTCGTTCTGACCGACGGCGGTGCAGTTGTCAGCCGAGTGGCACGACACCCCGTACAGGACGTTGTAGCTGCCGGGGTTGGTCGTCGGTTGGATCTTCCACGTGGCGCCGTTCCAGATCTCTGCCAACGTGAGATACGAGTCCGAGCCGTTGACGGAGTTCCCGACGGCGATGCAGTCAGAAGCCGAGATGCACGACACTCCGCTCAGCAACACGACGGTCGAACCCGCCGGGTTGGGGGTCGACTTGATCTTCCAGCGCCTGCCGTTCCACCTCTCGGCCAACGCCCGGACGACGCCCGAGCCGTTCTCGTAGTCGCCCACGGCGGTGCAGGCTGTGGCCGAGCTGCACGACACGGCGTACAGGGTGCTGCTCGTGGCGGCCGCGGGGTTGGGGGTGGGCTGGGACTTCCAGGCGACGCCGTTCCATGCCTCCGCCAAGGTGACGTTGCTCGAGGTGCCCGAGTAGCTCCCGACAGCTTCACACCATTTCACCCTCGGGCACGCCACCGCGAACAGCTGACCGGAGTCGGCCACCGGGGTGGGCGTGTGCTCTACCTTCCAGGGCGGGTGCGAGGGCCCGTTCGGTCGGCTGACGACGCCCCCCGGGACGTCGACGCTGCGGTCGGCCGCCTGGATGCCGGGGTTGCCGGCTCTGGCGGGAGGGCTCACGGCGAAGGCGGGCCCGGCCGAGCTGACGAGACCGATCACGACCACGACCACGGTGCTGAGGGCAGCGACAGGTCCCGAGCACCGGGCACGCATCGGGAAGCGGGACATGGGAGTTGACCTCCAGGACATCACCGCCGCGGGGCGGGTCCGGCTGTCTTGCCGGGAGGAGCCATCTTGCGCCGTCGCGATTACCTGCAGGTTGCATCTTGACAACACGCCCGCCCCCTTAGCCGAGCGGAGGGACGGCCGGACCCGCCTTGGGGTCGGTCGAGCCTCGGCGCGGTGGCCGACGCCCCTTGTCCTGGTCGCCGTCCGGGGGCCTAGGGTTCCGGGCGACCTCCGTCATCGAGCTGAGGACCGTGCGGCGCTCCCTCAAGGAGACCCCTCGCTCTCCCGTCAGCGTCAGGTAGGCGACGGCGCCGACAGGGATGGGCAGCCAGAAGTTGAAGAACCTCCAGCCGATAACCGCCAAGGTGCCGATCCCCACCGGCACGCCGAAGGCCGTCAGCACCGCGATGACGCCTCCTTCGGTGATGCCGAGCCCGCCAGGCGTAATGGGGATGGCCGCTAACACGTTGCCGACTCCGTAGGCGACGAACACGTCGACGGGGTTCATGGGGTAATGGAGCGCCCACAGGCAGATATACAGGCAGGCGGCGTCGAAGAGCCAGTTGGCCGCCGCCCATGCCACGCCCCGGCGGATGAGCTCCGGGTTCTTGGCGGCCGCCTGCAGGCGCTCGGCGATCTGGCGCACCGCTCGTTCCAGCTTCTCCTCCGGTATGAAGCGGACGCGGCGCGCCAGCTTCCGGAGCGCCTTCACCGCCCAGCCTTCTCCGGAAGAGAAGCCGGCGATGAGAGCTGCGAAGAAACCCAACAGCAGCACCGAGACGATCGCTACCGTCACGTAGGTGGGGTTGAAGCCGTTGAAGGGGATCGAGATGACGATTGCCAACCACAACATGACATTCAGCAGTACCGCCGAGCCGATGCCCTCGATCGCGGTCGCAAAACCGACGTCGGTCACGCTCAGCCCCTCGCTCGTCATGAGGCGGATGCTCAGCGTGGTGCCCCCCGCCGTGCCGGCGGGGATGACGTGGCTCACGGTGAGGGAGGCGAGGTTGATGCGCCAGGCCTTCGAGAGCGAGAGGGAGTTCGGTGGCAATACGACGACGGTCAATTCGGCGTAGGCGAACAACGAGATGACCTCGAGACCGAAGGCGAGGATGATCAGCCAGGGGTTGACCGCCTCCAACCGGTGGAGGCTCTTGTGCGAGAACGCCACTGTCAGCTTCGGGATGACGAGGTACTCGAGGACGAGGATCATCACGATGATCGTGGCGCCGCGGCGCAAGAACCTCGGGATGTGAAAACGCCGCCTGGACCGTGCCGGCCGGACGGCGATGCCTTCAACGGCCGGGCCGCCGGGGCGGGTGGGCTCCTCGCTGCTGGCAGCCGCCAAGCTCGGGGCGCCCGAAGCGTCCGGAGCGACGTCCACCTGAGGCGGTAGGTCGCCCTCGGGTTCGTCCGATCCCGCGTGTGGGCCGCTACTGATCACGGGACGGAAGCAACCCTCGATCGGCCCACCGCTCCATGCTTGCAGGCCTGCGGCCCGAATGGTGACCAATCGCGGGCTCGGATGGAGTTGACTGGAGGAATGGTGAAGGAGCCCTCGCCGCGGCTGCTGATCGAACCAGCTCCGCAGACGCCGGCGTCACCGGGCCCCAGCCGGGCCGAGCGGCGGGAGTTCGACCGGCGCGTCGTCAGGGCGGCCGTCATCGTCAACCTGATCGTGGTCGTCACGGTCGTGACTTTCCTGCTGGTCTGGCGGCTGCGTGCACTCTTCCTGCTCGTGATCGTGTCGCTCTTTGCGGCCGCGGTGCTCCACCCCATCGTTTCCATCGTGGCGCGATTGGGTCTCCACCGGAAGACACCCCGGCCCATCAGGCGAAGTGTCGCCACGGCGTTAGTCTTCCTCGTGGCCCTGGCGCTGCTGGCGGGCGTCGGCGTGATCATCACTCATCCGGTCATCACCGAAGCGACACACTTCGCCAAGTCCCTCCCGAAACTCGTCACGCAGGCACAACAGGGCAAAGGCCACGTCGGGCGTCTGGCGGCACGGTTTCATCTCCTCAACTTCGTGAAGTCGCACACCGCCAACCTGCAAGACCTCATCTCGAAGCTCTCGAAACCCGCCTTCGCCATCGGCAAGACGGTCCTCTCCGGTCTCGTGAGCGTCATCACGATTATCTTCCTGACCCTCTTCCTCCTCCTCGAGGCGCCCCGCCTCGTGCGCGGGGTGCTCGACTGGATGCAGCCCGAGCGCTCCGCCCGTGTCCGTTCCGTCCTCGACGAGGTCGGTAACGCC
>Ga0187862_10003221_pt1 | contig 16070 bp, 19 predicted proteins | sample June2016WEW_10_1_FD_133003 | JGI IMG/M metagenome (GOLD analysis project Ga0187862, IMG submission 133003) | Peatland microbial communities from SPRUCE experiment site at the Marcell Experimental Forest, Minnesota, USA - June2016WEW_10_150 | ecosystem: Environmental > Terrestrial > Soil >...
AACATCCGCCAGAACCTGCTCTTTGCGTTTCTCTACAACTCGATCGGAGTGCCGATAGCGGCGGGCGTGCTGTATCCAGCGTTCGGATTGCTACTAAGCCCGATTCTGGCCGCCGCCGCGATGAGCTTCAGTTCGGTGTCGGTAATCACGAACTCGCTGAGATTGCGGAAGGTGAAGCTGTAAGTCCTACCAGAATTTCTCGTCCCGATGAAAAATTGTCATCCGCCCAAATTTGTCATCCCGAGCGAAGCGAGGGATCTGCAGTTCGCCGCAACATGCAGATCCCTCGCTTCGCTCGGGATGACAATTCATGGACGAAGGAAAGCTACAGCTTGCTCAGATAATCCGTGACTTCCGGGCTGGTCCAGTCCACGGGTCCGATAAATTTGCGGCGAATCACTCCGTTGCGGTCGATCACGTAGCTTTCCGGCCAGCCAAACGTGCCGTAGAGTCTGGCCGCCTTCTGCGCCTCATCCCGCACCGTGACCATGTTGACGCTGTAGTCCTTGAGAAACTTGTGATACTCGGAGTCGTCGGCGTCAATGCTGACGGCCAGAACCACGACGCCTTTGTTTTTGAAGCGCGCCTGCATCTGAACCAGCGATGGCGTCTCTTCGACACATGGTGGACACCACGTCGCCCAGAAATTCAGCACCACCACCTGCCCGCGAAACTGGCTGAGGGTGATTTTGTGGTCGGAATCCTGCAAACTGAAGTCCGGGGCATTCGAGCCGATGCGCGCGGGATGGCCGGCGCTGTAGCATCCGATCAGGGTGGCCAGCAATCCAATGACTAGGATCGCGGCAAGAAGCGTTCGTCTCACATAGCTATAATAACGAAAAACTGATGGATCGTTCGCACCCGGCCCCGATACCGTATTCTCCGACCCTCGACCCCCCGATTCCCGAGGTCTCGATTATCATTCCCGCCCGGAACGAAGAAGCCAGCCTTGGCGCTTGTCTGCAGTCGCTGACCGAGCAAACCGGGGTGCCGTTCGAGATCATCGTGGTCGACGACGCCTCCACCGACCGCACCCGCGAGATCGCGCGGAGTTTTTCCGAAGTGCGGGTAATTTCACCGGAGCCTCTGCCCACGGACGGTACGGGGAAAGATCGGGCAAGGAAGATGTGGACCGGCAAGAACAATGCTGTCGTTGCCGGAGCCAAAGCAGCCCGTGCGCCCTGGCTGTTGTTCACCGACGCGGACACCGTGCATCTGCCGGGATCGCTGGCGCGCGCTTTAGAAGAAGCCAAGCAGGAGCGGGCAGATTTGTTGTCGTACTCGCCCGGGCAAGTGGTTGTCACCTTCGCGGAGAGAGCCGTGATGCCAGTAATCTTCGCGGAACTGGCGGCACAGTATCCTCCGCACAAAGTGCGCCAGCAGGACTCGGCAACGGTCGCCGCGAACGGGCAATATATTCTCGTCCGCCGCACCCCCTATGACGCCGTGGGCGGGCACGCCGCCGTGGCCACGGAAATACTTGAGGACGTGGCCCTAGCCCGGTTATTCCGCAACGCCGGCCTGCGCGTGTACTTCCGTTATGGCGCGGACGCCGTGCGCACCCGCATGTACCGTAACTGGGCCCAGCTTCGCGAAGGCTGGACCAAGAACCTGGCGCTCTTGTTTCCACAACCAGAATTTCTGGCGTTCAAGATTGTGTTCTGGTGGTTCGCAGCATGGGAGGCGTTAGCCTTCGCCGTTTCTGGCGCAGCCAGCCGGCACTTCGCGTGGATTGCGTTCGCTGCCTTCTGGCTGTTGCTGTACCGGCGAATTCGCCTCGCACATTTCACCACCGCAAATAACCTGATCGCCATAGCTTTCGGCCTGCCGATGTTCGCTTATCTGCTGCTACGATCAAAGAAGGCCCATGCCCATGGCCAAGTATCGTGGAAGGGCCGAAATTACGATGTCGGTGCTCCAAGTGGAAGTAAGCCTGGCGAAACGAAAGCTTCAGATCTGCTTTCAAGGATCGAGAGCCAAGAACTGACAACTGAGAACTGAAAGCTGAGAACTGCCCCTATGGTCTATCTCACACGCAAAGCGGAATTTTCCGCATCGCACTTCTATCACAACCCGGAATTCACTCCGGAGGAGAACCGGCGGGTCTTCGGCAAATGCAGTAATCCCAACGGACACGGGCACAACTACACACTCGAGGTCACGGTGAAGGGAGCGGTTGATCGGAAATCGGGATTCGTAGTCGACCTGAAGCGATTGAAAGACGTGATGAGCAGGGAAGTGCTCGACGCCTTCGACCATCGCTTCCTGAACAAGGAAGTGCCCGAGTTTTTTACCACGATCCCAACCACCGAGAATCTTGCGATCGCTATCTGGCAACGGCTCGCCCCGAAACTCACGGCGGCGCAGCTGCATCGGGTGCGCGTCTATGAAACGCCCGACCTGTTTGTTGACTTTTACGGCGAAGATTTCCCTGGGGAAGCATGAAGACGAGAAATATGAAAGCGCACCTCACCCGCCGCTACATGTTTTCGGCGTCGCACCGCTTGCATAGCGACGAGATGTCGGAGGAAGAAAACCGCGCGATCTACGGCAAGTGCAATAATCCCTACGGACATGGACATAACTACATGATCGAGGTCACCGTGAGCGGAACGGTCGATGGCCAGACCGGCATGGTCTGCAATCTGGTCGATCTGGATGGCTTCGTGCACGCCCATGTCCTGGAACGCTACGACCACCAGAATTTGAACCTGCTCCCGGAATTTGTGAAGCTGGTTCCGACCACGGAAAATCTCTGCATCGCGATCTATGAAATTGTGAAGCGCGGCTTCGAGAAAGCACATCTAGAAAGAATACGTATCGAAGAGACGATGATGAATTCGTTTGAATACTCGGGAGAAAACGGTCGTTAGTCGATGTCGTTAGTCGTTCGCGGGTCAAGTTTGCCAACGACTAACGACCAGCGACGAACGACCAACACTCTATGAAATCTACTGACCGGCCCGCCACCACCCTGACCAGCGCCACCTACGAAGAACTAGTCCGTGAAATGCTTGTCCGCCTCGGCGAAGACCCCGACCGCGAAGGCCTTTCGCGTACGCCCGCACGCGTCGAGAAGGCCATGCAATTTCTCGTCAAGGGTTACAAGGACGATCCCGAAGCGCTCTTGCGCGAGGCGCTGTTCACGGTCAGCTATGACGAGATGGTGATCGTGAAAGACATAGAAATGTTCAGCCTGTGCGAGCATCACCTTTTACCATTTTTTGGCAAGGTGCACGTGGCCTATATCCCCAACGGAAAAGTCATCGGCCTGAGCAAAATACCGCGCCTCATCGAAGCCTTCTCGCGCCGCCTGCAGATCCAGGAGCGGCTGACCACGCAAATTGCGGAGGCGATCCAGAACACCATCGAACCCCAGGGCGTCGGCGTCGTCATCGAGGCGCGGCATCTCTGCATGATGATGCGTGGTGTCGAGAAGCAACATTCTTCGGCGGTGACTTCGTCCATGCTCGGTTGCTTCCGCAGCGAAGAAGAAACCCGAACCGAATTCCTGTCACTGATCCGCCAGCACACTAATGTCGTCTGATTTATAGGTCTGGTTCGTGTGGTGACGGGGCTTTGCCCCGTCCAGGGCTCACGTAGGGACGGCCGCCCTCGCCCGTCCAAGCCGAGCGCAGCTCGGCAACTGTCAGTGGCCAGAGCAACTCTGGATTCGTGAATTGCTATTGCCGAGTTGTGAACTCCCTCCTCGAAAGATGCCGGCGGTTGGAATAAGCTGATCAACACCCCATGCCAAAGCGCGAACTCAAAATTCGCGAGCCTATGCTCGCCGGACGCCTCGCCCTCATCACTGGCGCCAACCGCGGCATCGGTTTCGCCATAGCCCGCGCGCTAGCGCGTGAAGGATGCAACTTGATCATCACCGCCCGCGACGAGCGTGCCTTGGCTAAGGCGCGCGCTGAACTGGAGAAGCTTCAACCGGAAATACGGAACGCTCCCGTGTTGGCGCAGTCCTGCGACGTCCGCAGCCCCGATTCCGTCGACTATCTCTTCGCGCTCGTCCGCGGATTGCACAAGCCTCTCGATATCCTCATCAACAATGCCGGCATCGGACAACCCAATCGCACCGTCAGCGAGTTGCCCTACCCCACCTGGATGGAAGTGATCGACACCAACCTCAACGGCCTGTTCCTGATGACGCAGGCGGCGCTCGCCGTGATGAAGCGTGGCAGCACGATCGTGAACAATCTCTCCATCGCCGCCGAGCGCGTCTTTCCCGGGTCGGCAGCCTACAATGCGTCGAAGCATGGCGGGCTGGGCTTTACCGACACCTTGCGCGAAGAGTTGAGGCCGAAGGGCATTCGCGTGATCGCCCTCATGCCCGGCGCCACCGATACGGCGATCTGGAATACGATGTGGCCAAAAGCATCCAGGCGCAAAATGATGACCGCCGAGACCGTAGCCCGCACGGTAGTCAACGCGCTGCTCATGCCCGAAAACACGACCGTCGAAAAAATCGTGGTGATGCCGTCAAGCGGTGCGCTGTAGTTAAAATCTCCGTAGAGACGCAGCTTGCCGCGACTGCTGCCGAAGAGCAAGACGGGGCAAGCCCACGTCTTTACAGAGAAGCGTCGTGCGCGTCAGATTGAGCATCCAACAGAGAAGGGACGAATCGAGAAAAGACCATGTCATTCCTCGACTACTTCAATTCGCTGAAGCCGGAGCACCGCGCAGCGTGGGCCGTAGCCATCGCGGCCGACGTCCTGCAGATCGTCGCGTTCCCATTCTTCGCCGAGGGAGCCATGTCTCCCGCAGACTCAGTGCTCGACCTGATCGTCGCCTTCGTGATGATTCGGCTGCTCGGATGGCATTGGGCCTTCTTGCCAACGGCTGCCGCGAAACTCATTCCCGCGGCCGATCTTTTTCCTACCTGGACTGCAGCCGTATGGTTCGTCACCCGCCGGCAGGTGAGCGCCCGTTCGAATGACAATTTCAGCGCCAATTCCAATCCCAGTAATGTGTCCCCCAAAGAAGTGGAGATTCTGCCCCCCGGCCCCGCCCCCGAACCGCGCCGCTGAGAGCCAGCGACTGACGACTAACGACCATCGACCGCCTGACCGTCTTCTACCACGTCCCATACCGATTCCGGTGCGGCCGTTCCGAGAACACATTGATCATGACCACGCCCGCGACAAAGCCTCCAACATGCGCCCAGAAAGCAATCCCGCCCGAGGTCTGGCTGGTTTCGGCGATCGCGGTAACGGTGCCGCTCAGGAAATTTCCCACGAACCAGTAGCCCAGCATCAGCCACGCCGGAACGTGAAACAGAAAGATCGGCGGAAACCAGATCAGCACTCGCGCTCGCGGATACAGGATGAAGTACGCGCCCATCACCCCCGCAATCGCGCCGCTCGCCCCAACACTCGGCACGCGCGAGCCCTGGTTCAGCAGAATGTGCGTAATCCCAGCCGCCAGTCCGCTCATCAGATAAAACACCAGGTACGTGAAGTGCCCCAGGTAGTCTTCAACGTTGTCGCCGAAGATCCCGAGGAAGAGCATATTGCCCGCCACGTGTAAGAATGAAGCGTGCAGAAACATCGAAGTGAACAAGGGCAAAACGGCCGTAGCCAGCCCGTCGTAGGAATGTCCGGTGAGCACAGCCAGCGCATGGTGAGGAACCACGCCAAACTCGCCCATGACTGCATTGAGCGCCCGGTGGCTCTGCATTCCGAGCGACCACTCCCACAGGAAGATCGCGACGTTCAACACGATCAGAAAGTAGTTGACGAACGGAGTCGAGAACGTGGGCTGATCGTCACGAAGGGGAATCATTTAATTGGCAATTTGTAATTTGTAATTGGTAATCTAATTCCAATCCGTGCCGAGCATCGGTCTTGCCTTTAAATCACCAATTACAAATTACCAGGTTGCAAATCCCTATGAACGGTGTCGTAGTCATAGATAAGCCGGCGGGCCTGACGTCGCACGATGTAGTCAATCGCGTGCGCCGAATTCTCGGACAGCGCTCGGTCGGTCATCTCGGAACCCTCGACCCTTCGGCCACCGGAGTCCTGCCCGTCGTCCTCGGCAACCTCACGCGCCTGGCCCAGTTCTACGCCCATTCCGAGAAGACGTACGAAGGTGTAATCCGCTTCGGTTTCGCTACCGACACCTACGACGCCGACGGCGAGGCCACCACTCCGCCTCAGGAAGTACACATAAATTGCGATGAACTCCGCGCTCTGGCCGCCCAGTTTCGCGGAACCATCGAGCAGATGCCGCCGCCGTTTTCGGCCAAGAAAATTGCCGGAGTCCCCGCCTACAAATTAGCCCGCAAGAAACAAGAGGTCGTGCTCCAGCCCGTACAAGTGGAGATTAAAGAGTTCGAGATTCTGGAGGCTACGGGAGGTCCGACGGAAGCTCAAGCCAGCTTCCGCGCCCGCGTGGCCTCAGGCACCTACATACGGTCGGTGGCCCACGAGATGGGCCAGAGACTCGGCTGCGGCGCTCATCTGGCGTCTCTCCGGCGTACCGCCGCTGCCGAGTTCACCATCGAAGATTCCCATTCGCTCGAAGCGCTGGAAGCCGCGATGCGGCAGGGAAGCGCCGAGTCATCGCTCGCCGAGTCATCGCTCGCCGAATCAATGTTTGTCCATCCCAGAAAGTTGGTGCCGCAGTTGCCCAGCGTCACCGCCAACGACGAAAGTGCCGCCCTGATCCGCTGCGGTCGCGCCGTGAATCTGCCGGAAATGTCCCGCGCCCCCCAAGTCAAGGTCTTCTACGGCCAGCGTGACCTGATCGCCATCGCCACCAGAATCGCGGGCACGCTGTTCCACCCCAGCATCGTGTTTTCCGGGTAATACGGTGGAGCGACGGGCGCCTCGCCGGTCGCGAAGAGCCCTGACTGCACGTCACAGACGCACGGTGCAACGCGCAGTATACTCTGGTCGCCAGAGGAGCAGTTGAGTCCTCGCCGGAAGGGAACCCGTGACCTTCGCCAACTGCTATGAAGACGGCGCCCGCGCCGAAGCCTACGCCACTTTGGAGTTCAAGAACACGTACCATCTGGCGTACCGCGACATCCCTGCCATCCTCGCCGAGCACATTCGCGGCCGCAAATGCCTTGACTTCGGCTGCGGCACCGGACGCTCTACGCGCTTCCTGCGCCAACTCGGCTTTGAGGTTACGGGCGTTGATATTGCCGAGGATATGATCCGCAAGGCGCGGGAACTGGACCCCTCCGGCGACTACCGTCTGATTCCCGGGGACGACCTAAGCGCGTTTCCATCCGCGACCTACGATCTGGTGTTCGCTGCCTTCACCTTCGACAACATCGCGGGCAAGAATAACGACAACAAGGTGCGAATCCTGAGGGACCTGGGTCGCCTCCTCAGCCGAGAAGGAAAGCTGGTGCTGGTCGTCTCCAGCCCGGAAATATACACCCACGAGTGGGCGTCGTTTTCGACCAAAGACTTTCCCGAGAACCAACTGGCAAAGTCGGGGGACAAGGTACGCATCATTGTGACCGACCACGCCGACCCGCGCCCGGTGGAGGACATTCTGTGGACCGATGAGGCATACCGCAAGGTCTTCGAAGAAGCCAGGCTACGCCTGCGAGGGAAGTACGATCCGTTGGCCACCGGAGACGAGTCCTACAGTTGGGTGAGCGAGGTAGAGATCGCGCCATGGGCCGTGTACGTCCTTGAGATTGCCTAAACGGGCCGCCACGTCAGCAATGTCCGATAACAGGTATTATGTGAAGTAACTGGAAAGCCTTCCGCGCTAGCTCTGCGCCAACAACAACTCCTCTAGCTCGTCACGGAATTTCCGCAATGCCTCGACTCGTTCCGGCGTGGCCTCCACCACTTCGCTCTTTGCCTGAAAGACTTTGCGTCCGTCCCTCTCCGTGAGCACGCCCATCACTTCGCCCATGCGCCAGCCCGGAGTGCCCAGGATCTGTAAGCCGTCCACGCCCGGCACCAGCAGCGCAACGCAGCTTTCGCGCGTCACGCCAATGCACTTAGGAAAACGTTCAAAGGTCTGGAGTTCGAATCCCGCAAGATAAAGACGCTGGAGCTGTTCGGCGGAATCAGCCATGGAAAGAGATTTGTAGTTGCGCAATTTGCGATTTAGTAATTGAAAGGCCCAAGCGTGCGCTTTTCACTGAGAACCGGGAACTGACAACTGCCCCTACATCTTGTACTTGCCCAGGTCATCATCGCCGAGGTCTTCCAGCCACTTGCGCAGTTCATCGCTGGTCACGGCGGGCACGGGATTAGCCGCCTGCTTCGAGTGCTTCAGCACCTCGTCTTCAACAAAGATGGGGCAATCCACGCGCAGCGCCAGCGCCAGCGCGTCCGACGGACGAGAGTCGATGCTCACCACGTGGCCTTCCCTTTCCAGCCAGATCACCGCGTAAAAAGTATCGTCTTTCAGTTCCGTGACCACCACTTTATGAACCAGCGCGTCCAGGCCAGTGAGAACGTTCTTGATCAAGTCGTGGGTCATGGGACGCGGCGTGTTGACTTTTTCAATTTCCAGTGCGATGGCGTTGGCCTCGTACACCCCCACCCAGATGGGCAGCACCGTTTCGCTGCCAACATCCTTAAGCAGCACAATGGGCATGTTCGAAACCGGATCCATCATCAGTCCGCGAATTTTCATTTCGACTTCCATGGCAACCTCAAAAAGCGAACCTAAACCAACACATGAACTGTTCTTTGAAGCGGCGCGGCTTCAGCCGCGCCGGCTCAAACCCCGGCTCAAACCCTTTAGTCGAGAGCTTTAGCCCCTGCGGGAACGGCCATCGCTCCCACCAGGCTGTTCGGGAAGCTTCCCGTAACCCGCACCTGCACATAGCTCCCCGTCGCCAGCTCCACGCCTTCAGGAACCGTAAAATTCATCACTTTGATCTGCGACGTCCGTCCGATCCACTGTCCGCGCGCCGGGTTCTTCCCTTCCACCATGACCTCGATTACTTGGCCGACGTGCCGCCGATTGCGCGCGGCCCCGATCTGCTTCTGCTTGTCATTGAGCACCGCCAAACGCCGCGCCTTCTCCGCATCGGAGATCGCGTCATCCCATCGCAACGCCGGCGTGTTCGGACGCGGAGAATATTTAAACGTAAACACGCTGTCATATCCCACCACATCCATCAAGCTCAAAGTTTCTTCAAATTCCCGTTCCGTCTCCCCCGGAAATCCCACAATCAGGTCGCTGGTAAGAGATATATCGCGCCGTGCCGCCTGAATCCACGAAATGCGCTCCAGGTACTCGTCCCGAGTGTAAAGCCTTTGCATAGCCTCAAGCACGCGAGTAGACCCGCTCTGGACGGGCAGATGCACGTGATCGCAAAGCGCCGGCACAGCATCAATCACATCAACAATCTCGCGGACAAAATCCCGAGGATGCGAAGTAGTAAACCGCACCCGCCGTATCCCCGAGACTGAAGCCACGGCAGCCAGCAGCTCGGCAAAGCGTTTCTTTCCATCAGGATCCCGATAAGAATTCACGTTTTGCCCGAGCAATTGAATCTCCGTATACCCAAGGTCAACCAGTTGCCGCGCTTCTTCCAGCACCGAGCATGAAGTCCGGCTGCGCTCCTTGCCGCGCGTATAAGGGACCACGCAGTAGGCGCAGAACTTGTCGCATCCCTCGATGATCGTGATATACCCGCGATGCGGATTCGTGCGAGCCGTGTACTCGGTCTCAAAGCACTTGTCAGTCTCGCGATCGTCGAGCCCGGCAACCCGCTGCCCGCCCGTCTCCAACTGCACCAGCATCTGCGGAAGATTGCGGTAAGAAGCCGACCCGCAGACCAGTGACACATAAGGAGCTCGCTCAAAAATCTTTTCCCCCTCCTGCTGCGCCACGCACCCGAGGACGCCGAACTGTTTTCCCTGCGCCCGATACTTCTTATAATCCGCCAGCCGCTTAAAGACTTTCTGCTCCGCCTTGTCGCGAATCGAGCAGGTGTTATAAAGCACCAGCCCCGCTTCTTCGACCGTAGGAACCTGCCGGTACCCCTGCTGCAAAAGCGTCCCGACCACCTTTTCGGAGTCGTGCGCATTCATCTGGCAGCCAAAGGTTTCCAGGTAAAACGTCTTGGAGGCGGGCTCCGACATTGCCCCAGTATAAACCAGGGTTAGAGGCGTTGTGCCCAATACTCAGGGCGCCTGCTGCCGTGGGCGACGGCCCAGACTGCGATTAAGGATTCTTGTTCGGAATAGACGATGGCAAACGGGAATCGTGCATGTTTGCAAAAATGGGGCGGGTGCCGACACTTCCTCGGCCGACGCGAGTCCTGCTCGCATCGTTACTCGTGACTAGCCACCGCTCGATACCGCTTACCCTCGGGGTGGAGGAATCGCTTCAACTCCTTGGGATCGCCGCGGAGCTGCGGGCCCGAGGCTCCGGCGCTGATCGCGACTTGAGCCGACATAACGGTGGCGAAGCCGGTGGGCAGTTGAGAACGGTAGGGGCTGGTCTGCATGTTTGCGATGCCATCCACTTCGGTGATGATCACGAACAGGTACGTGTTGCCCGCAGTGAGCGGGGGCAGCGTCATGGAAGTTTGCGCGGTACTGTAATTGCCCAACACCATGAGCCCGAATCCGTTCTGCATCGGGATCACCTGGAACACATACACCGTGTAGCCGTACGGAGACGTGCCAGGGGATGCCGTCCAGCTGAGCGTTGCGGCTGTATTGTTTCCGCTCGTAGTCGTGAACAGGTTCGAGCCGTCAATCATAGGATTCACGACTGGCCCAGCCAGCGGAGCCATGGCGGGATTCGAGGGGTCAACCGCCATGCCGTAGTTGAGCGCAATCGGGAAACTCTGCGAACCCACCTCAAACGGCACTGTGACCGACTGGCAGAACGCGAGCTCTCGTGTCCAGTTAGCGGGAAATGGGTCGCCGTATTGGAGCGTCCCGAAATTCTGGTCAGTGAGAATTGGTGGCTCGACGGCGACCGGCAAAAAGAATGGCGTACTCGGACAAGAGTTAATCGGGAAAGGAATCCCGTTCGCTGGATCGGGTTGAACCAAATAAAGATTCGACCCGACACTCGGTTCGAAAAGCTCCGGCTTCGCATTCACGCCGATCACATAGGGTTCCGGAGCAATGGACAGCCACGAATTCATCGGAGTCGCCATTCCCGGCGCCACATTCTGAAATAGAGTCGCCCACTGCGAACCGGGAATGCTCAGATCCAGCGAAGCCTGTGGACTGGCCGCGAGTGCTCCGTTGATCGGGTTCGTTGTTCCATTCGTGAGCGCAAGGTTCGAAAAAGTAAGTTCGGGCCCTAGCACCAGTTTGTTGACCGAGCCTAACGAGATCGGCTCGTACTGCACCAGAAACGCCGTATTCACGGTGGTCCAATCAATCCGGCTACTCACAACCTCCGAAGCCGAGAGAGTCGTTGCACCCGCTTGCGGGGTGAGATAGATCGGCGGCGCGGGCGGATTATCAGTGATGAAACCCACGACACCCGGCGTCATCGAAGCATCCAATCCGCTCAGATTGAAATCGAAGGTTATTTGCTCGGTACTGCCTAGCAACCCGGTCGGAGCGCCCACCGTGTCCCGCCCCAGATCGAACGTGCTGCTATTGGTCCAGAAGCCCGTTGGTGGAGGCGCGATGTCAGGCGGAGCACCTTGGATGAGCCAGTAGAACCCGCCAGGTACCGGCGCAATGGTATAGACTCCGGGCGAAACCAACGTGCCCGACAAGAGTTCGAGGGACCCATCCGGCTGCGGAACGAGCGCCGACGGAACAAGGTTTCCAGGAGCGGGGACCTGCACCGGACCTGCCGGCGTCCAATCTGTATCAACCCAATTGACGGTCACGGTGCCTGTCGGAGTGACCGTCCACGACTGGGTGGCGCTGCCTCCTGAAGAAGTGGTGGCTTTGGCCGTGAAACCGTTGGAGACTCGCGATTGCTGCGCGGTCGGAGTCCAGTTGATCGTGTTGCCACTTAACGTCGCGCCCGCCGGCTCCGTGACCAGCGAGAACGTCACCGCTCCACCCGAAGGGTCCGTTGCCGCCAGTTGGTAGCTGTAACTCATGTCCTGCGAGGCTGCGGTAACTGGCGTGCTCGTGAAAACCGGGCTTTGCGGAGTTGAATTCGTACTGCTTCCGCAGGCGACCAGAGAACTCAAGAACAGTGCTATTAGAAGAAGACTTCCTGCCCGCATGTGCGACTCCTCCACCCCGGCGGAGTGGCCATTTTACTCTTGTTAAGAGCCGGGGTGCCCCATACATTCGCGTTTTTTGCGAATGTGTGGGCGTGCGCACCGCCAGTCCTCGCTTCTCTAGTTGGCAAGAGCCCGGTCAGGCTACCGGTAGCCCCCAGCGTCTTCGACGAAATGGTACTCGCCGTCGATAACGCCGGATTCTTCCCCCGCCTTAGCCGCTTCGGGATTGCTGATGAACTTCCGAGCCTTGTCCATGGAGGCAACTTCGAACATGAAGAAGACGTTGTTGGGCTCTCCGACGGTACGCCAGAGACTAACGAGGCGAAGGCCAGCTTTCTGATGGGCTGCTTCGTGAGAAGCGAACACGGCCTTCCAGCGCAGGAAGTCCGCAACGCGGTTGCGACACAACATGTAGGTCATCAGTTTCGCTTCTACTTCGTCCGCGTGAGCGTGAACAGTTCCTTCATTTCTTTGCCATGATCGACAAAGACCCATTCTTCGACGTGGTGATCGGCGTCAGGTTCGGTGAAGGTCACGTGCTGCATGTGTCCATCGCCAGGGCCGATGTTGGTGCCGTCGAAGAATTCGAAGCTGACGGACTTCGCGTCCGACGAAATGACCTTCATGCGCGGCTGATTGCCCGCTCCGCAGTAGTGGGTCATCAAAAGGCGGTCGCCATCCATGTGAAACATGGTGATCATGTTTTCCGGGCCGCGCCCGAGAATCTCGCTCATCAGCGCGGATCCGCCCGCCGTCATGCGGAAGGTCACTTGAATCGGCTGGCCCTGTTGGTTCTTCCCAGCCCAGTTCCCTTCCAGACCCTTGAGCAGGTCGAACGACTTACGCGCGTCCGACTGCGCCACAACCAAACTGGCGGAGAGGACGATGACCAGCAGTGCGACAGCGGCGGTGAGGTTGCGAACAGTATTACGAACTGTATTCATAGATTTCTCCGAAAGGTTATTTGACATGCGACGACGGTTTAAGTCGAGTCCAGAGGCAGGTTTGGATTTCCACGCCCGAGCTTCTCGCTGAGATGAGCCGCGATCAGTTTGCCGTGGAAGCGGCCGTTCTCAATGAAGATTTCGTTGGTCATCGAGCCCGCGACAATCACTCCCGCAACGTAGATGCCCGGAATGTTCGATTCCAGGCTCTCGGGATCGCACACTGGACGCATCTGTTCCGAGGAAAGTTCGATGCCCACGCTGCGCAGGAAATCAAAGTCGGGATGGTAACCGGTGAGTGCGAATACGAAATCGTTTTTCAGGCGAAGCGATCCGGACGGAGTTCGCAGCACAACGAAGGTTTCGCCGATCTCCTGCACGGTGCTGTTGAAGTACGCAGTGATTTCGCCAGCCTTGATGCGGTTTTCGATGTCGGGCCGCACCCAATACTTGACGTGGTTGTGAATTTGCGGTCGGCGATGGACGAGCGTGACGCGCGCTCCGTGCCGCCACAAATCCAAAGCCGCTTCGGCTGCCGAGTTCTTGCCACCGATCACCACCACGTCGGTGTCGTAATAAGGATGCGATTCCCGATAGTAATGGAAGACTTTTTCCAGATCCTCGCCGGGGATCTCCAGTTGGTTGGTGAGATCGTAGTAGCCGGTTGCAAGCACGATCTTGCGCGCCCGGTAGTCGTGGATGGCGCTGTGCCGGTCGGTTGTAGTCACACGAAACTTGCCATCCTCACCGGTAATGGTCTTCACCCATTCGTAGTGGCGGATATGCAACTGAAAGTGTTCGGCAACGCGTCGGTAATATTCAAGCGCTTCGATCCGGGTGGGCTTGGCCAGAGAGGTGGTAAAAGGTACATCGCCAATCTCGAGCAACTCCGGCGTGGTGAAGAACACCATGTTGGTCGGATAGTGATAGATGGAATTAACCAGGCATCCCTTGTCGACGATAATAGCTTTGAAGCCGGCCTTCTGCGCTTCGATGGCGCAAGCCATGCCGGTGGGGCCGGCGCCTACCACCAGGACGTCACTTGAAGGGTCGTGCCGCGCATGAGCTTGCGTGCGGGGCAGAGTTTCCGGAATTTGTTCGGTGGGCAAGAGGGTCCTATCGCGTCGAATTGAGACCGATCATTCTAGCACCGTGCAGTATGCGCATGGCGGGCCCGATTCCCTACTTCTTCACGCAAACGGAAACTCCATCGCGGATGGGCAAGATAGTCGTAAACAGATCTGGCGACTGGAAGATCAGTTTGTTGAATTCGAGGATGGCCTTGGTTTGGGCGTCGGGATTGGGCTTGCGAAGCTTGCCGCTCCAGAGAACGTTGTCCGTGATAAAAAGGCCGCCGCTTTTCAGGCGCGGGAGCGCTAAACGAAAGACGCGCGGGTAGTCGGTCTTATCGACGTCGTTGAAGATGATGTCGTACGGTTCTTTCTCCTCCGAAAGAAATTCGAGCGCATCGCCCACGCGAACCGTGATGCGCTGACTGACGCCAGCACGATCGAAGTAGCGGCGGGCCTTCTCGGCGCGCTTCGGGTCGCCGTCGGTGTAGATGACGCGTCCACCTTCGCCCACCGCGCGCGCCCACCAGATGGTCGAATATCCGATAGCCGAGCCCATCTCGAAGATCTTCTTCGCGCCGCTGATGACTGCAAGCTGGTAGAGCACGCGAGCAACGGCGGGGCCGACGATGGCATAGTCGTTTTTTGTGGCGTCAGCTTCCATCTCAGAGAGAACTTCGTCGCGCGGCGGCAGCATCGCGTAGAGGTAATCTTCAACTTCGGGAACTGTAATTCCGCCCATGCGCCAGTCTGGCTTCGGAGATTGCTTCGTCATGTAGGTCCTTGCGCTGCAGATTTAACCAATCGTTTATGAAATCGTCTTTCCAGGTTTCAGTTCCAACACTTCCACGCCTGGCGCCAATTTCTGCAACTCGCCGGGCGTTCCCGTCAGCTGCGGAAACGTGCCAAAGTGCATGGGGAGGACGGTTTCCGGCTGCAGCAGTTTACAAGCATAGGCAGCCTCGCGTGGCGACATAGTGAAAAGGTCGCCAATCGGCAGCATCGCAATCTTCGGCGCGTAGAGGTCGCGAATGATGGCCATATCGCTGAAGACGTTGGTATCGCCGGCGTGGTAGAGCTTGACTCCATTCGAGAACTCGAGCACATAGCCGCAAGCTTCGCCGCCGTACACGATCTGGTCGCCATCCTGAATTCCGCAGGAATGCACGGCGTGAACCATGGTGATCTTCACCCCTGCAACAGTTTGCGTTCCGCCCTTGTTCATGGGCGCGATCTGTTTGACGCCTTTTTTCTGCAGCCACAAGCAGAGCTCGAAGATGCCAACCGCGATTGGATTGAACTTCTTGCCCACGTCGACCGCGTCACCGATGTGGTCGCCATGACCGTGCGTGCAGAGCAGCGCGTCGGCTTTCTTGACGTTCTTTTCGCTTTCCGGGCACGAGGGATTGCCGGCAATCCACGGATCGATGTAGAGGGTCTTCCCTTCCGGCGTCTGAACCCGGAAGGTGGAGTGGCCAAGCCATGTGAGTTGGATTCCTTTCAGATTCACGGCGCACCTCGAGGGAGTAACCTGCGAACTATGCATTTTAGTGACTCGGAAAAGAGCGCGCAACGAGATGCGGGGGCCGCAGATCTCTCCGGACGCTCACGCCGGTTTCACAGCTGTTTTATCCACTCCTCTGTCTTGATGACGCGGCTGAACCGCATCTGCTGCGTGACTAGGATTGCCCGATGCAGCTCCTCGTCGGAGACTGTTCCCGCGGCGTTCGTGATGGCCCGTGTTCCGGTTCCGTCGGAAAGAAATTCCGCTCCGAAGCCGAGGTGTATTGCCTGGCGCGCCGTCGTGTCGCAGCACATCTGGGTCATGTAGCCGGCAATGACAACCGTCCCCACACCGCGCTCGCGCAGCCACATCTCAAGCTTCGTGTCCGCGAAACT
>Ga0187862_10003224_pt1 | contig 16059 bp, 12 predicted proteins | sample June2016WEW_10_1_FD_133003 | JGI IMG/M metagenome (GOLD analysis project Ga0187862, IMG submission 133003) | Peatland microbial communities from SPRUCE experiment site at the Marcell Experimental Forest, Minnesota, USA - June2016WEW_10_150 | ecosystem: Environmental > Terrestrial > Soil >...
AACCCGACCCAGTTGAGAGTCTTTGTGCGCGCGATCACCTCGACCTGAATGCCGGCCTCTTTCAACAGTGCAGCGGACTCCAGAGCGCTCTGTCCCGCGCCGATGACGGCCATCCGCTGGCCCTTGAACTTACGGAGATCGTTGTGCTCGCTCGTATGCGAAGCCAGGGTCGAAGGAATGCTGGCGAACTCCGCAGGTCGAGCCGCAAACGGGCTGATTCCAGCTGCTACCACCACGCGCCGTGATGTAAATTCCTCGCCATCCGCCATTACGATCTTGAACCCGCGCGGATCGAGATCAATGCTAAGTACGTTACGTTTTTCAAGATCTCGCACTGCCTGGCTCTGATACCAGCGACCGTAATCAACGAAGCGCTCGAGCGGAATCGGCTGCGATATGTGATTGCCATTCTGGCAGCAATACGCATCTAACGTAAGTTCCTGTTTGGGATCGGCAATATGCGAGGCGCCCCAATTTGACCGCAGACACATGCCTGCGGGCATCTGGTTCTCCCAGAATGCCATCGGCTCGCCAAAAACACGCGCTTCCACACCCGCTGCTCGCAAATACGCCGCCGAGGAAAGCCCATAAGGGCCCGCCCCGATGACGGTTACATTGCAATCGGAAGACTTGCCGCTCACTGCATTTGCCATTTCTGATTTCCTATACAGGTATTGCAAGCCTCATCCAATACGACCGATCGTACCCGTACGAAATCTGTAATGCTCTGAGCCAGTTTGTACTGTGAAAGACTGACGCTTGCGGATGGCCATTGATGAACACTTCCCAGCGCGAATCGGACAGGGGGTCGATTTCATAAACGGTCGCCCCAGATTCCGCCTTCACTAGACAAGGAGCTGCCGCTGTGCCAGCTTGGGCTGCCGCTCGGATGCCATAGTTCAGGCGGTTAGGTTTCGCCTCATGGATAGGATACTTGATTGGTTTCCCTCAGAATAAATCTCACACTCCGCGCTGGAGAGTTACCGCAGTGTACTCCTTGAACCGCCGGGAGCTGTTGTCCCTTGTAAACTCATTCGATCGCTAGTATCTGTCCGGAACGTGTAGACTAGATGGCCGTTGTGCTCACTTGCGTAGGCCACCCGAGCGCTCTCGTTTCCAGTCCCCTCGATTCGCAAGTCGTCGCCATCCTCGACAAGCCTCATTTCCGCCCGCTGCCGCCACCAGCGATTCACCTCACCCGGAGTGGTTATCCAAACGCCCTTTTTCTCCCTCAAATCAGCCAAGTAAGCCAGCAACTCCTCGTATATAACTCTCTCCCGGGCTTTCATGACGTAGTCCGGATGCACGATAAAGCTGATAAGGCCACACTTTTCCATGATCAGCTCGATCTGCCGTTTCCAGAGACTGATCGAATAGTCATTGAGAATGTAAAAAAGCATGTAGTCCTGGGTCGTAGTCACGGGCAGCTCCAAGATGTTACCAATGAAGAATGGCATGACCGTACAGCAACCGCCGTGCTGCGGGTCCAGATGAGCCACATTTGGAACTGACATGTCGTAGGAGAACTTCAACGCGTCAAACCACAGCTGTCTTCGATACAGAACTGCCGCCCGGAACCCTTCCGCGCCGTATTGTTGGCCGTAGGAATTGATTCTCGCTGCACGCTGGAGGAACTGTTTTCGGTCTCGGTATAAATGACCGTCATGGTTTAGGTCGTGGACGACCACTTCGAAACCCCGCTCGCGCACGGAGGCTAGGAACCTCACGCTCACGCCGTAGCGTTCCTCCGGAACTACCTGAAAAGACGACTTGATTCCAAAGGAGTCATCGACGTCCATCAGAGTTGGACAGAAATCCTGTCCCGATTGCGCCTCGACGTCGTGGGTCATGATCGCGCAACTGGACGCACATTCCGGCCAGAACCAAATAAAAGGAATAGGGCGGTTGCCGTTGGCTCTGACGGACAACAACAACAGCTGCTCGACCAAGTTGTCGACAGAACAATCGACCGGCCACCGTGGAAATGGCAGTTGGTCCCAGCCCTGCAAATGGATCTTCTTCAGATAGCTCCGCATACCAAACGGAAGAAGGGGACGGATCAGATAGTACAGCCTCGCCAGCGCAGATCGGGCGTACCCTTCACGCCAGTCATCCACATAGAGTTCGCACCGAAGATTGTCGAGCACCTCAGAAAGATCGAAGGGCAGGTAAGTTGTTCCATCTTCGGTAGTCGTATCCGAAAAGGCATCGTGAAGCGTGTGTGAGCATGAGTCGGAAACCCTCCGTCCACTATACCTTCCGTAGCAGACGGCATCTCCGCCGAATCGAAAGTATCCCTTGGCCTTGGATAGAGCACCCTTGAGAGCAAGCTGAACGTAACGCTCAGGGCAGCGATAATAATCAGAAAGACATTTGCTCACGATTGTTTGGGCTCCGATTCGTCAACTTGCGTGGGAGTGGGACTGGCTTCGTTCCGATGACCTACCGATTCTTGTTGCCAAGTCGGGGTCATTTTACATTGTAACTCGGCTGTGGGAGACCTGCACTGCGAGAGTTTCCGCGAGAAACAGCACGACGAGTTCCGGAACGACTAGATCTCTTGCTCGTTGAAGGCGGGACAGCTTCCGAGGAAAAGGCGCCGTATGGAATACAACATGGAGCAGCCACAGACGAGGCTGGGTCGCAACCTGATGGCGCCAGCCCGGTGTGCAAGACAATTCTAATGTAGTCGGTGAAATAGGAGTCTTTTCGATGCGAAACCGTACAATGCCCTTCTGGCACCTGTACATGCTGAGGACCCGCCGGTTATCTTGAGTTTGCTGGATTTGACGCTTTAGTCGCGCAGCATGAAGTCGGAGCTTATCGATTAGACTGAAAGGGCCCCCCCCATGACCTTTGCTGGCACACATCCGAAAACCAAGACTCTCGCTAGTGTTGTACGGCGATTCTGGAATGCGGCTCGGCGCACGTCCTTGTTGGCCACCCTGTTTCTGCTCACGGGCATGGCTTTGGCTGCAAACCACTACGTCCTTCCCCTTCCGGGCGCTGGGGCAAAGGATGGAAGCGATTGGGCGAATGCATGCTCGGACTTCAAAGGGAATTGCGCCCCGGGTAGTCTGGTCCGCGGCGACACATATTACGTTGGGAATGGAACCTATGCCTCCCCGACCTTTGACACCCCAGAATCTGGGACGACGACAATTACCGTAAAAGGCGCGACCGCTGCCGATCATGGGACTTCGACCGGATGGAGCAGTTCTCTCGGTGTGGACGTAGCGCAAGCCACGTTCGCCTACCCGGTTAACGTGTACAACGGTTACCAGATATTCGACGGAAACACCGGCACGCCCTCTGCTGGACCATCCAGCTACGGCTTCAAGGTCGCACTTCCGACGAGCTGCGCCAGCGGAAATACGCCTATCCAGATCGGCCCAGGTGGAACCACTGTTAACGACGTCCAGATTTCTCACTTCTATTTGCTGGCTTGCCCAGGCGACGTGCAGACAGAGGGGATCGCTCTTCAAACGGTGACGACCTCCAGCAATGATACTTACTCTTATAATTACTTGAACGGTTTTCAGGTGGCGTTCTTCGACCACTCCACGGGCAGCACCTTCGACCACAATTACCTGATAAATGCCTTTAGTTCTCCTTCTCATCACGGGAACCAGTTTGACTTCATTGACACGGAAGTGAATCCGACCATCAGCAACAATCAAGTTCTGAATTGTGCTGGCACGAATTGTCTTGGCGCAAACGACAATGGCTCAACTTGCTCACGAGGGCTGACAGGCGCCCAGATTTACGGCAATGTGTTCAACGCTACTTTGGCTCCAGGCGGAACGCAGCCCGTCGGAGACGGGATCATCGCGGCTACCAGTCGGTGCTTCATTGCGAACACGAGCATCTATAACAACACTTTTACCGGCACAACCACGCCCGGGCAAACATGGGTGGAAGGCTGCGTGGCTGGCCAGACAACTTGCAGCAGCGCAACTGGAAACATCGCTGAAAATAACATCATCTGGAACTCGATCTGTGCTTTGGGCTCAAACATTCAAACGAACGATTACAATAGCTTCCTCTCCTGTATAGATACCGCACCCAGCGAAACCCACGGGCAAGCCGCTAGCATCAATCCATTTGTGAATGCCAGCGCGAACAACTATTTACCGGCGGCGGATCCTGTCTCCAGTTGTTCCAGCACCAGCACGACCTGCATGGGCCAGACCTTGGGCAGCCCTTACAACGTGGACCCGGATGGGGTGACACGCGGAGCCGATGGAATGTGGGAGCGCGGGGCGTACCAATATGCAGCAGCCTCCGGCGCCCCTCAACCGCCATCTGGACTTTCAGCCCTGGTGCAATAGGGCCGCCCTGGACGATTTTGCGGGAGGAACGCTATTCCACTCTCGAGCTCACCATGTAGCAGGAGCCAAGCCCGCGGAGACGAGTCCGATCCAGCCTGCTCAACTTCGCGGAAACGCCGCGCTCCAGCTTTGAGAAAAAGACATGGAGTGGGCCCGGGAGCAGGGTGAACTCGCTGTACCTGTCTTTCTCGAATCGAAACCCGTTCGCCACGAGAGCCCGCCGAATCTGTGCCGGACTGTGCCTGCGCGCTTCGAACGGCAAATTCATCATTTCGGTGCGGCGGCCCGTAGACAACCCTCGAACAGCTGTAGCAACCCTGATCATGCCCGGAATGCGCTTCATTCGCTGGAACAGCGGGTACAGGCGTACCGAGTAGCCATATTTGTTTGTGACACAAAGAAGGAAGCGCCCACCAGGACGCAAGACCCGCCTTACTTCCCGCAACAGCTCTCCATCCTCCGGCAAGTATTCAATGACGCCGCAACAAATGGCCGCATCAAAAGAGTGGTCAGGGTAAGGAATCTGCTCGACATCCGCCTGCTTGTATTGCCACCGTTCAGAGATACCGGCTCGACCGGCCTCGGCTTCGCAGGTTTCAATCATGGACGTTGCTCCATCGATGCCCACACCCTGCAGTCCGCGGCGCGCGAGATCGAACGTCAGGAAGCCAGCCCCGCAGCCTACGTCGATGATCCGTGACGACGGCGAAAGCTGCCACTCGTCAATGAGGTCCAGAATGGTACGGTGGCGCTCCCACAAAAGCTCGCCGTTCCCTGGGTCCGAGTAGCGCTCCGCCCAAAGCTTCGAATTTTCATCGAAATATCGAATCGCGCTCTGTTTGACCGCGATTCCTGTCGTAATTCCGTTGTCCATTGAGTTCCCCTACCTATCCGCGTATTTAAACGCTGTGCAAAGCTGCTGCTTGACTCCGCGGCGGCCGCACCGCGTGATTCATGACTTGCCTAAGCAGACCGTTCGAACAGGAGCGACCGGGTAACCGCGATGCTCCTGCGAAGTTTCAAAAGAACAGATGGCCGGCGTGAAGGGCGCAGGAGACAAACCAACCCTGCACCCAGGATGCGGAGCGAATCGTGCAGCAGCATGATCCCACGGATCGCAAACTGCTGGAACCATCCGTAATGCTTTTTCCAGTAGCGGAGGTTGGCGCGGTTCATCTCCAGATAGAACCGGATCGGATCCCGCGCAGAACTGGCGGCAGCCAGGTGGATGGCCTCGGCGGGCGGGTAGTAGACAACTGACCACCCCGACTTCCAGTAACGTTTGCACCAATCTTTGTCTTCCGCGTACATGAAGAATTGCTCATCCAGCGGTCCCACGGTTTTCAACGCTTCCCGCCGAACCATCCAAAAGCAGCCGCTCAGGATATCGACGGAACGAATATCGTTGTGGGACCAATACCTCATCAACTGACTGCTGAACAGGCGGCAATTAGGAAAGGCGCTATCCAGCGCCAAAGCCCTGCACAGGCTATTCCAGATTGTAGGGAACTCTTTGCATGATTCTTGCAGCGTGAGATCACCATTCAGAATCTTGGGGCCAAGCACTCCGATTTCCGGATGCTGCTCCATGTATTCGTACAGCGAGGACATACACCCATCCCTGAGAACCACATCCGAGTTAATCAGGAAGACGTAGCGCCCCGTACACTCGCGTAACCCGAGGTTGTTGGCCTTCGCGAACCCAAGATTCTGCTCATTCACAATCAAGGTCACCGCGGGAAACTCGCTGCGGACAACCTCCACTGATCCGTCCCCCGATGCGTTATCCACGACGATGATCTCCGACTTATAGGCAGCAATCTGCGCCGTAATTGACCGCAAGCACTGCAGAAGCAGCTCGCGCGTATTCCAGTTGACGATAATAATCGACAGATCTGCCAACTTCGGCCGCCTCAAAAATGGTTCATCGCCGCAGCTGGGTATGCGTACGTCTTCCGCCTCGCCGTTTTCGTAATGTTTGATATCAAGTACCATCGTGTCTGTTCCCTCTGCGGGTCCGGGCAATTTTTGGTCAGTCTTCGCCTGCGTACCTTCCAATTCCTTTCATGTAGGATTCGACAGTTTATCTTTGGCCTCGTCGTCGCTCATCCCCCATCCGTAGCGCATACCTGGCAGGCGGTGGAACCAGTCCCTCAGCTTCTTATTTTGTTCCGACTGCAGGTATGCCACTGCCTCTTTCGGTATGCATATGGGATACTTTCGTCCACGCGCATAGGCAAAACCGGCCAGGGACAACGCACTGCCAATGCATATTGGATTGTCCATCAACCTAAAGAGGCATCGGCACGCGAAAAACAGGCTCCCGTAGCCCAATGTGTGGAACTTCAATCCGTCTCTGTACCGCCCCGCCAACGTGCTCCGCTGAGCCGAGCCGGTCTGTCGGTGCTCATAGACGTTCTGCGCAACCTTTCGTACAACCCACCCCTTCCAGCGTGCGATTATCTCGGCTGCAGCGTCAATCCCTCCGTAGGGAAGACCCCGGTAGCCGCCAATTTCTTCAAAACACTGCCTTCTGAACAACTGGACTGCCCCACCCACGCTATCGACTGTGTTGTCGGAGCAGACGAACTTGTTGTTGATCGTCGTGTATACCCTGCCCCCCGCGATTCCCAACCTTGCGTCCCGCCCGAAGGTGTCCAGGACAGACTCGTAATAAGAGGGTTCCAGGCTGATATCGGCATCGAGGTTTCCGATAAAGGAATAATCATGATCCTCGAGCGCTTGTAACCCGGCATTGAAAGCAGCAGCCTTGTTGGAAAACTCTCTTTTCTTAACATCTGCGACCCGTACAAGACCGATGAACGGATACCGCACGATGTAGCTTTCAACAATAACCGCTGTGTCATCGGTCGATCCGTCGTCCACGATGATCCACCGAGACGGACGTACCGTCTGCGCAATGACCGACTCCAGCGCACCTCTTATGAGCGCGGCTTCGTTTTTCGCCGGAGTGATGAGCACATAGGAGGGGTACGCTCGTTGAAGGCTCCCTTCCTGCCCTCGAATCGGGGGCAGCGGATGCGCAGCGACATCGTCCGACTCGTAATAACCATTGCTCATGAGCTGTAATCTAATCGCAGTGACGTTGTGGTCAGCGCTTCGGTGGGCAACTTCACTTCCGCCGTAATTGGATCGGGTTGCTTGGTTTGACCACTGGGCCGGGATGCTTTGGCCTGGGTTGTAACCGCGCAGATCATGGCGAGAAGCAGATACCACCCCAGGACCGTCTGATCGTAGTAGGTGATGCCAACAAAGGCGACAAGATGGGCAAGAAGCACTGCACCGAGCGTCCAGGACAGCCGGGCCCGCCTTGCATCTGTCGTAGACTTGCGCATTCTGCCGAGAGCTTGGAATGACAAGACGATAATTAAGATCAACAGCACCAACGTGCTCAGGCCGCCTGTAACCGCTGTCTCAACATAAGTGTTTGCCGTGTCCCACAGGTTATAACCCCATTGGTAGGTCGTCTTTTCCCCCAGCAACCACCACTCCCTAAAATGAAGGATCGTCTGGTTGACCAGCTCAAACCGATGGTATCCCGAAGACCCGCCTGCCAGGTCGATACGCGATATCAAGGCCCACACCGGTGCCTTCATCACTAGATGCATTCCGACAAGAGTGAGTACGATGGTCCAGCGAAAAACTCTTAAGTATCTCCGCAGCGGCCACATGAACAGGGCCGCTAGGCCCGCCGCCCACGACAACACTGCGGTGCTCGACACCGAACTAAAAGTCATTGCGGTGGCGCCAAGCATCCCCAGCACCGACCAGAGCCGCGATGTCTTCTGCCACCACACTCCTGCGAACAAAGGCACAAGGGTCGCGCCGAAACATCCTGCCAGGATTGCGTGCGCAAACGGGCCTTGCGCCCGAGTGTGACCGTCCCGGACGGAGGAGAATTCGTCAACGCCTCCGAAAACATAAAAGGCGTTGACTCCCCGAATATGTTCCGCCACCATGCATACCCCGAGAAGGCAACAGATCAGGGACAGAACCTTGATCGCGCGGTATACGGCCGTATCATTTTGCAGGAGCAAGCGGAACAGAAAGTAGGCTCCGAAACAGTCGTACAGCATGCCCAAGCGGTTCACCAGAGCGTCCTTGCTGGCCCACAGCAGGGTAAATGTCAAAGCCCCAGACAGAGCCCAGAGAATCATCGCCTTGTCGATCCCAGTTAACCGGATTTTTCCGCGGATCGGCCCCAGCAACATTCGCCCCCAAGCGCATGCGAGCAGCATTCGAACCGCAGTGAAATGCAACCCACCCAGCACGACCCGCTGAGACAGTGGTATGAGAATGCCGGCAAAGAGCATGGGCACAATCAGGTATTTGCGGTCGAGGGCCAGAAAGAGCACGCCCGCAATCAGCAACAAAGCGAGTCCAAGCGGCGTGAAGAGTGTTTCGCCGCCGCTCCCAAACCGAACAAATTCTTTATTGATCATAGACCGCTTAATTGGCGTGGACGCGTTTCAGCAGATGAGCTGCCCGGACCCATACGCGGTTTGCAGTAGGTCTATCAGACACTTGCGTAGGCCACGTGCGCGACATCCGTCGAGACAGCGTTCCTTGGCAGCCGCTCCAGAACGGTCAGGCCATTACAACCTGCATGATGCCTGACCATCCAGCCCTGAGCGATGCTGGTAAAATCTCGCGTCTCGTCGAATAGACAGCCCAACCGGTCCTCCAGCGCGGAGATTACTCCGCGCCGGTTGCTCCAGCCGACGCCCAGGCTCCCATCCTTCCGGCGATAGAGCCTCTGCATATTTGTGTCGTGGAAGAATACTTTGGAGCGCTCTGACAGGAAAGGAAACCAGCCTGCGATTTCCTGTACCGTGTGTTCTCGCTCGTGACTGGTGTCAATGAAGAGGACGTCGATGCAAGCATCTAACGCGTGCGCACTACACCACGCCGGAAACTGCCTGGCAAAGGCAACATCATCGCTCTTCACGAACCACCGCTTCGGGTAGCGCGAAACCCTGGAGCAATCGTCGATGTCAACACTGATCAAAGCGGAGCCAAACGTCCCGGCAACCCGCTCGAGCGCCAACGTGCTTTCCCCGCCACGGACCCCGAGTTCCACAATAACCTTGGGCTCCACGGTGAGCGCCTCTGCAAACAGCGTAGGCAAGTGATCATTGATGTCGGTCCTGATTAACGAATGCTCCCGGATTTCGTCGAAAGGCGTATTACCGCTGTTGTGTGGCAAACCCCTTCGGCGCCGAAGATCAAGGGCTACGTTCCAAGTGGACGCGACCCGTTCCAAGAATCGTATGGTTGCAAGATCCCAGGCTTGCTTAGGTTGTCTTGCAATCTTGATAGCTTTTTGTAGCGTGTGCATAGGAATAGGTCCACCCGATTGTCTAGCGATGGTTCGAGTTCATCTGGTCAACAGTTTGTCGGTCAATCACGCCTGCTCATTATCACGTCTGTGTCAGTCGCAGCTTGGCATGTGCGCTACTGATTGGATCTAATCCACTTCCGCATTTGTGGATCGTAGCTCTTTAGGAGTTTCGCGGGATTCCCGGCGACCACACTGAAAGGTGGAAAACTTCGAGTGACGACCGCATTGGCTCCAACGACGCTGTTACGTCCTAGCGTGAGCTCCCCGTGATTGCAAACAATCACTGCGCCAAACCCCAACCAGCAGTTCCGTTCAATTGTGATCTTCCCGCCCTCTGTTACACCTTGCGCATGAATCGGGCGCTCCGTGTCGGAGAATTCATGGTTATGATCCATGATGAGGACCGACGGTGCGAGAAGGACGTCCTCTTCAAGAACAATCCGATTCTTGCTGGATATCGTCGACCTGCGGCCAATTTTGCAACCGGAGCCTAAGACAATCTTGGGTTCTGAACCGCTTGCAGCAGCCGTAATGTTAAGCCATACATCTGGAGCCACATAGACGTCATCGCCCAGACTTACAAATCTGGATGTGGATCGCCGCATATCACACGAGTAATCAACTGATGTTTCCCGGCCGAACGCCGCGAACGGATAGGTCTTCTTCAGCCAGTTAGTATGCAGCCACGTTCGAATCCTTGAAAAAAGACTTAGAAGATCCTCCGCGGTGGCCACGGATTCTCCGCCCAACGTGCCACGTCTACCCACTCACACCCCTCCGATGGCACGTCGATCCAAGGCAGTGCGGGGGAGGAAGACACCTAGGAAGGCCTTCCATTCCAACCCCGTTACGGACTTCGTAATAAGTAAGGCTGGCCATGCCATTAGTAAGCATGCCAGAGAAGCCTCTCCCAATTTCATCATTGAAAGGAGGCGTGCGCTGGACATAGCTGGAAGCGGGATTCGGGCAGCGACAACTCCCGCCGCAAGAACCAACGCGGTTGCCGCCGTCAACTTCATCGCGTCCGGCAGCAGCGTCTTCGCTTGGAAGGAGTGGAATGTTCGAGTAAGCGCAAACAACATGAATAGGACGCCCACAAGTTCTGCTATTGCCAATCCCGCCAAAACCCCGTTAAAGCCCAGTTTGCGCGCAAACACCGCAATCGAGGCGAGAATTACTATTCGGAGAACTTGTCGAATGTTGTCCATCACCGCTTTACCAGAGACCCTGTAGAGCACGAGTTGCAGCAAGGAAAATCCGTGAAACAATCCGGCCAGACTAACCAGCCCCAGCGCTGTGCCAAACGAAGCACTTTCCTGGCCAGTCCACGCGAACACAATGGTCGTGCCAAAGATGGAAATGAAAGCCAAGGGAAACAAAGTCAGTCCCAGGGTAATTTTGAAAGACTTCAGTAGCAGCGCCCGCATCCTCTCCGTTGAGCCCGAGGCATACACCATAGTTCCTCCGGAGAGGATAGGAAGCAGGAACGCATCGTGGATCATCAGGGCTGAGGTCACCAGCCTGGTAACCAGGGCATATCCTCCCGCAGCATCCGCCCCGAACGCTCGCAGGATAGCGAACGGCATGATCGAACCGTAGAGCACTTCCAGAACATTAACCAATTGGTAGCTTCCAGCGAATCGAAACAATTCCGGCAACGCACTCTTTGTGAGATATTCCACACGCAAACGGATCTCCGGGACAACCCGCTTCGACGCAAGATAGCAACTACCCACGAATCCAATCTCGGATGCCGCCATTATCAAAGCCATCGCGAAGAGGCCGTAACCAAAATGAAGCACAATGACGATGGCTACTGCTTCCGCCACCGTGTAAAAAGTCGTGAATTTTCGGGCCAAGTCAATCCGATGGCCCCCCATCACAATCGCCTCGAACACGGCACCCACATTCGACATGACCATGATTAGAGCAAGTACCGAGATAGACCCGGCAGTCGAATGTAGAAATTCCTGCGGAACGCCGCCGGCCTTAGCGATCTCCCGCGAAAACAACACAATCGGGATCAGACCCACGACGGACAGCACTAGCATCAAGGCGCAGCCGGTACTAAGCAACCTGTTCGCTGCTTGGTAGTCCTTATTCCCGGTGGCCTCGGCAACGTATTTCTGGAACGCAGACTTGACGCCGACGCTCCCAAACCGCATGTACGCGGCCGTCGTCATAATGATCGACCAGATGCCGTAACCACCCAAGCCGAGATGGGCGATCACGATCGGGATCGTAACGAGCCGCGTGGCCACCTGGGCGAAGCGAGACACTATCCCGAAGACAGTGTTCCTTCCAATCGTCACGGCCAAGTGGTGGCTGGAAGTTGGTGTTTCAGCCGATTTTTCTTCTATGAGGGGTTGCACTGTTTCAAACTTTCCATTGTCAAATGTGCGATTGCCCGAGGCACTTGTACAGGACACGATGGTTTGCCCTTGTAGATCTCCGCCGTGCTTGGCCGCAACGAGAAGGTCCCACTGTCCCACGCTACCTGCCGGCGAACGCATAGAGCAGCCAGCCCAGTTCGTACGGACGGCATTCGTAGCGGACTTTCAACCGGCGGGCATCGACTGTGCCGCTGCGAAACTGCAGAAATCGCAGGAAGGCATCGGCGTATGCGTTCATGGAATCAAGGTAGATGCAGCGCCATACCAGTCCCAGCGACGGCTCAACGAAATCACGGCCCAGCTCGTTGTTGCCGCTGATCCAGGCTAAACCCTTATCAATGGCCTCGCGGAAATCGCGGCCCGTCGCCTCGCCTGCCGCGAACAGCATCATAGGTGCCATGGCGTGCTGATGCACGGAATATACGGGATAGCGGCTCACTACTCTCCCGGTCACCGAATCATAGTGCCAGCACCATTCTCCCAACGGGGCCTGCAGCTCGCACATTTTCTCTGCCGTGCGCAGCGCCATCTGCCGCGCTTTCTCGTCCTGAAGCGCCTGCGACAAACGCGCGAACGCGATCGTGGGATACACCTGATCGGCGAAGCTGCCAATCCTTCCGCGAACATACCCGACCGACGACCTGCTCCGGCTAAGGTGACCGTAGACCGCTGAAACCCCGCAGTTACCCTCCAGGATCTGCCGGGCCGCTACGACTTGCTCGGCCAGTCCGGGGAGATTGGCGTGTCCAGCCAGGTAGCAGTTCGCGATTCCGGTCAAGTACCACGCGACTTCCATAGTTCGACCCTGCCGCCCGTCGGAGAAACGCGACAGTGCGCCCCGCGCTCCGACTTTCTCATACACGTCGGGTAGCCGTTCCGGAACCAGTTCCGCGCACGTCCAGAGAAGCAAACCAAGATCACCAGTGCTGTGGATCCAACCGGTATCATGCAGTAGCGCATCCAAAACAGGAGGAATCGCTACCGACGAACGCCGGCCGGAGCGCTCGTAGCGATGCAGCCCCAGCAGCGTCATCATCGTGTAACGGGGCGATAGTCTCTCCCGTTTCATGCCGTTTTCGGTTCGGTTGTAGATATCGCAGAAAACATGGCTCTTGGGGTCGAGCATCGGCGCCAGACCGGCCGCCGCCAAGTCGCACAATTCGGAGACGATTCTTGGTCCCACTTTTTTTTGCTCTTGCTCTTGCTCAATCAGCGTGCCAGATTGCATTCCTCAGCCTTTCTCTCCAGAACCGCACTGATATGGTTGACCACTGCCTCCAGCGTAGCCCGTTGACCTGATCTTGAAGCCAACGTCTGTTTGCGGGGCACCAGCTTGAGCTTCTCGCGCACGTCTTGCTCGCTTTCCAAAAGCACCAACTTGCCGGTTTCTGCCAAGTGTTTGTCGACTGCTCCCATGGTCCCGCGAAATAAACTGTAAACCGGAATTCCCAGGGCAGCGGCTTCACGGTTCATCGTTCCTCCGCCGCTGATCACCACGTCCGAGTACCAGATCAGGTCCAGACCATTGACCGCGTGCTTGGGCACAACAATTCTTCCCGCAGCGAAGAGTTCGGGGCTGGCATGGCGCAGTTCCGCTTCCTGCCTAGGGGTGCGAGGCAACAGAATCGTCTTGACCTCGGGATGCGCGCCCAACAACTTGAACACCACCATCAATAGCTTCTCGCTCTCGGGATTGTGATAGTGGGCCTCGGTAGCCGGCGGGCGAATGGTGACCACAACGTCGGTCGGCTGGAGTTCAAGAGTGTTCTTCAGCGAGGGGTCCGGCTGAAAGAACGGAACGTAAACATCCTCCTTGATTCCCGGATAGTGCAATACGTGATCCTTCAGCATGCCGTTCTTCTCGAAAACGTCGGGCGGAATCACCTCGGGAGTCATGACCCACTTCTTCCGCAAAGAGCCGAGCAGAGTGGTCAGCCGGTGATCGGCGTGCTCGTAGTCTGCAATATTAATGCTCGGAATCCCAAGGATGGAGGATAGGAGTAACAAGGAGCGAGAACCGTGCGAAACGCTGATTGCCGGCTTTTCTCGAAGAACAAACGGCGTCATCTGAAGCACCCGAATGCCCAGCCCCACCAACTTGGCTATGCTATGTTTGCCGTAGTGATGACCGATCTTCCGGTACTTGAAGGCTGCCATGTCTGCGAGTTCGCATACCTGGAAACAGTCCCTGGCGGTAAGCACCACTTCGCAGCCCCGCGCTTCCAGTTCCTGGATGATGGGCCTAAAAAACGGCACGTGAGGGGAGTTTTCCAGGTCGATCCAGACCTTGCGGCCGGAGCGAAGCTCATTCCCCGCGTGCCTTCCGCTCGGAACTTCACGCTCAGGCACGCTCTGCTCCTCTTCGGTCGTCGTTGCTAATTGAGTTGGGTACATACATTTACCTACACGCTAGGGTAACACCCGCCGCCTGCTCGGGGATGAGTACCTACACTTGTTCGAGATTCTTTCGCTGTAGAAAAGCGGTTTACGCTCTGCGGTTCGCCGCGCCTAAGATAACCGGCTCATTTTCGACCTGCTTGCGGGCGGTCATTGAGGTGAAGTTAAGAATCTCCTCAACCACGCGAGCTTGCTGTCCTGCCGTAAGCGTCGGGAACATTGGCAGGGAAACGATTTCCGTGGCGGCTTTCTCTGTGACTGGGAAGTCTCCCAGTCCGTAATTCATCGAAACGTATGCCTTTTGCAGGTGCAGCGGGATGGGATAGTGAATCCCGGAGCCGATACCGGCCTTCTTGAGATGGTCCATCAAGCCTTCTCGGTCAGCCGTGCGGACAACGTACAGGTGATAGACGGCACGCGACCATGATGGTTCGCAGGGTGGAACCACGGCGCCGTTTACGGACTTGAGCAACTGCTTGTACTCTGCCGCGCGTTCGCGGCGCTGGGCGTTCCACTTTGCCAAGTGAGCCAGCTTCACACGCAGGAGGCCGGCCTGAATCGAGTCCAGGCGGCCGTTGTAGCCTTCGACATCGTGATAGTACTTGGTGGCCTGGCCGTGATCCCGAAGCATCTTCATGGTTTTCGCGATGCCGGGATCGTTGGTGGTGGCGGCACCTGCTTCGCCGCAGGCTCCCAGATTTTTTCCTGGATAGAAGCTGAAGGCTGCGGCTCGTCCCATGGAGCCTGCCTTCATCCAGCGGTTGTGCTTGCGTGAAAAATACTCGGCGCCGTGGGCCTGGCAGGCATCTTCGATCACAAGCAGATGGTAGCGCTCGGCCAGCTCCAGGATGGGATCCATGTCGGCCATTTGCCCGTATAGATGGACCGGAACGACGGCACTGACCGGCCGGCCGCTACGGCGGCTCATCAATGCGCCGGCATCGTTGACTGTGCATTGTTTTTCCAGATACTCCGCTAGTTTTGCGGGATCCATGTTGTACGTCTGCTCATCGATGTCCACAAACTCGGGCAACGCGCCTGCTTGCGAAATCGCTTCTGTCGTGGCAATGAAGGTGTGCGGCACGGTCACCACAACGTCGCCGGGCTTCACTCCGCTGGCCATGAGGGCGAACCGCAGAGCATCGGTTCCGCTGCTGACTGCGACCGAAGACCTGACATCGCAAAAGGCCGCGAATGCTTTCTCAAAATCTTCCACCATGGGGCCACCGATAAATCCGGCGGTCCGCAGGGTTTTTTGAAAAACCTCAGTCAACTCCTGCTCGAGTTCGACATGGGGAGTAACCAGATCAAGAAAAGGAATGCTGTTTGCAACGCTATGAGAACCGCTCACTTTGAAACCTCCGTAATTTGTTCGATATAACGCAGAACTTTCGCTGGATTTCCAACCACGATGCTATTGGGCGGTACGTCTTTGGTGACAACGCTGCCTGCCCCCACAATGGCGTTTTCACCGATGCTGATGTTGGAGAGAATCGTGGCTCCGGAGCCAATCGACGCTCCCTTCTTGACTACCGTTCGCTCGACCTTCCAGTCGGCTTCAGTTTGCAGACTTCCG
>Ga0187862_10003229_pt1 | contig 16049 bp, 14 predicted proteins | sample June2016WEW_10_1_FD_133003 | JGI IMG/M metagenome (GOLD analysis project Ga0187862, IMG submission 133003) | Peatland microbial communities from SPRUCE experiment site at the Marcell Experimental Forest, Minnesota, USA - June2016WEW_10_150 | ecosystem: Environmental > Terrestrial > Soil >...
GAGGTTCCGCTGAAAGCCCGCGTGCAGTTGAGCGTGATCAAAGGCCGCACCATCGCCTGGCCCCAGTTCGAGAACGACGACGCCATCATGACCGCGGGCGCGTATCGTCCTCTGGATGATGCGCTACGCATCGCCTTCACCGAGCTTGTGCACTGGATCCACAAGGACTACGGTTTGTCGGAACTCGATGCTTATGAACTGCTATCGAAAGTGGCGAGGATCCACCTGAACGAGATGGTGGATCCGAACTATGTGGTGGTCGCCTCGATAGAAAAGAAATACCTGCCCGCGAAAAAGAAGTAGGGTTTCACGCGCGAAACTTAGGCGTGATACATCTGCTCGTGCTGCCGAGCTTCATACCACAGGGCCAGCTCGACGCGGTTCCATAATCCGAGCTTGTCGTAGATCAAGCGCAAATAATTTTTCACCACGTGCTCGGTGGTCCCGAGAGAATCGGCGATCTCGCGGTTCTTGCAGCCTTCGGCTACGCGTTGAATGATGAGTTGTTCGCGTTCGCTGGGCCCGCGCCGGTTTGCTGTTTCTCCAACCATAATTGCCTCCTATAAAGTAAAGTCGCAAGCTTAACCCGCTTGATGCCGCCCTTAATTCCGAACCGCAGAAACAGGCGGTTGAAATGCGCTTTCACCGTGCGCTCAGCCATGTTCAGATCGCGCGCGATTTCCGAGTTGTCACATCCCTGGAGAAGCAGTTCAATAATCTGCCGGTCCCGTGGGCCCACTTGATTGAAAATCTCTTCCATAAACATGCACCTGACCGATGCGCTCCGGCCGCCCGCAAATGCCCTAAAAACCAAGCCACGGGCCGCATCTGGATTCGGGTCCTTTAGTCTTTGCGTCTCATTTTGCATTCACGCGGCCAAACTGGGCCCGGGATGTTAACTAAGCATGAAAACCTTTGCGACGTGCATTTTTCCTTGAAAAAACGCGGTTACGATAGTCATTGCAGACAGTTGCGGGTGGCGACGTATGGCAGTTTTACTCAGCTTCTAGGGTGAACAACTTAGTACAAACTTCCGGGGTATCGGCCTTCCAAAGACCATATTTACACGGAAGTGCATCCGCACCGCGCCTCCTCACCCTCCCATATAATGAGTTGTGGACTTCAAGCTGGTAAGCAGCTACAAACCCCAGGGCGATCAGGGAATGGCCATCGAAGCCCTCACCCGAGGGGTGTTTGATCGCGAGCAGCATCAGGTGCTGCTCGGGGTCACGGGATCGGGCAAGACCTTCACCGCCGCCAAGGTGATCGAGGCGGCCAACCGCCCTGTCCTGGTCATGGCCCACAACAAGACGCTGGCCGCCCAGCTTTACCACGAGTTCAAGAGTTTCTTCCCGCACAACGCCGTGGAGTACTTTGTCTCCTACTACGATTATTACCAGCCGGAGGCTTATGTGCCGGCGGCGGATCTTTATATTGAGAAGGAATCGACCATCAATGACGAGCTCGACAAGCTGCGGCTCTCGGCGACGCGATCTTTATTTGAGCGGCGCGATTGTTTGATTGTGGCTTCGGTCAGTTGCATCTACGGTTTGGGTTCGCCTGAGGCTTATTACGGGATGATGCTGTTCCTGGAAAAGGGGCAGAAGATCAAGCGGGCGGACATCACTCACAAGCTGGTCGACATTCTTTATGAGCGGACAGAAGGAGATTTTCGGCGCGGCACGTTTCGAGTGCGCGGCGATGTTATCGAAATTTATCCGACCTATGACGACAACGCTTATCGCGTCGAAATGTTTGGCGACGAGGTTGAATCGCTATCGCAAATCGATCCTTTGTTTGGGACGGTCAAGCAGCGTTATATGCGGCTGCCGATTTATCCGAAGACGCACTATGTGATGAAAGAAGAAACTCGCGCCTCCGCCGTGGCTTCCATCAAGACCGAATTGGCCTGGTGGGAAGCGGAACTGGAGAAGCAGGGACGGCTGGTCGAGTCGCAGCGCATCCATCAGCGCGTGATGTACGACCTGGAAATGATCAAGGCCATGGGCTACTGCCATGGCATTGAAAACTATTCGCGCCATTTCACCGGACGACTTCCCGGCGAGCCACCTCCGACTCTGCTTGACTATTTTCCGCGCGATTTTCTGATGTTCATCGACGAGTCGCACCAGACCGTTCCGCAACTCCACGGCATGTATCACGGTGACCGCTCGCGCAAGCAGACGCTGGTCGAATACGGATTCCGTATGCCGTCGGCGCTCGATAACCGTCCCCTTACTTTCGAGGAATTCGAGCATCGCACCAACCAGCTCGTCTATGTCTCCGCCACGCCCGGCCCCTACGAACTCACGAAGTCGGCTGGCGTGGTGGTGGAACAGATCATCCGCCCGACTGGCTTGATCGACCCGCCGGTAGAGATCCGTCCTGTTAAAGGACAGATCGACGACCTGCTGCACATGATCCGCGACCGCGTAGCCCGCAACGAACGTGTGCTGGTGACCACGCTGACCAAGCGCATGTCCGAAGATCTGGCCGAGTATTACAGCGAAGTCGGCGTGAAGTGCCGTTACATGCACTCTGAAATCGAAACGCTGGAGCGGGTGAAGATCTTGCGTGATCTGCGCAAAGGCGAATTTGATGTATTGATCGGCATCAATCTTCTGCGTGAGGGCCTGGACTTGCCGGAAGTATCGCTGGTGGCGATTCTCGACGCCGATAAAGAAGGCTTCCTGCGCTCCGCCGGTTCGCTGATCCAAACCATAGGCCGCTGCGCCCGCAATTTGAACGGGCGGGCAATTCTCTATGCCGATCGGATGACCGATTCGATGAAGAAGGCGCTTGACGAAACCAACCGGCGGCGCGCCATCCAGCAGGCCTACAACGACGAAAACGGAATTACTCCGGAATCGATTATTCGGCCGCTCGACATGACGCTGGTGGCTATTGTGGGCGCCGATTACACGGATTTGACCGGGCCGGAGGCCGACGGCATACCGGAACTGAAATCACAGGAAGAGTTGGACGCCTACATCGGAAAGTTAGAGAGCGACATGCGCGAAGCGGCCAAGCGGTTTGAATTTGAGAAGGCGGCCAAGTTACGCGATACGATTAAGGAGCTGCGGACTAAGGAATTTCTGTTCGCGTAGCGACAGCCGCCCTCGGCTGTCGGGCCGAGCAAAGCTCGGCAGGGTTTCGCCCCTACGCCTCTTCCCTCTATCCCGGCCGAAGGCTACTTTTCTTTGTCAACATCTTTGGCGACGCTGAGACGCGTTTCCGCGCGCTGCAGCGCGTCTTCCGCGCGCGTGTAGTTCACCTGAGGATCGTTGCTCTTCAGGCGCTGTTCGGCCCGCTCCTTGGCTTTTTGCGCGCGCTCTGTGTCAATTTCCGGAGGACGCTCCGCCGCTTCCGCCAGGATCGTCACCTTGTCCGGCAGCACTTCCATAAATCCCCACGCCACCGACAAAGTGTGCGTCGCGCCGCTCGCTTTGTACGTAAGTACACCGACGGCCAGCTCAGTAATCAGCGGAGCGTGTCCAGGAAGAATTCCCAGATACCCACTCAGCCCCGGGATCTGAGCTTCTTCCGCCGCGTCCTTCACCAGAAGCCTGGAGGGGGTGACAATTTCGAGTTGGAAAGTATTAGCCACAGTTCTCGGTTCTCAGTCTCTCTTACGCTGCTGCGCCCTTCATTTTCTCCGCCGTCTCGATCACTTCGTCGATCGTTCCCTTCATGTAGAAGGCCTGCTCGGGAATGTCGTCATACTTTCCTTCGACGATCCCGCGGAAACCTTTCACCGTGTCGGCAATCTTTACATAACGTCCGGGAGTGCCGGTGAACTGCTCGGCCACAAAGAACGGCTGCGAAAGGAATTTCTGAATCTTGCGCGCTCGCGCCACCGTCACCTTCTGGTCTTCGCTAAGTTCGTCGATACCGAGAATGGCGATGATGTCCTGCAGGTCTTTGTAAGTCTGCAGCGTCTTCTTCACCATCTGCGCCACGTCGTAATGATCCTGCCCAACAATTCGAGGATCGAGAATTCGCGACGTGGAAGCCAGCGGATCGACCGCCGGATAAATTCCAATCTCAGTCAGCGCACGCGAAAGCACGGTCGTGGCATCCAGGTGCGCAAACGTTGTTGCGGGCGCGGGATCGGTCAAATCATCCGCCGGAACGTAAATCGCCTGCACCGACGTTACCGATCCCTTCTTAGTGGAAGTAATACGCTCTTGTAACTCTCCCATTTCAGTCGCTAAGTTGGGTTGATATCCGACGGCGCTGGGCATGCGGCCCAAAAGAGCCGATACTTCGGAGCCGGCCTGGGTGAAGCGGAAAATGTTGTCGATGAAGAGGAGCGTGTCGCTGCCTTCTTCGTCGCGGAAATATTCGGCTACGGTAAGAGCGGTTAGCGCTACTCTGAGACGCGCGCCGGGAGGCTCCGTCATTTGGCCATAGATCAACGCGGCTTTTGATTCGGCGGGCTTGCCGGGCTTGATGACCCCCGACTCGCTCATTTCGAGCCACAGGTCGTTGCCTTCGCGGGTGCGCTCACCTACTCCAGCGAACACGGAAAATCCACCGTGCTGCTTGGCTACGTTGTTGATCAACTCCATGATGACTACGGTTTTGCCGACTCCTGCGCCGCCGAACAGGCCGATTTTCCCGCCTTTCAAGAACGGCTGGATGAGGTCAACAACCTTCACGCCGGTTTCGAACATCTCGGCAGTGGTTGACTGTTCATCGAACGCGGGCGCGAGGCGGTGAATGGGCATTCTCTTTTCGAAGGCGATGGGACCGAGATCGTCCACGGGCTCGCCGATGACGTTCATCACACGGCCGAGCGTGCCGCGGCCGACGGGGGCGGAGATGGGCCCACCCTGATCGATGGCCTTCATGCCGCGCACCATCCCGTCCGTGGCTTCCATGGCGACGCAGCGGACTCGGCCTTCGCCAAGATGCTGCTGCACTTCCAGAATCACGTTGACGGGAGAAGGGACGGTGAAGCCATCGCTGACAACTTTCAGCGCTTGATAGATAGGGGGCATCGACGCTTCGACGAACTGCACGTCGACGGCGGGGCCGGCGATTTGGATTACGTGTCCGATATTTTCTGACATAGATAAGGTCTCAAACGTCGTTAGTCGTTAGTTGTTAGTCGTTCGCGATTCATCGTCGCCCGACCCAACCTTGTTTCTACTGCGCGGCTGCTCCACTTACTATTTCTATAATTTCCTTTGTGATCTTGGCCTGACGCGCGCGATTCATGATTAGTGTCAGCGAATCGATCATGTCGCTGGCGTTGCTGGTTGCCGCATCCATTGCAGTCATGCGGGCCGCGTGCTCCGCGGCTACGGACTCGAGCAGCGCATGGAAAATCTGGATGCCGATGTACTTGGGCAGAATACCTTCGAAAAGTTGCTCTGGCTTCTGCTCGTAGATGTAATCCACGGGCAAGGTTGCGAATTTGGCGGCAGCCTCATCGACGGCGCTGGTATCGATTGGACGCAGACCGACGTGGGCTGACTTCGCCGCTTCGATTCGCTTCTTGCGCTCTTCTTCCGAAGGCTCTTCCGCCATCTGGACGTCGACTTCTCCGATCTCCTTGATCGGCAGCAGGCGCTCGGCGACAAGGCGTTGCGCGATGACCGACTTGAATTCGTTGAAGAGAATGTAGACGCCGTCAATCTCGCCGCGGCAGTAGCGTTCGATCAGGCCCTGGCCCAGAGTATTCGCGAAGTTATGATCGACCTTGCCGAGAACTCCGACATACTCGCCCGTGATCTGCACGCGCCCGGCGCGTGGTGGAGCTCCTTCGACATCCGGGTGGACGGGCGAGGCGCCCGTCTCTCTATCATTTGTCGTTCCATCGGCTGCTGTTTTCTCCGGGGCGATGGGGTAGCGGCGGCGCATGAAGTCGCGGCCTTTGCGTCCGATGCACTCGACGTCGATATTCACGTCTGGCTTCGACTGGATGGTTGTCGCTATGAACCTGGAAACCATCTTCAGGATATTGGTGTTGAACGCTCCGGCCAGGCCCTTGTCTCCGGTAACTACGATGAGCAGGATAGTTTTCTCGGGGCGTTCGGCAAGCAGGGGATGACGCGGCTCTCCGGTGATGGGATCGTAGATGTCGGCTCGCGACACGAGCGATTTGAGGACGTTAGTGAGCATCTGCGAATAGGGACGCGCGGCGAGAGCAGCCTCTTGCGCGCGGCGTAGCTTGGCCGCGGACACGGTCTTCATGGCCTTGGTGATCTGCCGCGTGTTGACCACGCTGCGGATACGGCGCCGGATATCGAGAATGTTGGCCATGAATCAGTTCTCAGTTCTCAGTTCTCAGTTCTCAGTCCAAGCCCCCCGATTTTCGGGTTGACTGAGAACTGAGAACCGAGAACTGAGAACTTTTACTTCGCTACCGCTTGTCTTGCATCCACGAACTGCTGCTTTGCTTCCTTTATTACTCGGGACATTTCTGCTTTCAGATTGTCGTCCAGGATTTTCTTTTCCATGATGGTGTTTAGCAGGCCTGGATTTGTGGTTTCCACGTACTTGTAGAGATCCTGTTCAAAGTCGCGGACCTGTTCCACGGGCATGTCGTCGAGCACTCCGCTGGTGCCGGCGAAGATGATCAGAATCTGTTTCGAGAAGGGTAGCGGTGAGAACTGGCCTTGCTTCAGCAGTTCCACCAGCCGTTTCCCGCGATTTAACTGCTGCTGAGTAGCCTTGTCAAGATCGCTGCCGAACTGGGCGAAGGCGGCTAACTCGCGATACTGAGCCAGTTCGAGCTTTAGCGTTCCGGCTACCTGGCGCATGGCTTTGATCTGCGCGCTGCCACCTACTCGACTTACTGACAGTCCTACGTTCACAGCTGGGCGCACGCCCTGGTTGAATAAGTCGGTTTCCAGATATATCTGGCCGTCGGTAATCGAAATCACGTTGGTCGGAATGTAGGCCGAAACGTCTCCGGCTTGAGTTTCGATTACGGGGAGCGCGGTTAGCGATCCACCACCGTTTTTGTCGCTGAGCTTGGCCGCGCGCTCTAACAGGCGCGAGTGGAGATAGAAAACGTCTCCGGGATAGGCTTCGCGGCCGGGAGGACGGCGGAGCAACAGCGAAATTTCGCGATAGGACGCGGCGTGCTTGGAAAGATCGTCGTAGATACAGAGGGCGTGGCGTCCTGAATCGCGGAAGAATTCGCCCATGGCGCAGGCCGCGTAGGGAGAGATGTACTGCATGGGAGCGGGTTCGGAAGCTGACGCGGCGACGACGATGGTGTATTCCATGGCGCCGGCATCTTCGAGAATCTTTACTACCTGCGCGATTGACGAACGCTTCTGCCCGATGGCGTTATAGATGCAAATGAGGTTATTGCCTTTGCTGTTGATGATGGTGTCGAGGGCAACGGCGGTCTTGCCGGTCTGGCGATCTCCGATGATGAGTTCGCGCTGTCCGCGGCCGATGGGGATCATGGAGTCGATCGCCTTCAATCCGGTGGCCATGGGTTCGCGCACGGGCTGGCGGCCAATGACGCCGGGAGCAAGGCGCTCGATGGGAATGAATTTATCGGTGGCGATGGGACCCTTGTCGTCAATCGGTATGCCGAGCGAGTTTACGACGCGGCCAATCAAGGCGTCGCCGACGGGGACGCTCATAATGCGGCCGGTGCGTTTGACTTCGTCGCCTTCCCTGATCTCGGTGTATTCGCCGAGGATGACCACGCCCACCTGATCTTCTTCGAGGTTCATGGCGATACCGGAGATGCCGTGCGGGAAGCTGAGCAGTTCTCCGGCCATGACCTTATCGAGGCCGTAGACACGGGCAATGCCGTCACCGAGGGTGATGATGGTGCCGACTTCGTCGACCGCAATCTTCGATTCGTAGTTCTCGATTTGCTCGCGGATTAACTGCGTAATTTCGTCTGCTTTGATTTGTGCCATAAAAGTCGTTGGTCGTTAGTCGTTCGTCGTTCGTCAGCCTTCCACCAGTTGCTCCCTGATTCTTTCTAACTGCCCTTTTACTGAACCGTCGTAGATGGTGCTGCCTACCTGCACTACTGCTCCACCTAGCAACGAAGCATCCTGTTCGTATACTGCTCGGACTTTCTTGCCGGTCATTTTCGTGATCTCGGCTTCCAGCATCCGCTTTTCCGGATCGCTTAGCTGGCGCGAGCTGCTCACTTGCGCTTCCGCGAAGCCCTGGCGGTCGTTCAATTCCTGTTCCGTCTGTTTCAGGATTTCGCTGAACAGCGGAAGTCTTTGGTTATCGGTCAGTACGGCTACGAAATTCCGCACCTGTCTGGTCGTGCCCAGCCGCGCGGTGATGGCATCGAGCACGGCGCGTTTCCGGTCTCCCGGAATAGACGGGTTTTCCATGACTCGGCGCAACGGATCGCTTTGCCTTAGCAGAGTTTCGATTCCGTACAACTCCCTTAGCACATGGTCGGAATCGAGCTTGTTCTTCGCCGTCATCACCACATCGGCGAAGGCGCGGGCGTAGGTGCCGACGACGGATGCCATGGCTACCGGCCGTCCTTTCCGCCGTCGTCATTATTCTGCGACGCCAGCTTCGAGGCGAAGGTCCGGACCAGCACCTGGTCGGTATTGGAATCGACTTTAATCTGCTGACGCGCGAGGGCGATGGCCAGGTCGGCGGTGTGGGTGGCCAATTCGCGACGGGCTTGCTTGGCGGCGGCGGCGATTTCCTGCTCGGCGGCCAGCGCCACTTTGCGAATATCTTCTTCCGCGGCTTTGTGAATCCGGCCTTCCTCGGCGTCGGCTTCCTTTTCCGCGGTGGCCTGCATCCGTCCAATTTCGACATCCAACTGGCGCAGACGATTCTCGATGTCGGCTAAGCGTCGATTGGCGTCCTGGCTGGCGGCGCGCGCTTCTTCCAAGGCGCGCTGGATGGATGCGCTGCGGTCGCGCAGCATGCCGGGCACGAACTTGCGCACCGCCCAGACGACGACCACGACAATGATGGCGAAGTTCAGAAAGAGCGCCAGCAGATGTGCCTGATGCACGCTTAGACCGGTTTTACGCGCCAGCCATCGCACTGGGGCGGCGTGCTTTAGATTCGCGTTTTCTTCCTGGTCTTCTCCGGTAGCCTCGCGGGTCTCATGGGCCAGATCTCCGCTGATAGTGTTTTGATCGGGAGCGGGCTGAGTGGCCTCTCTCTTGTTTTCCGTGGATGCTGGCTGGGAAGACGGTGGCGTGGACTGCTCCTGGCCGACGGCGCGCGCGGGAAGCGCCGGCACAAACGCCAAGAGCGCGAGCGCCAGCAGCGGGCGGACAATTCCTCTCATCGTCTGCATCCGCTCTCGTTGCATTTTCATTGGGCACCGACCTGGCCGGGCGAGGCCATGGGGCGCAACACGGAGCGCACGATGTCGGTTGCCAATCTGGCTGCGTCCGATTGCAGCTTCGACATGGCTTGCTCCTTATCCTCTTCCATGGCGGCGCGGGCCTGCTTGACCTGCTCCTGGGCTCGGGTGCGGGCTTGATTGACGGTCTGGGTGCGCGACTGGGAGGCCTGCTGGCGGCGGGCTTCCTGGTTCTTGAAGACTTTCTGGCGGGCTTCGCGAAGGCGCTGCTCGTAGTCGGCGGTACGGGCTTCGGCGGAGGCGATGTCGGCGCGCGCCCTTTCCATGGCACCCTGGGTACGGCTGCGGCGCTCGGCCAGCACGGCGGTCAGAGGGCGATGGACGATGAAGGTGTAGAGGATGTAAAGGGTCGCGAGAAGGATGACGGTGGGCACGGCTCCGAGCAGTAATTCGCCTAGTTGTCGGAGAGTTTGTTCCATTTTCTGATGATCGTTCTCTGATGATCCTGCTGGAAGAAGAGTCGCTTCTAAAACCAATAAAAATAACACTGCGGCGAGGGAAGTGTCAATGATTGGATGTCCACGAACTGGGGTCGTTTGGCGGGGAATTTTCCCGGAAAGGGGCGATCGGGAGCTTGCGGAAGTTGATCCTTGACAATCGAGGCGGAGGGTTTACGATGTAGATATCACCTCCGATCCCAGTCCGGATCGAATGGGCCGATAGCCAAGGAAACGTCACCGCTTCTTGGCTGGCGGCCCATTTTAAATCCCTGTGAGCCCTATCCATTCCAGGTCCAGGCAAAAACGTGACTAGAAGTTGACAACTTTGTGACAAACGCCGGCTGCGGATGTTGAGAATGATCGTGGTCAGCCTGGAAGTCTGGCGGGTTCGGCGGGGGCGACTCTCTCCACCCCCTCCGGACCCTTTCTTGTCTCTAGAATTCTGTGGTTAGCGGACCGCCTCGGGCTGAAGCAGGGCGGCGATGCGTTCGAGGACCAGGTGCATGCTGAGGTTGGAGTCGACGGCGCCGTCCACGGCGTGATGGTGGGAACCGGCGTGCATCACCAAGACCTTCGTTCCTTCGTGGGACTTCTTCACCATGTAGGGCAGGTGATGGCGATCGTCCTTGGACAAAGAGGCTCCGAGGATGACCAGGTCAAAGGCATCGCGGTGCAGGGCTTCCTGAACGCCCTGGCGGTTGAGGGCGGTGGTCACATGATGTCCGGCCTTGGCCATTTCGGCGGCTTGCGCAGAGAGAGTGTGTTCGTCGGACTCGCCGTAGAGAATCTTGATGGTTGCTTTGTGAGCAGTCGCGGGCACGTGGCCCTCCTAAGGAACTCTAATAGGAGCTTAGCAATTGCGGACCATGGTTCCGAGATCACGGAAGATCAGGGCCGGCCGGGGGCCGACTGGTCGGTCGGTGTGCAAAAACTATATTCTGCTAGACTTTCGGCAAAAGTCCGAGGGCAGCTCCCTGACTTGGACAAGTTCGATTGGGCCAAGCAGTTTCCCCCAGAATCTCTGGAACTAAAAATTTGCAGCGGCCGCTGGAATTGATCTGGCCGATGATACCCGCATGATTTCCAGCGCTCGCCGGTGGGGTGAGCCATGGCATTGCACCCTGGGGAACGGAAGCGCCACTTTCCGGAAGAATTGCCACTCGCGTTGGACCCGATCCGGCGGGCTCTGGCAGAAGACGAAGAGTGGTATCGCGATTTAGTTGAGCACAGCCAGGACCTGCTGTGCGTCCACGACCTGGAAGGCCGATTCCTGTCGGTCAATCCCGTTCCCGCACGTCTGCTGGGTTACAGCGTAGAAGAAATGCTACGGAAGCCGATGCGGGATTTTGTTGATCCGCAATTCCGCGCTCAGTTCGATGCCTATCTGCGCGAGATCGAGCGCACCGGCGAAGCTCGCGGGTTGCTGGCGGTGGTGACCCGATCGGGAGAACAGCGGATCTGGGAGTATCACAACACGCTGCGCACCGAGGGAGTGGCGCGTCCGATTGTGCGGGGGATGGCGCACGACGTCACCGATCGGGTGCGGTCGGAGAAGGCGCTGCGCGCGACCAACGATCAGTTGCTCAAGACGGCGCGGGAGCAGGAAAGGACGCTCCACGAGTTGAAGCTGTTCCGGACGCTGCTGGATCAATCAAACGATGCCATTAAGGTAGTCGATGCGGAAACCCTGCGTTTCATCGATGTAAATGAGAAGGCGTGCGTAGACCTGGGGTACAGCCGGGACGAGCTCTTATCGTTGACGGTCTATGACGTCGATCCGAACGCCGACGAAAGTTTGCTATCGCGGATGCGGCAGCAGTGGCGGGACTCGGGCTTCTCGCTCATAGAAACCACGCTCCGGCGAAAAGATGGAACGACGTTTCCGGTGGAAGTGAATACGCGATTGGTGCGATTAGATCGCGAGTACGTCGTGGCCGTGTCGCGCGACATCACGGAACGCAAGCAAGCGGAGGAGGCGTTACGGGAAAGCGAACAGCGTTTCCGGACGGTGTATGAGCGGTCTCCGATTGGTATTGCTCTGGTGGATTCGTGTAGCGGGCGATTCCTGCAAGTCAATCCGAAGTTCTGCGAAATCGCCGGGCGCGAGGGAGAGGAACTACTAAGGATGGATCTGGCGAGCATTACCCACCCCGATGATACGGGGCGAACCAGCGAATACCTGCAACAACTGGCCGAGGAAAAGCTGGCCAATTACGAGCTGGAAAAAAGATATCTTCGCCCGGATGGATCGGTGCGCTGGGTCAGGGTTCAGGCGGTGCCGATGTGGAGTAAAGGAGAGCAGCAGCGTTGGCACATGGGGCTGGTGGAGGACATCACCGAGCGCAAGCAGGCGGAGGAGGCACTGCGGCTAAGCGACGAACGGTTCCGGGTGGCACTGAAGAACTCTCCGATTGCAGTCTTCAACCAGGACCGGAATTTGCGTTACACCTGGATGTACAATTCGCAGCTTCCGTTTTCGGACAGCGAGAAGTTGGGGAAGAACGTGGGCGAAGTCTTCGATCCAGAGGAGGCTGCGCGCATCGCGGAAGTCCGGCGGCGGGTGCTGGAAACCGGAGAGGGAGCACGGGATGAAATACAGGTCACGTTCGGTGGCCGGAAGCAATACCTCCGTACCACCATCGAACCGCTTTTGGACTCGGCCGGCGCGGTGATTGGACTCACCGGGGCGGCCATGGATGTGACCGAACTGCGCGAAGCTCAGAGAAAGCTGACCGAAGAAAAGCTTTATCTGGAGCAGGAAATCGATACCGAACTGGGCTTCGGGGAAATCATCGGACACAGCAAGGCGTTGCAGGCCGTCATGGAGAATGTGAAGAGAGTGGCGTCCAGCGATGCCACCGTGTTGCTGCTCGGTGAAACGGGAACTGGTAAGGAACTGGTGGCGCGGGCAATCCACCGGCAGAGCCGGCGCGCCGACAATAGCTTCATCAAATTAAATTGCGCGGCGATCCCGTCGGGGCTGCTGGAGAGCGAACTGTTTGGGAATGAGAAGGGCGCGTTCACCGGGGCGGTGAGTAAGAAAATTGGCCGGCTCGAACTGGCGGACAAAGGCACGCTCTTTTTGGACGAGATTGGGGAGATTTCACTGGCGTTGCAGCCGAAGCTGCTGCGGGTTTTGCAGGATCAGGAGTTTGAACGGCTGGGCGGTACGCAAACCTTGAAAGTGGACTTTCGCTTGATTGCGGCGACGAACCGCGATTTGGCTGAACTGGTGCGACAAAAGAATGAGTTTCGAAGCGATTTGTATTATCGGCTGAACGTGTTTCCGATCCGCTTGCCACCGTTACGGGAACGGCGGGACGATATCCGCCGGCTGGTGGAACATTTTGTGCAGAAGTGCGCCCGGCGGATGAACAAGGAGATCACCAGCATTCCGAAGAAAACCATGGATGAACTGATGGGCTGGGAGTGGCCCGGCAATGTACGAGAGTTAGAAAATTTTGTCGAGCGGTCGGTGATTCTGACGCAAGGCTCGGTGCTGGTAGCGCCATTAAGCGAGCTGAATCCGATGGCCACAGAAAAGAAAAGCGTGGATGAAAGCCTGGAGGCGGCGGAACGCGAGCACATTCTGCGCGCCTTGCGGGAGAGCCGCGGGCAGATTGGCGGCCTCAGAGGGGCAGCCATGCGGTTGGGGCTGAAGCGAACCACGCTGCAATCGAAGCTGAAGCACTTGGGAATTAATCCGCGCTCAGGTCCGCCGCAGCATTAGTTCGCGGCGGATCGACTGTCCGGCCAGTCCTCTGAACGCTTTCTTTTGATCATCTTCCTGACTATTCTTCGGTTACAATCCTCGCTCACATGAACCGCGAATATCACAAACAATACAGCCACGAATTGGGGCGCGACATGGAGTCGCTGGTGTTCGGACACGGCGGTCATCCGATTCTTGTTTTTCCGACGTCCATGGGACGTTTTTTTGAGTATGAGGATTCGGGAATGATCGGCGCGCTGGGTGGAAAACTGGAAGCGTGCGCGGTCCAGGTGTTCTGCGTAGACAGCGTCGACGGCGAGAGTTGGTACAACAAGAGCGCGCATCCGGGAGCGCGTATCTGGCGGCATGTGCAGTACGAGCGCTACGTGATCAACGAGTTTCTCCCTTATTTGAAGTGGAGAAACTGGGCTCCGCAGATCGCGGTGACGGGATGCAGTTTTGGAGGCTATCACGCTCTGAATTTTTCCATGCGGCATCCGGATCTGGTTTCGTCCTGCGTCACCATGAGCGGATCGTTCGACATCAAGAGCTTTCTCGACGGCTATTACGACGACAATGTCTACTTCAACAATCCGCCGGACTACCTGTCGAACATGAGCGATGACTGGTTCCTGAGCCGGTACCGGCAGATGAAAATCGTGCTGGGGTCGGCGGACTGGGATATGTGCCTGGACGCGAACGTGAAGATGGCGGCGATTCTCGAAGGCAAGGGGATTCCGCATTGGCTGGATATCTACGGAGACAACAGCAAGCATGATTGGCCGCTGTGGCAGCGCATGGCGGCAAAGTATTTTTAGTGTGGTGACGGGGCTCTGCCCCGTCCCGCCGGGTGGGGATGCCCGGCGCTCCACCAGTTAGACTGAGAAGAGGATTCGAATTATGGCGAACAAGAAAATCGGAATTCTTTTTGGGATGGAGAATACTTTTCCGCCAGCCTTGGTCGAGAAGATTAACGGCATGCAGGCCGAGGGCGTTACCGCCGAGTTTGTGAAAATTGGCGGGATTCGCATGGATGAGCCGAAGAAGTACGACGTCATCATTGACCGGATTTCGCAGGACATTCCTTTCTATCGGGCATATTTGAAGAACGCGATGCTGCAGGGAACGATTGTGATTAACAATCCCTTCTGGTGGACGGCAGACGACAAGTTCTTTAATTATGCGCTGGCGCACAAGATGGGCGTCGCCATTCCGCCGACGGTGATTTTGCCGCATCAGAAACATCCGCCGGATACGACCGATCAATCCATGCGGAATTTGATGTATCCGCTGAATTGGGAGGAGATATTTGCCTATGTTGGGTTTCCGGCGTTTTTGAAGCCTTATGCAGGCGGCGGCTGGAAACACGTGTACAAGGTGCATTCTCCGGAAGAGTTCTTCCATAACTACAACCAGACCGGCGACCTTTGCATGACGCTGCAACACGGCGTGGAATTTGAGGATTATTACCGCTGTTACGTGGTGGGGCAGGAGAAAGTGCACATCATGAAGTACGATCCGAAGGCCCCGCATCATGAGCGCTATGTAAAGGGGAACCCGCAGCCCGGCGCTGCGATGAAGCAACGCATCGAGAAAGATGCTTTGGCGTTGTGCCGCGCGCTTGGCTACGACCTGAACACGGTGGAGTTTGCGGTAGAGAATGGCGTCCCATATGCGATTGACTTCATGAATCCGGCTCCGGATGCGGAAGTTACGTCGGTGGGACAGCAAAATTTTGAGTGGGTGGTGGACGCCGTAGCGGAGATGGCAGTGAAGAAGGCGCTGAGCGGGGAGAATCCGGCGGAAGAATTGCGCTGGGCCTCTTTCTTGAATGGCCCGAAATGGGTAGATATCAGAACGCCAAGGGCAAGGAAGAAGGCATAGGTCGTGTGGTGGCGGGGCTCTGCCCCGCCCCGGACGGGGCAAAGCCCCGTCCCCACAAGAGCATATTGGTATACTAGTTGGACTTCTGCCGGTCTTCCCGCCTGGCAGCTCTGGGTGCCGTAATGAAACCTGCATTCACGCTGGGAATCGAAGAGGAGTATCAGACTGTCGATCCCGAGACTCGGGATCTGCGGTCGCACATTCACGCCGAGATCATCGAGAAGGGCAGATTGATCCTGCAGGAACGGGTCAAGACAGAGATGCACCAATCGGTGGTGGAGGTGGGGACTTCGGTTTGCGCCAACATCCAGGAAGCCCGGGAAGAACTGAAAAATCTGCGGCGGCACATGATCCGGCTGTCGCGGGAAAATGGGTTGCGGCTGGCGGCGGCGGCCACACATCCGTTTGCGGACTGGCGGGTGCAGGAAGTGACGCCGGGCGAGCGCTACAAGAACATTGTGCAGGATATGCAACTGGTGGCCCGAGCCAACCTGATTTTCGGGCTGCACGTGCACGTGGGCATTGAAGATCGTGAGACCACGATCCAGTTGATGAATCATGCGCGGTATTTTGTGCCGCACCTGCTGGCGCTGTCCACGAATTCCCCTTTCTGGCTGGGGATGGACACCGGGCTGAAATCATACCGCTGCAAGGTGTTCGACAAGTTTCCGCGAAC
>Ga0187862_10003231_pt1 | contig 16043 bp, 18 predicted proteins | sample June2016WEW_10_1_FD_133003 | JGI IMG/M metagenome (GOLD analysis project Ga0187862, IMG submission 133003) | Peatland microbial communities from SPRUCE experiment site at the Marcell Experimental Forest, Minnesota, USA - June2016WEW_10_150 | ecosystem: Environmental > Terrestrial > Soil >...
ATTTCGGTCTCGCGCCTCATCATCGCGCCCGCCAACCTACCAAACGCGGCGTCTCAACGCCGGCTGGGCGGCCTAAGCGGCCACCACGGATCCGTCCATGGGTCCGGCTCATCCAGCCGCCGGTGGAAGCGAAGAACAGGGTCCACAGGCACGTCGCGGCGCTCTCCCCACGGACGGTACCCCGATTGGAACAGGCGCTTTCCCTCCATGATGAATGCGTCCCGCGTGGAGGTTCGGCCGCTCCCGATCTCGCCCTTGAAGCGGATGCCGGCATCGTCGCGCTCGCCTTCCGTTCTCGGCATTTTCAGGCCCGGAACGTTTCTCTCTATGTAAGCAGTTAGCATGCCCCAAGGTTACACCGCGCATTCCCCTTGGGCGCCGCCCGTCCCTTGGAAACTATTGATTCAACGGTGATTATTCACGCCAAATTGGTGTGATCGCGATCCTCCGGCCCGCTGAGTCCCATCGATTGCCGCTACGGCCGCGCTTCGGGCCTGGGCTTCCACGCGCCGGTTAGGCGGTAAAGTGCGAACGCCGCCAGGGTGGCGAAGCCGTCGTCGACCACATCGCGCCACTCCAGATGATTCCGATAGATCAGATGCTGCACGACTTCGAGCGACACTCCCAGCAGCAAAATGGTGCACGCGCCGAGAATCTCCCGAAAGCGCGTCTTGGACAGGGCGAACAGCAGCAGTGCCGCTCCCGCGAAACCCACCCAATGGATTTCCCGGTGAAGGCCCTTGACGATGCCCGGCCTGGCCGGCTGCAGAGACCCGGCAACCAGTAGTGCAATCCACACCCACGCGACGATGCGCAGCGCGCCCCGCGAGACTCCCGTGCGCCGGGCCCGTTCCTCTGCCGCCGATTCGACAGCCGCCGGCTCAACAGGCGCCATCGGACCCAGGCATTTCGATGAATTCGCGCCGAATGTGTGAGAACTTTGCCGCCAATTTCCCTCTAATTATGTAATGCCCGGGGACTGACAGCGAATTTCCGGCGATCCGGGGACTGACATGAATTTCCGGCGATCCGGGGACTGACATGAATTTCCGGCGCAGTTTGCCGGAAATTCGCTGTCTGTCCCCGGCCCGCACGCATTGTCCCCTGAAGTGTCTGTCATCTCAAGTATTTCCGTTTTCGGCCGATATGTTTGTTCGAAGAGAGTTCGCGTGAAGCTCACCCTCATCGCCCTCGCCATCCTCGCCCTTCAATTCGCCCTTTCCATCCTCATGGGAAAATGCATCCGCGCCGGCCGCGGCCCCTCAGTACGACCCCCTCGGCGCCAGCACGGCCCGAACCGTGCGCGCCAGAATGTAGATATCGAGCCACAGCGACCAGTTGCGAATGTAGTACCCGTCTAACGACTGCTGCACAACCAGATCCCCGTCGCTCCGCGCCGAGACCTGCCACAGTCCGGTCAATCCCGGTCGAACCTGCGTGCGCACCTGCAGAAACTCCGGATCGAAACGCGCGTTGTGATACGCCGGGAACGGCCGCGGCCCCACCAGGCTCATCTCGCCCCTCAGAACGTTCCACAGTTGCGGCAACTCATCCAGGCTGGTTTTCCGCAGGAAATGACCCACTCCCGGCAGAATCCTCGGATCGTGCTTCAGTTTGCAGAACCGCTCCCACTCTTCCCGTGCCTCCGGATCCCCAGCCAGGTGCGCCTCCAGCATCTCATCCGCATTCGGGAACATCGTGCGCAGTTTCAGGATGCGCAGCGTGGTTCCGTCGCGCCCTTCCCTCTCCTGCGTGTAGAACGGGCTCCCCGGACTGGCTTTCCGGATCCACAACGCGCACACGCCCAGCAGCGGCGCGCAAACCAGCAGCCCGCCGGATGCGGCCGCCAGATCGAGCGTCCGCTTGATCCACTGCGCCAACGGGCTCAACAGCTTCTGCCGGGTTTCAAAACCAACCATTCCGCCCAGGTCCCTCGGTTCGGTCCATTGGCTGGTGATGCCGGCCATTTCGGAGATGATCAGAATCCTCGGGAAAATCCGTCTCCAGTGCCGAAGATGCCCTACAAGCTGCTGCCGCGGCATGCCGGAGATGGCCAGAATGGCATAGCCGATGCCGAAATCCCGCGCCACCCACTCGGCGTCATCGAGCGTTCCCACCACCGGAACACCCTCGCACACTCCCTGCTTCTGCGGATCGTCGTCCAGGAACGCGATGGGCCGGTACCCCAGCACGCGGTTGGCCTTCAGCGTGCGGACCGTGGCCCGTCCCGCGGTCCCGGCCCCGATCACCAAAACCGGTACGCCCCACCACCGCCGGCTGGCCATCCCATGCATAACCAGGTGGCGGACCAAGGAGACCAACGCCATGGAAAGAACCCACGCAACCACTAAGTCGCCCCGCGAGTTGGCCCACGCGCCCTTAGTGAAGAACATGCCGAACAGGAACAGGAGATAGACCGTGCTGACGCCCTTGCAGATGCGGCGCAGGTGTTCCACCGCGGTCAGGCCAATGCCAGGGTACTGGCCGGTGCAGGCAAACACGCCGACGCAGCACAGCGGCAGCAGGAGCATCTCCGGACGGAGCGGCGGAATTGACGGGTTGATCAGCCGCCACAGCGCGAAGCCCCCCGCAACCGCTGCGCTCAACACCCAAAAGTCCGAGCCCGCCAGCGTCGCGCTCATATACGCCGGCGAATAGGCCAATTGGCGGACGGCCACCGCTTCGGCAGCCATGCCGGTCGGCGGAGACGAAGTGGGACGCGCAGTCTGACGTGCAGCGGAGGACATTAGGATGCCAACGTGACTGAGGTTATGCGCCGGTCTGAGCGGGCGCCCAGGGCTTGGGTGAACACTTCCTCGAACTTGTCGCCAATCCGGTCGATTCGAAAAGTCGCCGCAGCGTACTGGCGCCCTCTAGCGGCGAAGGCGCTGGCGCGATCCGGGCTGTTTATGAGCTCGTGGGCCGCCTTTACGAAGCCTTCCAGATCGCCGGGTTCGACGACGATGCCAGCCTGGTTCTCGGCCACGATCCGCGCCGATAGGTTGGAGGCTGGAACCGAAAGCAGGAGTGGCCGCGACGCACACAGGTAGGTCAAAACCTTGGATGGTGCCGAGTACCCGCCAGCTTCCTTCTCGATGATCGCGAGCAGCACGTCGCCGGTCGCGACCACATCCGGAAAGACTTCGAAAGACTGGAAGTCGAGCAGCCGTAGGTTTGAGAGGCTAAGTTCCATCTTGCGGCGCTCCAGATAGTTCCGGCCCGGGCCCTGCGAGATTACCACCACGGCGACGTCTTTTTCGCTCTTGAAGCGGTGGGCGAGTTGCGCCAGCAATTCCGGGTTGTGTTTCAGCCCAAGCGTGCCGCTGTAAAGGAATACGCGCTTATCCGCCAGACCGTTTGCCTGGCTCCAGGCATTCACCTTGGGGCGCAACGGGAGTTCATCGAGCGGCGCCCAATTCTCGATGACGTGCCAAGCGCCATGGGAACGCTCGCGCACCTGCCTGAAGGCGTTCTGAAACTCTTCGCTGATGAACACCACGCCATCGCTTCCCTGTATGAGCGACTCATCCATGCGAGTGAATACGCGGCCCAGCATGGCTCCGGGCCGGCCGAGCTTCCGGCTCAACACGGCCCGCACTCCGGGGCCGTAAAGGTCCTGCACCCAGGCGATGAATCGGATGCCTGCCTTCTGGCATGCCTGTCTCATCCAGTTCTGCGCGATCGGTGTGGCGCATCCGGAAAGAACGGCATCCGCTCTGAACTCCCGAATCATGCGGTAGCATTCGTTGACGTAGAGCCGGTCGTTGCGTAACCGCCGCAGCGGTGAATACTTGTCGTAGGCCCGGCCGATGCTGACGGGCTGGACACGAAACGTCGGCGGATCGTCCGCCGCTGGCTGCAGCGGCCCCTTGGGGGCTTCGAAGCCCGGAAAATAGAGGTGGAGAACTTGGTGCCCACGAGCGGCTAGCTCCCGGCTGAGTTGGACCGGAAAGGCGTGGCCGACAAAATCATGAACGGCAATTCGGAGAGGTCCCATCGATACGCCGGGTCTTATATCGCGCGCCCGGCCGTCCGTTTTACTGAGCCAAGTTTAAATGGCGCAACTTCAAGAACGTCGCAGGGCATCCCCCATGTATTTGATTAGCCGGTATTGATTTGTAAACAGTGCTACCCGCCGTGAGAATGGCTGATCGGCCCAGCGTCACGCCCGGGCCGACGAATGCCCTCGCGCCCACCCAAGAGCCATCTTCGAGCACGATTGGCGCCAGCCGGTATCCAAACGCAGGGTCGCTCCAGTCATGGTTGCCGGTGCACAAGTATGCCCCTTGCGAAATGCACACGTTGTCACCCAGCGTTACGGGTACTAAGTTGTCGATCCAGCAGTCTTCTCCGATCCAACAATTCCGCCCTACGGTTAGTAACCAGGGGTTCTTTACTCTTACTCCGGGTTTTATGATCACCCCTTCGCCGACTTTGGCGCCGAATACGCGCAGCAGAACCCTCTTCGCCCCCGAAAAGGGATTGACGCTACAGCGCAAGACTGGCAGACCTACCAGAAACCACAGGGCGCGCACAATCACAGATCGGCCCGGGGAATAGCCCCGGGTCTGGAACGCTGCCAAGTTCACTGTGACGTCGAGGCACTCCGCAGGTACGTGCCCGCCTGTCGCATCCCTCATGTCCACTCCGGTCTCAGCAATTACTCGCTCTCAACCCACGCTGCCGGCCCATTTCAATCGACAACACAGGCGGGCTTTGCGCCGCCCAACAACCATTCGTAGACGGAAGCCATCATCCCGCCGACCCTCGACCAGTCGTATCGGTCTCGCGCCAGATTCTGAGCGCGGGCGCTCATACCCTCCCACTCCGCGGTGCCAAGGGACAGAGAGGTCAACAGGGCCTCGCTGAGCTTCCGCGGATCGTTGGATGTCACAAAGCCGGCGGCTGACGAATCAACGCCGTCTATGTTGCAGGCCTTTGTGACAACCACCGGCACGCCCATCGAGAGCGCCTCCAGCACAGCGACGCTCAGGCCCTCCGAGTAGGACGGCAGGCACAGCACACGCGCCGCGGACAGCAGCTCCAACTTTTCCTGGCCACGAACCACGCCACAAAACGTCACTCGCCCGCTTAGCGAATACGCCCGCACCATGTCCCTTGCTTTCGCTTCGGTGTTGGCAAAGTCACCCCCAGCGATCACCAAATGGGTGTTTGGGTCCTGCTCGGAAACGATACGCCACGCCTCAATAAGATTGAAAATGCCTTTCTTGAAGTGAACGCGGCTCAGGAACAGAACAACCTTTTTGCCGGCGATCTCGGGATGGGCCATCAACGTTTCGTCGGTTGACACCCTAAACAGGGGAGCAATCCCGTTGGGAATAACGGCGATTGGGTTCCGCAGCCCGTATCGCCGGTAATCACAGGCCTCCTGCTCGCTTAGCGCGCGCAAGCAACTGGAGAGCGACAGTGACCGTCTTTCAAACATCGCCGAGTAAAGCTGTTTTTTCGTCCCCTTGTTGGAGAGTTCCCATTGCTCCAGCATTCCGTGCGCCGAAGATACAATCGCCTTACCAAACTCGCGGGCAACACGGCGAATCGCGAGGCTGTGAGGAAGCCATAGACCATGGACGTGGCAGACTGCGCATTCCTGCACGTAACGTCGAACGGCACTGCGCAGCTTCCAATCCGAAATGGGCCGCGGTCCAGTCTCCACCACCTTCCCAACGGACCGAGCTATCCCGTCACTCAGCGTGGTCTCATCCCTGTCGCAGATTGCGACCTGCCGCGAAATCCAATCGGCTCCAGCAACCGCCGAACCGAGCGAAGATGCTGCCGGCCCGACACCTCCGAAGCGCGGCTCCACGTGTGCCCAAACGTCGAGGATTACGGACTGCATGGATGATTACCGGCTGTCCTGGCGGGCGGTTGTCGGCGTTCTGGAAATGGTTTTGCACGCCGGCTTCAGCTTGGACAGCCCATGGATGATCCGGTCAGCGCCCTTCTCCGGCGTGTATTCAAGCCCCAACTCGAACCCGGCATCACCCATCGCTGCCAGGCGCTCACTAGATGAGGTCACGGCCTTGAAGATGGCTGTCTCCAATTCTGACTGGCTCCATGGCGAGAAGGTCCAGCCGGTCTCGGGTGTGACGAGGTCCGCCGCGCAACCACACTGGCGCGACACGATTATGGGCATTCGGCACAGCAAGGCCTCGTTTACCACTAGTCCCCAAGTCTCGCTCAGGCTTGGCAGGACAAAGGCATCACAGGAGCGGAACACCTCTGCAAGCGAAATCTGGGGCCGATGACCCAGGAAGTCGACGAACTTCTCGATACCAAGCTCCGCGCACTTTCCCTTCAGCTCCCCCTCTAACGGCCCGGCCCCAACCAGGACCAGCCGCGTTGAGCCCGCTGGCCGCTTGGCATGCACGTTCGCGAAGGCGCGCAGGAGGAATCCCAGGTTCTTCTCAGGTGCCAGCCTCCCAACGTAGAGGAGGCGGGTCACGCCTTCCCTCCGGTACGTCCTGTTTTCGCGACCCGTCCGAAAGAGACTCGCGTTCACCACCGCCCTCTTGAGCAACAGACGGGACTCCGGCAGGCCTAACTTCTTGAGATAATTGCCGTTCGACGTTCCATAAACGTGAACCTGGTCCAGACCCTTCAGAAAAACTCGCTTCAGGGTTTCCTTCGGCCAGTGGCGGGGCGAATCGAACTCGTTGCTCTCGAACCACATCACCACCGGGACTTTGTGGAGCTTTGCCCAAAGCAGCGCGACCCAGCACTCGATGGCGTAGTACCCGCTGATGATCAGCACCTCTGGCGACAAGCTGTTCAGGTTCTTCCAGACGAATGCCGCTCTCGTCCTGGCCGGTGCTCGCTCGTACCGCCCGTTGAATCCCACGCGGCACCTGTACAGCTCTCCCGCTGGATTGAAGGAGTCAAAAGCAACCGCACCATGTGATCCCGTTGCCATGAAGAGAACCGTGAAGTCCAAGCCACGGTCCGCAAGGGCGCTGAACAGCAGGTGCTTGTAGTGGATCGGAATGTTATGCACAATAGCGAGTCTGCTCATTTCACCTCCGCACATTCGCGAATCACGTCACGCGGCACTGGCCGCGCTCCCTTCGACGCACGCGCGATGGCGTCGCAGATGGCCGCGGAAAATGCCCCTGGCGAATGGCGGCTGGAAATAGCCAGTCCCCTGGCTGCGTACCGTTCACGGAGCGCCCTGTCCGACGCCAGCCTGGAGAATGCGCCGGCCACTGAGCCGGTGTCAGCGACCTGCACGATTTCGCCTATGCCATGGTTGCGGGTCCACCAGGCAATCAGTCCCTCATCGCAGGCGACCACCGGGAGCCCCATCGACGCGGCCTGCACCAAGACCGCGCTCGACTCGTACTGGCCACGGTACCCTAGCCACACAATGTCCGCGGCACGAAACACGTCGTGCTCCGTGGTATTGTCCAGAAACCCACCTAGTTCTCTTAGTCGACCGGCGCGCCGGAGTCCCTCGACCGCCCCACCCTTCATCAACGGCCACAAATCTTCGCCCAGCGCGCCCGCCAACAGGACCATCGCGTTTGCCGGAAAACTGGGGTGCGCCGCTGCCGCCAGAAGCTCCCTTATCCCCTTTCGCATCGACAATGCCCCATAGGCAAGTACGACAAAGCGGTCCGGAGCTATTCCAAGTGCCCTTCGAGCGCACTCAATAGAGCTGCGAATATGAACTGTCGATAACTCCGGAACATAGGCAAGCTTCGACGTGTATTCCGGCCGGGCACGACCAACACATTTCAGTAGAAGCTCATCGCACGTAGTGAACAGGCACAACCGAGGAATCGAAAGCATCCGGTAAAACAGCCTCCGATTCAGCACCTCCCGGCAGCGAGCGGGAGTAGATACCCCAAATTCGCGGTGATGAAAGCGCACTCGCATCAGCATACCGCCGAACGGAGTCAAGCCAAACGGCGTGCCCCGGACAACCATCGCGCGGTTGAAGTATTCAAAGTTCACACAGTATACAAAGTCCGGAACACACCTTTGCGAGATGCGTTCATACGCCGTAGCAAAGTTTGCGAACTGCCGCAGTTGATAGGCAGCTTCTCGAATCATGCCGCCTCCGACGGGGAAAAGAACGTCACCCAAAGACGTTGACACTTCAAGACCAGGGCAGTTCGCGAGCACTTCTTGGGTCGCTGGATGAGACAGGGACGCCTCACTCGTCACGAGGCGAACGCTCCAGCCGCGCCGCAGCGCTTCCGCGACCACGTGACGGACGTAAGCCATATGATGTCCGCCACCCGTGGGCTCAAATATTGCGAGACGCATGTCCGCCGCGCGCTCGGAACTTCACAGGTTCAGGGCTTTCTGCACACGGCGAACAGCGCCCGCGGCGCGAGTTTTTTGAGTGTTTTCACTCGGTGATAACTGTAATTCCACCTGGTGGCGGTGGATAGGATCTGATCGAGAATGACAAGTGCCGGTGAGTTGAACACGGGGTAGTGGAGCCGAACGCCAATCGCAGGAAACACCGGCGCCATGCAATGCGTTGCGTGCTCGATCCGAAAACCAGCGGCGTCGAGCATACGGAGGAATAGATTGGCCGGAAGGCCACGCTCATTGCGCGTTACCCCTGGACGTGGACGCGACCAGTCGCCCATTGATATGGTGGGCTCGCGCACGAGGACGTACGCCCCAGGTGAACATACACGAAACAGCTCGCTGAGAACGTGCGAAACGTTAGGGATATGATGAAGGACCCCAAAGCATGTGACGAGGTCGATCGACATGTCGGGTAAATCCAGATCACCGAAAGGATCGGGTTTCTGATATTCGCATGGAACAGAACCGATTGAGGACCCCCAGCACTCTTCGGCGGGCTCAACTGCGGTGATTCGCTTCACGCGACTGACGATTGGGAGTAGTTCATCCCCCCGACCGCACCCGAAGCCCAAGCAGTGCGCAAAGACCCTCCGCGGCAAGCGGCGGTATGCATGCCGATAATTCAACGCGTGATAGGGGTAGTCTTCGGCGCCGTATAGTTCGAAGTAGGCGCGCCGCTCCTCTTCGTGCCACGCAACAATCTGGTCTGAGGTAAAGTCATCTCCGTAAAGAAGCTCCCCAGAGAAATATGCGCCCAGCGGGGCCTGTTGTGACATGGTTCAGTAAGCTAAGCCTGATTCACTGGATCGGCGCCCGTTGGGCGACAAGGCCGACGGGGAAGCGCCCGCCCGCATCGTGACCTTCCCCGGAACCGCAACGTGGGATTCCACATGCATCCATATCACTGGCGAGCTAACTGGCTCAGACTCGCTCTCTGGGGCTGCGTTGTTTCGCGGTTCAGACGCACAGGCATCCTGTCCCGATGGCGGAGCGTTTCCTGTAGGCCTCTTTGGGTTTCATACCAGACCACGAGGGCGACGGCCGTCATTGAAACGGGCGACATGTATGGCATAGCAAAGCCATTCCCAAACCACGCACAAATGAGCACATTGAGCAGACCCACTGTCAAGGCCTGACCCACACCGCCCAAGTGCGATCTGTCCCCGACCGCCCTGACGAGGGACACGATGACCACGATGTGGAAGACAGCCAAGAAGATTGTGCCCGCCAGGCCGAACCTGGTTGCGAAGTACACGACAATGTTATGGGCGAGCGTTCCATCGTCTACTACCATGTTGCCAGTCGTTTGGCTAAACGCGATCCCGTAGATGCTCTGCCGGTACACGACCGCCAGTCCGCCGCCGAATACCGGTGCCGAGTCAAGCATATCAACGGCGTATTCTGCCTCTTTGATCCTGGCCTCCCGTTCGGCGTGCTGCTCCGCGGCACCCACGTCAAACAGTACGGAGTATCTGTCGTGGAAGTAGGCCGCGAAATTGTCACCACCGAAAGCGCCCCCCAGGCTCATAGCGCCTACGAAGGAGGCCGCAAATCCTGCCCCAAGGAACACCAGGCCACTAGCCCGGACAGGGCCGCCCTTCACCAAGGCTGACACCCCCGCAAACACAGCTATGCTGACCGCGTAACCAACCAAGTACGTCCGGGACTGGGTCAGTAGGACCGCCGCCAACACTACGCACACCGCGATCCCGTATAGCATTACCCTCCGGCGGAATATCCGTGGCGCCGTCAAGATCGGCACCGTCACGTAGCTCAGAGCTAACGAAAGCTGAACCCACGAAACCGGGAAAGGCCGATTGTGCACTGCGCCCATGGAAGCGTTGGTGACCACCCGAATATTCATCCGAGTAAGGAATTCCACGAGGACGCCGAATGCCATCGCGATACCCGCCCACATCACGCCCTTCTGGATGAACCCGAGGGTCCGCTCGTCGCGGACAGAAATCACAATTGGGATGCCCCACGCGCTCAACGCGACCAACTCGACTGCGATGGTTTTCAGGGGTGCGTTTCCTGAGAGCGCCACTACGATTCCGCAAGGTACGATCCCGGCAACGAATACTAAGCAACAGACCTTCAGGGGATTCAGCCCCTCCTTCCGCGGGACACGCCTTAGCTGGGTGACGCCCAGCAATAGCACCGACATTAGAAGCAGATCCCGGATTCCGACTATGTTGTTTCCGCTCTGATCCTGAATGCCCAGTAGCTGATTGATAGCGAAGAAATTGCCGCAGGAGATTACAAGTAGGATCAGCAAGATCGCGTACCTGCGCTCTCGTATGCCGCGTTCAGCTGTCACGGCGGTATAGAATTTCATTGAAGCCTGAGACCCGATCTAGTCTGTCCGCTTGACGAAGAGCCCGTCGACCTGGAGCAGCGCGCCCGAGTTCGGTTCCTTGAATCCTCGCTCGACCCACACCGGGCGGAAGTTGCCTTGGTCAAGCATCTTCCAAACCGCCGGCAGCAGGGCTTGCCCCTCATAAAGCGCGACCAACGACAGCTCGATCTCAATGGCGGCAACTCGCGGTAGGACCACTGCTGCGCCTTTGAGTACCTGAGCTTCGAACCCCTGGGTATCAATCTTCAGGTAGCAGACGTCGGTGGGACCCACCTCGCTGGGAAACACTGTGTCCAGAGATGTCACCGAAACCCTCAGCGAGCCGACGGCCGCAGTTGCGGCATTCGCCGCAACCGACAACTGCGTAACTTTGCGCAGAGAACTCGACACCGAATTGCGCGAAACAAACAGGGTGGCGTCTCCACTATAGTCGCCCAGTGCAACCTGGCGGCACCTATGAAGGGGATCGCCTGAAGAATTGTTTCGCAATTGCCGGAACGCCTCTTCCTGGGGCTCGAAAGACACAATAACACCGTGGTACCGCGCCTTTCGAAGAAGGCGTGCGTATTGTCCTATGTTTGCCCCGACGTCCAGCACCACGGTCACGCCCAGTGCCCGCAGCAGCGCCCGGCGGTGGTACCCGAGGGTGTTCTCGCGGCGTGATACCGCGACACCCAGGAAACCAGAGACTGCATCCACTGCCGAATAGAAGGCGGATTTCATCATTGCACTTAGAAGAGGCGCCTCGTCCGAGATCGCCAGGAAAACTGACGGCGCAACTGATCCCTCCCCAGCTGGGCCAGACCTACTCGCCGGAACGTTTGCCGCGACGCAGCCTGCGCAAGAGTTACGCCACCCGGAAGCGTTCGAGGGCACTGGCGAGAAGGCGCGGATAGGACCACGCAGTGATCAAGATAACGGAGGCGCAGAGCGACGCCACAATGCCAACCTGACCGTATCGAGCGGCAAAAGGAACGAATGCCGCAACGATCGTGGCACGCAGGAAGACGAGGTGTGAGGCGGGCCGCATAGCTCCTAGCCCAAGGCACAGTGGCCAGTGTACGTACTCCCAGGTTGCCAACAGGAGGTATGCCCCAGCGAGCCAACAGGCAACCACCGTCACATGAATGGGCCGGCGCAGCCACAGCCTCAAGAGGAAATTCATCATCAAGCCGAGCGCAAACAGGCCGCAAGCACCGTAGGCGAGCGCCGCAGCCCGGGCGAGGCGCATCACTTTAGCGACCCAAGAACGATCCGCCCGAGCGGCTGCGTCCGCTATCGCAGCCCAGAGCGGCTGGGCTAAGCTCGCGCCGAAGGACAGTGCGAGGAGAATGAGCTGCAGACATACTGCGAAAGTTGAACTTTCGAGCGGAGGGCGAACGCGGGCCATATAGTAAACTGGCCACTGGTAAATGAGGACGTTGGCGATAGCCGCAGCGCCCATATAACTGAGGCCATCCCCCGCCAATCGTCGCACCAACTGCCACGATCCACAACCACATTGCAGTGCCAGTAGATACGGCCGGCGGGCGAACAGGAACGCCGCGTTCAAGAGGCGAGCCGCGAGGGGCGAAAGCGCCGTCACCGCGACAAACGCGGGCAACGTGGGCGCACGCCAAGCCGCCAGTAGCAACCCCGCGCAGAGAATCGCGTTTGACAACGTGCCGAAGAGGTTGCTGATATGCATCTCTTGGTACGCCTGGCGCGCGCTGTCCAGCACCGAGAGCGGAACAGCGGCGAGGGTTCCGATGCAGGCGATTAAGGCGGCAGCGCGAAGTGCCCTTGGCGGCGTCGTTGCTGCCGCGAGACCGAACAGGGTTTTTAGTGGTAGAAACCAAAGCAATGGAAGAGCTATGCACAGAGCGAGGGTGGCGATGGCGCCAATTGGGATAAGCGTCGCGCCGAGAAGCCTCGCTTCGCGGTGGTGGTCCCGATCCGCAGCGGCTTGAGCGAGCGGCGTGACGAGCGCTCCTCCCATCCCGAGATTGAGGAACCCTAGAATCGACACAGCAGCGGTTACGGCGGCGTAGGCAGCGAACTGTACCGGGCCGATGGCGCGGTACACCGTGGGAATCGCGATGACCTGCACCAGCAGGGTGATGGCCTTTGAAGGGGCAAGGGTAGCCCATGCGGAGACGAGTCGACGGGTTCGGTGTTGGCGTGACTTGCGGTGTTCGGTGGTCGAGGCTCCGCCCACCACGGTTTCCATCTCCGTCACAACGTTCGCCTGTCCTTGGAGCGTGAGTGTTGGATTGCCGAACGTTGTATCGTCATCGAATGGTGGGTGCGTAAGGCTCTTCGTGGGACTGGGGAATCCCATCTGCGCTCTTCGCCGTCGCTAGCGCGTATGACGGCCACTATCTGGGACCGGCGATGGCCCGACGACAATGTCGAGATCCGCAGAGAAGATTTCTCTTAGTGACTACAACCTTTCGCATGAGTGTTCTAGGGATATTTCCCTTTAGAAATCCCTTCCAAGTAAAGCATCCCGATAGGAGAATCTGCCCTAGCAATGACGCCCGCCCGGAACCGCGCCTTGCGTACCAGTCGTTCGCACCGCTCCGCCAAAACCGGAAGTATCCTGCTTGCTGCATGTGGTGCTCGACCTCAGGATCTGCCATGTCGGCACTATCTTCGAGCAACACCAATTGCGGCTTCCACCGGTCGAGAGTGAATCCTCTTAGGGTTTGACTCTCATGGCCTTCGACGTCAATTGTGACAAAATCCAGCGATGCAACCCCAGCCTCCTGCAATATCGCGTCGAGTGTCCGGGTGGGTACTACCACAGGCTTGTAGCGGCCGAGGTTTCCGGTGAGTTGCTCGGCCTGCAAACTCGAGTACACATCATCGCTTCCGCTGCCAACATGCAGAACGGCGGAGCCTTCTTGTTCGGATGCCGCGCACTCAAAAAGTGTTGCTTGGCGAACTTTGCGGATCTTGGTGCAGCAGTCACTGTTCGGTTCGACGAGGATGCATTGCCAACCTGACTGTTCAAAGTGATAGGTGTTGCTCAGATTCACACCATCGTTCGCACCAACCTCAAGGCAAGTTCCGCTGTCAGTCCGTGCGTAGATTTGCGCTAACACTCTATCTTCACCGAATTGCGAATAGAACCGATCGGCAGTCTTTATCATAACGAATGCTTAATCCTGGTCACCTGATAGGTTACTAAGCTAGTTAACCCCCAATTCCGTTTGCCGCCCCTACCCCTTCGTCGGCTTGTAATACTTCGAATAATACTTCCCGCAGTAGCCGTAGTAATAGTAGCGGTCGCTCATGTCCTTGCGGACTTCATTCAACGCGATACCAATCACGTTCGCCTTCACTCTCTTCAAACTGCTGATCACACTGGCGACCGCGTTCCGGTTGGTCTGGCCCGCCAGAGTCAGGACCACCACTCCATCCACTACCGCGGCCATTTGAAGGGGCTCGGCGAAGCCTAGCAGCGGGGGGGCGTCGACGATGATGAGATCGTATTCCGGGTTGGCTTCGGCGAACAGTTTCTCCAGCGTGCTGCCGAGGCGGCCGATGTGGGAAAATGGGGACGCTATGACTTTGCAGGAACTCCGCGCAACCAGGCGAGACTCGGTCCTCGGGCTGGCAGCCAGGCATGGCGCGTACAACGTCCGTGTGTTCGGCTCCGTCGCGCGCGGGGAGAGCGACCCGCAAAGCGACGTGGACTTTCTTGTCGATCTCGATCCCGGCCGGACGCTTTCCGATCTGGGGGGTTTGCTGATGGATCTCGAGGAAGCCCTGGGGTCCCCGGTCGATGTCGCCACCGAGAAGGGGCTGCGGGTGCGGGTCCGCGAACGGGTTCTGGCAGAGGCCGTGCCGCTATGAGGGTTTTCGAAGGCGATCCCGACCGGCCGGTTGGCAGGCGGAAGCGCCTGCCCCACAACTCCGGTTGGCGTGAGGGCTGTTGCGCGTAGCCGCTGGCCTTGGGACTGTGGGAAACTGATATCGTGAGGGATAGGTGGGCGCGCCACCATCTTCACGCCACGGAGTATCGGTATGGCAACGGCAAAGGAAGACCTTCGGGGAAAAGTGGACCGGCTCTCGGAAGAGGAAGCCCGCAAGGTGCTGGACCTGATGGCGGCCAGGCAGCCGCAACCGGCGCGTGCGCCGGAAGGGGAACTGACCCGCGATGCCATCCGGGCGCGTTTGGCGGGTAAAGTGGGTTTCCGTGTGCCGCCGGGAGATGCCCAGCCATTCCGCAGTGTGAAACCCGTCCACTGTCCCGGCATTCCCGCGTCTGAACTGCTGATTGCCGACCGTCGATGACGCTCTATTATCTCGACTCGAGCGCATGGGTCAAGCGGCATTTCGCCGAGCCGGGGACGGACTGGGTAAACAACCTGTTCGGGATGGATCGGACGCTGAGTTGTTGTACCGTAGGCTTCATCGAAGTGAACGCCACCGCGGCGCGGAAGTGCGCGGGGGGCGCAATCGACGGCGCGCGTCTGGCTGAGATGAAGACTTCGCTCGAAGAGGATTGGGACCAGTTTCTTTGGGTGGGGCTGACGCCGGAGATCCTCGGGAAAGCCCTTCAAGTGGCGCATGCCCACGCTCTTCGCGGGTCCGACTGTGTGCATCTGGCGTCCGCTTTGGCGCTCAACGACCACCTCGGCATCGACGCCAGCGAGTTCGCGTTCGTTACTTCCGATCGGGAGTTGAAGGTCGCGGCGGCGAAGGCGGGTTTGCTGGTCATGGATCCCCAGCAGCCGGCCTGATTTCCTCTCGTCGTCCTCAGCGGATCCCTCGCAAGAAAAGCGTTCGCTGGGCCACTCGGCCAGCCTCCCCGCTGGCAGCGGAGACATCGCCGCCGCAGCGTCGGATATTCCCGGCAAGCAGCCACCCATCTTCCCCATCACGTTTGTGAGGCGCCTAGTTCCTCGACCGGCAGATTCGCATCTATCGAAAGTACCGCTCCCTATGGTCGCGGCTCCGTTCGGAGGCGTGGCGAGCACTTTATCACACGGTCGAAACCTACCCCTTGGTCGGCTTGTAGTACTTCGAATAATACTTACCGTAATACCCGTAGTAATAATAGCGGTCGCTCATGTCTTTGCGGACTTCATTCAGCGCCACACCAATCACATTTGCCTTCACTCTTTTCAAACTGCTGAGCACGCTGCCGACCGCGTTCCGGTTGGTCTGGCCCGCTAGAGTCATGACCACCACTCCATCCACTACCGCGGCCATCTGGAGGGGCTCGGCGAAGCCTAGCAGCGGGGGGGAATCGACGATGATGAGATCGTACTCCGGATTGGCTTCGGCGAACAGTTTCTCCAGGGTGGCGCCGAGGCGGTCGGCGGCGCTGCGCGAGGCTGGGCCGGCGGGGAGG
>Ga0187862_10003235_pt1 | contig 16032 bp, 11 predicted proteins | sample June2016WEW_10_1_FD_133003 | JGI IMG/M metagenome (GOLD analysis project Ga0187862, IMG submission 133003) | Peatland microbial communities from SPRUCE experiment site at the Marcell Experimental Forest, Minnesota, USA - June2016WEW_10_150 | ecosystem: Environmental > Terrestrial > Soil >...
AACTTCCATCGTTGGCAACACTGCCGAAGTTGTACAGAACCTGGTAGCCAGCACCGCCAGTGTTTATCTGGAAAATCGTGCCGTTGCCGCTGGCACCTCCCCCACTGGTCATGCCGTAGAGCGTGGATCCCGATAGCGTGAGGGAGCCGCTAGGATTAGCTCCATCGTTTCCACCGCTGAAGTTGTGAAGGATCTGATAACCGGTGTTGTCCGTGTTTATCTGGAAAATCGTGCCGTAACCGTTGGTACCTCCCGAGCTGGTCATACCGTAAAGGGTGGACCCCGATAGCGTGAGGGAGCCGTTAGGATTAGCTCCATCGCTTCCGCCGTTGAAGTTGTACACGATGGATTCCGCAACCGCCGCCTGCGAAGCAGATGGTTTCGTAAGCAGGCCAGCCATGATGCTGATGAAGACCGAAATGCCGATAACCAGCCCAGGCGCAAATCTCTTTTCTATTCTCATTTGCGTACCCTCTATGGATGTGTTGAATCCATTCCGTCCTAAACCCGGAAAGCTGTGGGCTGGACAGCATCCCCTAAAGCAGCGTGAGATTATAGAGATCTTTGTAGGATCTCTTTAATAGGCCCCATAGGAAACAGGCAGCGGAAAGCGAAGCATGGAACCTGCTTCTCTCTCCCGCTGCCTGGTGCGAAGAAGACCAAACTATTTGGGAATAACGGCGTTGGAGAGGTTTGAAGCCGCCCCCGGCCCAACATCGTTTGCCGCAGTTACCGCAAACTGGTAGGAATTTCCACTTGTCAATCCCGTTATTGTTATCGGGCTGGCTTTCCCAGTTTTAGAAAGGCTGCTGTCCTGTGGAGACGTCACGGTGTAAACGGTAATTGCGCTGCCTCCGTTTGAAGCCGGCGGCTTAAAGGCAACTTTGACCGTCCCTTTGATACTGCCCGCTGTTGCCTTCACATCTCCCGGTTGGCCTGGCACTGTGCCTGGGGTAACCTTATTTGAAGCACTTGATGCCGGACCGGTCCCCATCACGTTTGTCGCTGTCACAGTGAATGTATACGGAGTGCCGTTCTTCAGTTTTTGTACAACTACGGAGTTTTCCGATCCTGCTCCCGGAGTTACATGGGTTTGGATGTTACCCGGGTGTGAGATAACCGTATAGCCGGTTATAGCGCTCCCACCGTCTGAAATCGGGGGTCCGAAGCTAACCGTTGCCTCGCCGCTGCCTGCTGTCGCCGTTACGCCCGTCGGTGCGCCCGGCTTTACGGCGACTGTAAAAGCCCCATCGGTTGGAGTCGCCGAGATTTGGCCGGCATTTAGAGAAACGTTCTGAAACGTGAGCGCAGTTGATTGTCCGATATTGCCGATGACCTCAAAATCGAGCAGCAGCAATTGCCCAGGTCCCGTTATCCCCGTGGCGGAAGCCATCGCGACGATGATCTGACCGGGAGTGTTTGTTTTTGTGTTGGCCACCACCGCCGCGCCTTTGGGAACGATGCTTCCGGCGACCGCCTTCTGTGCGCTAAGAACCGTCGGGTCAAACTGGACGGCGATCTCGACCCCCTCAAGGTCGCTAACCTCTCCGATGGTGACGGGGATCTGAACAATGCTTCCCGGGGATCCGTATGCCGCGGCCGGCAACGCCAGGGTTACGGGCGCCTCGTCCTCGCTTCTTTCAACAACCGAAGAGCGCTTTCTCTCAAGGGCGGGAGAGCTCTGCGTCGCCGATGGGCTCCAAGCCCCGTTCACGTCTCCTTTCATGATGCCTGCAAAACTCCCAGTTACACTCGCGTTGGTCACGCCGAATTTCATCGGTGGCGCCGGATCGAACGCCCAGGCGTTGCCCACCGGAAATGTCTGGATCAACCCGACCACATATTTGAGGATATTCACGGCGTCCATGGCGTCAACCTTGCCGTCGCCGTTCGTGTCGCCGGCTACCAGTTGATCATGGTCCAAGGTGATCAACTTCGCCGCATATTTCAAGACCGTGACCGCATCCATGACAGTGATAACGCCGGAGGGATCGTTTGAATACGATGCGGTCAGGCGATAATTTGAAGCAGACTGAACGTCTGAGAAGATGTAGTTCCCACTTGCATCGCAGGTTGTGGTGATTGGGGCGGTAAGGTCGCCTCCGCTGAGCGTCAGGACGACGCCCTGCACGGGGTCGGAATTACTGTAGTAAGAGCATCCCCCCGAGATCTGGAGGCATGGGAGAATGGTGATGGAACCGTTTACTGGATTCGCCGGGATCTGGCCGTCATTAAAAGAGACGTTCTGGAATGTCAGCGCCGTGGTTTGACAGGGGCTGCCGCTGACAACATTAAAATTCAACACCACCAACTGCCCGGGTCCCGTTATCCCCGTGGCGGAAGCCATCTCGATGATGATCTGGCCGGGAGTGGTTGTGTTGGATTCTATCAGAGCCCCTGATGGAACAATGGACCCAAGGGTTGCCGGCTGTGCGCTCAAGACAGTAGAGTCAAATGTGATCGTGATGTCAACAGCTTCCAGGCCGTTAAGCGCTCCGATGTTGACAGGGACCTGAACGGTGCTGCCTACATCCCCTCCGACCTGCGGACCAAACGATACGGGGTTCGGGGGCGAGTTAATGGTTTGGGAAAGCGCCGGTGAAGTGCTCCCGCTAAAGTTTGTGGAGCCTGCATAAACAGCGGTAATCGAGTGGCTTCCGCCCGTTAACGCGGAGGTGGCGTACGTCACCGTGCCGCCGCTACTTAGCGTGCCGGTTCCAAGCGTCGTAGATCCGTCCTCAAAGGTCACGGTACCAGAAGGTGTGCCTGCGCTCGACGTAACTGTGGCGGTGAAAGTGACGGAAGCGCCGAAAGTGGACGGGTTCAGAGAGGAGGTTAGCGAGGTCGAAGTGGAGGCCGGGTTGACGATTTGGGTCACCACCGGCGAGGCGCTGGCGCTGTAGGTTGAGTTTCCTGCGTAGACGGCGGTGATCGAGTGGCTTCCGCCCGTCAACGCGGAGGTGGCGTACGTCGCCGTGCCGCCGCTATTTAGCGTGCCGGTTCCAAGCGTCGTGGTTCCATCCATGAAGGTCACCGTGCCGCCGGGCGTGCCCGCGCTCGAGGTCACCGTGGCGGTGAAAGTGACGGAAGCGCCGAAAGTGGACGGGTTTAGCGAGGAGGCGAGGGACGTTGTAGTGGGGCCCGGGTTAACGGTTTGGGAAAGCGCCGGTGAAGTGCTCCCGCTAAAGTTTGTGGAGCCTGCGTAGACGGCGTTGATCGAGTGGCTTGCGACCGCCAACGCGGAGGTGGTGTACGTGGCCGTGCCGCCGCTATTCAGCGTGCCGGTTCCAAGCGTCGTGCTTCCGTCCATGAAGGTCACCGTGCCGCCGGGCGTGCCCGCGCTCGAGGTAACCGTGGCGGTGAAAGTGACGGAAGCGCCGAAGGTGGACGGGTTTAGCGAGGAGGCCACTGAGGTCGAAGTGGGGGAGAGCGCGCCAACGATTTGAGTCAGCGCCGTTGAAGTGCTCCCGCTAAAGTTTGTGCTGCCTGCATAAACGGCGGTGATCGAGTGGCTTCGCGCCGTCAACGCGGAAGTGGAATACGTGGCCGTGCCCCCGCTGTTCAGCGAGCCGGTTCCAAGCGTCGTGGTTCCGTCCAGAAAGGTCACTGTCCCGCTCGGCGTGCCTCCGCTCGAAGTAACCGTGGCGGTGAAAGTCACGGAAGCGTTCAACGGGGACGGGTTAAGCGAGGAGGCCACCGAGGTCGAAGTGGGGGCCGTGTTCACCGTCAATTGGACGTAATCCTTGGCGGTGGAATAATCAGCGGTATCGGTCGGGCTGAAAATGGCCGACAAGACTTGCGGACCCGCGTTCAACACCGCGCCGGCGGCAGGCGAATATACGAAAGACCCCGGTACGTTCGCAGTGGCGTTGAGCTGGGTGGAGCTGAGAGGCGTACCGTAGACAATGGGCGACGGCGTTGGCCAAGTGATTGCCGGCATGGCCGGGCAGGTCCCGAAGCATTGAGACGAGAGGTTGTAGTTGCCGGTGTTGGTGTCGGAGCAGTCGCCGACGAGCACAGTATAGTCGCCGTTCTGCGTAAGCGCAATCGAATTCATCTCCAGGGTAGCACCAGTGGTGCAGTAGTTTGGGTAATTGGGCCAGGCTTGGCTGAGCAGCGTTCCGTCAGGGTTGTAAATCCGGATTTTCGGGCTTAAGCTGCCGCTTGTGGTGACCATGGTCAAATCGATTGAATTGTTGGCGCTGCCGCTGAAGGTGTAGGTGTTGCTCTGTGCCTGCGAACCGATCGCGCCGGTCTGTACCTGGCCCCAGAGAATTGGGGCAGGCCCGAATGGATCGTTCGTGCTCTGCGCGTAAACGTCGTAATTTCCGGTGTTCGTGTCTGAGCAGTCGCCGAGGAGCACTGTATAGTCGCCGCTCGCTGGAAGCTGGACCGTATTCATCTCTACTGTGGAAGCAGTGGTGCAGTAGTTTGGGTAATTGGGCCAGACTTGGCTGAGCAGGGTTCCGCTTGGGTTGTAAAGCCGGATCTTCGGGCTTAAGCTGCCACTTGTAGTCACCATGGTAAAGTCTATTACTTCGTTGGCGCTGCCGTTGAAAATGTAGCTGTTGCTCTGTGCCGGCGAACCGATCAGTCCGGTCTGTGTGGGGCCGAAGAGAAGTGTCGCAGCCCCGGATGGATTGTCCGTGAGTTGCGAGTAAATGTCGTAGTTGCCGGTGTTGGTGTCTGAGCAGTCGCCGAGGAGCACTGTATAGTCGCCGCTCGTCGGAAGCTGGACCGTATCCATCTCTACTGTAGAAGCAGTGGTGCAGTAGTTTGGGTAATTGGGCCAGACTTGGCTGAGCAGGGTTCCGCTTGGGTTGTAAAGCCGGATCTTCGGGCTTAGCTTGCCGTTTGTAGTGACCATGGTAAAGTCGATTTCGTCCTTGGCATTGGCGCTGAAGGTGTAGGTGTTGCTCTGTGCCTGCGAACCGATCAGACCGGTCTGTACAGGGCCGAAGAGGAGTGGCGCAGTCCCGGACGGATTGTCCGTGAGTTGCGTGTAAATGTCGTAGTCACCTGTGTTGGTGTCTGAGCAGTCGCCGACGAGCACGGTATAAACGCCGCTCGCTGGAAGCTGGACCGTATTCATCTCTACTGTAGAAGCAGTGGTGCAGTAGTTTGGGTAATTGGGCCAGACTTGGCTGAGCAGGGTTCCGCTTGGGTTGTAAAGCCGGATCTTCGGGCTTAAGCTGCCACTTGTAGTAACCATGGTAAAGTCGATTGTGTCGTTGGCATTAGCGGTGAAGGTGTAGGTATTGCTCTGTGCCTGCGAACCGATCGCACCGGTCTGTACCGAAGCAAATGGAAGAAGCCCGGCCTCAACTGGGTCGTTAGTGCTCTGCCCGTAAAGCGTGTAGGCGCCGGTGTTGGTGGCTGAGCAGTCACTGACATCCAAGGTGTAGGTGCCGTTCGTCGGAAGCATGAATGTATTCATCTCTATTGTAGAACCAGTAGTGCAGTAGTTTGGGTAATTGGGCCAGACTTGGCTGAGCAGCGTTCCAGTGGGGCTGTAAAGCTGGAGCTTGGGGCTGATGCTGCCGCTTGTGGTGACAGCGGTAAAATCGACGACCTCGCCGGCAATGCCGCTGAAAGTGTAACTGTTCGCCTGTCCCGCTATACCAATCGAACCGGTCTGGGTCTCGCCTAAGGTAAGGGTCGCGGCCCAGGAATGTGAAGACAAACTCACAAGAATGCAGCCGACAACGAACAAAAGCGACGCCAAAGTTTTCACTGCATAATTCGCCGAGGTCCCGCGCCAAGATCTATTTTCCTGCCTCATTATTATCCTCCTCATCATCGTTGCACTTCGGTCATTCCTGCCCGCGAATTCTTCCATCCCCCAAAAGGCTCCCTGAAATGCAGCCGGTATTCCTTGGTACACATTGATCGGCACAATAAATGTAATAAAATGGGATGTAGCTGCTTTGAAACTTTTACTTAGGAGACTGATTGTCTTGCTAATCTGCTGATATAATTAGTTCGCCTACAACTAAGCCCCGGGTTCCATCTTGCATTTGACTACCCTGCAAAAACCCAGGCGTAACCGCAGCCTCCGAAGCAAGCTTAAGCTGTCAGACGGTTGCTGTGGCAGAGTCAGATACCTCCGGTAAAACCGGAGGCATGGTAAACCGTGGACCGCTCAAAGCGGTTGTAAACCAATGGCCACCTTGAAAGGTGGCGACCTTTAGAACATTTGCAGTTGGTCAAGGCGTTTGTCCTCGGCCTCTTGTTTCTTGATGTATTCCCGGATGGCCTTCTCGTCTCTGCCAACTGTCGACACGAAATAACCCTTGGCCCAAAAGTTATGGCCTGTGAAATCTCTTTTTCGCCCTTGGAAGACCCTGGCAATGTGGATGGCACTTTTACCTTTGATGAAGCCAAGGACCTGTGAAACCGCGTACTTTGGCGGAATGGAGATCAACATGTGCACATGGTCTGGCATGAGGTGTCCTTCTTCTATCCTGCTCTCCTTTTGCCTGGCCAACTCTCTGAATACGTGTCCCAAATGTTTCCGGAGATCTCCGTATAATGCCTTCCGTCTGCATTTGGGAATCCAAACCACATGGTACTTGCAGTCCCATACCGCGTGGCTTAAACTTTGATGTCCGTCCATACGAAAGCTTTCCTCCCTTGTAAACTTTGAGCGGTTCACAGGGGGGATGCTTTCGTATGTTCCCGGAAATGTCAAACTCTGGGAGTCCCCCGGCAGAGCCGGAGGTTTACCCCGTTTATTAGGCGATAAAAGACAATAAGACACCGCTTTCTTCAAGTGATGACGTCAATGATCAAGGTGCTTGCATTATATGGCTGCGAATGATTCACTACAAAGATTTAATATCATTCCATAACAGCTAGCCACTTCAGAGTCCGAATCTATTCGAACAACCAAAGATGTGCGGTTAACTCAGGCAGCTCGAGGCAAAATCCAACTAAGAGACACAAAAATCATGTTGTATGTGTCTATGTATTCAAAAAACCTTAATAATGTCAAGAGGTATTTGCGGGGGTATAAAATGATGATTAAATATACCCAAAGGTGACATTAACGACTGTGAATTCGTAGACTTATTGGCTTTTACGAGCGAGCGATTGCGACCTCTGACAAGCCAAAAACTTGCTGAACTGCTGGAAACACCTGGGCTTGTCTCCTATAATAGATTGCAGTTTAACTCGGTCCCGCCATCTAGAGGTTTCGGTCTTCCAGATCTCTCTCAAAGCGGAATGGTCCCTGATACACCAAACCGACTTTTGTCTCAACTACGATCTCGTCATGCTTGAGCAATCCGAGCATCAGGTCCTCTTATCTTTTCAGCAAGCCAGATCGGCGTCTCCCACTTATAGTGTATCCCGAATGCAAAATTGTCATCGCTGTCGAAGAATTTCCCACATCTCCGTTTCGTGATCCGGACATCTAAGTTTCCAAAAAATGGATTTCATTTTAGTCGGGAAGCTCTTTATCTCTTCTCCAAGACTCACAAGGCGAGAGACCTCCCTGCCGCTCAAATGAACGCTTATCTCTCCTTGTAGTTGAGAAATGGAACGCCAAAATCTTCGCTGTTTTCGAATCATTTGTTTACCTAATCGCAGCAACCTGGACTCTTCCCACAGTGGCATGCACTATGGACTTTCACTGAGCGGGTAGGTATGGCAGCTTTTGAGGCCAGATCCGAACAGCTAAGGAATAGTTCCCCCTGTGCCGTGAGCTTATCATCCTTGACGTTTCCGTCGACTTTATCCACTCGCCCAATACTATCCTCATCATTTTTGCCTGAGCCTTTAAAGTCGGACAGACTGGAGGCGGGCCGTAAAATCGGAGGCTGTAAGTGCGTCCAGAAATCGGAAAGCGATCTCACTGAGATACCTCTTGTTTGTTCGGACCGGAAATCGTATTGTCTTAATAATTTTAGAGGAATTTCCGGCGATTTGGAGAGATTATGGAAAAAGATGAAAAAGCCAGTTTACTAATTCTTACTCTCTTTGCGATGTTGTTAATTCTGTTGTCCACGGTTTCCTGCGCATATATTATGGCCGGTCAAGCAGCCTCTCAAGGTGCGTTACTTGTAGCGACCGCGGCTGCCTCCGCATCGACCGAAGACCATGATAATAATTTGAAAAGCTCGGTGAAAGCCTTTAATGAGGCTTTCAGATTTGAGGATTACGCGCAGGCGTCTGGTTTTGTCAGTCCGGACAAAAAAGAAAAATTCTGGTCAGAGGTGGACAGGTTTCAAGGAAAAATCCGGATCACCGAATATGAGTTAAGGGACATGCAACTTGATGAAAAGAAAAATCACGCTACGGCAATTCTGTATTGTCAATACTGGCGACCCGAATCCCCGATCCTTAAGACGGTTTCTTTTACGCAAAAATGGCAATATTCTGAAAAAGACAAAACGTGGAGAGTTAGCGATAGCGGATTTGAAGCGTTTCTTTCAAACAGCTATTAAACGGAATGTTGCCGCGCTTCTCTCATGCGCAAAAGAGAGGTAAGCGTCAACCAACTTCCCGTCTTTGCGCCGTGTCAATCAGAGGCTGACTATTTTTCCCTTGCCCAGTTTGAAGGCTTACTCTTCGATTCCGGCTATTCTTTTTCCGATGTCGCTTTGGTTTCACTGATTCAGGAAAGCTCTATCACGCAAGCAAGGCAGCGCGTTCAACTCCCGCATCCTCCGCAAATGGCCGCAAAAAAATAAAGGCTTGGAACTGGATAACAGCCTATTCCAAGCCTCACTGTTTTCAAGCGGCCAACCTGATCTTCCTCCTTGGCAAATCCTCCAAGGCCCTATCGACCGAAATTCTCAGATGATTCATCTCATCGGCGATGTATTTCCTCAAATTAGCATCCTGCCTCAATTCGTCGGTTGATAGTCCATTCACCACATTTCGGGCCTGATCTACCAGTTCGGCGAGTTCCTGTAACCCCCGACGAACTCCTTCACCATCCCGGCTCCCTTCGAAACATTGCAATATCACTTCCAATTACGGATTAGTCGTTGCAGTTACCTACATAAAATGTAATCCTGAATTACAGGATCGTCTATGATTTGTCTTGTAACAACATGAGCAGCGTAGGCCGATGCTCGTAATAGACTTCTGTCCCAGCCAGTACCCTCGTATGCCTCGTAGAATTTAGAGAAATTCCTTTCAGGGATAATTAGTTCCATCTTAAAGAAGCTTCTATGTATAAACTCAACAACGCTCCCGTGTATTTCTACCATCTTCAATTGAAGAACTTTTGTAGATTGGTCATCAACTCTGATATGGCTTTTTTCAAAGCCATTCTTCAAATATAAAGCAACACTATCCATCACTTCCTTAGGAGCTATATATATATTACGCATATTCGCTTCAGTTGTAACTGCCAAATAATCTTCTGTCCTACTTTCAATGTTGACAATTTTTACCGATGGGGGTCCATTACATTGCGAATGTAATGATAAATCTATCGGATGAACATCGTAAGATTTGTATAATTCATTTTGATCAAGATGATCAGAGAAGTTCCTGGCAGTAATATGCTCAGCACACCCGGTTAGTGATAAAAGCAGAATACCCCAAACCAATATACCTAAATATCTATTAAAGACTACTTTCATGTTAAAGATTCCTTTCTTGATTTATCGGTTTTTTATAAAAAAATCAAAGTCGATAATCGCTGGGTTGCTATGGTTATGCCAAAGCGCGTACCGAAAACGGTAGCTTTGTGAAATCCTATGAAACATAGTATATTCATACAATTTCTCCATTTGATCAAGATTGTATTATTTGAGCGACACAAGCCTAACCCGGAATAATGCCTCAAACTCTGCGCTATTCCTCCAAACCGCATGTTGAAATCCGATTTTTGCCCGAAAAAACTTCCTTTTCACCCCTGAAGCCCCACTAGCATACAAGCTTACCTATAAAACGCGCAAGTGAAACGCGAATAAGACCGGTTTTTGCGACTCTCCGACACACCTCCTCCCCGCATTTGGTGAACCCGTTCCGCCACGCCCGCCGTGTGACAGGCTCAGGCCAATAGAATGCGATAGTGACGGACAAGAGGAAAAGCGGACGCAACATGGACGTACCATTTCCTGGCATGATAGACCACCCTTGCCCCTACTTTTACAAGCCGCCTGATGATCGACTCTATAGATGGCTTGACGCTCTCGCCCCAGAACGCCGTATCCCGGATCATGTGAAGCAGGTTATATGCAAGTCATAGACTCTGCAACGCCGAGAATGTCAAAGCGCTGCCCCATCTCTCTGATCAGGAGAAAGCCGGTATCGGTTGTGATCTTTGCCCCAAGAAAATCAATGCTGATGTAGCTGTCGAAATCCGGCCGTATAGTTCAGCCTTGCTTGTCACCAACTACGCGCATCCAGCTTGCCTCCCTTTGACGGATTTGCTCGGTAATATTAGATGGTTGGGATCAACACAGTATGATTTTCACGCTTAGTCACGCATAATCAGGGTTAAAATCTTCAATAAACGGTGCGGTAATTGTGCGAGTTTCAGGTACTTAGGAAGTGGGGGCTATAGTGCCTAAATAGAGCTAGTTAATACAACGACGAAGATTTTCTACTTCGGCGGCCCAGTCAGCTTCATAAGGCCGGTTTTAAACCCAGGCTGATCGTTCATCTTGTCCTCCAGTCTTCTATGCCTCCAAGGTAATTGCGTGCCGAAGACAACCCGTCCAGTTGGTGTTCCATCCACGCATACCCCGACCTGACGCCGCCTGTGCAATAATAGACGATGGGTTTTTCCGGATCTACGCCATGGGATTTGAGAAGTCTTCTGAGTCCGGCCTGGTCCAGAGGCCTGTATTCCCTGCCGGTGCGAAATTCCGTCCAGGGAATATGGACTGCTCCAGGAATATGCCCCATCATCCACTCCAAATTGGTGCGGCAATCTATGAGGACAAAAGGTCTATCTTTGGATTCGAGTTCCCTCGTCTCCACATTAATTTCCGGTCTTAGCCGGACCCGGAAAGCGGAAACAGGCCGTGTTGACCTCTCAGGACCGGTGGTAAGCGGGTACCCCTGGTCTTTCCAGGCTTGGATGCCCCCGGCGATTACGCGTAAGTGACCTTCATGGCCGAGCCAACTGAGCACCCACGCTATCCAGCCCTCTCCACCCAAACTTCTGTCTGCATCACCATACACGGCCACGGGCGTATTTTCGTCTATTCCCATTTGCCCAAGCGCTGTGGAGAGCTTTCCGGGTGGATCCAGACGATAAGCCCTCCCTTTTTCGTCAGTCCTCGTATAATCCTCCCATGAGAAAGAGTGTGCCCCTGGAATATGCCCGGCTAGCCAGTCGGGTTTGGGCCGGGCGTCGAGAATGACCCATTGGCCTGTGTTTTGATTGATTTCGGCAGCCTCGATGAGCGCCAGATCATAGGCGAGTGCGCAGTCTGGAGTCAGCGCAATCAAGAAAAGAAAGAACCGGACGAGTGCCTTTACTCTGCTCAATTGAAATCGGTCTCCACATATCTCATCAATGGAGTCATGCAGGTTGTGCGCGGTGCATCCGCAGAGCATTTTGCGCACGAACATGGGCATCGAAGATAGTTTCGTTAAAATCGAGTGAGGCCTGGACCCTGGCTGTTCCTCACTTTCGCCCTACTTCAATACAAAGTTTTTCTCGAAAAGCAGTGGATCGTCAAAGTGATCACGGCCCGTGAGTTCGATGGCGTGGTGCCCCCTCTGGCGCATACTCCCAATGGAGGGAATACCCATCGAAAAGAAGATCAGGGGTTCGATTCTCTCCGTGCTCACCGCTATACCCTTTGCATCAAACATGCTTCGGCGATTACCGCTCCTTTCCTGGAGAGATTCCAACAGGCGGTATGGGATAAGGTCATACTCAATTGCGTTTTCAGACGAATCCACAGGGAGAAGACGTTGGACCTGGTGCCATCCGGAATTGACTCGGATGCCGAGGCGTTCCCCTGGATGGACCCTTGGCAGCCACTGCGGCACGAAAGGTTCCAGTCCGTCGGGACTGGACTTTATCTGAAGCACCGCTTCCCTTTGCGGAGAAAAGAAGTGATAGCATCCACAGTTGTTCATCATATCGACCATGAAGGGCATTCCCACTGAGTCCAGGGAGACCCTCAGGGTCAAGCCGTCGAGATGGCCCCGTTCGATCTTCGGGGACTGATGTCCTGTCCGCTCGGAGTACCAGATGACATAGTTGATCTGAAGTATGGGATGGTCGTGTATGAGAGCATGGGAAAAATAATAATAGATTGTAGGTTTCAGAGGATTGACATCCGGTTTGCCTTGATTCCAGTAAACGCGCCCGATCCGGTCATAGAGACCTGCAACATCCTGGATCAGCACAGGAGCAAAGAAAGCGGCGAGCTTGATTTTGTCGGTTTCTTCAAGGAGAGGAATGCCCAGAGGGCTGGCGGAAGCCGATCTGAGTACCTCAGCCAGCTTTGATTGGGAAAGATCGGCCTGCAGGCAAGGGCTATAGAACCTGAGATTGCCCTCGAGCGGAAGCTGATCAATTGGTTCATTGTACCACGCCTGAAATTTTTTCTTCACCCTTTCGCTCACTATGTCTACCGGGATCGAGACAATCGGGAAGAGGCCAATGCCCCGCCTCTGGGATGAATATTCGTCCGGAACCTTCAAGAGTGAGAAAAGAGTCTCATAGAAACCGGGCATGGCGCTTTCATGGCGCAACAGCTCTTGCGAGCAGGATTTTGCTTCGGCGATGAAGTCCTGTCGGTCGACAGGAGCCGTGCCATTCCGTTGGAGTTTGGAAAACTCGCTCTCGGGAAGATTCAGAATTTCCTTCTCTCTCGATTCTTCAGCAAGTTGCCCCATTAATTGGAGCCATTCCTCTTCTTCCTGCCCGGTCTTTAGCTGGTCCTTCATGGCAAGCAGGAATCGACTGGTCCGAAGGTAAGGAAAACCCGACACGCGAAAGCTCGAAGCATCGATGACATTGGAGTTCAGGACTGCTCCATCCACCTTATCGACCATCTCCTGCAAGGCGCTGGGCCTCTCAAAGTGGGTGGCGACCAGGTTGGGACCTGTTGTCGTACATCCCCAGGAAAGGAGGAGGACTATCAGAAGAGGAAACCCTTTGAACAATCGATCACCGGCCCTCATAATCTCTCACGTAGATCCTCCGGCAAGCCGGAAGAGGTAATTGTTCGATAAATGGCCTCACATTGGTTTTCGTCTGGTGGTGCGAAAGGAGTCCTAGATCTTTCAGATCGCCATTGATGGTCAACAAGGGATACCGGTTTCCACCCGCAGGCGCTGGAGCATCCATAGCGACCACGCTCACCTTGCCTCAGAAGTGCATCTTGAGAACTATACGGAACATAATGAAATATGTCTTGGCTACCCCATCCGAGAATAGAACAAACGGCATTACCTTAGTCCGAAAGAGAGGTGCACGAAGGCTTCCAGGCGCCACGCGACCATCGACACAAACCGATGCCGGCCTTATTTGTGCCTGAGATGGCCCTACCAAGGAATCAGATACTCCCACAGTGGTCCTGTGTGGCCCCGCTTGTACAGGCGGGCCAGAATCTGACTGGTCTGTTCGCCGCCTGCCGCCCGGACCCAATGATACCTTCCCTGAGCGTGCTCTTCCAGTTGCCGGGCTATATCGGTCAGGCTTAAGGAAGGTGGCTGGAAGAAAACTGGTTCCAAGATGCTTTGGTCAGAGGAAAGTTGCCCCTCCTGTAAGGCGATCTCGTAAAGGGTGGTGTGGGGATAGATGCGCATGCCGCAAAAGAGAAACAGAACCGCTTTTTCGAGCTGATCCATATGTGATAGAGATTCGGCCAGTGTATTTGCCGTCTCTCCCGGACCGCCGAACAAGAAATAGTGAGCCACGTGAAGCCCCGCGGCATTGGCCGCCTCTTGGGCCGCAAACACATGACGGCGCGCAAACGGTTTGCGATAGCTGGCAAGTACAGCATCGCTCAGGGATTCGGTGCCGAACTCCACGTGCTTGAGACCGCACTCGGCCAGAATCGTGAAATAGTCCGCCGGCATGGGCACAGGGGCAAAAAAACCGCCCCAAGGGATACTCAGCCCCACTTTTTTGAAGGTCTGTGCCACGGCCAGGCTTTGGTCGATGTCAGCATTAAAAGCCGAATCAGTGATAAAGAGGTACCGAGCCCCGGCCTCCTGGAGCGCAACCGCCGTTCGGGCAATCTGCTCGGGCGGCTCATACCGCAGGGTCCGGCCCTCAATGTACGGGTAGCTACAATAGACGCATCGAAAGGGGCAACCGCGCTTAGTTTGCAGATTAAGCATTCCACCGTTGCGCAAATAAAAGTCGAGATGGGCACCCTGGGGATCAAAACGGCGCGCCACCGCCAAGGGCCAGGGGGTAGGATCGGGGACGGGCGCCTCGCCCACGATCACCCCTGGAATTCCGGTCGGATCTTCTCCCTTTTCCAAGGCTTGAAGGAGCACGGCTAACCTTTCTCCTTCACCGATAATGCCGTAATTGGCCCCCAGCATCCGCATGGTTTCATGAGGAAAGAGTGTGAACCCGGTTCCACCCAAAATGATCGGTGCAGCGCTGCGACTCCGCAGAGCCTCGGTCACCTGCAGGTAATGCGCCATGAACCCTTGTGGATTCAGAGCATCGTTGTTGTCGATGTTGCGCAAGGAGAGGGCTATAATATCCGGCTCAAAGGCGCAAACTGCGTGCGACAAGCCATCCTCGTCCTCCATGCCGTTCAGGTCCAGGCAGCGCACCTCATGCGCCGCGGCAATGGCGCCGGCCACGTAATCCAGTCCGAGCGGGTAAACCGGATAGGGTTCCCGAAGCGTGTTGGCCGAGATGAGCAGCACCTTCATTGTGGGGCAATCCTCATCGCCGAAAGGTAGGTACCCAATCCCAACACCAGAATCCCTTTGCCGTTCAGAGGCATATCGGAGCCACCAGAAAGAGAAGCGGGAACCAGGCCCCATTTGACCATTTGAACCGCAAGGACAGCCGCAACCGCTGAAGCCGCGCCGAATTGGCCGATAATGTGACGGTAGTCGATAACCGGACCGCAGAAATGGCTTTTCGAAAGAAAACCCGCCAACTGCTCGGCAGCCTGAGTGGCGTAGTAGGCCGGCAGGCCGGCCAGGATCGCACCATAATCATGCGCAACACCCTCCGCCCCGCCCAGACGCTCAACCAGGCTAGCAATGGAGTCCGGAGCCGAGCCAAATAGATACTCCAGCAGAGCCACTGTCGGCCCGCCATGACTGCTTCCGTATTCAAGCACCAGTGCGCCTCCGCCGTCTGCCAAGGCTTCCGCGGCGCGGACGGACCCATCGAACAGCGGTGCCAAGACTGGTTGGGCTTCATCAACGCCCAGCAGCAAGATGGGATCGTTGCCGGGGCACGTTAACAGCTCGGCGGCCAGCAAGGCCTGCTCGAATGAGGCGTCGCCCCCCGACGTTGTCACATTGGCCCCTTTGGCGCCAAGCAGCATGGCTATCTGGCCTGCCGGCGCATTATGCACCGAACCGATGAAATCGGTGGGTGAGGGAAACTGCTGGCGGGTTTCGAACAATCGCTGAAGAAAGTCGTGAGTCTCGGATAGGGCGCCCCAGGCCGTTCCAAGGCTGACAGCAACAGGCATGCGCTCGGCGGGAACGGTTCGGCAAGCGTTGTTGGCCAGGGCCAAGGACAGCTTGGGCATCCGCTTAAGCCGCCGGACCGTTCGCGGCGGCAAGCCTTCGGTTAGGACATGATCGTCCAGGCAGCCGCTGCACTGGCGACCGGCGCAAAACGACTCCCATGTTTCCCATGTATGACCGGCGCCGGTCAGGCAGGCTGCCGCAGTCACTGTCAAGGGCGGGCGAGGCAGTTCCTCCGAGGGTTTGTAGTCCGGGTCGCGCCGCGTGCCGATGGCCACGGCTGCGTTATTGCCGCCGAATCCGAACGAGTTGGACAACACCGTGGTTATGGGGGCGCGTAAAGGTGCGGTCACAGGCGCCAGATTCAGTGCCGGATCGATACTGCTAAAGCCCACATTAGCTGGAACGATGCCGTGATCGATAGCGATG
>Ga0187862_10003239_pt1 | contig 16009 bp, 10 predicted proteins | sample June2016WEW_10_1_FD_133003 | JGI IMG/M metagenome (GOLD analysis project Ga0187862, IMG submission 133003) | Peatland microbial communities from SPRUCE experiment site at the Marcell Experimental Forest, Minnesota, USA - June2016WEW_10_150 | ecosystem: Environmental > Terrestrial > Soil >...
AGCCCGACCTGGAGGAAGCGGTCGCCGCGTACGGCGCCGGACTCGATCAGCCGGCGCATCGGCGTGCCGTGCCCGTACAGCGAGCCGAACTGGGTGTTGCCGGTGTCGGCATGGGCGTCAAAGTGGATCATCGACAGCCGGCCCCAGCCGACGTGCCTGGCCACGCCGGTCGCGTCAGGGAAGGTGACGGTGTGATCGCCGCCGAGTATGACCGGGATGGCGCCGCCCTGGCGCGCCGTCAGGACGGCCTGCTCGAGCCTGCGCAGGGACAGCTCGGTGTCGCCGGACGGCATCTCCACATCCCCGGCGTCAGCGATCGTCAGCTCGGCCAGCGGATCCACGCCGAGCGCGAGATGCGGCCGCGAGCCGTCATGCGGCAGGTAATCGGTGAACCGGATCGCCTGCGGGCCGAACCGCGCGCCCGGCCGGTGCGACGTGCCGCCGTCGAACGGCGCACCGATGATCACGATATCGGCGCCCGCCCAGGATTCCTGATCCGCCAGGTCAGCGCCGGGCACGCCGAGGAACGTGGCGTCCGGTCCGTACATGTTGCCGATTCGCGTCATCAGCTGCCATCCCATCTCCAGCGATGACGATATCGCGGCGGAATCCGGACGGCAGGCCGCCGCAGGGCCGGCGGGCACCTGTTACACATTCGCGCCGAGCACGAAGGACAGGAAGACCACCACCATGATCGCTGCGGCCGCGGAGATCACCCGCGCCGTGCTGCTGGGTGACCAGGATCAGCACCCCGTAGGCGGCACTGATGGACAGCAGGTTCAGCACCGCCGCCTTGACCGCGACGACCCGACCGGAACACAGCACGACATAGAATCTTTCTCCTGCGAGTGACGGAAGTGCTGCGTCCCTCCAGCCTCGCTGCCGCCGCCCGCCAGAGCGTCGTACGCTGGCAGGCTCTTTCCTGCCGGGCTACTCGCGCCGGCGTACTCCCCGCGGAGTATGCCGGCGGCGCGGTGGCCGGCCGTGAGATCGTGCGACTGCCAGCACCAGCCGGGACGGAGCGCGATCCTGATGCAGATATCTGGCGAGATCGGTCAGGTCATGCAGGCCATCGCGGCCGCGCAGGGACGGCACATCGCGCTGCCGGGCACGTTCAACCTGCGGGATGTGGGCGGTTATCCGGCCAGCGGCGGCACCCTGCGGTGGCGTACGCTGCTGCGCTCAGACGCCCTGCACCGGATCGGCGCCGGCGGGATCGAGCTGCTCGGCGGCGTGCGGCTGCGCACGGTGCTCGATCTGCGCACGCCCATCGAGGCCGAGATCGCGCCCTGCGTCGGCGACGGGCTCGGCGCGCGAGTTGTGCACCTCTCGATACTCGACGGCGACCTGCAGGAACTGCCCGCCGAACTGGATGCGATCTACCGGCACATGATCGAGGAGCGCGGGGACGCCATCGGGGCGGCGATCCGGCAGCTGTGCGCCGCTGACGGCCTGCCCGCGCTCGTGCACTGCAGTGCCGGCAAGGACCGGACGGGCATCGTGATCGCGCTGGCCCTCGCCGCGCTCGGCGTTCCTGATGAGATCATCGCAGCCGACTACGCGCTCAGCGGCAGCTTCCTGGATCCCGAGACAACAGCGGCCATCGGGCAGCTCAAGGCGAGCAGCGGCCTCGGGGACCAGCTCACTGCCGGGCTGCTGGGCAGCCCGCCGGAGCTGATCCTGGACGTGCTGGCCAGGGCCAGGGCGGCGGCCGGCTCGGCGGACGGCTACCTGCTGAGCCACGGCGTGCGTCCAGGCGAGCTTGCGGTGCTGCGCGCGGCAATGATCGAGCAGCCCGCCGCCGGGGCGGGGCCGGTAGCGCGGTAGCGCGATCGCGATGGCCAGTGCATCCGCGGGCGGCCGCGCGCGGGTCGCGAGCGCGGCGCGGCCATCTCAGCCTGCTCGGCCCGGCTAGCAGCGCGGAATGGCAGGATCGGGGGCTGTAGGCGGGACCAGATGCCAGGAGAGTGCTGATGGCGTTCGACGAGCTGGACAAGCGGATCGTCGTCGCGCTGGTCGAGGACGCCCGTGCCACGTACGCGGAGGTGGGCACGCTGGTCGGGCTGTCGGCGCCCGCGGTCAAGCGCCGGGTGGACCGGCTGCGCTCATCCGGCGCCATCACCGGATTCTCGGCCAGGGTCGACCCGTCGGCCCTCGGCTGGACCACTGAGGCCTACGTGGAGCTGTTCTGCCGGGGCAGGACGTCGCCAGCGGACATCGCCGCTGCCGTGAGCAAGCACCCGGAGGTGATCGACGCCTGCACGATAACCGGGGAGGCGGATGCGCTGCTGCATATCAGGGCGTCCGACGTCCGGCATTTCGAGCAGGTGGTCGAGCGGATCGGGGCCGAGCAGTTCGTCGTTCGCACGCGCAGCGTGATCGTCCTGTCGCGCCTCGTCAACAGGCCCGACTCGCTGCCGCCGGGAACCGGCGAGTAACCCCGGCCGGCTGGTGTGATCTCGGCCGAGCGGGCAGATCTCGCGGCTCCCATCAGCTACAGTCATGGCCATGTCCCAGGAAGACCACGCTTCATCCGCGGGCACCGGCCGGCCGCTGAGCACCGGAGAGTTTCGCGCTGTCCCGGACTCCTCGGCGAGCACCGCGCAGTTCCGGGCGTTTGCCGAGAGCAGCGGCGAGCGCGCCCCCGGCCGCAACGCTGCCCGGCTCACCGCGATCGCCGTTGCGGTCGCCGTCGTGCTCGCGATCGTCGTCCTGCTCGTGGTCCGCTAGGGCACTGCGCGTCCGGGTGGTTCCGCGGCAGTTCCTGGCCGCAAGCCATCCTGGCTAGCGCCGGGGTGGCCCGGGCCGCGGCGGGCGATGGCGGGTCGGGCGGCTAAGACGGCACTGAGCGTGCTTGTATGAACCCGACATGTCAGCAGCAGCACCGGGCACCGGTCCGCCGGGGAGCATCTCCCCGGCTAGCCTCACGCCAAGGAACGAGCGGCAGGCCGAGGACCGTCATCGGCTGACCGCGATCGAGGGCCTGGCCGCCCTGTCCCTGGATGCGCTGTCCTCCGTGGCCTACGGCCCGGAGGCCATCGTCATCGTCCTGGTGGCCGCGGGCGCGGCGGGCCTGAACTACACGCTGCCGGTCACCGGCGCCATCGTGCTGCTGCTCGCCGTGCTGGTGATCTCCTACCGGCAGGTCATCGCGGCCTTTCCCGGCGGCGGCGGGGCGTACGCGGTGTCCAGCGCTCACCTCGGCAAGACGCCCAGCCTGGTCGCGGCTGCCTCGCTGATCGTCGACTACGTGCTGAACGCCGCGGTGGGCGTATCGGCCGGCGTCGAGGCGCTGACGTCGGCCTACCCGGCTCTGTACGCCGACCGCGTGTGGCTCTGCCTGGCGGTGCTGCTGCTGATCACGGCGGCCAACCTCTGGGGCGTCGCCGACTCGGCCCGGCTGTTCATCGCTCCCACGGTCATCTTCATCGTGTCCATCTTCGCGGTGATCCTGGGCGGCCTGTTCCGGGCCCAGCCGCTCGTCCCGGTGTCGCACCACCTGCCGTCGGCGGTCGAGACCGTAGGCCTGCTGCTGCTGCTGAAGGCGTTCGCCTCCGGCTGCTCGGCGCTGACCGGGGTGGAGGCGATCGCCAACGCCGTGCCCGCGTTCCGCCAGCCGCGGGTCCGGCGGGCGCAGCACACGGAGATGTGGCTGGGCATCCTGCTCGGGCTCATGCTGATCGGGCTGGCGATCCTGATCCGCAAGTGGCAGGTCACCCCGTCGCCGACCGAGACGGTGCTCGCCCAGCTGACGGCCGGCTCGCTCGGGCACAACTTCGCCTTCTACGGGGTGCAGCTGATCACGACCGTGCTGCTGGCGCTGGCGGCCAACACCTCCTTCGGCGGCCTGCCGGTGCTGGCGTCGCTGCTCGCCACCGACAACTTCCTGCCGCACCTGTTCTTCCTGAAGGCCGACCGCCAGGTGCACCGGTATGGCGTCATCGTGCTGGCCGTGGTCGCGGCGATCCTGCTGGTGGTGTCGCAGGGCGATACCCAGGCGCTGATCCCGGTATTCGCCATCGGCGTCTTCGTCGGGTTCACCCTGTCCCAGGTCGGCATGGTGCGGCACTGGCGGGAGGAGCGGAGCGACGGCTGGGCCACCCGGGCCGCGATCAACGGCGTCGGCGCCGCGTTCACCACCATTGCGCTGGCCATCGAGCTGATCAGCAAGTTCACCGAGGGCGCCTGGCTGGTCGTGATCGTGGTGCCGCTGCTGGTACTGATGTTCCTGCGCATCCGTGCCGTCTACGACCGCATCGGCGCCGCGCTGCAGATCGGCAAGACGCCGCCGCCGCCGCGCCGGCTCAGGTCCCTGGTGGTCGTGCCGGTCCGCGGCATGTCGCTGCTGGTCGAGGAGGCTGTCTCCGCCGCCTTGTCGCTGGGTGATGACGTCACGGCGGTGACCGTCTGCTACGCCGACCCGGAAGACGACCAGCGGGACGCGGAATTCCGCGGCCAGTGGGAGCAGTGGCATCCCAACGTGCCGCTGCTGACCCTGCGCACGCACCACCGTGCGCTGGGCCCGCCCATCGTGGATTACCTGGGCCAGCTGGAGGCAGAGGAGCGCTATCACCGGGTCGTGGTGCTGATTCCCGACGTCGATCCGCAACGGTGGTGGATCCGGCTGCTGCTCAACCAGCGCGGGATCATCATCGAGCGGGCGATCCGCAAGGGCACCAGTAACGTCGTCGTCTGCCGGCTGCACTTCCGGCTGTCGGCCATCACCGGCCAGCAGCCAGGCGCCCCGGCCGCGGGCAGCGGCCATCCTGCGGGCAGCGGCCAGGATGCGGGCAGCGGCCAGGATGCGGGCTGAGCGTCTCCGCCGGGACGGGCGCCGCTGCTAGAAGCCGCCGCCGAGCTGCGACCAGCTGCTCCAGCTGCCGCCCGAGTCGGTGGATACGGCCATCTTGAGCTGGTGGTTCAGCGCGGCCGCCTCGGGGCTGCCGCCCGTATTGAGCCACGCGGCCGGGCTGCCCAGCACCTGGCCGCCCCCGGAGGCCCAGCTCGACCAGCCGCCGGCGGCGCTGCTGCCCTGCTGGGAGAGGTAGCCGAGCTGGCCGCCCGCCAGGTGGGCGAGGACAGCGACCCCGCCGCCAGGCCAGCTCGTCACGGCAGGCGAGTTCTCGATCTTCGTGCTGCCGCCCACGGCGGATGCCCAGGTCCAGCTGCCCGCGGCGGACGCCTGGTAGGCGGCCGCCAGCGTGCCGGACTGGGTGGCCGAGAAGACCTCGGTCTGGCCGGCGCCATCAGAAACCACGGCCGGGACGCCGGCCAGGCTGGCCGGGCTCGCACCCGCCGTGGTCCAGCCGCGCCAGCCGCCGCTGGCCCACGTGTCGACGGCGAGCGTGCCGCTTGCGGTCCGGCAGAAGACCTCCAGGTTTCCGCCGGCATCGACGAACGGCACGGGCGAGCTGGCGCAGCTGCCGTTCATGGTGGCCCACGCGGTCCACGAGGTGTTGCCGTTGGGCGCCTCCTGCCGGCTGGTCGCGACCGACCCGCCGGAGTCGGTGACGAAGACCTCGACCGCACCGCCCGGCGTGCGGATGGCGGCCGGGTCGAGGACGGCGGTTCCCGGTGAGCCGCCGCCGACCGGGCCGCCCCATTCCCAGTTGTCGGGTGCGCCTGCCTGCTGCCACGCGTGCACGATCTGGCCGGCGCTGCTGCGGGCGAACAGGGTAAGGGCGCCGTCGGCATCCGCCGTCACGGCCGGATTGCTGGCGATATTGCCGGGCGAATCACCCACCGGCTGCGTCCTCGACCAGCCCGGCGTGCCGGCCGGGTGCTGATAGTCGTGCAGCAGCGTGCCGTTCGCGGCCCGCGCGAACCACTCGGCCGATCCGTTGGCGTTCATGCCGACCGCGATCCGGAAGGCGGGCCGGGCCGGGATCGCGGTCGCGGCACCGCCCAGATTGACGTCCAGCTGGTCGTTGTCGATGTTGACGGTGACGCCGCCCCAGGTCTCGTTGTGGCCGCCCTGGTACTGATGCAGGCGCTGATGGCTGGTCCACATGCCGGACGGCATGTAGGAGCTCTGCGTGGTCGCCTGCCCGTCCCAGTCGGCGTAGTGGATGACATCCGGCTCGGTGATCCGGCCGGCGGCGCTGACCAGGTCGCCGACGTTGGAGAACGACTCGTACACGCCGGCGCTGTAGCCGAGAGCGTGCAGCTCGCTGTCCCAGGCCGAGAGGAAGGTGGTGACCTCGGCGCCGCAGCCCGAATAGCCCTCCATGTCGTAGATGAGCGGTGTGCCGCGCGGGATGCCGAGATCCTGCGCCTGCGTCACCGCGTCCTGCGCCGCGGCCCTCCCTTCCGATGCGGCGTCGGCCGGATTGATCGTCGCGTCACCGCTGGCGTCGACGCACGATGCCTGCAGGCCCACGTAGAACGGGAAGTAGTGCCAGCCGGCGCTGCGGATCGCGGTCAGCCAGCCAGGCGTCAGGCTGGCCTGGGAGCAGCCCCGGTTGACGCCGCCGATGTAGATGCCGATGGCCCGGTACGGCGAGGCCAGCCAGCGGGTCATGCTCGCCGCGGACGGCGCGGCGCAGCTGTCGAAGCCGCGGCCCTGGAAGACTCCCTGCGGCGCGGCGGCGGGCACGGCCACGGCCGGCTGGAACTGGATGGGCCGGGCTGAGCGGCTGATCCTGATCGTCGCCTGGATCGCGCGGGCCAGCGACGGGTCGCGCCCGTACGACAGGCTGACCTCCACGCCTGCGGCCGGCACGATGTCGATGATGGTGTGGCTGATCGCGGCATCGGAGTTGGTCACAGCCGGCCGGCCGCCGATCGTCGCGGGCTGGCTCGCCGCGAGGGCGTCCGGGCTCGACTGATCCACCGGCAGCAGCTGAACGGCCTCGGTCTTTCCGAGTAGCCCGGCCGGGCAGGCGGGCGCGGGTCCCGGCAGGCCCAGGTAGACCGCGTGCTGGTCAAGGCGCGGGCAGATCGCGGGATGCTGCGCGAGATCCAGCACCGGCCACGATGCCGGAACCTGCAGGCTGACTCCCTCGAAGGTCACGGTGCGCCAGCTGGCACTCGCATCCGCCGAAGGCCCCGTTACTACTAAGCAGCTTACGACAAGTACCAGTACAGACGCTGATCTTCGAAATCCCATACATATATCCTGGCGTCCGGAGCGGCCGAAAGAGATGGGTTTCTAATAACTGAATGCAGTTAGCAGATAACCTGTGGTGACAGCCTAGCGGGGGGCGCCAGGCCCGGGCCGGGGCACCCCGGCGCGAGCCCGCGTGCCGCGCCGGCCGGGCGCATGTGACAGCCCGCGGCCGCGCCACGGGTGCCGCGGCCGCCGGGCAGGCGGTGCCGCCGGGGTCACGGCTGGAAGCGGTAGCCCATCCCCGGCTCGGTGAGCAGCCAGCGCGGGTGCGCCGGGTCCGGCTCGAGCTTGCGGCGCAGCTGGGTCATGTACAGCCGGAGGTTGCCGGCCGCGTCCGCGTAGCCGGGCCCCCAGACCTCGGTGAGCAGCTGCTGCTGGCTCAGCAGCTTCCCCGGCGACCGCAGCAGCACCTCCAGCAGGTGCCACTCGGTGGGGGTCAGCCGGATGTCGGGCTCGCCCCGCCCGCTGCCGGGCGCCGCTGCGGGCGGCCCGGCGGTGCCCGCCGGCTCCCCGGCGGTGCCATCCGCCGCCTGCTCGCCCGCCTGCCTGATCACTCGCTTGGCGGCCAGGTCCACGAGCAGGTCGCCGAGCACGACCTGCGGGGTGTCGGCTTCGCCGGCCGTGCGGCGGCCGACGGCGCGCATCCGGGCGAGCAGCTCGTCCATGCCGAACGGCTTGGTGACGTAGTCGTCGGCGCCGGCATCGAGTGCCTCGACCTTGTCGGTACTGTCAGCGCGGCCGGAGAGCACGATGATCGGCGCTTCCGTCCAGCCGCGCAGCCCCTGGATGACCTCGACCCCGTCCAGGTCGGGCAGCCCGAGGTCAAGGATCACCAGGTCCGGCGGATGGCGCGCGGCCTGCTCGAGTGCCTCGGTGCCGGTGGCGGCGATGACGACGTCGTAATGGCGAACCCGGAGATTTATCCGCAGTGCGCGGATTATCTGGGGTTCGTCATCGACGACAAGGACGCGTGTCACGGCATCAGCGTGCCATGGGCCGGCCGGCGCTGTCGCCGCAGGCGCTATCTCCGGCGGTCCGGAGTCAGCCGCTGCCGCTGCCGCGTTCCCCGGCGGGCAGCGCGCCGGCGGCCTGCTCGCCGTGTTCATCAGGCAGCGGGCCAGCCGAGCCGGGCACGGCCAGCAGGGACAAGGTCATGGTCAGGCCGCCGCCCGGGGTTTCCTCCGGCTCCAGCGTGCCCTCCATGGCCTCGGTCAGCCCGCGCGACAGCGCGAGCCCGAGGCCGACGCCGGTGGTGTTGTCCGTATCGCCCAGCCGCTGGAACGGAACGAAGATCATGTCCCGCTGCGACTGCGGGATGCCGGGCCCGCGGTCGACGATCCTGACCTCAACCCGGTCATGCAGGGCGCTGGCCGTCAGGGCGGGCGGTGCTCCCTCGGGAGAGTACCGGAGCGCGTTGGTCGTCAGATTGACGATCACCCGCTCAAGGATCGCCGGATCGACCTCGACCTCCGGCAGGTCCTCCGGTATGTCCACCATGACCGTCCGGCCGGCCGGCCCGATGTCGTCCAGCGAGCGGGCGATGATCTCGGCCAGGTCGGCAGGACGCGGGAAGACGGCCAGGGCCCCGGCCTGCAGCCGGCTCATGTCCAGCAGATTGTCGACCAGGTGCGTCAGCCGGTCCAGCGACTCATCCGCGGTGGCCAGCAGCTCCTCGTGGTCTTCGTCGGACCAGCTCACGTCCTGCGAGCGCAGGCTGGTCACGGCGGCCTTGGCCGAGGCGAGCGGGGTGCGCAGGTCATGGCTAACCGCCGCCAGCAGCGCGGTCCTGGTCCGGTCGGCCTCAGCGATCGGCCGGGCGGCTTCCGCCTCGGCAGCCAGCCGCTGCTGTTCCAGTGCCACGGCCGCGTAGGCGGCGAACGCGCCCAGCACCCGGCGGTCCGTCGCGGGCAGCGGGCGGCCGCGCAGCGCGAGCGTCAGGCTCTCGGTGACGGGGATCTCGACATCGGCGCTCTCCGGCCGGCTGACCTGCGGCTGCCCGGATACGGCCACCGCGTCCCAGCCGCCACCGGAGCGCAGCTGGGCACCCTGGTGCTCGGGCTGGCGTTCCAGCAGCGTCACCGACTCCATGGCAAACGCTTCACGGACCCGGTCCAGCACGGCTGGCAGTGCCCGCTGACCGCGCAGCACGCTGCCGGCTGTGGTCACCAGCAGCTCGGACTCCGCGGTGGCCCGTGCCGCCTGTTTCCTGCGCCGGTCGGCGTCGTCCACCACCGTGCTGACCGCGAAGCCGACGACGACGAACACCCCCAGCGCGAAGGCGTTGTTGGCCTCGGCGATGGTCCACTTATGCAGCGGCGGGATGAAGAAATAGTTGAGCAGCAGCGAGCCGGCCAGCGCCTCGAGGATGGCGGGCAGGAGGCCGCCGACCAGGGCCACCACGATGACGGCCATCAGGAAGACCAGCACGTCGCTGATCAGGCTGACGTGGCCGCGCAGGGCCGCCAGGCCCAGCGTGAGCAGCGGCGCGAGCGCGGCGGCGAGCAGGTAGCCGGCCAGCTTCCGGCGGCGGTTCAGCCCGCGCTGGATCCGCGGCAGGCCGCGCCCGCGGCCGACGTGAGCGTGAGTCACGATGTGCACGTCGATGTCGCCGGAGTCACGCACCGTGCGCGTGCTGACGCCAGGGCCGGTCAGCAGCGCGGACAGCCACGAGCGCCGGCTCACGCCGAGCACCAGCTGGGTAGCGTTCTCGGCCCGGGCGAAGCTCAGCAGAGCCTCCGGCACGTTGTCGCCGATGACCTGGTGATAGCTGCCGCCCAGCGACTCGGCCAGCTGCCGCTGAGCCGCGAGCGCGCCGGGGCTGGCTCCGGTCAGGTCGTCGGACCGGGTCACGTGCACGGCCAGCAGGTCGCCGCCGGCTGACCGCGCCGCGATCCTGGCCGCACGCCGGATCAGGGTCTCGCCCTCCGGGCCGCCGGTGAGGGCGACGGCCACCCGCTCCCGTGCCTCCCAGGTGTCGTGAATGTCGTGTGCGGCCCGGTAGTCCTGCAGCCCCTCGTCTACCTTGTCGGCCAGCCAGAGCAGCGCGAGTTCCCGCAGCGCCGCGAGGTTCCCGGCGCGGAAGTAGTGCGTGAGGGCGGCATCGATCTTCTCGGCCGGATAGATGTTGCCGTGCGCCATCCGGCGGCGCAGGGCCTCTGGCGTCATGTCGATGAGCTCGACCTGGTCGGCGGCGCGCACCACGGCGTCAGGAATCTTCTCCCGCTGCGGCACGCCGGTGATTTTCTCGACGACGTCGTTCAGCGACTCCAGGTGCTGGATGTTGACCGTGGAGATGACGTCAATGCCGGCATCGAGCAGTTCATCGACGTCCTGCCAGCGCTTCTCGTTCCGGGATCCCGGCACGTTGGAGTGCGCGAGCTCGTCCACCAGGGCGATCTCCGGCCGCCGGGCCAGCACCGCACCGAGGTCCATCTCCTCGAAGTAGGTGCCGCGGTAGGGCAGCCGGGCGCGGCGGATGACCTCCAGGTCGCCGATCTGGTCCGCCGTGTTCTTCCGGCCGTGCGTCTCGACGAAGCCGATGGCCACATCCGCGCCGCGCGCCTTGCGCCGGTGCCCTTCCCCGAGCATGGCGAAGGTCTTGCCCGCCCCGGCGGACGAGGCAAGGTAGATCCGGAGCTGCCCGCGGGCCCGGTGCGTCCTGAGCTCCGGGAGCATCGCCTGATCCGTGTCGTCCATGAATGTCCTTGTCGGCGCGTCGCGCTTAGCTAGAGACCTGCCCTGCTGCCGCTGAGGATAAGCCGGCTGACGGCACCCTTGCCGCCCCCGCCATCCGCTCGCCCGGCCAAACCGCCCGCCCCGGCCAACCGCCCGCCTTCCAGCCGGCGGTCGATCCGGCGTGTCCGCCGGGTCAGCCGTCCGGCCGCAGGTGCCGGTCAGGGCCGGTACCGGTAGCCCATCCCCGGCTCGGTCAGCAGGTGCCGCGGCCGCGGCGGGTCTTCCTCCAGTTTCCGCCGCAGCCGGGCCATGTGAAATCGCAGGTAATGAGTATTTCTCTCGAAACCAGGGCCCCAGACCTCGGTGAGCAGCCGGTCAGAGCTGATCAGCTGGCCGGGGGCGCGCAGCAGTATCTCCAGCAGCCGCCACTCCGTCGGGGTGAGATGCGGCAGGTCGGCCCCCGCGCCGGGCTCGGGCACCAGCGTGGTCCTGGCCGTGTCCGGGCTGGCATGCCAGCTGACCGTGTAGGCGGCCAGGTCGATGTCGTAGCGGCCGATCCGGACGATGCCATCGGACGGCGGGTGATCCTCGCGGCGCAGCGCGGCGCGCAGCCGGGCGAGCAGTTCCTCCATGGAGAACGGCTTGGTGACGTAATCATCGGCCCCGGCGTCCAGGGCACCGATCTTGTCCCCGGAGCCCGCCCGCCCGGAGAGCACGATGACCGGCGCGCTGGACCAGGCGCGGAGCCCCCGGATGACCTCGGTGCCGTCCACGTCGGGCAGCCCCAGGTCCAGCAGCACGGCGTCCGGCGGATGCCGGGTCGCCTCCGTCAGGGCCGTGCGCCCGTTCGTGGCCATGACCACGTCGTAGCCGCGGGCGTGCAGGTTGATGCGCAGTGCTCGCAGCAGGGCCGGCTCGTCTTCGACGACGAGGACGCGCAGCGTGCGGGTCGGCAAAGGGCGCGCGGGCGGACTGTCCGTCCGCCCGCGCGCCTGCACCGTATGTCCCTCGCTGCCCGGAATATCAGACCGGGTACTTTTCATCGAGCGCGATGTTGAGGAGCAGGACGTTGACCCTCGGCTCGCCCAGGATCCCGATGTTCCGGCCCTGGGTGTACTTGCTGACGAGCGCCCTGATGGCGGCCGGGCTGACATGCCGGGCCGCGGCGACGCGATCCACCTGGATGGCCGCGTTCTGCGGGGTGATGTCCGGGTCCAGGCCGGAGCCGGACGCGGTCACCGCGTCCGCCGGGATCTGCGAGATCTTGACGTGGTCGAACGCCGCGATCTGCTTCTGCCGCTGCCTGACCAGCTGCACCTGGACAGGATTGTCCGGCCCCAGGTTCGACGCACTGGAGTACAGCGGGTCGCAGCCGTAGTCGGTCTTGTCGCCCGCCACGACCGCGTCGGACGGCCGCGGCTGGAAGTACTGCGGCAGCGGGTTGCCCTTGGCGTCCACGAACTCCTGGCAGAGCAGGCTGGAGCCGACGACGCGGCCCTTGTAGCTCACCAGCGATCCGTTGACCTGGTGGTGGAAGGCGACCTGGCCGATCCCGAACACGACCAGCGGGTAGGCGATCCCGCAGATCACGGTGAGCACGAGCAGGCCGCGCAGGCCGGTGATGAGCTGCCGGAGGGTATTGGGTAGACGATTCATGTCAGATCACCGGAATCCGGGAATGAATTGAATGATGAGATCGATGGCCTTGATCCCGATGAACGGGATGATCAGGCCGCCGACGCCGTAGATCCACAGGTTCCTGCGGAGCATGGACGCAGCTGAGGATGGCCGGTACCGCACACCGCGCAGCGCCAGCGGGATCAGCGCGACGATGATCAGCGCGTTGAAGATGATCGCCGAGGTGATGGCCGACTCGGGGCTGTGCAGGTGCATGATGTTGAGCTTCTCCAGGCCGGGGTAGACGCTGGCGAACATCGCCGGGATGATCGCGAAGTACTTCGCCACGTCGTTGGCGATGGAGAAGGTGGTCAGCGCGCCGCGGGTGATGAGCAGCTGCTTGCCGATCTCGACGATCTCGATGAGCTTGGTCGGGTTGGAGTCCAGGTCCACCATGTTCCCGGCCTCCTTGGCGGCCGAGGTGCCGGTGTTCATGGCCACGCCGACGTCGGCCTGGGCGAGCGCGGGGGCGTCGTTCGTGCCGTCCCCGGTCATCGCGACCAGCTTGCCGCCTTCCTGCTCCTTCTTGATCAGCGCCATCTTGTCTTCCGGCGTCGCCTCGGCGAGGAAGTCGTCCACGCCGGACTCGTCCGCGATGGCCTTGGCGGTCAGCGGGTTGTCACCGGTGATCATGACGGTGCGGATGCCCATCTTGCGCATCTCGGCGAACCGCTCGGCGATGCCCTCCTTGACGATGTCCTTGAGGTAGATCACGCCGAGTGCCTTGGCGGTGCCCGGGCCGCCCGGCCCGTCCCCGGCCTTCTCGCCTACCACCAGCGGGGTACCGCCGACCCCGGAGATGCTGTCGACCATCTGCCCGAGACCTGTCGGCGGCGTGCCGCCGTTGTCGCGGATCCATTGCGTGACGGATGCCGATGCGCCCTTGCGCACCTGCCGTCCGTCGGCCAGGTCGATGCCGCTCATCCTGGTCTGCGCGGTGAACTCGACGAACTCCGCGCCCTGCAGCTCGCCCTCGTGCCGCTCGCGCAGGCCGTACTGGTCCTTGGCGAGCACCGCGATGGAGCGGCCCTCCGGGGTGTAGTCGGCCATGCTGGACAGCTGGGCGGCGTCGGCCAGCTCGGCCGCCTCGACGCCGCTCACCGGGAGGAAGTCGGTGGCCTGGCGGTTGCCGATGGTGATCGTGCCGGTCTTGTCCAGCAGCAGCGTGTTGACGTCGCCGGCGGCCTCGACCGCGCGGCCGGACATGGCGAGCACGTTGCGCTGCACCAGCCGGTCCATGCCGGCGATGCCGATGGCGGACAGCAGCGCGCCGATCGTGGTCGGGATCAGCGCGACCAGCAGCGCGACCAGGATGACCGTGCTCTGCGGCGCCTTGGAGTAGAAGGCCATCGGCTGCAGCGTGACCACGGCCAGCAGGAAGATGACCGTTAGCGCGGCGAGCAGGATGTTCAGCGCGATCTCGTTCGGCGTCTTCTGCCGTTTGGCCCCCTCGACCAGGGCGATCATCCGGTCGATGAAGGTCTCGCCCGGCTTGGACGTGATCTGCACCACGATCCGGTCGGACAGCACCTTGGTGCCGCCGGTGACCGCGGACCGGTCGCCGCCGGACTCGCGGATGACCGGGGCGGACTCGCCGGTGATGGCCGACTCGTCCACCGAGGCCACGCCCTCGACCACGTCACCGTCACCGGGAATGGTCTCGCCCGCCTCGACCACCACGTGGTCGCCGAGCGTGAGCTGGGTGCCGGGCACCGGCTCCTCGCGGATCTGCTGCTGGCCCGGCTGCCAGCCGATCAGCCGGCGCGCCACGGTCTCCCGCTTGGTCCGGCGCAGCGTCTCGGCCTGCGCCTTGCCGCGGCCCTCGGCCACCGCCTCCGCGGTGTTGGCGAAGACCACAGTCAGCCACAGCCAGACCACGATCGTCCAGTTGAAGACCGACGGGCTGGCGATCGCCGTGCCGGTGGTCAGCGCGGCGCCGACCTCGACCACGAACATGACCGGGTTCTTCAGCTGGACCCGCGGGTCCAGCTTCTTCAGCGCGTCCGGCAGCGAGCGCCAGATCATCTTGGGGTCGAGCAGGCCACCGCCGATCCGGCGACCGTCAGCCGGGGTCTTGCCCGCGCCGACCGGGGCATCGGGTGTCGTTGTCACAGACATCAGTGCAGTCCTTCTGCGAACGGGCCCAGCGCGAGCGCGGGGAAGTAGGTCAGGCCGACCAGGATGAGGATGACGGCGATCAGCATGCCGACGAACAGTGGCTTGCGGGTGTCCAGCGTGCCAACGCTCGCGGGTACACGCGCCTGTCTGGCCAGTGAGCCGGCCAGGCCGAGCGCGAAGATCTCCGGCGCGAACCTGCCGAGCAGCATCACGATGCCGCCGAGCGTGTTGTACCAGGTCGTGTTCGTGGCCAGGCCGGCGAATGCGGAGCCGTTGTTATTGGCCATCGAGGCGAACGCGTACATGATCTCGGTCAGCCCGTGCGGGCCCGGGTTGAAGATCGAGCTCTGGCCGATATGCGTCCCGATGGAGAGTCCCGCCGCGGTCAGGATGACCGTCGGCAGCGTCAGGAAGTACAGGGCCGCGTACTTCATCTCGGTGGGCCGGATCTTCTTGCCGATGTACTCCGGCGTCCGGCCGACCATCAGCCCGGCCACGAACACGGTGACCATGGCGAGCACGAGGATGCCGTACAGCCCGGCGCCGACGCCGCCGGGCGCGATCTCGCCCATGGCCATGTCGAACAGCGCGATGCCGCCGCCGAACGGGGTCAGCGAATCATGGAAGCAGTTCACCGCGCCCGTGGACGTCACCGTGGTGGAGGCGGCGAACAGCGAGCAGCCGGCCGTGCCGAACCGGGTTTCCACGCCCTCCATCGCGCCATGCGCGAGCATCGTGGCGGTTCCGCCAGCCTTCTCCTGGAAGTAGCTGATCCCGCCGACGGCCGCCAGCCAGATGGTGGCCATGACCGCGAGAAGCGCGTAGCCCTGCCGGTTGTCCTTGACCATCTTGCCGAAGGTGCGTGGCAGGCAGAACGCCGTCAGCAGCAGGAGGAAGATCTCGAACCAGTTCGTGAACGGGTTCGGGTTCTCGAACGGGTGCGCCGAGTTGGTGTTGAGCGGGCCGCCGCCGTTGTTGCCCGCGTCCTTGATCACCTCTTGTGAGGCGAATGGGCCGCCGACGATCGTCTGGTGCGCGCCGGAGACGGTGGTCACGGTGTGGTAGGCGGCGAAGTTGTCGATCACGCCGCCGGCGGCTAGCACCAGCCCGCCGATTACCGCCAGCGGAATCAGGTAGCGGATCGTGATCCTGGTGAGGTCCACCCAGAAGTTGCCGAGCTTGTCGGTCCTGGACCGGACGAACCCGCGGATCAGGGCGATCGCGACCACGATGCCGACGGCGGCGGACAGGAAATTCTGCACCGCGAGGCCGGTCATCTGGACCAGGTAGGTCATGGTGGCCTCGCCGGCGTAGTTCTGCCAGTTCGTGTTGGTCACGAACGAGACAGCCGTGTTCCAGGCCAGGTCGGGCGGGACGTTGGCCATGTGCGGGCCGACAAACTGCAGCAGGTAATGCTGCAGCCGCTGCAGG
>Ga0187862_10003245_pt1 | contig 15990 bp, 13 predicted proteins | sample June2016WEW_10_1_FD_133003 | JGI IMG/M metagenome (GOLD analysis project Ga0187862, IMG submission 133003) | Peatland microbial communities from SPRUCE experiment site at the Marcell Experimental Forest, Minnesota, USA - June2016WEW_10_150 | ecosystem: Environmental > Terrestrial > Soil >...
CGCAGCCCCACCACCGCCGGCAGCAGTCGCGGGCCATTCACGTAAACCAAATCGGCCCGTATCTGTTTCGCCAACAGCCGAACCTGCCGCGCGAGTCGCGGCATCCCGCTAAGGAAGCGCAGCGCGTCCGACAGAGATTTCCGGCCGGAGTGATAAGGCCCGCACTCCACGTGCGCCGTCTCAAACCCCAGCGCGCCAATCTGATCGAACAACGGGCCATCGCCGGGCATCGCTACCACCGCATCCCAGCCGCGCTCGCGCATGGCGGGCAGCAACTCCACCAGCGCTTGCTGCGCGCCGCCCGGATCGCTGAACTGGTCCAGCATGAGCAGCCTCATGCGCGCACCGCCATCGCCAGCACCCAGAAGTACACCGGCAAGACGCGCCAATAAGTGAGTAAATCGCCGGAAGCCATCTGCACCACTTGTCCCGACCAGAAGCAGAGCATCCAGGCACCGAAAAAAGACCGGCGCGCATCGGGTGCCTGCGCCGCGCGGCGCGCCGCGCGCAGGATGGCGACATTCAGCCACACCAAAGCCACCAGGCCAAAGATGCCGGTTTCCACCAGCAGGCTGAGGTACATGTTGTCGGCGACTACCGTGGTACCCAGGTAATTGCTGTACGGCAACGTCTTGTAGCCGATTCCAAACAGCAATTGCCAGGGATGGCCGGCCATCCAGTCCGCCAGCACCCGCCAGCTTGCCACGCGCCCGGAGAGCACGCCTTCGGTGGACGAGAAGAGATACTGTGCCGATGCTTCCAGGCGCAGCCAGTACATCTGGAGGAACGCTGGAAAGATCCTCCAGGTGAGCAGGCCGACAGCCCCCAGACAGGCTGCCAGAGCCGGCGCCCTGCGCAGCAGCCGCAGCCGCCGGCGGTTCAGCCACGCCAGCACCGCCAGCGCCACCATCACATTGATCAGCGATCCGCGCGAGTACGAGAGCACCAGCGCGGCGAAGAAAACCGCGCCTCCCGCCGCCATCGCCTTGCGCGAGACGGGCGCTTCGCCACGCGGCCGCGACAGGCCAACCGCGATCATCACCAGAAAAAATGCGCAGAAATTGCCCAGCGTGCTGGCTTCGTAAAAGAGCCCTTGCGCGCGGCGGTACACGCCGGAATCGAGCCAGACGAATTGCGGCCCGTAGCCGGCCGGCGCGGGGAACTGATAATAGAAGTCCACGCAGGCGAACAACGCCGACGCTGCCGACGCCCCGTACAGCCAGCGCGTGGCGCGAAACGGATCCAAGCCGGCGGATGGGCCGTGCGCCGTGTAGAGGTAGACGTAAACCGGAATCGCAAACAGGGCAACTCGCGCCAGGCTGCCGGCCGCCACTTCCGCGCCCGAGTACACCGCCGCCACCGCAAGACTGGCGGTGAGAACGGCCGTCAACGCCAGCAGCGCGGCGCTCACCCCGGACCACGCGAAGCGCCATTCGCGAAGCCAAATCAAACCGCAGAACACTCCCCAGGCGGCTAACAGCAGCGATGGATGCGGCCCCGAATTGCCGATCGCGATCGGCAGCGGCGGCAGCAACAGCGCCGCCCCCAGGAACGCGGCCAGCCAGCGCGCCGGTTTCCCCAGTGTCCACCACGCGAAGGGAGCCAGCGCCGCGGGCGCGGCCAGCACCGCCTTGGCGCCCAGCCCCGGAGCTACCGCGATCGCCGCGGCCCATACGCCCGCCAATGCCGCCCACGCCCATTTTCCGCGCGATTCGGAATGGACCGCCGTATTCACCGGCCGCCTTCTCCCACCGCGCGAAACTCGCCGCGCCGCGAACCCGCCCGCTGCTCCTGGTAACTCATCTCCAGCGTGAAATAAGTCACCGGCAATAGCAGGCCCAACAGCAGCGCCACCGCCAGGTTGAGGGGCAGATTCGGCGAAGAGGGCCGCTGTGGAACAATCGCCGGGTCGATGATGCGGAGCCGCTCGCCGCGGTAACCGGACTCGCCGCGGGCTTCGCCCAGCCGTTGCTCCATGGCGGTCAGCGCGGCTGCATCGGCCTGGCGCTCGCTTCCGAGCTTGTCGCGATCCGCCAGCCGCTGCGCCAGCAGCTTCTGCTGCTCGGCCTCCTGCCGATCGAGCGCGCTCAGTTGCCTTCGCAGCTCCCGCAAGCGCGCGTCAGTGGTGCTGGGGGCCATGCTGGCTTGAATGTGCCGGGCACGGTCCGCGGATTCGGCGGCTTCGAGCTCGGCGCTGGCGATCTGTTGCTGGATCTGCGACCGCAGGCCAGCCGCCGCGGCCAGGTCCGATTGCAGCGCATCTACCGGCTCGCCGGCCAACATGTGCGACCAGGCGGCGCCGGTATCCTGCAAGCGCGCCCGCGCCCGGCGCTCCTCTTGAGCGACGGCTTCCACCAGGTCCCGCGCGCCCTCTGTCACGATGGCGCGATTCATTTCCACCGTCTCTTCGGCCAGGAATCGCGCCACCGCTTGTGCCCGCTGCGGGTCCGGCAAAGTGGCGGCAATCTCCAGAATGCGCGTGTTGCGCACAATCTCGACCCGCAGCACGCTGTTCTGTAACGATTCGATCGGTCGGTTCCCGAGTAACTGCCGCAAACCGAAGCGTTCCACGGCCTTTTGAAACAAGCCCCCGGCAGTTGCAAACCGCTCGTAAGTCCTGAGCGACTCCAGATAAATCGGGCTTACCGCCATGGCCGCGCGAATGTCGGCTCCCGCCGGCGGATCGATGACGATACGCGCTGTTGCCGTGTATTGGCGCGGCATCAGCAGGGTCGCAACCTGCGCCAGAGTCACCGCAATCGCGCAACTTGCCGCAATCGTGCGCCAACGTAACCTGATGTAACCTACGTAACGAAACGCGTCCGTTGTATCCGCCATCTGGTTCTCTTGAGCTAGTGTAACTGATATGACGTTGTTAGCAGCCTTGGTTATCCCGTTAGCGGCGTTAATTGTAACGCCCGGTATATTATTTTACTTTGATGTCACTCCTAAGTTAGTGGCATTGCTCGCCATTACGGCTGCACTGTTGGTTGCCTGGGCCTTTCGGAGTCCGGTCCGCCTGCGGGGATTCCCGTGGCTCTCGGCCGTCCTGGTCTTAGGCTTGGGCTCTCTGGCTTTATCCACGGCCGTTTCTTCCAACCCTGCGCTGTCGCTATACGGTACGTCCTGGAGGCGTTACGGGGCTGTGTCTCAAGCCTGCATCCTGCTGGTTGCTTTCCTCATCGCCACCAACACCGCCGGGCGGCCAGAACGCAGCACAGCCATTCTGCGCGGGATTTCGGCCAGCGCCTTGCTCACGGCCCTGTACGGAATTGCCCAGTACTGCGGTTGGGACCCATTCCTTCCAGCCTCGGGATATCACATAGGCGAAGGCATTTGGACCATTGTCCGGCCCCCCGGAACGCTTGGTTACTCTAGTTACTTCGCGGTCTGGCTGAACATGGCCTGCTTTGCCAGCCTGGCTGGTTTCGAGTCCGATACCAATGTTACATGGCGGTGGATCGAGGGCGCGTCGGCGCTTCTATCCGTGTGTGCGATGTTACTGAGTGGGTCGCGCGGGGCTTACTTGGGTCTATTGGCCGGCGGCTGTGTATGGTTGCTGTGGAGGGGATTCCGCTTGACGCGGCGGCTGATCGCGGGCTTGGCGTTGGCCACCTTGCTGGGGCTGGTCTTCTATTTCTCGCCTGCCGGGTGGCAAGTGCGCAGCCGGGCGCGGTGGTTTGCCGAAGACCCGTGGGGCGGCGCGCGGCTGTATCTCTGGCGCGATAGCGCGCGCATGGCGGCGGACCGGCCGGCCCCCGGGTATGGCCCGGAAGTGTTCAGCGCGGCGTTTCCGCATTATGAATCGCGCCAACTGGCGGTGGCCTATCCCGATTTCGCTCACGAATCGCCGCACAATATTTTCCTCGATGCGCTGGTGGCGCAAGGCCTTCCCGGCCTGGCGGCGCTGTGCGGCACTTGCGCCGCCGGCTTCGCGGCAGCCTGGCGGTTGCGGGCGAAGCGAAGCGCCGTGGCCGCCTGGATGGCGGCCGCGCTGGCTGCGGGCATCGTCAGCCAGCAATTCGTGGTGTTCACCATACCCACGGCGCTGACGCTTTATATGATCGTCGCCCTCGCCGTCGGGCTTGCGTGCGAGACGGCCGTGGCGCCGCGGCGGAGACTCTCCAAGCTCTGGGCACTCCCGCTGGCCGCGGCGCTGGTTTACTTGGGCGTGCGCTTCGCCGTTTCGGATCGCGCCCTCGCGCTGGCCCAGCGTGATATCGATTCCGGTGATGCCGCGATGGCTGCCGCCCAGTACCTCGAATACGAACACTGGCGGCTTCCGGGAACAGCCGCCGACCTTTGGTACTCGCGCGCACTGCTCGGCCTGGCACACCGGACCAGGAGCCCCGTGACTGCCGTGCGCGCCACGGTCGAGGCCGGGAGGGCAGCCTTGCGGGCCACCGCCACCGCGGAATATCCCGCCAACGCATGGTACAACCTGGCGGTATTCTACGCCTCGCAAAACGATGCCGCCGGCGCCGAGAAGAGCCTGCGCGCGGCGATCTTTGCCAACGGCCAGTGGTTCAAACCGCACTGGACGCTGGCGCATTTGCTGCTTATCGAGTCGCGCCTGGATGAAGCACAACGGGAAGCTGCTTTGGCCGTGGTGCTGGATGGCGGGAAGTTCCCCGAAGTTACTCGCACCTGGCACGACATTAGTGCGAAACAGCGCCAAGGTTCGGCGCAACCTAAGTAAACTATCACCGCGCCGCGCGGGCAACCTACGTAAAATCTAATTCGAAAAGGTGAATTAGCGGGCCTTCGCACTTACAATAGAAGACAGGAGAATCCAAATGAAATCGATCTTGACGGCCCTACTAATCCTCGCTTGCGCGGCTACGGTATTTGCCCAAACGCCAGTTGTAGCATCGGGCGGAGTGCTGAACGCGGCGAGCTTCGCGACTAACCAGGGAGTTGCTCCTGGTTCTCTGGTTTCGATCTTCGGGACGAACCTCGCCACCAGCCTGGCCCAAGCCGATTCCATCCCTCTCTCCACGTCGCTGGGCGCCGTGACTGTGATGTTCAACAACATACCTGCGCCTCTGCTGTTCGTCAATCACGACCCGGTAAATGGCGATCAGATCAACGCCCAGTTGCCGTTCGCGGTGGGCACCGGCACTGCGCAAGTGACCGTCACCCGCGGCAGTACCGTGTCGGCGCCTGTGAACCTCAATGTGATACCCGCGGCGCCGGGCATCTTCGCGGTGAACTTCGGAGTCGGCCAAGCCATCGCTTACGGCGGTAATGACGGCCAACTTGCGGCAGCGCCGGGTGCAGTTTCCGGGTTGACCACGCACCCGGCGAAGATCGGCGACCCGCAAACCCTGGAGATTCTCGCCACTGGCCTGGGTGCCGTCAATCCGCCTGTAACCACGGGAAGCGCTGTCACCGACGGTCAAATTCATTACACCGCGGTGAATCCCACGGTGATGGTTGGCGGCGTGGAGGCACAGTTGATCTTCTCCGGGATGCAGCCCCAGTTTCCGGGCGTCTACCAGATCAACATCATCCTTGCTCCCGGCACTCCCACGGGCAACGCGGTCCCATTGCAATTGGTGATGAACGGGATCACCACCACGGATCAAGTAATGATCGCGGTTACGAATTAAGCCCATCAAGCCAAAGGTAGGACAGGCGATCGCCTTTTTCGCCTGTCGACGGGTCGTGTTTTGGCGAGGCGCGACAGACCACGAACAACGATGGTCTGTCCTACTTCACCTGTCGACGCGTTGTGTTTTTGGCGAGGCAAGACAGACCACGGACAACGATGGTCTGTCCTACCTGTTACCAGGAGTTACTCCCGCACAGCACTTCGGGGATCGCCCGTAACAGCACTTGCAAGTACATCCGCAACGAACGGTTTCGCGCCAGCTTCAGGTCCAGCCTGCGCCGCTCGGCGTAGCTCAACCGGTTGCGTCCCGACACCTGCCACAGCCCGGCGAGTCCCGGCTTGACTTGAAGGATCTCCTGCGCCGCCGCGCCGTAGTGCCGGTCGAGTTCGGTTGCGGTGAGAGGCCGCGGGCCTACCAGCGACATTTCGCCCGCGATCACGTGCCAGAGTTGAGGGAGTTCGTCCAGCGAATGGCGGCGGCAGAAGCGCGCGAACCAGTGTGTGACACGGGGATCGGAATCCTGTTTGTTCTCGGGTCCTTCATCGTCGTGGATTCGCTCGATCCAATGCGAACCTGTCGCGGCTCGCGGTGAGTCCTGGCTCCACATCGTCCGGAGCTTGATCATCCAGAGCGTCGCTCCGCACCATCCTACCCGGCGGTGGGCGATCAGCGGGGTGCGGCGCGATAGGAGCGACACGGCTACCACGCTGGCGCCGATTACCGGACTTATCGCAGCGAGTAAGATAGCGGACGTAACTCGCTCACCGATCTCGACCGCCTGCCAAACCAGATCGACGGCGGGCGGCGTCTCGCGAACTATCCCTATCGAACCCATAACTACACCTATCGCGATCTTAGCGCCCGCGTGTTCGGGACCTTGTTGTCCCGGTGTAAAGGAAGAGTAAAATCGTGCCGGCCGCCAGAGTGCCGGCGTCAGGCGGGCAGGCGGATCAGGAAGCGGGCGCCGGGGCCGCTAGTCGAGTCGGCCCAAATCTCGCCGCCGTGATCGAGGATGGTCCGCTTCGACAGGGCCAGCCCGAGCCCCATTCCGTGCCGCTTGCCGGCGGTGGCGAAAGGCTCGAACAGATGCGGACGCACTTCGCTGCTGATGCCGGCGCCGTCGTCCTCCACGCTCACCACCACGGAGTGGTCCGCGGATTCGGCGGAAACCCGCACGTGGCCGCCGTGCGGCAGAGCGTCGATCGAGTTGGCGATCAGATTCTGGAAGACTCGCTCCACGGACGGCCGGTCGAGCGTGAGTTCGATCTCGGGCGAAACATCGCACTCGAGCGAGACGCCGGGGCGGGCCGCGGCATCGGCCAGCGAATCGCACGCGGCGAGAACCACATCGCGCAAGCGGCACGCTTCGCGGCGGCGGCTGTGGCCGTGGCTGGTATCGGCCAATTCCTGCAGCATCGCCAGAATCCGCCGCGACGAGCCGTAGATGCTGGATGCCAGCTTCTTGACCTGGTCGGCGGAGAGCTCGGCATCCACCAGCATTTCCGCGCCGCCGTAAATCGCCGCCAGCGGATTGCGCAGGTCGTGGATGATGGAGGTGGACAGGCGGCCGACGGTGGCGATCCGCTCCTGGCGAATCAACTCCTGACGCGCGATGCGCAGGGAAGCGCACATTTCGTTGAAGCTCTCGGCCAGGCGTCCCAGCTCGTCGGAGCTGGATACCGGGACCTGCGCGTCGTAGTCGCCGGTCGCGATTCGCTCGGCTGCCTGCTCCAAAGCGCGGATGGGCCGCACGATGCGCCGGGCCAACAGGTACGTGCCGGCGAGCCCGAGGCAGATCGCCAGCATCCAGATCACCACCATCTGTACGCGCAGCGTCGCCAGGCGCCGGTCGGCGGCCTGGAAGGAGCGTAGAATGCGAAGTTCGCCAACCTGGCGGCCTGCGATGTCGGTGAGCGGCATGACGAACTGCGCATAATTCGAATCGGCGATGCGGACCTGCTCGCGGCGCGTAAGATCCCTGGGCACGTCGACGGGCAGCGTGGATGCGATGGGCCTTCCGCGCGAAAAGAAAACGAAGTCGCTGCCGGTGGCTTGCTTCAGCTCGCTTGCCAGCGTGGCATCCACCTCGAAACAGGCGACCAGCACATTGAGCAGCGCCGATCCCTGCGCGGCGGCCACATACACCGGCGTGACCACGGTCTGGTAAAGCCGTCCATTTTCGATCACGAACCCGGTGGCCTGGCCGGGAAAGCGGCTGGCGGCGGCGGTAAGCGGAAAACTGGGAGCGGTCTCCACCGCTGAACCGAGCGAGGCGACCACCGCTCCTCCGGGCTCCAGGACGTAGAACAGCGTGCGGCTGGGAGCGATGCTGTTCCAGAGCTCGCTGGCGGTATCGCGGATGGTGGTCTGGTCGCGCGTGCCGAAGGCGGCGCGCACGTCGGACATGCGGCTCAGCACCAGGCTGACCGACGCCAGCCGCTCCGCCCGGGCGCTCCACAGCGATTCATAGGCGCGCGAACTGGCGGCCACTTCTTCATCCAGCATGACCGTGGCGATGCGCATGAAGTGGTTCTGCACCAGCCAGACGGCGACCGCCAGCAGGCAGGTGATGGCCACCGACGTGGAGAGCATGATCTTCCACAGCAGCGACATGGATTGTAGGCGGCGCACGGTTATTTGTGGGTGGCGGGATAGAAGCCCGCGTCGTCCGGCGCAGGCGGGTAATCCTGCCCGTACTTGTTCTTATGCGGAATGGCGAGGTAGCCGGTCTCGGAAATGGCGACTGCCGGAATCGACGCGCGCTCGCCGGAGATGGTGATGCGCCGGCCCGCGGTTTTCAGTGCCGCTTCGGTGGCGCGTTCGTGAAAGAAGGTGAGATCGTGCGCGCCCTCGGGAACGCCCGCGATCTCGAAACGTCCGTCCGCTTTGGTGATGCCGAACAGCGGCGTGTCCAGCACCACGATCACCGCGCTCATACTGGAATGGATGTTACAAAACACACGCACGATGCCGGGGCGGCTGAAAAGAATGCTGCGCGTCGAGCCGGGCGGATACAGGCCCACGTCGAAAAGCTGGCCATCGTAATTGGAAAACGCGTTGTGGAAGACCGGGTCGAGATTGGGAAAGTCCACCGTCGACCCCACCGTAACGATCAGCAGATGCGGCTGAAACATTTTGTCCTTCTGTAGCATCCGGACGTGCAACGGCGCCGGCGGCCGTGGCGCGCCAACCGGTTCCAGCCAGACGGCCACCCCGGAGTAGTCGTGGTGCTGGCGGACCGCCGCTGCGCGCGAATCGACCAGCTCCACGCGGCCCGCGAGCGTAGCGGCCAAACCCGGCAGCGCCAGCACCGCGCTAAAACAGATACGCGAAAGCAAGGTCATAGTGAGGATTGAGGCGCGTTGGCGACCCGATGTACGCCGTCTGGACGGCTGCCGATTCAAAGCTGGCCACCACGTTCGAGACAATCTGGTACATCGCGTTGGCGCCATAGGACGCGTTTCTGGAGATGAGGCCGGTCGCGAGATCGCGATTGCGGTCGTCTTCCTCACCGCCAAACAGGTGAAACGACAGGCGGCGCGTGGCGCGATATTCGATCTGCGCCCAACCGCCGGCGCCATGAACCGCCCGCGGAATCTCGCTGTAGGGTACCACGACGCCTTGGCGAAGGCCACCGATCACGCCCAGATTCTCGCCAAGAAAAGCGGTCCCGGTAAGCGTGAAGGCCCGCGCCAGCGGAATGCGCCAGTCCACGGACGCAATGCGCGATGGCACCGAGTACCCGAGTAACTGCGAGTTACTAACATGGAAACCGGGCGCTATTTCGAAGTTGCCATTGTCGCCGGACTTCATCCAGAACACGAATCTGCCTTCGAGCGCCGGCCGGCCGGCGGGTGCGTACGAGGAGTATTCGGCCGGAACATTTCCGGTCTCGCTGGTTTCGAAAACCCCGGCTTGGGCGCGGAACCCGGCCGAATCGCCGAATAGAAATCGCTGCTCGATGCGGGCCTGCGGCCGCCAGAGCCAAAGATTGCCGGCGCCGGTGAGCGGCGAGTAGCCGACCTGGGCCAGCGAATCCGGCTCGCGGGGCGCCAGGATGGGCTTGTCTTGCGCCACCGTAAACGTGGTGTTGGCCCACTGAAAATTGAGGGAGGCGATCCGTAGACGGACCAACTGATCGAGCGAGTCGCCCGAGCCGCCAAACAGGTCCACGTAAGCGTCGCCGGAAACTTCGGCCCCGGCGATATGCTCCGGCGCCTGGAATTTCAACCCGAGAATGGTCTGGCGCAGCGTAGCGCCGTCGGAACGCGCGGCGGCCTCGGGAGCGGCGGTGACGGGGTCCTCGACGCCGCCGCCGTATTTGCCGTTCATATACGAATTGAACAGAACCATGCCCGTGAGTTCGATCGCCGAATGGTGTTCGGATTCGATGCGAGTCTGCGCCAGGTCCTGGATCCGCTGTTCCGCCACACCGATCCGCTCCGCGTTAGGCGGGGCGGCCGGCGCCGATGCCACTGCGGGCGCGGCGGTCGCGGAAGCAATCTGCTCGCGCAGCGCGCGGATCTCCGACATCAATTCCCGGTTCTGTTGTTCCAGAACGTCGAGCCGCTGCAGGATACGGTCCAGATCCGCCGGCTCGCGCGATTGCGCGGCCAATATGCCGGGAACCAGCGCCAGGAAAAAGACACGCAGTTTAGGTTGCATGGATCAGTTCCTTGACCTTGCGCCGGATGGCGCTCGGCGAGTAAGGCTTGGGGAAATACGCGTTCGCGCCCAGACTCAGGGCGCGCTCGGGAGAGGCCGGATCCGGATCGCCGCTGGTGACGAGGATGGGCAAGCGGGCGAAGCGCGGCTGGTCTCTCAATCGCGCGATCAGTTCGAAGCCGTCCATCGACGGCAGGTGAATGTCGGTGATGACCGCTGCGATTTCGGTCGAGTCTAAAATCAGCAGCGCCTCTTCCGCCGTCGATGTGTGGGCCAGGCGGGGCTCGCTATCGCCGTCGAAAGCGATTTCCAGCGTGGAGATACAGTGCGATTCGTCTTCCACCAGAAGTACCGTGCGGCGCAGGATCATGGCTCCATGTCCTTAAGGGATGAAACGATAACCGACGCCGTGCATGGTCACGAAATGGCGGGGTGTCTCCGATTCCGTCTCCAGCTTCTGGCGCAGGCGGACGACGTGAGCGTCCACCGTTCGCGTATTCGGAAAGGCGTCGTAGCCCCACACCGAGTTGAGCAGCACGTCGCGGCTCAGAGCCCGGTCGGGGTTCTGTACGAAAAATACCAACAGCTTGTATTCCGCCTTGGTGAGCTTAACCTCGTCACCGTGCTTGCGCACGATGGAACGGTCGAGATCGACTTCGACGTCGGAAAAAGCGATGGCGTGGCTGGCTTCGGTAGTCGTGCGGCGCAGGACCGCGCGGATCCGCGCTAGCAGCTCGCGGGTACCGAAGGGCTTGACAATATAATCGTCGGCTCCGATTTCGAGCATCAGCACCTTGTCGATCTCGTCGCCGATGGCGCTCAGCACGATCAGCGGCGTCTGCACCCCCGCGTTACGCAGCGACTTGCAGACGTCCACGCCGCTCAGGCCGGGCATGCGGAGGTCAACCACGATCAGGTTGGGGCGCGCCGTCATGGCTTCCTGTAAGCCGACCTTGCCGTCGGCCGCGAAGATCGCGCGAAACCCCTCCTTTTCCAGCATCACGCCGATTACTTCGCGAATGCCGGCGTCATCGTCGATGACCAGGATGGTCTGCATCGCTCAGGCCCCTAATTCTATCGGATTCCCCACGGCCGCGCACGCACGATACAAAAGCGGAGATGCCACTTCGCGCGGCTCCCGCGGCGGCTGATAGCGGCAGCCATTGCCGCATACCGATTCCAGGTGCCGGTGGCCGAAAGGCCCCAGCTTTTTGCGCAGGCGGGCCAGGTGCACGTCCAGCGTGCGGGTCCGAATCTGGCCGCCGTAGCCCCAGATGGCTAACAGCAGATCCGTCCGCGTGAAGATCTCGCCGCTGTGAGCCGCCAAAAAGCTCAACAGCAGGTATTCCTTGGCGGTCAGCGCGATGGATTGGGAATCCAGAGCCACCGCGCGATGCGCGAAATCAATCGTCAAACGGGCGTCCCGGTAGGGTTCCCGACTCGTGTTTGCAGCCCAAAGTGGTTCCATGTTGTTGCAGTCCTCGATACGAATGTTAACGGGAAGGCCAATCGGAGGTCGTTGGGGCTTTGTAAAGAGGGTGTAAAAGTATCGAACGTATGGAAGCCGGAAGACAGGAGTCAGGAGTCAGGAGTCAGGACTCAGAAGACGGAATGGCGAAGAAAACACAAACACACCCGACTTGGGCGTCCGTAGGGGCCGGGCGTCCCGGCCCGGATTACAAAGAAAACACCCGGCCGCCGCCCAAAACACGCGACCGGATTCATGGAACCACTTCGCAACTCATAAGCAGCGAAACGAGACTGCCACATTCGTTGCCCAGGCTATGCCACCGGCGCCATTCTGTCTTCTGTCTCCTGTCTTCTGACTCCTGACTTCCACATCCCGCAGGGATGTCCAGGGCGCAGCCCTGGCGCCTCCTCAGAACGACCAAAGCACACTCGTGTAACCGGTCTGGGTGTGGAAATTCTGGTCCTCACCCAGCAGGTGAAACAATTCGGAGTAGCCATAAAACTGCCATCCGGCATTCCAGCGCAGCTTCGGCGTGATCCGGATCGAGAGCCGCGCCATCGGAGACTGGTAAGTGAGCGGGAAGGTCTGCACGGAGTCGAGCAACTCGGCATTCGGGTCGGTTACTCCAACCGGCACCGCCGAAGAGCGGCCGTCGCCGGTGTCCTTGGTGATGGTGTAGCCGGCGCATAGGTCGGCGCGATGGCCGATGCCGAAACGTAAGCCCGCATTGGCGGCGTGGATGTTACTGATGTAAAGCGAATCGTAACTGGTCTGGAGTTGTGGGGATTGGATGCCCGCGAAGAATGCCAGCCCGCCCACGGTGTCGAGGTGCAGCTTCGAGTAACTGGCATCGAAGGTCAGCCAATTCCGCAGAGCAAAGGAAGCCGCCGCATTGTATTGCCGCGATCGCGAACTGTAGGTCGTGAAAGAGAGCGGAGCGTTCTCGTTATCGAGCTCCCGGTAACCGGTGGAGAGCTGCAGCTTGCGCGCGCGGTACTGGATGCGCCCGCCGAGCGTATGGTAGTTACGGTCGCTCATCGGCGTGAGCGGGTGATCGGCGTGGCCAACCTCTCCCTCCAGGTTGATCGAAAGCGGCCGCAGCGGGCGGAAACGAACGCCGAAGCTGCCGGCGTTCAAGCGGCTTGTCTGTTGGTAGAGGCCGTTCACCGCGCTGCCGGCCACCGACGGAAACGAAAACGCCTCCAGAAAGCGAATCTGGCGATCGGAATCGGTGAAGCCGGCGTAGGCGCTGAACCAGTTGTTGAGACGGTAGTTCAGGTCGGTCGAATTGGCGACCGTACGCACACCGAGGAATTTGAAGTTCAGCGTGGTGCTGGCGCCGGTGCCGTTATCGAACTCCGTGAAGTAGGAATCGCCGTCGATACGCGTGTCATGCACCGCCGTATTGTTGACGATGCTGAGGCGGCTGGTGGGAAAAACACTGAAGCTGAAATCGCCGGCCACCACCGGCCGCTGCGCGTCTCCGTTCACCACCACCTGCCGGTTGTCCGCTGCGCCAATGCTGTTGAAGCCCGTCGTCACCTCATTCATTGCGTATCCGCCGTTGCCGAGGTTGTAAGTCAGGCGCGCATTCAACGCCCAGTATTTGTGGCTGCCGTAAACGTTGCCGAACCAGCCCGGATTCGATCCATGATTCGGTGCCGCGCGTTGGAACCGCGTAAGCACCGTGGGATCTGTCGCCACACCGGAGGTCTCGGTGCTGGTGAGACCATAAGTGGAATCGTCCTTATAGAAATCCCACGTGTGGCGCGCGATGAAGCGGAGACCGGCCCAATCGGCCAGCACGCCGATGCGGTATTCATTCCATTGCTGCTTCACGTTTTCAAATATCGGGAAGGCGGAGGAAAACGTATCGAAGCCCTGCACGGTGGAAAGAGCCGGTCCGTTCTGCGTGTTGCGGCTGTAACCCAGATCCACTTGGAAATGCGCCTGTGGAAAGAGCGTGAGAGAGTGATCCTGTAACCCGCGCACGGTGTCCATCAGGTGATCGCCGCCGGAGATATCCAGGCCAGGGTTGAAGTAATCGCCCTCGCGCCAGAGCATGTCGTAACGGTAAAGGCCGTTCTTCCGGATGCGCAGGCTGGCGGTCTGATAAGGGTCGCTGCCGAGCCCGCTGGTGGAAAGCACTATCTCGTCAAACCACTTTCCGTGGCCCTCCTTCGAATGGATACTCAAATTGGTTGCCAGCAGGCGGATGCCGTCGCCGTAATTGACGTCGCTGCGATAAGTGTCCACACTGCCGCCGGTCACAGCCCAGCGGTAGCCGAGTTCGAACGAATCGACGATATTGTAATTGGCGAAATCGCCGCCGCGCGCAACGCCCACCGCTTCCGGCGTGGGCGCGATCGCCTCTTGCGCCCGCAGGGCTCCGCAGACGGCGAGAAGCAGGCAGCAGCGGTTGAGCATGGCGGTCATCGCAGAAAAGTCTCGTCGGCGTTCGATCCGTGGATGCGCACATGGCAGGTGGTGCAGCGCTGGAAGCGCGGATCGAGCAAATTGTGTTGCGACGTTTGGACGGGGACGCCATTGTTGCGCGTGCCCGAAGCGCCGCCGTTGTGACATCCCAGGCATAACGTAAACACCACCGGCCGCCGCAGCAGGCGCTCATTGGTCGAGCCGTGTGGAAAGTGACAGACTTCGCAGCCTTCCACGCGCACCGGCGGGTGTTCGTACACGAACGGGCCGCGCTTATCCACGTGGCACTTCAAACATGGCTCTTCATTGTTCAATGCCTGGTCCACCATGCGCGGGTGATCCGACATGCGCCAGGTGGGAGCGAATGCGCCATGCGGATTGTGGCAATCCGAACACTCCATGAAGCCTTCGTTGACGCGGTGCTTGCTGGGCATTTCGAACTGCGCGCGGATGCCGGCGTGGCATCCGTAACACAGCTCGGTCTGCTTCTTGGCGAGCAGAAACTTGAGTGTTGGCGAATGATGAATGGAATGGCAGGAAGTGCAGGCGACACCGGCCAGCGTGTGCTCCGTGCGGCGTATGTTGGCCTTTTGAAAATCGCGCGCGTGGCAAGTGAGACAGGCTTCGAGCGCTTTGGCCTGCGGCATCAAGGAGAACGCATTCGGAATGGTGGCCTTGCCGCCGTGTGCGGCCACGTGCGCTTCGCCCGGCCCGTGGCAGCTTTCACAGCCAGTGCGGCTGGGCGGCAGATCGCCCGCCGCTACGCTTTTGAAATGCGGGTTCTTATAGAAGTTCAGCCAGACGTCGGCATGGCAGGTCTTGCAGGCGCCGCTGCCCACGTATCCGGCTGCGCCCGATGCGCCGGGGCTCTGCGCAGCCCCGCCGGCGGCTATAACTGCCAGTAACAGCCAGCGGACACCGAGTATCATGGCCCTGCGCATCATCACTCAATGATACCGGGAGGCAGCGACCGATCCTCCAGACGGCAAGACAGTTTACGGCAGAGTTTACCTATGTTCCAGTCATGTTATGGACGCTAGCGGACTATTGCTCTAACGTTGTTACACACGCAAACCACAAACACAGGTTATAAGGGAATCAGTGAGACTGAACAGACTGCGATCCTTACCGATTACTCTTGCTCTGCTGATTGCGATCTGGTCGCCGGCCCGGCTGGCGGCCCAGCTCGCCGGCATCGTGGGAAGCGTTTCCGATCCATCCGGAGCTTTCATGAACGGCGCCACGGTTCGGGCCACCAATGCCGGCACGAATCTCGAATGGCGAACCAAGACCGGTCCGCAGGGCGATTACTCGCTCGGGCTTCTTCCTCCCGGCGTATATATGGTGGAAGCCTCGGCTGCCGGCTTCTCTCCCGCGCATGCCGACGGTGTGGAGTTGGTGGTCAATGCGACGCGCCACATCGATCTGCGGTTGGCCCTGCCGGAGGTCAAGGAGAACCTGCGCGTGGAGGCGGTGGCGCCACTGGTCGAGACTGAAACGTCCGAGCAAGGTCTGGTGGTCGGCGGGAAGATGATCGGCGATCTGCCGCTCAACGGGCGCGATTTTCTGCGGCTCGCGAAACTGGCACCGGGCGTCTCCGGCGCCACCGATAATCCCGCCTCGCCGGCCGGCCCGTTCAACGTCAACGGCCAGTGGGACCTTTCCAACAATATTCTGATCGACGGGATCAACGTGAATGCGGGCGGCAGCGCCAATGGGCGGATCAGCCTCGCGCCCGGCAACGATCCGGCGGTCGGCGAATCCGGCAGCAGCGTGGCGCTGGTCTCGGTGGACGCGGTCTCC
>Ga0187862_10003246_pt1 | contig 15984 bp, 14 predicted proteins | sample June2016WEW_10_1_FD_133003 | JGI IMG/M metagenome (GOLD analysis project Ga0187862, IMG submission 133003) | Peatland microbial communities from SPRUCE experiment site at the Marcell Experimental Forest, Minnesota, USA - June2016WEW_10_150 | ecosystem: Environmental > Terrestrial > Soil >...
CGCTACCGGGTGAACGTCAACACGCTCGAAAAGCAGGACGCCACCGAACTGTGCCTGAACGATATCGGCGCGGCCGTGATCGAGACGCGCAAGCCGCTGTTTGTCGATCCCTACCGCCGCAACCGGGCCACCGGTGCGTTCATTTTGATCGATCCGCTGTCGAACGAAACCGTCGCGGCGGGCATGATCACCGGCCGGCCGGCTCACGAAGCCGGCCAGCCCACAATGTTGGCTGCCGGCCGCGTCACTCCCGCCGAACGCCACGCCCGCACCGGGCACAGGGCCGCCGCCGTGTGGGTAACCCGAGGCTCCGAGGCCGCCAACCGCCTGGAACGAGCCCTGTTCGATTCCGGCGCCATGGTGCTGATGCTGGACGCCGCCCACGAAGGCGACCTGCTGCCGCGCCTGGTGGAAACCGCCTTGTCTGCCGGCCTGATCGTGCTCTGCGCCGCCTCCGCCGATAGCCCCGCGCCGCCCGCGCAACTTATCGAAACGGCTGGCCCCGATCGCTTCCTCGAATTCTCCGGCGGCGCCGCAGAGTCTGCCGGCCTTCTGCTGGAGATGCAACAGCGCGGGATACTGCGCAGAGAGTAACAAGGTGGGGCGGGTTTCAACCTGCCAACGCCCGCTTGCGGGCGATCCATTCTGTAGGGGCTGGGCACGCCCGGCCCGCGTATCGCAGCGCCCTTCCGACCAGTGCCTGTGTTACACTTCGAGCAGATGAGTAATACAATCACCGTTCGGCTGCCGGAGGACCTGGCGCAGTGGCTGGAGCTAGCCGCACGCAAAGCGGGTTTGCCGAAGGGCCGCATCGTTCAAGAAGAACTCGAGAGAGCCCGAAACTCCGCCAATCGTCCGTTTCTTCGCCTGGCCGGTGCGATTGACGGTCCATCTGGCCTCTCGATGCGCAAAGGCTTCTCCCGTAAATGAAGGCGATCGCGGACACTGGTTTTCTGGTCGCGTTCGGGAACCGGAGAGACTACCACCATGACTGGGCGGTCGGGATTGCCGAACGGGTAACAGAACCGCTATTGACTTGTGAAGCAGTGCTGGCCGAAACGGCGTTTCACCTCGGCAGCAGCGCTCTGGTTCTGGCGTTCTTGCACGACGGCCTGGTGCGGTCCGCATTGGTCTTGAGCGAGCACGTTTCGCGGCTGGCGGAGTTAGCGGTGCGCTATGCGGACCGCAAGCCGGATCTGGCGGACCTTTGCCTGATTCGTCTTAGCGAATTGCATCCGCGGTACCCGGTGATCACCACGGACCTGAACGACTTCCGGGTTTACCGCCGCGGCCGCCGCGAGGCCATCCCCTTGATCCATCCTCCTGAGCGGTAACGAGCCAGCCGAGTAAGGCGGGCGTTTCATGGGGAGACAGGGACGGAGACCCCAGGCCTCCTGGGCGCTCATGCGAACAACGCGGCGAATGCGCGCGCAGAGACGATCCGCGTGCCTTTGTGCTGTTTGAGCGCCAGCAACCCGCTCTTGTCGCCTGTCACCAGATAATCGGCCCTGCCCGCTTCGGACAAAGCCAGCAGAAAATCGTCGGTGGGATCGGGAGAGCGGCGGACGCGCGGCAGCGCCTCCACGGCGTCGGCAAGTTTCTTCAGTTCGTTCACCAGGCCGCCGGCCTTGTAGGGTCTGATGCGCTCGGCGACCGCGGGCTTGCGCAGCGTGGCGCGCAGTTCGTCGAGATGCTCGGCGCAGGTCAGGAGGGTGAAGCGTCCCTCCTGCCAGGCGCGATAGATGGCGGCCGGGTTTCCCAGTTGAATCATGAGGGCGGAAACCAGGATGTTGGTATCGAGCACCACGCGCATCAGGCTTTGTCAGCCTTCCGTTTGGCATAGCGCTCGGCGCGGACCTCGCTCACGGCTTCGTCGATGATGCGCTGCAACTCGTCCGGGTCGGTATCGGCGTTGCGCTCCCGAATGTCCTGCACGGTGCGATGAAACACGCGCCAGCGGACGGCCTCCTCGATGAATTTCGAGAGGTCGCCCTTTTTGGCGCCTTGCGAGCCCAGAAAGGTGCGCAGGGTGAGGTCGGTCTCTTTCGAGACCTTGATGTTCCAGCGAACGGCTTCTTCCATATAACACCTAGGCAGTTAGGCAGATAAACACTTATACATCTATTGTAGCCCGGAACGAGAGGGCAAGAGGATGCGTCCCGCCAAGGCCGACAAAGACGCGAACCTTCTGGTGTAGCTGTCTCCCGACCGCCCTTACTGCCCGGCCAGCGTGCTGCGTTTGCGGCTGAAGGGGAAGTAGATCGCGAAGCCGATCGCCAGCCAGACAAAGAACCGGATCCAGGTGAGCAGCGGCAGTCCCATCATCAACACCAGGCAACACACGATGGATATCAGCGGGAAGAGTGGCACCAGTGGCACGCGGAACGATCGCGGCCGCTCCGGCTGCTTGCGCCGCAGCACGATCACGCTGGCCGAGACCAGCACGAATGCGAACAGGGTGCCGATGTTGGAAAGCTCGGCGAAGGTGTCGATGTCCCAGATGCCGGCCGGAATGCCCACCACGAATCCCGCAATCCAGGTGCTCACGTGCGGCGTCTGGAACCGCTTGTGCACCTTCGAAAACAGGTCCGGCAGCAGGCGGTCGCGCGACATGGCGAACCAGATGCGCGCTTGCCCGTACTGATACACCAGCAGCGAAGAGAGCATCCCCATCAGCGCTCCCGCCGTCACCACCAGCCGCAGCCGGTTGTAGCCCAGCGCCTTCAACGCGTCGGCCACCGGCGAATCGGTATTGAGAGTCTGGTAATTGGCGATGCCGGTGAGCACCAGCGAAACCGAGCCATACAGAATGGTGCAGACGATCAGCGTGGCGATGATGCCGATGGGCAGGTCGCGCTGCGGGTGTTTGCATTCCTCGGCCGCCGTCGAGACCGAATCGAAACCGATGTAAGTGAAGAAGACGATCGACGCGCCGGTGAGCACTCCGGAAAAACCGTGCGGCGCAAAGGGATGCCAGTTGCTGGTTTTGATGGCGCCGGCCGCTCCCAGGCAAAAAATCAGAATGGCGGCTATCTTGATCAGCACCATGACGGTGTTGGTTTTGGCGCTTTCGCGCACGCCGCGCACCAGCACCAGCGTCACCAGCATGGTGATCAGCAGGGCGGGGATGTTGAACCAGCCCGCCGGTCCGCCGGACGCCGGGAACGGCGGAAACGCCAGTTTCGTCGGCAGATGCACGCCCAACAGGTTGTCGCACAGATCCTGCAGATAGGCCGAAAAGCCCACCGCCACGGACATATTGGAAACCGCGTATTCGAGGATCAGGTCCCAGCCGATGATCCAGGCCACGATTTCGCCGAGGATCGCGTAGGAATACGTGTACGCGCTGCCGGCCACCGGGATCATGGAGGCCATCTCGGCATAGCACAGCCCGGCGAAGAGGCAGGCGATCGCCACCAGCGCGAACGACAGCGTGATGGCCGGTCCCGCGCCCGGCCGCCCCAGTTGCGATCCGGCGTGCGAGCCGTACACCACCAGGTCGATCACGGTGGCGTTGAGAATCGATTTGACGGCCACCGTTTTGCCCGCCGCCGCAGTGCCGGTAAGCGTGAAGATGCCGGAGCCGATCACGGCGCCGATGCCGAGCGCGGTCAGGCTCCACGGGCCGAGTGTGCGCCGCAGGTGCTTGTCGGGATCCTCCGACGCCGCGATTAAAGCATCGATGCTCTTGGTTCGAAAAAGGCTCACTCGAGGATCTCCCGGCCTGGGCAGTAGAACGAACCGGTGTGTTTCGATCTGACCGCCTTGCCGGGCGGCGGACCTAGGCGGGCGCGTGGCGGCTTTTCCTTGTCCGCGCTCGTCCGCCCGATGCGCAATCCCTTTAACGCTTGCGCTGGCCCTGCACCTGGCGGCGGATCTTCTTCTTGAGCGACCCGCGCGCCACGCCGGCGGCGCGCTTGGCCTTGGGAGCCGCTTTCTTGCGGGCCGTCCGCTTTATTTTCTTCCGTTCCAGCTTGTCGGTTACGTTCGTGGTATTCATCCGTTCCTTTTCAATCCCGCGTACTTTTCCACCAGTTTTTTTAGTCCGTAGCGAGGGAAATTAACTGTGATCTTAGCATTATCGCCATCGCCTTCGCGGCGCACCACGGTACCGGTGCCGTACTTGGGATGCTCGACCACCATCCCCGCGCGCGCCCCTCGGCGAACCGGTGGGGGAGCGGCGGGCAGCGGCTTGTCGGGCACCGGCGGCCGCGGTTGCGGCGGACCTGCCGGCGCCGCCGTTTTCGACGCCCCGAACGGCATCCCGCGCTGCTCGAAGAATTGCGAAATGTTGGACACCGAGTTGTAAGTCTTGCCGGTGAACGTGCTGCGCCGCGCGGTTTGCCGGGCGTCGAAGCGCTCGGCGGTCAGGTCCACTTCGCCCGCCTCGTCCTGCGGTCCCAGGTTCACCAGCAACTCCTCGGGAACCTCGCTCAAGAACCAGGATGGCGTCGAACGCTCCTGTTCGCCGCCTCCGTACCGCCGGCGGTACCTGGCCCAGGTCAGAATCAGCCGCCGCCGCGCCCGCGTCATTCCCACGTAGCAGAGCCGCCGCTCCTCCTCGAGCGCTTGCTCGGAATTCATCGACCGGCTGTGCGGAAACAAACCCAGTTCCATGCCGGTCAGGAACACCACCGGAAACTCCAGCCCTTTGGCGTTGTGCAGCGTCATCAGGGTGACGGGCGCGCTTTCGTCGTAAGTGTCGGCTTCCGCCACGAGCGCGGCGTGATCCAGAAAATCGGACAGCGATTCGCCGCGCGATTCGGCTTCGACGGCCGCGCCGATGAGTTCGTCCAGGTTCTCCAGGCGCGCTTCGGAATCCGGTGTCCGTTCCTGCTCCAGCATCTTGCGGTAGCCGGTGCGCTCCAGCACGAAGCGGATCACCTCCGGCAGAGGCGACGCGCTGGCCACCAGCGAAATGTCCTGCATGAGGTTGCGGAACAACACCAGCGAGGATTGCGAACGGGTGGAAAGCCCGCGGTCGTCGATCACTCCCTGGATGGCGTCCCACAGGCTCAGCCCGCGGTCGCGCGCGTGGTGCTCGATCTGTTCCACGGTGGTTCGGCCAATTCCCCGCGCCGGAGTATTGACGATGCGCAGCAGGCTGGTGGAATCGGTCGTGGAACTCGCCAGCCGCAGGTACGCCACCATGTCGCGGATTTCCGCGCGCTGGTAAAAGCTGAAACCGCCGACCACCTTGTAGGCGCGCCCGTAACGCCGCAGCGCTTCCTCGAGTTGCCGCGATTGGAAATTGGTGCGGTAGAGCACGGCCACGCGGTCGTCGGGGTTGGCCACCAGGTGCTTTTCGATCGTGTCGGCCACGAACAGGGCTTCGTTCTCCGAGTCGAATCCCGCGTACAGGCCCAACAGTTCGCCGGCCGCCGCGTCCGTCCACAGCTTCTTGCCTTTGCGCTCCTTGTTGTTCTCCACCACCCGCGATGCCGCCGCCAGGATGTTCTTGGTCGACCGGTAATTCTGCTCCAGCCGGATCACCCGCGCGTTGGGATAGTCGCGCTCGAAATCGAGAATGTTGCGGATGTCCGCTCCGCGCCAGCTATAGATGGACTGGTCTTCGTCGCCCACCACGCACACGTTGCGATGCTCTTCGGTCAGCAGCCGCATCAGTTCGTACTGGCTCCGATTGGTGTCCTGGTATTCGTCCACCATCATGTAGCTCAGGCGCCGGTTCCAGGTCCGGCGCGTGGCCTCGTCGTGCCGCAGCAGACGCACCGCCTCCAGCAGCAGGTCGTCGAAATCGAGCGCGTTGGAATTGTGCAGCGTCTTTTCGTAGTCCTTGAACACCGCCGCCAGCGTCTCGGTCTCCTTGTTCACCGATTGCTTATAGAGATCTTCCGGGCTCTGGTTGGTGTTCTTCGAGTGGCTGATGCGCGCCAGCGCGGAGCGGTACTGCATGAACTCCTTCTCGTCCAGCCCCAGCGAGCGGTAAGCCGATTTGACGATCGCCAACTGGTCATCGTCGTCGTAGATGCTGAAGCGGCGGGTGAAGCCGGGCCGGATGCGCCCGAGCGGTTCGCCATCGCTGCGCAGCATCCGTACACAGAAGGAATGAAACGTGGATACGCGCGGCTGGGATTCGAGCCGTGTGTCGGCCAGCAGGGACGCTACCCGTTCCCGCATCTCGCCGGCCGCCTTGTTAGTGAAAGTTACGGCCAGAATGGCGGACGGCGGCACATGCCGGGAAACAACGATATGCGCGATGCGGTGCGTGATAACCCGCGTTTTGCCGCTGCCCGCTCCCGCGAGGATCAGCAGCGGCCCTTCCGTACAACTCACCGCCTCACGCTGCTGCGCGTTGAGCCCTTTGAGGAAATCCATCGGTGGGACGCCTCAAGTTTATCATGCCGCCGCCGAATAAATAATCCCGCGAATTCGCTAACGTATTCCCGCACCGCCTGTAGGAGCCGGGCATGCCCGGAGCCCGGCCCTGCTTAGTAACCCAGTTTCTTATTCACTAAATTGTTGAGCGGCTGGCCTTTCCGGAAACGCTCGAAATTGTCGAGGAAAAGTTGCATGGCCCGCTCCAGCCAGTCCGCGGTGTGGTCGGCCGAGTGCGGCGAAAGCAGCACGTTGTCCAGGCGGTAGAACGGGTGACCCTCCGGCAGCGGCTCGGTGTCGAACACATCCAGCACCGCGCCGCCGATGCGCCGTCGGACGAGCGCGCGCACCATGGCGGCTTCGTCGATCACCGGTCCGCGCCCGATGTTGATCACCACTGCCGTCGGCTTCATCGCCGCGAACTCCCGCTGGCCGATCATGCCGCGCGTTTCCGCGGTGAGCGGCGCCGCCGCCACAATGTAGTCCGCCGTCGCGACCATCTCCGGCATCTGCTCCGGCGTGTAGATTCGCTCGGCGTATGGGTCCGCGGCGCCGGCCGGTGGCGCATGCCGCTTCACCGCGACCACGCGCATCCCCATCGCTCGCGCGCGCGCCGCCACCGCACGGCCGATATCGCCGTAGCCGACGATGCCCAGCGTCAGGCCGGCGATTTCGACAATGTCAAACTGCTCCCACTTTCCCGCGGCCTGGTTGCGGACCATCCGCCGCAGGTCTTTGGCGAAAAACAAAATGCCGGCCAGCGCGAACTCTCCCAGCGATTCGCTGAACACGCCCGAGGCGTTGGTGAGCGCCGCCGCGCTTTCCACCAGCTCCGGAAACAGCAGCCCATCCAGCCCGGCCGACCGCGTATGAACCCAGCGCACGCGCGGGCACAGCCGGAAGACGTCGCGCAGCAGGTCCCCGCTGCCCGACCAGTTGAAGATGATGTCCGCGTCGGGCGCCGTCCGCTCGAACGCTTCCGCCTGTTCGCCCACCGCGATGTTGGTTTCCGCCGGCAGTTGTTCCAGCATGGCAAGCTGCCGCTCGGTGGGATTCGCCAAAACGAGCACCGTAAAATCGCCCATGAGAAGCAACCTATCACATGGTGGGGCATGACTAGCTTGCCCGTTGTTTTCTTTTTTCCTTTTCCTGGTCCGGGCAAGCCAAAGCATGCCCCACCAACCGCGCCATGTTAGCATGGTTTTTCCAACTACCTTGATCAAAGCCGTCAAAGGAACCAGGGACTTACTGCCCCCATTCACGGAAAACTGGAATGCCGTGGAGCGCGAGGCCAGAGCCGTGTTCCGCGCTTACAACTATGGCGAGATCCGCACGCCCATCCTCGAAGAGACCGAGTTGTTCGCGCGCGGCGTGGGCGCCGACACCGATATCGTCAACAAGGAGATGTACACCTTCGACGATCGCGACGGATCTTCGCTGACGCTGCGTCCGGAAAACACGGCCCCGGTGATTCGGGCCTATATCGAGCACCGGCTCGACCAGCGGCCGGGCGTGCAGAAGCTCTACTACATCGGCCCCATGTTCCGGCGCGAACGTCCGCAGGCGGGCCGCTACCGCCAGTTCTATCAAATCGGCGCCGAAGCCATCGGCTCGGAATCGCCCGCGGTGGATGCGGAAGTGATCGAGATGGTGATCGAGATCCTCGGGCGCGCCGGGCTCACCGGTTTCGAGCTGCTGATCAACTCGGTGGGCGACCACAATTGCCGGCCGCAATACGTCGAGAAGCTGCGTACCGCGCTCGAACCAGTGGCGGCCAGCCTGTGCGGCGATTGCCAGCGCCGCGCGCTGACCAATCCGCTGCGCGTGCTCGATTGCAAAGTGGAAGCCGACCAGCCCATCATCGACAAGCTGCCCGGCATTCTCGACCACTTGTGCGAGCCCTGCCGCGTCCACTTCGACGCGGTGAAGCGGTACCTGGACGGCCGCGGCCTCGCGTACACCGTCCGCCCGCGCATGGTGCGCGGCCTGGATTACTACATGCGAACGACCTTCGAGGTGGTGCACGGCGGGTTGGGCGCGCAGAATTCCGTGCTGGGCGGCGGGCGCTATGACGGGCTCGCCGAATCGCTCGGCTCGAAGGTGCACTCGCCGGGCATCGGCTTCTCGATCGGCGAAGACCGGCTGGTGATGAGCGTGGCGGGCAGGGAAGCCAGCGCGCTCGATCTGTGCATCGCCCCGCTCGGCGAGCCGGCGCTGCGCCACGCCGCGCTGCTGGCGCGCGATTTGCGCCGCGGCGGCATGGTCGTCGAGATCGCCGAGGGCAAGCTCAAGCGCATCCTCGAGCTGGCCAACAAACTGGGCGCCCGCTTCACCCTGATCGTGGGCGAAAACGAAATCGACGCCGGGCGTTATGCGCTGAAGGAAATGGCCACCGGCCGGCAGGAAGAAGTCACGCGCGACGAGATCGCTCCCAAGCTCGCCGCCGCGCGGAATTGAGCATCGATATGGAAACCTCCGTAACCCTGGATTTTCTGGGCGAGCTTCGCCGCACGCATTACTGCGGAGCGTTGCGCGCCGCAGACCAAGGCAAGACCGTGGTCCTGATGGGCTGGGTGCATCGCCGCCGCGACCATGGCGGCGTCATCTTCGTCGATTTGCGCGACCGCGACGGCATCACCCAGGTGGTCTTTCATGAGGATGTCGAACCCGCCGTGCACAGCCGCGCCGAACAGGTGCGCCCGGAGTACGTGATCGCCGTCGAAGGCAAAGTGACGCTGCGCGGCGCTGGCGCGGTGAATCCGAACCTGCCCACCGGCGAAATCGAAGTTGTGGCTGCCAGCATCTGGCTGTTGAACGAATCCCGCACGCCGCCCTTCCCCATGGAAGAGCAGGTGGACGTCGCCGAAGACGCCCGCCTCAAGTACCGCTTCGTGGATTTGCGCCGGCCGCGGATGCAGCGCAATATCATTCTGCGCTCGAAGATCGCCTTCGCCGTTCGCGAGTACCTGCACTCGGCCGGGTTCCTGGAGATCGAGACGCCTTTCATGACCCGCTCCACGCCGGAGGGCGCGCGCGATTACCTGGTGCCCAGCCGCGTGCAGCCCGGCACGTTCTACGCGCTGCCCCAATCGCCGCAGATTTTCAAGCAGCTTCTGATGGTGGGCGGCTACGAAAAGTATTTTCAGATCGTGCGCTGCTTCCGCGACGAAGACCTGCGCGCCGATCGCCAGCCGGAGTTTACGCAGATCGACCTGGAAATGTCGTTCCCGCAGCAGGAACGCATTTTCGAGGTCATCGAGCCCATGCTCAAGACTGCGTGCGCGGTGGCCGGATTCGAGATTTCGACGCCGTTCCCGCGCATCACCTACGCGGAAGCCATGCGCAGCTACGGCAGCGACAAGCCCGACTGCCGCATTCCGCCCATGCACCCCGTCGAGGACCTGGCGCCGGAGCTGGCGGCCAATGGCTTGCCGCTGGTCGCCATCCACATTCCCTCCACCGGCGCCGCCAGCCGCAAGGAACGCGACGAGCTGAAAGCCTTCGGCCAGCAACTCGGCCTCCGCGTCTACGACGATTTCAAGCGCCTGGAACGGGACTACCCCGCGCCCATGGCGCAAGTGCGCGAGCGCACGGGAGCGCGGGAAAACGACCTGCTGGTGCTGGCCACCTGGGCCGGCGAGCCGAAGGGCCAGCTCCCCGAACGCACCGTCTACCAGGCCTGCGGCCAACTGCGGCTCTATTGCGCGCAGCGCTTCAACGACCGCCACAAGCTTCTCGATCCGAAGAATTTTAAGTTCTTGTGGGTGGTCGATTTTCCCATGTTCGAATGGGACGACGAAGAGAATCGCTGGAACGCCGCGCACCATCCCTTCACTTCCGTGCACGATGAAGACCTGGACAAGCTGGTCGCCGACCCGGCCCGCTGCCGCGCCAAGTCCTATGACGTGGTGTTGAACGGCACCGAGCTTGGCTCCGGCTCGATTCGTATCCACCGCCGCGACGTGCAGTCGAAAGTGTTCGCCGCGTTGGGCTTCAGCGACGAAGAGGCGCGCCGCCGCTTCGGTTTCCTGTTGGACGCGCTGGAATACGGCGCACCGCCGCACGGCGGCATCGCTCTCGGCCTCGACCGCCTGGTGATGATTCTGGCGGGCGAGAGCTCCATCCGCGATGTCATCCCGTTCCCCAAGACCGCGCGCGGAACCGATTTGATGTGCGAGGCCCCCGCGCCGGTGCCCGAGCGGCAGTTACGCGAGCTGGGCATCACTTTCCGCGGGAGTAAGTAAGGGCCGCTTCAGTTAACCTCGGTCAGACGCTCCCTTACGGTCGCGGCTCCGACGTGGCGCACGCACTCGTGCGTGCCGTGTTGAGACTCTTCTCGACACCTCCTTGCGCACGGGAAGCCGGGCGTCGGCACGAATGCCGACGCGGCACGCACGAGTGCGTGCGCCACGCCGGAATGGCACGATTATTCCTTGACAGGCTCTACGGCCGCTCGCCTACTGCTGCCGCGCCGCCACGGCCGCATCCAGTTGAGCGAGTTGCTGCCGCACGGCGGCTGCGTCGTTCGCGTTGGGCATCAGAGCCAGATATTGGCGCAAGTACCCGGCCGCTTCGGCATTCTGGTTCTTCCCTATCAAAATCAGAGCCAGCACAACGTTGAGCCTCGGAATCTTGTGTTCTTTATCGATGTGCAGCCCGTCGCGCGCCGAGCGCTCGGCAACCTCCGTGCGATTCAGCCTCGCGTTGGCGACCGCGTTATATAGGTATGCCCCGGGGAAGTCTTCGGGATCGAGCTCGATCCAAGTCCGTGAATACGCTTCGGAAGACGCCCAATCCTGGCTGTGGTCGGCCAGCGTGGTCAGGCTCTCATAGGGCCTGATGTACTTGGGATCGGCCGCGAGCGCTTGCTTCCAGGCGTCATTGGCTCCGGCGGCGTCGTTGCGTTTCTGGCGCAACAGGCCAAGCTGATACCAGGCGATGGCGAACTTCGGGTACGCCTTCACCGCTTTGGTGAATTCGTCCGCCGCGGCATCCCATTTCTGCTTCGCCAGCGCATCGACTCCCCGGTCGTAAGCCTTGCGAGCGTTGGCCGGGGCCTCCAGCGTGGTCGCGCTCACGATCAAGACGCTGGCACGGGACAGTGGATGCAGCGTGATGACGCCGAGGCGGCCATCGTCGGAGCGGCTCTTCACGGCGATACTGACCAAATCCGACCGATAGCCGGCCAACACGGCCTGCAGTTCGCAGTCGCGCAGCTTGGCGATCACCGGTGTCAGGTCCTGGCTCCCTGCGCTGATGGGCTTCAAGACGCCCGCGGGAGGCGCGCTGTTTTCGGATGCATCGCTTTGCCCGGCGCCATACCTGCCGGCGGTCACCTCAAAATTGAAGCGTCCCTTGGCATCGGTCATGGTTTCAAAATGAGATTGGCCATTGCATACCCGGTTGATGGCAACCGGCTCGGGGGGCGGGGATGAGTCATCGAGCTTCACCTCGCCCGAGAAGAAAACGGCCTTCTCGCTGCTCTGGTTTGTCGCTAGCTGGCTCGGCGGCGGCAGGGACTGGGAGTGCGCCACGCCGGCCAATATCACCACCGCCAATGCACAAATTCGATAATTCATACGGCCTCCAAGCGCAATTGATACAATTATGCGCCTGCCAGCCGCCAAAAGGAACGGGCTTGTGTCAAATGTTACGCCCGCCCCCGGGCGTTTGGGGAAAAGCCCGGTTTCGGCGCTTAGTCGCCCACCACGGCGTCCAGGTCGCCTTTGGCCAGGCGCACGTGAATGCGGGAAGCGGGTGGAGCGGCGGCGGCATCCTTGACGATTCCCGATTGGTTGGAAACGATGGCGTAGCCTCGCTCCAGCACCTTGAGCGGGCTGAGCGCGTCGAGGCGGGTATTGAGCTGTTCGAACGCGCTGCGGCGTCGCGCCAGGCGCCGGCGGATGGATTCCACGGAGAGCGACCGGGCGGTCTCCAGGCGGCGCCGGCCGGCGGCCAGCCGGGGCCGCATATCGAAACGGCGCAGCCGCATCTCGAGCGCCCGGCCGGCGCGTTCCCGCGCATCGAAGATTGAGCGCAGGCGTTCGCGCAGACGGTATTCCCGCTCATCCACGCGTTGCAGGCCGCGGCCCACGCGGCGGTGAAGCACGCCGAGGGCGCGGTCCACCCCCTGCTGGCGCAGCCGGCGGTCGAGCATCGCCAGCCGGTAGCGCACGGCTTGCAGGGCTTTGGCTTTCGCCGCGGCGATCCGGTCCTGCACCGACTCGCGGGTGGGCACCACCAGCTCGGCGGCTGCCGATGGGGTGGGCGCGCGCAGATCGGCCACGAAATCGGCGATGGTGACATCGGTCTCGTGGCCCACCGCCGAGACCACCGGCACCGCACAGGCGGCGATCGAGCGCGCCACCGCCTCTTCGTTAAACGTCCACAAATCTTCGAGCGACCCGCCGCCGCGGCCCACGATCACCACCTCGGCCCATCCGCTGCGGCTGAAATATTCGATCCCGCGGCAGACCTCCTCCACCGATTCCGGACCCTGCACCAGCGCCGGGAAGAGACGGATGGCGAGGCCGGGGAAGCGGCGCCGGAGGATGTTGATCATGTCGGCGATGGCGGCGCCGCGCGGAGACGTGACAATCCCGATGCGGCGCGGAAACCGCGGCAGCCGGCGCTTGCGCTCGGCCGCGAACAACCCCTCGGCGGCCAGCTTTTTCTTGAGTTGCTCGAAGGCCAGTTGCAGCGCGCCCAAGCCCTGCGGCTCCAGCAACTCCACCTGCAACTGGTATTCGCCGCGAACCTCATAAACGTCGATGCGCCCGCGCGCCAGCACCGCCAGGCCATCGGCCGGCCGGAACTTCCAGTAGCGGTGCGCGGAGCGGTACGCCACGCATTTGAGCACGGCGGCGCGCTCCTTGAGGGTGAAGTAGTAGTGGCCGCTGGTGGCCAGCTTGAGACCGGAGATCTCGCCCGAAACCCAAATGTCCGGGAACTCGGCGTCCAGCATGGCGCGGATGGCGGCGTTGATCTCGCTCACCGAGTAGATGCGCCGCTCCGGCGTCAGGTCGAATTCGAGCGCGAATTGCTCCACCGAGCCATGGTAACGCGGACGGTCCCAACCGGACATCTCATGGCCGTTTCGATGCGGGCGGGTTGGCGTCCGGCCCATCTCCGCCACCTCCAGGCGGCGGAGGTATCATGCCGCGCCGGGTATCGGCGAGCTGCGAAACAGGTTGGCCATTGCCGATCATTCGGCCGCGGGCGGTCTGGAGGCAAGGTCCGCCGTTCGCAATCAGTGTTTACAAGCATCGGCCGCCGGTGGCGACGGCAGGTAAAGTGGAAGCCCTCGATCCGGAAGTCCGGGGATTTTTTCCCACATTACTGGAGTGCTAATTTCTTAACCCTTGTGAAATCAATCGGTCATTTGTGGCGCGTAAATTGCAAATGGTGGAGTGGGTTGATGCAGGTGAAAACGATCCTCATCGTCGATAGGGATCTCGGATTTGTCTTCTGGCTCGGCCAAATCCTGGATGCCGCCGGATCCGTCGCCGTACCCGCGAGAGGGATCGCCGACGCGGCCGAGATCGTGGCTATGCTCCGCCTGCCGGTCGACGTGCTGATCGCATCGCCGGCCGAGCGCGGCGTTCGCGAGTTTGTGGAGAGGCTCCGTTTCAGCTCTCCGGATCTCCAGGTGGTCGCTTTGGCGAGCGAGAACGATCCGGCGTGGGCCATGGCGCCGCCCGGGGTTATTTGGAAACGTAAGCTACCGCACAGGGATGAATCGGCGAGGTCCGAGTGGCTGGACTTGATTCACGGCCTTGACCGCAACTCTCTCGCCTCGATGTCCCACTGCTGACGCGTTCTCGCCGAAGGCTCAATTCAAGAGCGAGACCTCCGATTTCCGCGCCCGTGCCCCGGCCGGAGTGCTAATATACCTATCTGGCTTGTAAGGCGACTGGATGTGTCCCCAGTGTGCGGACACTCCGCATTTCAGAGCAATCAGAGGCTTCGGTAGTGGAAGCGATTATCTCTCCGAGTCCGATGTTCACGGCGGAACGCCGCGCCGACTGCCGCTATCCGATTCACTCCGGGCTAGAGTACAAACTCATCTTGGGACGAAGGGTGGTACGGACGGGAGCCGGCCGCCTGGTGAATATCTCGCGTGGCGGGCTGCTGTTCGAATGCGATCAGGCCATCCCTCCGGGAACCAGGATCGAACTCGGTATTGATTGGCCTGCCAAGGCCGTCAAAATGGCACTCCATGTGATGGGGCAGACGGTGCGGAGCCAGGGTGCCTGCACTGCCGTGAAGATCCTTCGCAGCTCATTCCGCATGCACCGCGAAGAGGCGGACCGCGCAGAGCGTACGCCCACAACGCCATAGGCGGCTCGCCACGCGGCGGATTCAGCTTGCCAGCACGACTCGATTGGCGCCGGGTTGGGGCGCGGAGGATTCGCCGGTGTGGACGCGAGCCACCACCGCCAGGGCGGCGAGATAGAACAGGCTGCCGATGATCATGGTTTCGACCAGGCCCAGATAGATCGCCGAGACCAGCGCGCACACCGATCCGAGCACGCTGGCCGCTGCGTTGAGCGCCCACGCCCAGCGAACCGAAGGCGCGTGCCATTGCTCCAGGCGGCGGAGCCCGCTGGGGAAGGGCATCCCCATCGCGAATCCCAGCGGAGCGATCAACGCCACCGTCATCATCGCCTTGAGCGGCAGCGGCAGCCAGACCAGGGCGGTGAGCAGCGAGGCAAGCACCAGCCCGATCAGCGCAGCCAGCATGGCCACGCATCCCAGGATCTTGATGAGGCGGCTTTCCCGGTGCGCCGTCAAGCGGCCGGCGGCGGCGCTGCCCAGGCCGCTCGAGACCAGCAGCGAAAAAATGACCACCGTGAGAGCCGGCGTGGGGTGGCCGAGGAAGAGCACGAACCTTTGGATCAGCGCCACTTCGATCAGGATGTAGCCGGCGCCGATGAACAGGAAGTAGAGCAGGAATTTCAGCACGCCCGGCTGGCGCGGCAGGCGCGTGCCCAGCACCAGCGGCGGCAACAGCATGATCAGCAGCGTGGCCATCACCGAAATCAGCGCCAGCCCGAACAGCAGCGGCACGGCCTTATTCACCTTGTAGTCCGCGGTATCGTGGGAGGCGGTCTTCAGAAACACCAGCAGGTCGCGCGGCTGCACGGTATAGAAGAAGAAGGGCCGGTTGTCGGTGACCGGGCGAATATCGAAGACGAAGTGGCGCTCGAAGCCGGCCGGATCCGGCGTGTGCAGCAGCTCGTAGAAGGGGTTTTGAATGGCGGCGTCGGGCAGGTAGATGGCCTGCATGTTGGCGGCGGCAAACAGGGCGCGTGCGCGGTCGCAATCGGCGGCGGTGAGCGGTTTGCGGCTGATGATGGCGGTATCCTGCGCGCCCCATCCCTCGACCGAGCCGGAGCGGCCCACGATCACGTGGCGCCAGGCCTGGTTCTCGCCCAATTCCGACAGCGCTTCGCGGGCCAGGGCAATCAGGCGCAGGCTTTCGCGCGGCGGATCGAAGCCCCAGCGCGTGAACGCCACCACTCCATCGTCGGTGAGATGCCGCAGGTAATCGCGGAAAGCATCCACCGTGTAGAGATTGTTCTCCGAAAGGGCGAACGCTCCGGCGGCGGTGGAAGCCCAGGTATCCACCAGGGTCGCCTGCAACAC
>Ga0187862_10003249_pt1 | contig 15970 bp, 12 predicted proteins | sample June2016WEW_10_1_FD_133003 | JGI IMG/M metagenome (GOLD analysis project Ga0187862, IMG submission 133003) | Peatland microbial communities from SPRUCE experiment site at the Marcell Experimental Forest, Minnesota, USA - June2016WEW_10_150 | ecosystem: Environmental > Terrestrial > Soil >...
AAAATCCATGAAGCGATCCGGCGTGCCCTGCCCGAGGCGTCGTGCCTGGAACTGGGCGTCATAGAGCCAGGCTAACCCAAGTCCATCGCCGCATTGACGAACGCCTCAGGCGTCTCGAACAGGTGAAGGCGCTGATCGACGAGACCCCGCCCGATCCCGTGCTGCGCGGAACCGATGTCCCGGTCCACGTCGTCGCGGCCTCGGCCGCCGGCAGGGCACCACCGAAATCATCGATGACTATCCGGTTCTCACCGCTGAAGACGTGGAGGCAGCGGTCGAGTACGCCAAGGTCTATCCAAGGGCCGGGCGCCCGCTGCCGACGCGTAGCTCCAGCGTATGCTGGGCGACCTCGCCGCGGCAGTCGTTTGGGACCTGGAGAACGCCCCTCCCCCGGCCCAGCCACAACCCATCCCGTGACGTCCTGGTCGCTGGACGAGACCGTGCTGGGCGAACTCCGTCCCGCCGGAAATGTGCACGTCGAGATCGACCTCGCGTCAATCGCGACGCAGCAGGCCGCCAGTGTCAGCAGGGTAACCGGCTGCTTCAAACTGTCGTGCCTTCGCATCGAAATAATTGCGCACCCAGGCGAACCGGGCACCGTCCTTTGGCAAACCAACACTGTCCGCGATCGATGCAAGGCTGATGCTACGGCCTCCCGCGCCCCAGTTACCCTCGGTGACCTCGTCGATGACGACCAACGCACTGGCGCCTCTGTCGCCCTTCGCACCGACCACCGCGACGATCGCTTCATTCACCGCCGCGTGAACTTCGCTTTTGTGGACCGCGCTCATGTATCCTTCCGGAACCGTCACGTGTACGAGAAACTTGCCCGGCGGCTGGACGAAGTCGTCATCGGTGCGGCCGCCGACCCACCAGTCATCCGTCTTGACGGGCATGAACAAAACCCAGGCGAAGGCGCGGCCGCCTTTTGTGTTGGCGCCACCTTCCATCGCCATCAGGACATCGGTGAGGCGTCGTGCCAACGCCGCTTTGCGCCCGGCATCGAGCGCGGTTTCCGGATAGCACACCTGCATGATCGGCATTGATTTTCTCCTGAACCAACGGGAGGCACGGCCGAGCCGGCCTCCCTTGTCATCGTTTCACTGTAGTACTGTCTCGACAAACAGCACGTCGGTCTCGGACGCGCCCGTCTGGCAGACGATTTCGTCGGCAGCCCAGACGCCCCGGCTGTCGCGCGTGCCAAGCAAAGTGCCATCGCACCGCATTTCACCTTCCAGCACGAACGCGTAGACGCCGTGTGCGGGTGACCGCGGCCGGTAGACGAACGTGTTGGGCGCGTCACTGACGAGCCGGGATACTCTGGCGTCCTGCGGCACCGGGATCGCTCCGGCCTGATCGCCGAGCAGCGGCGTGATGCGGTTCATGCTCGCGACGCGATCGAAATGACCCATCTGGAACGACGGCGGCGCCAGGAGTTGGTTCGGCAGCATCCACAGATAGATCGCCTGCATCGGTTCGGCGTGCAGGTTCAGCTCCTCGTGCAGACCACCGGAGCCGGCGGAAAACGCATAGAAGTCGCCGGCCTTCAGTTCGTCATTGTCGCCAAGCGTGTTGAGGTGCGTCAGCGTTCCCGACAGCACGAAGGCAGCAATGATGAAGTTGTGGTGGCGGTGCATGCTGTAGCTGCAGCCCGGATGATTGAAGGTTTCGTCGCCGAACACCCGGATCTTCCCGAAACCTGGCCGGCCTGACTGATAGTCATGAAAATTGAAGCTCGACCGGCGGGTGACGAAGGCATCGGGGTGGCCGCCGACATAGGAGGCGGTGGGGCCGGTGGACAGGATCTTCTCGTTGCCGCGCTCGTTGGCGCGCAGCGTGAATGATTGGGACATGGTTGTCTCCTGTGCTTGCGTTTTGATCAGGCGGCGAGTGCGAGGGATGGCTGGCCGGCGGCGTAGCCGATTTCGACCATCTCGAAGCGGGATTTGGGCGTGCCGCAGTCGGGGCAGCACCAGTCCTCTGGGATGTCGGCCCAACGGGTGCCGGCTGCGATACCGTGTTCGGGCAGGCCCATGGCTTCGTCGTACGAGAAGCCGCATCCGAGGCAGAGCCAGACCTTGAGAGCGTCGGTGGTCATGTTTGGTCTCCTGTTTTGTAGCGCGTGACACATCTCATGTGATGTGTAACGCGCTACTATCACGCGTGACACGGCGATGCAAGCGCAATATGATGCCGGCGAGCAAAAAATCGCGTGCGAAGGAGACCCCATGCGTGGACAGAACAGAGGCCCAGCCGGTCACCAGCCTGCGCGACGTGGCGTTGCGTCCCGTGCGAGCCGATATCGTGTCGAGAGAGAGTGCTCCGGGCACCCACGTATTCGGTGCCGACGCACGCTGAGGTCTTGGTGTCTCCACGACGCTGGTGCGCGAAGCGCTGCCGGAGTTGAGCCCGCACGGGCTGATCACACCGGTGCGCAACCGCGGGTTCGAAGCAACCTCTCCGGATCGCCACCGAGATCCATTTGGTAAGCGGAGCGCATATGCGTCTCGCAAGGATGCGGACACGACTGGCCAGCCTGAGCGTGCAGCGATCACGCCTCGCTCTCCTGGTGCCGAACAAGGCCCACCGCCCAGCAGATGCCGGCGGCGGCGCCTTTCATGATGGGCAACAACAGGAGGCATAGCAAAACGGTGACCGGTAACCAGATCGCGGCCTGCAGCCATGCGGATGGTTGGTAATGCAGGTCGGTCAGCACCAGCGGCGGGACCACGAGGTGCCCAACCGCGAAGATCGTCAAATAGGGCGGGAAATCGTCGCAAGGATAATCCGCGTTATTGGCCCCGCAGACTGCGCAGGTTGCGCGCACCTTCAGGAAACCGCCGAACAGAGCGCCTAGTCCGCAGGTCGGGCAGCGACGCCGCGCGCCACGGCTGATTCCGGTCCAGAGCGAGTTTCGCGACATGGGTGATCTCCTGACAGTTGGATATTGATGGCATATTATATCCAGTCAATAATCCAATCAACTGCTTTTTTCGACCCCGTTCAATTTTCTGCAGCGAGCGGCGATCCCGGCCAGACCGGTTTGCCGAAATGCCCGTTCCTGCGATGCTGCAACCTAATCGGAAAGCGCTGTAAAGCAACGCAATACCTCGGCTTTTCGGTCTCTTGTCTGCGGATGCGAAAGCTGAAATGGCGGAATAGCGGTCACCAGGAAGCGACAACCGGCCGACAAATCCCATTGCGCGAGCAATCACGTGTCCCTATTATTGCACCATTGACCACCATCAATAGGATGCGGCGTGACCTCCTGGATCCCATCAATCAGCAAGACCGATGGCCCGCTTTATCTCGGCATCGCCGACGCCATCGCATCTGCGATCGAGTCGGGCGAGCTCGCGGACGATGCCCGCCTGCCGCCACAGAGATCCATGGCGAGCGCCCTGGGAATTGACTACACGACGGTCAGCCGCGCCTATGCGGAAGCCGGCAGACGCGGCCTGGTCGAAGGCCGGGTCGGTCAGGGCACATTCGTGGTGCGACGCACGCCCGGAAAGCCGGCAGGCCCGGTGACCGGCGGCCAGGTCGACCTGGGCATGAACGTCCCGCCGCCGATTGACGATCCGGCGTTGGCGGCGCGGATGTGGCGCGGCTTCGCTGAGCTTGAGCACACCGGCGGTTTGGAGCTGCTACGGCATTACCAGTCGCCGGGCGGGGCTGGCGCGGACCGCATGGCGGGAATGCAATGGCTCTCACGCCGGCGGCTGCCGTCGCTCGCAGTCGAGCGCGTACTGGTTTGTCCTGGGGCGCAGGGGGCAATGCTCGCGGTGATGGGCACGTTGGCCAACCCAGGTGACACGGTCCTGTCGGAAGCGCTTTGTTATCCCGGCTTTCGCGCGCTCGCCGCTCAGCTTCGGCTGTCCGTGTGTCCCGTCGCGATGGACGCGGAGGGAATCCTCCCAGAGGAGTTCGACGCGGCCTGCCGGCGGGAGCGGCCGAAAGTGCTATATTGCACGCCCACGCTACATAATCCGACGACGGCCACGATGTCCCGTGTGCGTCGCGAGGCCATCGTCGCCGTGGCGCGGCGTCATGGCGTGCCGATCATCGAGGACGACGCCTACTGGGCGTTGCTGGCCGAGCCACTGCCGCCGCTTGCGGCGCTCGCGCCCGAGCTGACGTATTATATCGGTGGGCTGGCCAAGACGCTGGCGCCGGCGCTACGAATCGCTTACCTCGCCACGCCGGATACGCGGACCGCGGCGCGCGTTATGGGCGGTATTCGCGCGACGGCGACCATGGCGTCGCCACTGACGGCAGCGCTCGCCACCAGCTGGATCGAGGATGGTACCGCCGATGCGGTGTTGCTCGCCATCCGCGCCGAAACGCGGGCGCGCCAGGCGATCGCGACCAGCATTTTACCGCCGGAAATGGCGAGGACGCACCCGAATGCGTTCCATGCGTGGCTCTTGCTATCCGAGCCGTGGACCCGGGAAGAATTCGCCTCCCGCATGCGGACCACCGGGATCGCGACAGTCACCAGCGACGCGTTTGCGGTGGCACGACCGCCCGAGGCGGTCCGTCTTGCTCTGGGAGCCGCCGTGTCGCGGTCGACACTGGTCCAGGGGCTGCGCATCATCGCGGACCTGTTACAGCAATCTCCCGCTATGTCGTCCGTGGTTGTTTGATTGGACGAACCCCGGGGTGCGATGCGGGCGGAAGGGGAGCCGCGTCAGCGTAACGAACTCCACTCGCGTGCGATGTCGAGACCTGACATGCGGGGCGCGCTCGAACGCATGATAGCAGCGGCGGAGTAACGATTTCGCCGGTCTTGCGCGGACAGTGCCCAGACGCACGATCACCCGGCGCCTTCGATGGCACCAGGTGATCGTCGCGGTCAGGCGGGATAATCAGCAGTAGCGCGCCCAGGCCCAGTGGCCGCCCCAGGGCCCGCCGACCCACACGCGGCGGCCGCCACAAAACCCGTACCGCCGCGGTCCCCACCACCCCGGGCCTGGGCCGTAGCCGAAGCGATGACACGCGCCGCCCGGACCGCGATACCAACCAGGGCCGCAACCATCCGCGACCAGCATGATGGGATCTCGCGACTGTTCCGGTGCAATTTGTGGTACCGCAGCGAAACCGGCGCGGACGGCGCCCAGCAGCCCAACGAACACGAGGCAGACAGTAAGTGACTTCATTGCTTTGTCCTCCGACATTGATTGACCAGTTATTCAAGAGCGGCGCCGTGTTCCGTCGAACGTTGTCACAGCGGGTAATCGGCGCCGCCCTTTGAATGCGTGACGGGACTTGCATCGGTTCGCAGTCATGTTAGGTCTCCTGTATGTGGCGCGTGACACATCTCATGTGATGTGTAACGCGCTACTATCACGCGTGACACGGTGACGCAAGCGCGATATGATGCCGTCGAACAAAAAAATTCATGTGCGAAGGAGACCCATCCGTGGACATACAAGACGCCCAGTCGGTCACGAGCCTGCGTGACATGGTGTTGCGTCGCGTGCGAGCCGATATCGTGTCGGGCCAGAGTGCTCCGGGCACCATGTATTCGGTTCCGACACTCGCAGAGGAACTCGGCGTCTCCACCACGCCGGTGCGCGAAGCACTGCTGGAGTTGAGCCTGCACGGGCTGATCACCCCGGTGCGCAACCGCGGCTTCAGGGTCGAAGCAACCTCTCCGGACAGTCTCCGCGATCTTTTCGCGTTACGCGTTTTGTTGGAGCGCTACGCGATGGAATGCGTGGCTCGGAAGCGGCTCACCGACACCGAGGACCTGAGAAAACTCGCTGACAACGTCGCCACCGCGGTCAGACGCAAGGACGGGCGCGGCTACATCGACACCGACCGTGCGTTTCATCTCGCCCTGGTGTCGCGCGCCGGGAATCCACTGCTGACCAAAATGGTCATGGAGTTACGTGACGGCATGCGGCTTTACGGAATGGACTCTCCGGCGGGACGTCAGCGCCAGGTGGCCTCGGTCAAGGAGCACTATCAATTGATCGAGTTCGGGGCCTCCGGTGACGTCGCCGGGATCTCGGAACTGATGGTCGAACACATCAGGACCTGGGAACCGGTCTTCACCGCCGCCCTCGAGGAACGCTCGCGCCCGACCACGATCCGCGCAAGAGGGCGGTAAGGCGCCATACTGATTGTGTTCGCCGGGCGCTCGCGGAAGGCACACCGCACGGCCAAAGTCGCACGTGATAAGGTCCGTTACCAATCGCGAGACGCCCCGATCCTGTATTGTCAGTTCCGGGTTGAAAACGGCCTGGCGGCACGGCGCCTGTTTCAGCATGATAGGCGCAAAGCGGCCCGCTCATCGACATGCCAAAACTATTGTGCAGAGATGCCTCGCGGCCGCCACCTGGTTTACCGGCACCACCCACCTCTGGCATGCTTCCCATATCGCCCGAAGGAACCTCCGCCGCATGATCCCGATCCTCGACGTCTCCCGCTACTTCGCCGGCGACCTGGACGAACTCCCTCGCCTCGGCGCCCAGTTGCGCGACGCGTTCGAAAATGTCGGGTTCTGGTATCTCCGAGGCCACGGCGTCCCCCGCTCCTTGATCGACGCCGCCTTCGCCCAGTGCGAGCGCTTCCACGCCCAACCGATGGAACAGAAACTCGCAGTCCGCATCAACGAACACAACATCGGCTACATGGCGATGGGCGGTTCCGTCGCGCGCAGTTCCACCGTCAACCACAACACCAAACCCAGTGTGAACGAGGCCTTCTTCCTGCGCCGCGAGCGCACCCCTGACGACCCCGACGTCATCGCCAACAAGCGGTTTCGCGGCCTCAACCAATGGCCCACCGGCCTGCCCGGCTTCCGTGAGACCGCGCTGGCCTACATGACGACCCTCGAACGCGTGGGACAGCGGCTGGTGCGGATTTATGCCGTCGCGCTCGATCTGCCGGCGGATTATTTCGACCCCATGTTCGCGCAACCGAACATGATTCAGCGCTTCACCCACTACCCGCCGCAGCCGTCGTACGAGGACAACCAGTTCAGCATCGCCCCGCACACCGATTCGGGGTTCATGACGTTGCTGGCGCCCTCGGCGGTGCCCGGCCTGTCGATCCGGCTGCCGGACGGCACGTGGTTCGACGCCCCCTCGGACCCCGAGGCGTTCATCGTCAACGGCGGCGACATCCTACGGCGCTGGACCAACGACCGGTTCCTGTCGACTCCGCATCGAGCGATCAACGCCTCGGGCCGGGCGCGCTACGCCATCCCGTTCTTCTTCGACACAAATCCCGACACGCTGATCGAATGCCTGCCGAGCTGCCAGTCGCCGGACAACCCGCCGAAATACAAACCGATCACCTATGACGAGTATGCCCTCTGGTACGCCACGCGGAACTACGTGCATCTCGCTCAGGAGCAAGCAGCAGCCTGATCCCGGGGACACGCCCCGGTTGAAGATATTTGCGTCCCCGCAAAGGAACTGGCATACCGCCGCGCCACTTCCACCCTGGGCCTCGGGGCGGGCATGCTCGCCCATGCCCCTGGTCCAACCGTACGACAGACCAAGGGGAACATCACGGATGCTTTTGGCCCAAATCTTGATCCTCGCCTGCGGCGTTGCGGCGTTGATCTACGGCCTGATCACCAGCCGGCAGGTGCTCGCGCACGACCCCGGCAACGCCCGCATGCAGGAGATCGCCGCCGCCGTCCAGGAGGGCGCGCGCGCCTATTTGAACCGCCAATATATGACGATCGGCATTGTCGGCATTGTCATCCTGATTATCCTCGGCGCATTGCTTGGCATCCACACCGCCATCGGCTTCATCATCGGCGCGGTGCTTTCGGGTGCCGCGGGCTATATCGGCATGAATGTCTCGGTCCGCGCCAATTGCCGGACCGCCCAGGCGGCGCGGAACGGCCTCGCGGCCGGCCTTGATGTCGCGTTCAAGGCCGGAGCGGTCACCGGCATGCTGGTGGTAGGCCTCGGGCTGCTGGGGGTTGCCGGCTACTATTTCGTGCTGCGAGCCGGCCTGGCGCCAGGTGCCGACCTCCGCCCCGTACTGGAGGCAATGGTTGCCCTGGGCTTTGGCGGCTCGCTGATCTCGATCTTCGCCCGGCTCGGTGGCGGCATCTTCACCAAAGGCGCTGACGTCGGCGCCGACCTGGTCGGCAAGGTCGAGGCCGGCATCCCCGAGGACGACCCCCGCAACCCCGCCGTCATCGCCGACAACGTGGGCGACAACGTGGGCGACTGCGCCGGCATGGCCGCCGACCTGTTCGAGACCTACGCGGTCACCATTGTCGCCACCATGCTGCTCGCCGCGATCTTCTTCACCGGCGCCACCCGCGACGCGCTGCTGATGCTGCCTCTGGGCATTGGCGGCATTTGCATCCTGACCTCGATCGCCGGGACGTACTTCGTCAAACTGGGTGCGGATAATGGGATCATGAAGGCGCTGTACAAGGGCCTGATCGTCACCGGTGTCCTGTCGATCATCGGCGTCGCCATCGTGATCGCCTGCTTCGTCGGCTTCACCACGCCGCTGGAGGTTACCGGCGGCGGGTCGGTGACCGGCTGGTCGCTGTTCATCTGCGCCGTGGTCGGCCTGGTGATCACCGGAGCGATCGTGTGGATCACCGAATACTACACCGCCACCGAATACCGGCCGGTGCGCTCGATCGCGCAGAGTTCCACGACCGGCCATGGCACCAATGTGATCCAGGGCCTCGCAATCTCCATGGAGGCAACCGCGCTGCCGGTGATCGTCATCAGCATGGGCATCATTGTGACCTTCATGGTGGCGGGGCTGTTCGGCATCGCGGTGGCAGCGACGACGATGCTGTCGCTGGCGGGCATGATTGTGGCACTGGATGCCTACGGCCCGGTGACCGACAACGCCGGCGGCATCGCCGAGATGGCGGACCTGCCGCCCGATGTGCGGAAGACCACCGATGCGCTGGACGCGGTGGGAAATACGACCAAGGCGGTGACCAAAGGCTATGCCATTGGCTCGGCCGGCCTGGCGTCGCTGGTGCTGTTCGCCGCCTATACCCAGGACCTGGCGCACTACTTTCCGGGCCTGAAGATGGACTTTGCGCTGACCAATCCGTTCGTGGTGATCGGCCTCTTTATCGGCGGCCTGCTGCCCTATCTGTTCGGGGCGATGGGCATGACCGCGGTCGGCCGCGCGGCCGGAGCGGTGGTGGTGGAAGTCCGCCGGCAATTTCGAGAAATCCCCGGCATCATGGAAGGCACCGCGAAGCCGGAATACGGCACCGCGGTCGACCTGCTGACCAAAGCTGCGATCAAGGAGATGATCGCGCCGTCGCTGCTGCCGGTGCTCGCCCCGATCGCGTTGTGGATCGTGATCGACATCATCGCCGGGCGGGCCGCGGCGTTCGCTTCACTGGGCGCGATGCTTCTGGGCACCATCGTGACGGGCCTGTTTGTGGCGATATCGATGACCTCGGGCGGCGGCGCCTGGGACAATGCGAAGAAATACATCGAGGAAGGCCATCACGGCGGCAAAGGCTCCGACGCGCACCGGGCGGCGGTGACCGGCGACACCGTGGGCGACCCGTATAAGGACACCGCGGGCCCGGCGGTGAACCCGATGATCAAGATCACCAACATCGTGGCGCTGTTACTGCTCGCGGTGCTGGCGGGGATGCTGAAATAAAGGCTGCACGCTGCGAGTGAAGCGAGGGCGCGGCCTTGGGCGAAGGTCCGGGGCCGCTTTGCCTGTCGGGATGACCGGACCTTCGCAGCGCTGCCGCCGACGGACCCGCCCGAGGACGCCGTATTCGTTTCATACGGCCGGTGTCGCGACCTCGACACTGGCGCCGAGTACCGGCTCGCCACGGTCGCTGTCCCAATGCGCCAGCCGGGCCGCGAACGGCCGCAACTCGTCTTCGGACAGCGTTTCCTTCGCCAGCAATTCCTCAGCCGACTCCAGCAACAACGACCTGTTGGCGGCTAGAATGGCGCGAGCCCGCGCGAAAGTGTCATCGATCAGCCGCCTGACCGCAACATCGATCGCGCCGGCCGTGGCATCGCCGTAATGCCGCGGCTGCCAGTCGTCCATGCCCGGCCCGTTCAGAAACGACGAGCGTTCGGTCTCATAAGCGACCAGTCCGAGCGTAGGATCCATCCCGAAACGGGTGACCATGCTTCGGGCGATCTCCGTCGCTTTGACCAGATCGTCGCTCGCACCGGTGGAGACATCCGGGAACACCAATGTCTCCGCCGCTCGCCCGGACAGCAGCACGGTCATGCGATTGAACAGTTCGCCGCGGTCCATCAGGAAGCGGTCCTCGATTGGCCGTTGCATGGTGTAACCCAGAGCGGCGATACCACGCGGAATAATCGACACTTTTTGCACCGGGTCGGCTCCCGGCAACGACAGAGCGACAAGTGCATGGCCCATTTCATGATGCGCCACAACCTCGCGCTCATGTGGGTTCAACAGCCGGTTGCGCTTCTCCAGGCCGGCAGTGATGCGTTCGATGGCCTGGGTGAAGTCGGTGATGGCCACGAAGTCGGCACCGCGTCTTGTCGCCAGCAGCGCGGCTTCGTTCACCAAATTCGCGAGGTCAGCGCCGGTAAAGCCCGGGGTCAATGCCGCGACCTCCTCGATTGAGGTATTCGGCGCCAGCTTCACCTTGACTCCATGGATCCGTAGAATGTCGATGCGACCTTTCTTGTCGGGACGATCGACCAGCACCTGGCGATCGAACCTTCCGGCGCGCAGCAAGGCCGGGTCGAGCACCTCCGGCCGATTGGTGGCCGCCAGCAGCACGATGCCTGCTTTGGTATCGAAACCATCGAGCTCGCTCAGCAGCTGATTGAGGGTTTGCTCCTTTTCATCGTGTCCACCCATGCCGGGGATGGCCGCGCCACGCGCCCGGCCGAGGGCATCGAGTTCATCGATGAAAATGATCGCGGGCGCCTGCTGGCGCGCTTGCTCGAACAGGTCGCGCACGCGAGCCGCACCCACGCCCACGAACATTTCCACGAACTCCGAACCCGATATGGAGAAGAATGCGACGCCTGCCTCGCCCGCCACAGCGCGCGCCAGCAGGGTTTTGCCGGTGCCGGGCGGGCCCACCAGCAGCACCCCTTTCGGCATGTGTGCGCCGAGCTGGCCATAGCGCACCGGGTCCTTGAGGAAGGCAACGACCTCCTTCAGTTCGTCTTTCGCCTCATCGACCCCGGCGACATCGGCAAAAGTGACCTTGACGTCCTTTTCGACGTAGACCTTGGCGCGGCTTTTGCCGATCGACATTAGCCCGCCAACGCCGCCTTGGCCCGACATCATCGGCCGGATCAGGAACATCCAGAGCACAAAGAAACCAACCGCCGGCATGAACCAGCTCAGTACCGTCTCCAACAGGCCGGGCCCGGGTTGACCGGTGAAAGTGGCGCCGGATTTGGTCAGGTCGGGAACCAGGGCAGCGTCGACCCGCACCGTGGAAAACCGCTTCGTATTTGGGTCCGGCGGGGTTTTGTATGTCCCCGTGATGGTGGTTGGGCCGACGACAAGGTCGGTCAACTGCTGTTTTTGTAACAGTGATTGAAAATCGCTGTACGGGATGACTTTGACCCCGGCGGACTGAACGAGCAGATCCTGGATGAACAAAATCGCGATGAACGCGACGATGACGTACCAGAAATTGATGTGGTGTTCGCGTTTGATATCCATGACTCACTCCCCTGCGCCGCGGTCCGCTGCCACAAACTTGCATCCACCACCGCCAGTGCACGAGATATGAATTCTGAACCGTCATGACCAGGGTGAAACCGTCCGCTTGTTGCGGCAGTGCCACCAGAGACGTCCGGGCCGAGCCATGACGGAGCAACCTGCTGTGCTTTAGCGCTATTGCGCGCTCACACCGATGTTCATCACGACACTGCCAAACCCATCCCGCCTGGCCCACGCCCCGGGTGGAACGAGGCAATTGGGTGGAACGAGGCAAGTGGCGTCATATTCCCGCACAATGAACGGCCCTTCGCGAGCGGCAACGCCAGCTCGATCCGCCACCGGCGCATCAATCCCCGGGAACCACTCAAACCATGACGACCGAACCGAAGATGCGATCGGCCGGAGCCGGTCGGGCAGCCGCGACGCTGTTTTGCAGCGAGCACGGGGCCGTCATACTGATGTCGTTGGGCGAACCGGCAGTCAGAGGCGGTTGCGCGTCAGGTTCGGGTCAGGCCCCCGCCTGCGGCCCCCGCACCAGTTTCCCGGGCAATGCCCCGGTGGCCTGGCCTTCGCGATAGGTCACCTGCCCCGCAACGATCGTTGCCTCGTAGCCATACACATCCTGCAACAACCGTTTGCCGCCAGCCGGCAGGTCATGGGCGATATATGGCTTGCCCGCGCCCAACCGATCCCAGTCTATGACGTTCACATCGGCCTTCATGCCGGCCCGTAACACGCCGCGGTCGTGCAATCCGGCAGCACTCGCGGGGTCGGAGGTCAGCCGCCTGATCAGCTCCTCGGTAGAGAATTTGTTCAGTGTCCGGCCCCAATGCGTCAGCATCCAGGTCTGGAAACCGGCGTCGAGAATGAACGCGACATGCGCGCCACCATCGCCCAGGCCCATGATGCAGTTGCGGTTGTGCAACAACTGCTCGGCCATCGACAGATTGCCATACGCGTAGCTGGAGATCGTCGTATAGATGAAGTCGGTGCCTTCGCTTTCCAGCAGCACGTCGTAAGTCACCTCTTCCGGCGTGCGTCCCTCGCGCGCGGCGATCGCGGCGAAGCTGTCTTCCATCTTTGGCTCGTAAATCGGCGGGTTGCCGAAGCGGAACATCAGATCCCAGCGCAGCCGGTGGAACAGCGGGAACTTGTTGAACTCTTTCGGATCCTCGCTAAGGATTTTGGCCCGGATCTCCGGATCGCGCATCCGCGCCACGCGTTCCGCCAACGGCAAATCCGCAATGGTTTGATAGGTCCGCGTGCCCGAGAACGGGTTCTGGCTGCCCGACAATCCCAGCAACGCCCCGGTCGCGCGAGGACCGATCACCGGCCTGATCGGCACCCCATCGCGGGCCGCCTTATCGGCATCCTTCAGCAACTCGCGCCACGCCTCGGGGCGGGCATGCCGTTGCGTTAGCGTGAAGACCGTCGGCCGGCCGCTGGTTTCAGTGATGCGCCGGACCATGGCGAACTCTGCGTGCGGATCCGGTGCCCATTCCGAAACGATCTCCAGCATGCCGGAGCCGGCGTCCTTCATGCCCAGTGCAATGCCGGTCAACTCGTCTTCCTGGGCCTGCAAAGTTGGCGTCGGATCGCCCTTCAACGTTTTGTGCGAAATGCTGCGCGAGGTGGAAAAGCCGAAAGCGCCGGCCAGCATCGCCTCGCGGGCGATTTCACGCATTTGCGCGATGTCGCCCTGGTTGGCGTTCTCCAGATTGATCGCCCGATCGCCCATCACGAACACGCGCACCGCGGCGTGCGGCAACAACGCGCAGACATCGACATCGCGCGGCTTGCGCTCAAGCGCGGACAGGTATTCGCCGAACGATTCCCATTCCCACTTCAGGCCTTCGTCCATGACGGCGCCGGGAATGTCCTCGACGCCTTCCATCAGTTCGATCAGCCGTTGGCGGTCTTCCGGTTTGCACGGCGCAAAACCGACGCCGCAATTGCCCATGACGACGGTTGTCACTCCGTGCCACGCACTCGGTGCCAAATGGTCGTCCCACACCGCCTGGGCGTCGTAATGCGTATGGATATCGACGAAGCCTGGCGTAACGAGCTTGCCCTTCGCGGCAATCTCCTCCGCCCCCGAGCCGGACACGGAGCCGACCTGGGTTATCTTGCCGTCCTTGATGGCGACATCGGCCTCGAACGGCGCGCGGCCCGTGCCGTCAATGACGGTGCCGCCGCGAATAACCAGATCATGCTCTGACATTGGACCCTCCAGATGGGGAGTTGATTGCCGAGCATCGTGCGCCCGGCGGCGCGGTGTGACAAGCGCAGCGCGTTTGTGTGAACGAAGCTGTTGGAGCATTTTCGATCCGATGTCGCGCCCGGATGATGCTTTGAACCACGGACAGCAGATCGTGAATCGCATGACAGACCTTAAGTCGGACCGGGCCACGTGACCCGGTGTCCGTGCCACGGCACGGTGCATCCGTCCTTATCCCGCTTCATCTGTGTTCATCTGCGTTTCAAATTCTTGCTTTCATGGTGCCATGCGCACGGGCATGGATGCAGCCGGCGGCAAATCAAGAATTTAACCGCAGATGAACGCCGATGAACGCAGATAAGCGACGATGGGCTGGTGAGGCTGAAACTGCCTGGGTCAGCGCGAAAATGGGCTCACGACCATTCCCGGCCAATGCCGCATCATTTCAGTAATCACCAGCGATTGTGGGCCGCTCGCTATCCTGCCCCTCCGGGACAGGAGGTTGGTTGCCCGTTGAGGCCTTCGTGACTTACCTCGAAGCTGGCAGTGGTGGCCGTACCTGACCGTCGGATTTTCAACAGGTAGATGCTGTCGAAATCGCCATCGTTCCATTTCGGCACCAACTTCGGATCGCCGCCGTGTTCCTGCAGCAGCGCTTGTGCGAGCGGCACGAGCTCGCGATGCTCCCAGCCAACCAGCACAACCGCATCATGATAAATCGGCAAATCGAGCTGTTGCCGCAGATCGTCGATCCGCGATTGGCCGATGTCCGCGTGGATCGGCAGGCCGAAGACGATGGCTGCCGGCTCCACCGTCGCCAACGGGCGGACGTAGTCGTACATCGTGCCGAGATCGGCTTTTTGTTCCGCTGGATTTGGCGCAAAGATCGCGGCCGGCTGGCCGAATGCCTTGCGGATGACCGCTGGTAACGCAAGCGCACGATTCAGTCCCTGACAGTCGAGCTGGCCCAGGCCGGTAGCGGGTTTTTCACCGTGGCGGATGAGAGCGATGGTTTCGACTTTTGCAACGTCCTCCGCCGACGCCAGGGGAACGGCGGACAGGGTACCCGCGATACCGGCCAGCAGCACAAAGATCGTTCGGGCGGCACGGGATTTCATAAGATCTACCTCGGAGGAAGTGTGCCAAACGATCGCCCGCCTGACCCGAATGTGATGGTCCCGGGAACGCAGGCATACCGAAGGCCATTACCATCCCAGGGTTGCTCGAACCTTGGCAAGCGCCGTCATTTGGGTTTCGTGGTCGCCGGCGAACCGCACACAGAAATGCGTCACCCCCGCCTGTGCATAAGCCTCAAGATATGCCGCCACACCCTGCACCGGGCCGGCATAACAGGCTTGCCGCTTGCGGATCACTTCTGCCGGTTGTGGTGCGTAATAGGCGCCAAGGAAGCGCATTAACCGGTCATTCGCTTTCGCCGCATCGTCGTCGAGCGCAATCGTTACGTACATCGCACCGGTGACCGAAGCCGGTACGCGTCCCGCTGCGGCCGCGATCGAACGCACCTGCGCCAACCCGGTCGCGAACGCGTCAGCGGCAGGTGCCACCGGGAACCAGCCATCGAAGAACTTGCCGGCGCGTTCCAGACTGGTCGGCAGATTGCCGCCGATCCACAGCGGCGGTCCGCCCGCTCGGTACGGTGTTGGCGCCAACACACCCTGATGCACTGGCCAACGCCCTTCCCAATCGACCGGCTGACCGGTCCACAACGCGCGGCAGAGGCGCAGCCCGTCCATCATGCGGCCGATGCGTTTGTCGAACGGCACCCCGCAGGCGGCGAACTCGGCGCGGATGTTGGGCACGTCAGCGGCGAAACCAACACCCAGGATCAGCCGGCCTTCCGAGATCTGGTCGATGGTCGCCACCTGATGCGCCAGCAGCACCGGATTGCGCAGCGCCGGCAGCAAAACCGCAGTCCCCAGTTCGACCCGAGGCACCCTCCCCGCGACACCGGCCAACAAGGTCAGCGGATCATGCCGAGGCCGGGCCAGCACCGAATCGCCGACCCAGACGGAATCATAGCCTTCAGCCTCGGCCCGTGCGGCGAGCGCCAGCAACGAGGCGACGTCGGGCTTGCCTTCCATG
>Ga0187862_10003254_pt1 | contig 15960 bp, 14 predicted proteins | sample June2016WEW_10_1_FD_133003 | JGI IMG/M metagenome (GOLD analysis project Ga0187862, IMG submission 133003) | Peatland microbial communities from SPRUCE experiment site at the Marcell Experimental Forest, Minnesota, USA - June2016WEW_10_150 | ecosystem: Environmental > Terrestrial > Soil >...
TATCTCACTTAGGAAAGTAGCCTTTCGTTGAGGATGCAGTTTTCTGACTACACAAAATAATCCTAGTTATGCGGCGGAACCAAAATCCATCAAAATACCTCCAGTCTACTTATATCTTTTCTCTGAAGGGGATGTAAAAAACAAGAAACTTTTAGGAGGTAAAGGCGCCGGTCTTTGCGAGATGACCCAGATTGGTTTACCGGTTCCCCCAGGGTTCGTGATAACAACCCAAACTTGCCTCGAGTATTTTGATGGCGGCTTCAAGCTTCCAGAGGGACTTGCGGACCAGGTTAGGCAAGCGATGTCTCAGCTGGAGAAATCAATGAGCTTGGGCTTCGGCGATTCCGAGAAGCCACTTCTGGTTTCCATCAGAAGTGGCGCAGCAATTTCAATGCCTGGCATGATGGATACGGTCCTCAATTTGGGACTCAACGACGAAACCGTTCGCGGACTAATCAAGAGAAGCGGGGATGAACGCTTCGGCTGGGATTCGTACCGCCGATTTATCTCGCTTTTTGGCGAGATCGTACTGAAAATTAACAGTGACCTTTTCAGCAACGCGATGGAGGCCCTGAAGAAGGAAAGGAATGCGACATATGACACGACACTTTCTTCGTTCGACCTTCAGGGGCTTGTTGAAACTTTCAAGCGTATAATTGAAGATAATGTTGGCAAGCCTATCCCTAATGACCCATATGAGCAGCTATTTATGGCTATAGAAGCGGTGTTTGCCTCTTGGAATGGAAAGAGAGCTGTAGATTATAGGCGTGAATTCAAAATCATCCCTGAGATTGCTAATGGCACTGCGGTGAACGTACAGGCGATGGTTTTTGGCAACGTTGGTGAGCATTCTGCGACTGGAGTAATTTTCACGAGGAACCCTAGCACCGGCGAAAACGTGCTTTTTGGAGATTACTTAGAGCGGGCGCAGGGTGAGGACATTGTGGCCGGTATTCGAACCCCAAAGCCCATCTTTGAGATGAAACAGGTCATGCCCGAAGTTCATAGGGAATTGTTGAAGGTTCGGGAGACGCTTGAGACGCATTTTCGGGAAATTCAGGATATGGAGTTTACGGTGGAGAATGGGAAGCTGTTCATGCTTCAGACTCGTTCTGCAAAAATGAACATCGCGGCTGGGATGAAGACCTCTGTTGACTTGGTTAATGAAGGCTTGATTACGAAGGAACAAGCGCTGATGAGGCTTGATGCAACCCAGCTTACTCAACTGATGTATAGCCAAATAGACCCGGAAAACAAGACTCCGCCCGTTACGGTTGGGCTGGGGGTTTCGCCCGGCGCCGCTTCAGGCGAAGTAGTGTTTGACGCAGATGAAGCTGAGCGGCAGAGCAAGACGCACGGCAAGAAAATTATTCTGCTCAGAGAGCAGACTAAGCCTGAGGATATTCACGGGTTTTTTGCGGCGCAAGGCATCCTGACCACTGTTGGTGGGAAAACGAGTCACGCCGCCGTCGTTGCTAGGGGTATGGGTAAGCCATGCGTAACCGGAGCAGGGGATATCAAGATTAATGCGGTAGATGAGAGCGCGACGATTGGCGACCACAAAATCATTCAGGGTGACGTTATCACGATAGATGGCACTTCTGGCAAGGTTTGGCTGGGAGAAGTTTCAATGGTGGAGCCAGAATTCTCAAAGGATATGAACACAATCCTGAATTGGGCAGATAAGTTCCGCAGATTGGGAGTGCGAACTAACGTGGATACTCCGTCTGACGCGGCGAAGGCGCTTAGGTTCGGGGCGGAAGGAATTGGTTTGTGCCGCACGGAAAGGATGTTCAACGCTGCCGACCGAATCGGGATATTCCAGGAGATGATTTTGGCTGATTCGCCCGAAGATAGAGCTGCTACCTTGCGGAGGCTTGAGCCTTTGCAGAAGGAAGATTTTAAGGCCATGTTGAGGGTGATGCAGGGTTTCCCGGTCACAATACGGCTTCTTGATCCACCGCTCCACGAGTTTCTGCCGTCGGAAGAGGAGATCCAGCGGCAAATCGACATGTTGCAGAAGAGCAAGATTGCTTTGGATAATGTTTGTAGGTTGCCAAAGATTCTTCGAACTTTAGACCCGCAGCTTGAACCATTCCTCACCGGGGATCAGCAAATGCTGAACAGTCTGGCGCGGCTTCAGAAGTCTGAGCTTGACAAGAAGCTGGAAACTCTCCAGAAGATACGCGTCTTGAAAGAAGTCAATCCGATGCTGGGTCACCGCGGCGTAAGATTAGGAATTACTTACCCTGAAATCTATGAGACCCAGGTGGAAGCCATTCTTGAAGCGGCTGCAGAGCTTATCAAGGAAACAGTTGCGGTTAAAGTGGAAATCATGGTTCCGAACGTCTGCACTGCAGAGGAACTGAAGCGGGTGGAGGAACTCATCAAACGCGTCGAGCAGCAGGTCACTGAAAAAACTGGCGTAATCGTTCCGTACAAGTTTGGCTCAATGATTGAAGTCGTTAGGGCTTGCATGCGTGCCGGGAAACTGGCTGAGATGGCAGAGTTTTTCAGTTTTGGCACTAACGACCTGACTCAGGCAACGTTCAGCTTTTCGAGGGAAGATGCAGAGAACAAGTTCCTTCCGCTTTACAATCAGTTGAAGATTTTGCAGGATAACCCCTTTGAAATTCTGGACGTTAAGGGTGTTGGGCGACTGATGTCTATAACTGTGGAGTGGGGGCGAAGGAGCCGGCCCGATTTGGAGATAGGGATATGTGGCGAGCAAGGCGGTGAACCTTCTTCGATAGAATTTTGCCATGCTATAGGCTTGGATTACGTCAGTTGCTCACCCTATAGAATTTCTATTGCAAGGTTAGCTGCGGCACAAGCCGCCATTAAAGAGAAAAAGGGCGGGCATGGTAAAACCGTTTAAATAACGCTCCTGTAAAACACTTTTTTGGGGATGTTTCGTGTGACTCTGGTCAGTGGGCGAATTCTTGAAATGCGTTAATGCCAGTTTATGGAATAAGTGTAAATATTGGTTTTTCCATTAACCATTTTTCAGTTTCGACATAGATCCTGACATGGTCAAAGCCACAAGAAACATCCATATCGTGCGCTCTTTAATTGCTAGCCTGTTCTCTATCAAGCTCGATTAATCTTACTCTTTTTTCCTGAAGAAACCTGATAACAGTTCAAGGGTTGTAGTTTCCATAATACTAAAGTGGACTGAGGGGAATCTGAACCGTGTAGGGTTCAGACCACACGCTTAGTGATGTAAAAATTATGGTAGATCGCCCGAAATAATCTCGCCAACGTTATGTTGGCGCGTGCGTTGCTGAAAACAGAGAAGACGGCGCATTCACATCAATTAGCGAGGAAACCGCGACTTCGGCCCTGTGAGCTTATCATTGAATTGGCGCTTAAATATGGTTCGGCTATTAGCTTGTGCGAGACAACGCTTGAATTGGCGGGCGTGTACCCCGAAAGGTCGAGGAGACAAGTTAATATGCGAAATGGACAAAAACAGAGAATTCGCGAAATTTTGCTGATAGCGCTTGGGATAGCTTTGCTTTTGTTTTCGCTGGTTGTGGTAGATATATTCGCGATGCCCTATTTCCAGTCGCTTCAAACTCAAACTTTCGTCAGTTTGGATTGGGCAGGCTATGCGGTATCGGCAAATAACCTGTCGCCGCAGCCTACAGTCGATGCTGTGAGTGGGTCTTGGACTGTGCCGAAGGTTGCCATTTCTGATTCTGACTCGTTTTCGGCGGCGTGGATAGGCATCGGTGGTGCATTGGATACCACGCTTATCCAAGTAGGTTCTGAACAGGACTCTCTGTTAGGTCAAGCTGTTTACAGCATATGGTATGAAGCTCTGCCCGGTATCGCGGTAACCATACAAAACATCACAATTTCGCCGGGTGACCAACTCTCAGCATCTATAATACTCGTTAACGCCTCAACCCGAAGCTGGCAAATCGGAATAGCCGACGACACCTCAGGCGCGTGCTTCACCCAAAACTGTGACGAACAAAACCTCACATATAACTCTTCACGGCTAACAGCAGACTGGATTGTAGAAAGACCCACAGTCAACAATAAACAAGCCGCGTTAGCTGACTTCGGAACCGTAACGTTCAAATCTGTCAGCGCAAATCGGCGGCAAAACAGGATCTCCAAACACATTCTCAGAAGACCATATTGTCATGCAAAACAGCCAAAATAACCAAATCGCCGCAGCTTCAAACCTGAAAGATCAAGGCACATCATTCACCGTAACATACTCACAAAATAAACAGTTAGAAATGATCAGTAAGTTGGTTGAGCAAATGCATGTGTGATTTTGCAGTAACAAATGTTTAAACATCAGAGAGATTTTTACTAGTGATTTGAGCATTTTTTACAGAAGAATAGTTTTTGAAGGACTTGTTTAATTAATGTCTGAGAATAGGCGTAGCATTGATCATTGATGATAACCCTTCTATTCTGAGAACTATGGCTCAAGTGTTGAGTACTAGCAGAGACTCAGTGTATTCGGGTGACTGCTTGATGGCCTCGCGCGCCAGTGCGTTGCTTAATTGAAGTTTTCATGTTAATTTCTGCTCATTTTGTCAGTAGAGACGTGGATCCACTAGTATTTTGATACCAAAAGGTTAACTGAAAGCAATAATTACGTTATAACTGCTTTTCTGTTGTTTGTAGAAATGAGATCTTTTTTATTGCATCTACCCCTTTGGGGGTTATGATGTAGTCACCTTTGTTGTCTTCTTGAGCTATGAACTTCGAATCAAGAAGCTTTTTAATATGAAAAATGAGGTGACCGCCTTTTAGCTCCATTATTTGAGACAATTTAGAGAAATTCTTTTTTCCTTCATACAAACTGATGAGAATCTTAAGCCGCATAGTGCTAGCTAGTGGCTCAAGCAAATTTTCAACAATGAAAGGAACATCAATTACTTCTTGATTGGGATGGTCATCATTGGTTTTTTCGACGAGAACTATTGTTTGGAAAGATCTTTTCTCTCTTTTTAGTTTCTTCTGAAACTTGGTTTGACAGCTCTCGCATTGAGTGCCTTTAGCTTTTTCAGCTTGAATCCCAATTTGGTTTATTCTTGCATCCAGATCAGCAAACGCGGCTTTCGATCCGCATGTTTTAACAATTAGCAGGCTTTTAGCCAATTGATCTTTAAAGAATTCGTGGCATTTTGTCCTTTTTTCACAATCAGCATTTAGCAGCCCGTCAATATCGTCGCTGGCCTCTTCATTTAGGAGGTCGGCGTATTGCATTAAGCGGTTTTGAGAGAGAGCTTCTTCCACTGCGCTTAGTCGATCTTTTAGGATTACCCCTTCTACCCTGCCTAATTCGGCTTTTAAGCTGCCAACTTCCTGTTTAAGTTCACGAAGAGCATAAATTACAGTTTCTTGGTCATTTGGGTTATTTTGTTTGGTCATTTTCAGCACTGAGTCATGGTACATTATAATTACCCAAAACTATATAACTATTTAGCTCCAGTTGTTCATAAAAATGGAGGAATTTAAGTGCCAAAAGTGTTAGTTGCGTATTATTCTAAAACTGGAAACACCAAACAAGTTGCCGAAGCCATAGCCGAGGGCGCAAAAAGCGTCGAGGGAGTCGACGTTCAAATAAAAAATGTTGCAGATATCAATGCAAAAGAAGCGGTTGAAGCTGATGGATTCGCATTTGGGTCGCCAGCATACTTTAGTATGATGTCAGGCCCATTGTTGACTTTACTGACTGACTTTTATTTTGTACGCGAAAAATTAGCTGGTAAACCTATGGTTGCATTCGCCACTGGTGGTGGCAGCCAAACTAAGACTACCGCAAATATCGAAAGCATACTCAAAGCTTTCAACCCTAAGCTGATTCTGCCTGGGCTTGCCGTAGATAGCAAAATTTCTGAAACGGACAAACAGCAAGCAAAACAACTGGGTGAGAAATTAGCCAAAACCCTTTCTTAGACAATAAACCTACACACCGTCGTAAAAACACGCCGTCGCAAAAGAGGTGAATCAAACGAAACTAAAAACCGTTCGTATGCTTTCTATTCTGACAGTAATCTTAGGGGTAATTACTGCTGGTGTCAGCGGAACTACGTATCATACTGTTCACGCAGCCTTCGGTGGACTAACAGTATTATTAGCAATAGTAACAACGATAAGTCTTTTTGTTCTAAAGCAGTAATTCACGCCTATTCAAACTACCCTAATTTCACCTATTTTTCATTATAAGAAATTTGCCGAATATTGGCTAGCCTCGACAAGATGAAGGTAGCGAATGCATAATCTTGATAAAGTGATAGACCGTGCGAAAACTAATCCTAATTCCCAATCTCATAAGTTCGTTGCGAATAGCAGTTTTGCCCTTGTTCTTTTATTTGTTTATGACAGGAAATGTTACCTTATGCTTAATTTTACTTACTTTTTCAGCTGCGACAGACTTTTTTGACGGTTACTTGGCAAGAAGATTAAAGGTGACCTCAAGGCTTGGCGGCTACTATGATGCCACAACAGACTTTGTTCTTGTGTTTGGTATATTTGTAATTTTCAGCGTCAAAGGATACTATCCAATTTGGCTTTTGATCCTCATAAGTGCCTTGTTTGTTCAATTCTTAGTAACAAGTCTCTACGCCAAAAAACTATACGATCCCGTAGGAAAATACGCTGGAAGCGCCCTTTACATAGGTATAGTTTTAACGTTGATTTTTCCGGTACAAGCAATATTTAGTTTTGTTGAGTTTGCTTTCCTCGGATTTTTCTTAGTCTCACTGGGAAGCCGAATAGTAAGTTTAGCACGAACAACGATTAGATCTACCCCAAAATTGATATAACGCACTGGATCTCGTAGCAGTAAACTTCACCATCACGCCAGTTAATGCAAAATTACTCTGAACGATGGAGCTTTATGCTCCTGAAAATCAGAAAAGATTGGAAGCTATTAGGGCCCTAACTCAAGCGGGAATTCCCTGCAACCTCTACCTCTCACCATATTTCCGATTTTAGCCGACCAACTTGTCAATTATTACGTAAAAAGAGCAGCGGAAAACGGAGCAAACTGCCGTTCAGCCATATTTCTGAAGTTCGACCTGTGATTTGGACGGAGTAAAACAGTTTTTGCAAAGCAACACAAGACTTTTGGTGAAAGAATTAGACAGTTTGGTAGTTCAGGGAAAAGCGCCAGATTTAGTCAAAGAATACGAAGAACTTTACTTCAAGAATGGAAGCAGAGACTTGTCTGGTTACCGTCTTCCAGAACTTTCCTACCGAAGAAAAACTGTGGCGCGCGCGCAAACATGCAAACAAAACGAAATGTGCTTCACTGCCGCGGAATTCGTTGAACCTATGGACAACTCCATTTTCCGATTGCATATGTATCAACGGCTGGAATGCTCCCACCATTTATGATATTTTAGAATTTGTCTCATGGCAAGACACTAAAGATGTCAGCAAAGAAGCAGTTATAGAATACATAAAGAAGCATTTTGTCTTGGAACCTAATTGGGAACGTTTGATGAATAAGTATTGGGATAAGGTTGAGGGGTTTTTATGAAAAATGATGTGGAAGTGGTGATTATCGAAGTTGTACCCAAAATGTTCGATATCGTTAACACACCGGAGAAATTCAGCCATAGAGTCAGTTACATAAAGGAAGTTTATGAGGTCAATCAGCCAATTACCCTTAGACCCGAGTATTTGGCGGTTAGAGAACCGAGTGACTCCCGAATCGAATTACTATTCAAAATTGACCAGCTTAAATCCAATTTTGAAAAGGGACAATTGGTTCCTGATGAGAGACCAATTTTCGTTCATATCCATTTGAGGATGAAGGAGAGGTCAACAACCCACATAGTGTACTCCGCAGAGGGAGTGAAGGAAGAGGGATTCTTCGAACGGAAGATTTGGTACACGTCATTTAAGACGTTGCTAACACATCATTCAACGGATGAATTCATGGAAGAAAAGTCCAAGCTATTTACACGTGTAAAATTGCAGAAAGAATTCTGTGCAATGGATTTTACTGCAATCACTTCAGTTACTGCAAGTTTTTCAATCACTCGTAAAGCCCAATTGTAAAAAGCTCAGACTTAAAATTGGACGTTAAAGACTATTCTTACATTTGAGCGGGCGGAGCTGTTGAAGGGCATATACGTGCTAATCGTCGAAATAAACAAAACAATCAGTGTAAACATTGGTGCTTTAGGCTTGCTGACCTTCCCATCAGGCTTGTACGCTTATGTTGGTTCAGCGCAAAACAATCTGGAGCTAAGGGTCAAGAGACACCAAAGCAGAGAGAAACGTTTGTTCTGGCATATTGACTACCTTCTAAACAACGAGGCAGCAAAAGTGAAAGACGTCTACTTTGCAAAAGGTATCAAAGCAAAAGAATGCAAAATCGCAAGCCTACTGGAGAAGAACGCTGAACCCATTGCAGGCTTCGGATGCTCAGACTGCCACTGCGAAAGCCATCTTTTCCACGCTGAAAATTTTAGTTTTCTTGAAAAATACATGGATCGGATCCGACTCTAACACAAGAAACGTTGAGAACTGTAACAAAAATTGCATTTTTAAATTTATTTCACATCAACTTGGTAAAAAGCTCCAGCTTATCGAAGCGAAAAGCGTCTAATATCATCAGGAAAAGAACAAATTAATGAAGAGTTGAAGCTGTAGCTGTTTAAGCACAATCACAATAGTATATTTAACATGATTACACCAGTTGTTTAGGTGTAAGTTTTGTCAAAAGCTCAACCTCATCCGGGACACGAAAATCACCTTTGCAAAATGGTAGAGGACAAAGTACCCATAGAAAAGATAAAGCCATTAGTGAAAGACGCAAAGTACATCTGCAAAGGATGCATGCGTACAGCTGCCAAAGCAGAAAATCTCTGCGCTCCAGAAGTACTCTAAAAATCGCCTCTTAGGCAAACCAACGAATAAACAAGCATATCCTAACTTCCATCAAATTCTTTTTTTGCAACAAGTTTAAAAGCTTAGGGGTAGCAAAGATTGAGTTACAGGTGAGTTCTTGGAAGAAAGTCCAAGCCCTTTACACTGCAAATTCTTCAATCAATCGAATGGTCCTGTTATAAAAAGCTCCACTTAAGGTGCCCTGCACTTCTATTTTCTCTTTTGTTGCAACATCTAAACCCTTCATAAGGAACTCGCTTCTGTTGTTGTAAGAATGTAGTCACAAAGATTTTTAGATGAATCTGTGGTTTGAGGTATGTTTGGTTTCGATGGTTAATTCCAAGCGGTGAGGTTTCATAAAAGGAATGCGTACGTTGAAGGTTGATTTTGCGGATGGCGAATTGCATTATGTTTTTGAGGAATCCACGGCGCTGATTGATATTTCTAAACGTAGCCGAAGCCTGAATGAAGCGGAAGCCAAGAAAATTACCAAGCGGGAAGCTTCAAAGCTTCTTTTCATAGCTCGAGAAGAGTAACAATTATTCCATCTGTTAGAAATATGATATATTTGCTTCAAAACCCAGTTGAAGTCACCTTTAAATCCAGTATTTCAAAAAAAAATTATGTTTTCTGCTGAAGGAATCTGTGGTATCTTGCAAATCTAATGTTATTTTAAATGTGACTTAAACTACTACCAGTTGTTTTGTCATGTTAAAAAGCAGAAACAGAAGTCTAGTTTGGGTTCACATAAGAATCCATGAATCGCCACAAAAGTCTTGAGAAATCGTTATTCCTTACCTTTTTTCTCTGCTTTGTATTTCTTGATTGTGGCTAAGGTATTAATAAGTTCTTGTCGGATTTCCCACCATTCCTTGTTAGAATAGAAAACGGTTTCCTTTAATTCCAATTGAATCTCTTTAACAATACCGTAAGTTACTTTTTGTTGGACCCAAAAATCAATTGTCTTGGTCATTTTTTGTTACCCCAAACTCGCAGCAACAGGTAAAACATAATTCTGTGCTACTGTCATCAGAAAACCGATTGGGTGGGTTTAATATTTCTCGTATTGTGTGTTCTCATTCTATAATAATTCCTTCAGTAATTTTACCGTTAAGAATGCCAAATACTTCATTGGGATTGAGAGACCTAATGCTTAGTATAAAGTTCATAGTTCCTCTATTCTACGCTATGCAGATTTAAGAGTTATCATGATGAAGACTTGGACAATAGCAGTGTTTTTCCTTCTCAGGATGTCTCATTAGGAGTAACTACCATTACTAAGGAAGTACTCGAAAAATATGATACATCATATTGTTCAGGCGTAGAAAGGAAGATAATTTTGCCAAAATTGATGTCTAACGAGTAACTTCCGAATGTGGCATTGTCTGCCACGCGCGCTAAAACTGTTCTTGAACTTTCTTACGCGGCGTAAACTGTTTCACTTTTGTTTCAACGAACTATCTTACCATTCGAAGCCTATAGTATGAATTGAGGTGAAAAAGAACATGAACACCAAACTAATAGTCGCATTGGTCATAATAGGAGTATTAACTGTTACCGCAGTAGCATTGGTTTCAGCGCAAATAGTCACATCAACCCCAAACGGAACAACAACAAACGGAGCAACAAACAACGGCTTCTTCGGCTGGATGGGCAGATGCCTTGGACTCAGAGGAACACAATGCTACGAAACTGGAACATCAGCCTATCAAGGTCTACCAGCAAACATAACGGTGACAAACCCAAACACAGGAACAACAACGACCTATCAAGGACCCTACGATTATGGTGGATGCATGAGAGGATTCTTCCCATAATTTTTGTATCTTTATTTTTATCATCTCAGAAGCTCAATGTTTAGCTAACAAAAAAATCAGATAAAGAAAAAAGGATGGTTGTTATTTAAACGAACTTTAAGTCAAAGCTTATCGGAACTGCTTCGCCCCATGACTGCCGTATTGGGCAAATCTTTTGAGCCATGCCATAAACCGTGGTTGCTTTTTTTCTTTCACGCTCGTTATCAGTTTCTAAACCAACGTTCATATTGAAGTGGACATTTGTGAAAATCAGTTTCTCCATCCCCTCAACGTTCATCTTAACGTTTGCCACAGTTTCAAGACATTTAAGCCCTAGTTGACTGTTTTTTGCTATCAACAAAAACAACGTGTTTATGCACGACGCCAATGCTGCCGCAAAAATGTCTTCGGGTACGCAGTAGCCTTCTTTTCCTCCAAATGATGGTGGTGGACTAACGGTTACAAGTTTTTTGCCTTTAATGGAGAGTTCGCATTCGGTTGCTCCTTTCCACGTGGCTGTTCCTTCAAAATTCATTTCTGGCACAAAACCACCCTTTCAAATTCTCCTATTGAGCTTTTATTTCGTAAACCATGTCACAGTCCCCCATTGGACCCGGCTTTCGAATTTCCTTTAGACGAACATTACGAATTTTCAAGTTTTCGTTGACTGCACCCACGGGGAACATTGATATTGCACAAGCTGGCGTTATTCCGTGTCGTTCTTTTACGAGTTTGCCGTGGCAGATGTAGCATCCTCTAAACTTCAAAATGTATTCTTGGTCCTGTTTCTCAAAGCTGATGGCTTTGGCCAGTTTTAGGTCATTTTGCAAGTAGTTAGCAATTTGTATCATCAAGTCTTCGGATGTTTGTGCCGTTGGAATCGTTTTAGCCCAAGTCCTTCCCTGTGTCATGCTTGCCTTAGCAAACACTTTTTGATTGTCTTCGCCTAGAGCTCCCTGAATTGAGCATAGAACTTCTAAGACAGGTCTTTGAGGAATCATTTTTTCTTCGGACATGTTTTGTCTCCTTTTTCTGAAGCAGACGACCTTTTGTTAGTTTTCCGCTATCTCTCTTGCGAGTTCCTGTCTTTTCTTAAGTTGGTCTTTGAGAATGTCTCGTACGGTGTCGCATGCTTCATTGATCTTGGGATTAGTAACGCTATAGTAGATACTTGTTCCTTGCTTTCTTGTCTTGACAATGCCTATCTGCCGCATAAGTGCTAAGTGCTGAGAAAGGTTTGATTGACTTACGCCTATTAGGTCAGTGAGTTCGTTTACGCTTTTTTCGCCGTCTTTGAGTATGTGTAGAATTGCTATTCTAATTGGGTTCGCAAGTGTTTTTGATATTGTTGCTTGCAAGTTGTAAAGCGTCATGTCGATTTTCGGTTTTTCCGTTTGCTTCATTAGAATATTATAATATTCTCATGCCTTTTAAAGTTTTATTGAACAACGTTTAATTCCCTGAAAATTAGGTGTCTACTTATGAGACGAATTCATATCTTTCTCAGAAGAGCCCCGCCTGTTTTCCTCTTTCTGTCAATTTGGTTTGATTGTATACGTATATTCGGATGACTTTTCCAGCCATAAGACAGCTTTTTGGCGACCTATAAAGGACCAGAACCTTTACGTTGCTCTGATTATGGCTCTTAGTATATTTTCGGTGAGATTGAAATCCGTGGGGAATACTTGCCCTCGTCGTTGATGTTTCTATTTCGTTTGGAAAGAATTATTCAAAATTAATTGAATAGAATGGAACTAAACTATACGGAACTAAACTATACAAGAGAAATGAAAATGGTGAAAAGCCACAACACTTTTTAGATAACACAATGACTTTTATGATGATTATTCTTGAGCAATGTTGATTTATCAAAAATAGTTTGGCTTGCCTTTGTCGTTGTAGTCATGGCTGCTGCTGTACTTGGGCTAATAATTGGCTACAATATGAAACCTGCAACAACCAGCGTTTCCAGTGCGCCAAAAACCGCGGACATAACGTTGGTGGTTCAAGGCGACGTTAAACTCGGTCCAGATGGCTTATTGCACGACGCCTTTACTCCATGCAACTTCACCGTCTACACAGGTCAAGAAGTCAATCTTACAGTTGTAAACTATGATGACGGAGAGCATACATTTACTAGCCCAACCTTGGGAGTGAACTTTGTGGTATTGCCAAGCAACGTCACAGGAGTTCCAGCAGTGTCTAATTTCCAGTTTAACGAGGCAACGGTGGGCGTTTACCGCTGGTGGTGCACTTATCCATGCGACACAGATGCGGGAGGTTGGGCGATGACGACGGGCAGCGACGGTCAACACGGTCAGATTGGATACATGGGCGGATTCGTGACAGTTCTGCCACAGTAAACTATCACTACAACTTATTGACCTGTGTTGAGTAACTTGTTGGATAGGTTTTCAGTGTAAACTGCGGTGTTAAGTTTCGTGGGACACTTGTTTATGTGTTAATTTATATATAGATTATTAAGAGAAGCTATATTAGCTCCCCGACGGATACTTTTTGTTTCCGAACATAAGTAGAGGTGAAAAAAGAATGCTCTCAAGAGATTGCGATGGCTGTACCATGCTTAAGGAATGCAGCGTACGATACAAAAAAACTTTAAAAGGCGACAAAGTCTACTGCCCAGACGGAACAGCACACCTGATTGACTGTTATAGCATAAAGCAAAGCACCGATATAATCTGTGTCTTTGAAGCGAGTCAATTAATCGAAAAAACTTAAAGGGCTAAGTGAAGCAGAACAATCGACCTATCTAAGTGCAAGTTATGCATTATTTCAAAGTCTAAATGTAAAAGCATACTTTTGGTATGAATTACAAGATAATTACACTTTCAATAATTCAACATTTGGTTTATACAATGTAACTGGTAATGCTACCCCAGCGTTAGGAACGTATTTTGGTTTAGCGAAAGCTGAAACAACAGTTCTTGACGCCGCAGTTAATTATCTTATAAAAAACTACAACCCATCGGTGGGGCTTATTTCTGCAGTTCCTTACGGCAACACGTATTGGCTGTACAGTGACAATTTTCTCGCTTCTTTAGCATTAGAACGTTTGCGTGAAACAAAAAGAAGAAGCAAATCCTTTTCCATGCGCAGTGTGTGTCCAGAGCCTCAGCAAACCCCAAATCTCTAATTTACCACCATTTCGTCGTCTTTTTTAGAAAAGACGGTAAAACCCGCTAAAATGTTTTGGGAAGTGATTCGAACCCAAACCCGGAGTAGATCTCTATGGGATTTGAACCCTAGCGCAAGTGGAGATATCACCCTCAAAATTCCCTTTTTTCCTTGGCGTACTTGGTCAAGTTCTCTTCAACGTGCTTACAAGCAAGTTTTAAATTCAGTGGGAATCTATCCACTGACTGGTTGGTGCAGGATCTGTGAGAAGATTCCTGATAATCCCATAATAGTCTATCGTGTGATTTAAAAAAGAAATGGTGAAAGTCTTTTACGTTGCCTGGCTTGATTGAATTCTTCTCTTGCCGTGACTGTATAAAACAACAACTATGAGGAAAACCATTACGACGATAACAATTATCAATATGGCCAAGTCTAATGCGCTGATAAGCTCGTTCGTTGCTGGTTCCGTCGCCGTGTCTATTACTGCGACTGTACCGCTGTTTCCGATTGTAACGTAGACATGTGAGCCATTAGGGGCTACAGTTATCGCATCAGGATTTCCTTCAAGGTTTAGTGTTGCCGTGACTTCGTTTGTAGCTGTGTCAATTACTGAGAGGGACTGGCTGAATTCATTTGTGACATACGCGGATTTACCGTCTGGGGTTACAGCCACATTGCCCGGTCCCCTTCCCACAGTTATCGTTGCCGTGACTGTGTTGGTAGTTGTGTTTATGACTGAGACCGAATCGTTGATGTTATTAACTACGTAGACGTTTTTGCCGTTGGGCGTAATAGCCACGCCGAAAGGTTCGGTTCCAACTATTATCGTCGCTGTCACCATGTTGGACGCTGTGTTTATAACTGAGACTGAACGGCTGCCTGCATCAGTAACATAGGCATCTGCGCCGTTGTGCGCTATGGCCACACCCCAAGCATCGCTTAAACCCATTATCGTTGTCGTCACCGAGTTCGTGGCTGTATTTATGACTGAGACTGAATTGCTGACTTCATTTGCTATGTAGGCATATTTGCCGTCAGGCGTTACGGCTACACCAACAGGGTAGCTTCCAACGGGTATAGTTGCTATCAGTGAATTCGATGTAGTGCTTACCACCGAAACCGAATTACCACCGCTGTTCGTAGCATAAACGTATTGGCCGTTTGGCGTTACAGCGACATCGCCAGGCTGGTTTCCAAGGGGGACCGTCGCCGTGATCGAGTTCGTTGATAGGTCTATAACTGACATCGAACCATTGACGTAATGCCCAACATAAGCGTGTAAGCTGTTGGGTGCTATAGCTACGCTGTCAGGCTCGTTTCCCACGGTTATAGTTGTTGACACTGTGTTCGCGGCTTGAGTTGGGTGAGCCAAGAATGCAAAAGCGCAGAACAAGAAGATGACCAGTAGGATGCAGCCAACTCTCAACTTTTTTATTCCCTTTAGCTGCATTCTTTCACCTTTTCGAAACTTGAGTGAATATGCTTAAAAGGCTTACTATTTCTATGGTTTTGTGTCTTGAATGCACGCTCTCTCGACGCTTTAAAATTGAAACAAGTAAACAGATACCCGAAGAATGCTTTTGTATACTTACTTTTATCGCAATAAGCCACGCTGAAACAAGTTTTTGGTAAAGTTAGACCCTGCCCAAAGTAAACTGGATATGACCATTTGATTGATAATGATCTTCCCTCGCGCGCGCTGAACACCACTGTTTCAAGAAACCCAAGAGGTTCAGCAGTTATGCATAAAATGTCGGTAGTAAGAATATTTCAACATGGAAAAAAGCATAGAAAGGCTTTACGTCAAATCTCCAATTTGCATCTCCTGCATAAATCCCTTTTTTCTTTTTTTGGGTTTACTTCTCCTCTTTTAGCTCCAATTAAAGATATATTTCAACTTTGGAAACTCGCTTTAAAAACCTGAAGTCGTTAGATTGTCTAAGTCGAAAAGGGAAAAGAGGCTTTGAACTTGTTCAGCCGAGGCCGTCAGTGATGGCGTTCTAATGGTAGGTGAAAGAATGAAGCCAGGGGCAATAAAGATTTTGGGAGCTGGTTGCATCCTTCTCTTAGTCCTCTTGTTCAGCGTTTTAGCGTTGTTGTCTCAGCCAGTTCGAGCCCAGACGGTAATGGCGACAATAACCGTTGGAAGCAA
>Ga0187862_10003259_pt1 | contig 15938 bp, 16 predicted proteins | sample June2016WEW_10_1_FD_133003 | JGI IMG/M metagenome (GOLD analysis project Ga0187862, IMG submission 133003) | Peatland microbial communities from SPRUCE experiment site at the Marcell Experimental Forest, Minnesota, USA - June2016WEW_10_150 | ecosystem: Environmental > Terrestrial > Soil >...
CAAAACCGACTTGCCACCACAGGAGGCGGCAGGATAGAACATTCTCAGTCCTGGACGGCCAATCCCGTTGGCCGGTTTTGAAGTGATAATCGTTGGCCGCTTTTGAAGTGATCACTGAGGATAAAGCGGTCAATCAGTTTGAGCAGCAAATCCACAGGCACAATTTTCCGCCTCCGTCCAATATGCATGGGACGCGAGTGTAATATGTTCGCTTTTTATTTGCTATCATTTCAGCAGGGGTATCTCGATGAAGAAATGGGATTATGAGATCACCACAACGGGCGCGAGGAGAACTATCACTGCGAAATCGGATCGCGCCAAACAGCGAACTCCTGAACCGCAGGAGTTCGCCAACAACGCTGATGCTCTTGTGTTCGTGATGGCGGGAGTCGCTGAAGGCTTTCTCTTCTCATGCCGTGGCTTCGTTGACCATGAGTATCGCAATGTGCGCTACCACTACTTTGTCGACGTGAATGGCCAGCTCGTATTCAGCGGCCAAGACAATGGACCGCCCGATCCGATGTTTGAGGTCGGGGATAGTCGTTGCCGGAACGGGATCAGCGCGCGGTCATTCGCCTGATTAACTCTCTCGTCGCTTCCAGCGGCAACGGTCACGCGCGCAGCAACGCACAGCAGTAGATCGGGATTACGTTCCCCTCCCATTGTTTCTTCTCATTTTTTCCTAGCTGGAAGCACACAGGAGCGGAGAGGGAGGCGAGTCAAGGCCGCGCGTTTTTGGCGCGTTCATCGGAGCGAAGCGCAGAGCCTTGACTGGCCTCCCGCGCTCCGTACACTCGCCAGCGAAAAAATGGGAGATCAGCGCTTCCCCTCGCCGCTGGGTTTTTCTGGCTGCGGTTTCTTCCCGGCCGCCTGCTGCAACTTGGCGGCGAGCTGGTGCTTGGCTTCGCTGATTTGATCCAGCAGTTGGTTGAACTTCTCCGGCGTCACCCTCTCGCCCGCCGCCACAGGCCCCAACACGTTCACCAGCAGCAAACGCACTCCGATGATCTCGGCCAAGGCCGGATCGTGGGCCGCTGCGTTGCTGGCACCTCCCCGCAGGATCACCTCGCGGCACCATTCCCCGAGCGTCCGACCCTCGGCCTGCGCCGCCGTTTCCAGCTGGGCGTACTCTTCTTCGCTGACTTTGAAACCGATGGATTTCCTGCGCAGCGGCGGCTTCACCATGTCCCGGCTTCCTCTCTCGCCATATCAGCCGAGACTAGCAGCCGCGCTTAAGAATCAACAAGTTCGCCTGCGTTAACTTCAGGTTGCTCTACAGCAATCTGATCGGCAGGATTTTCCTCTAGCCGCTTTGCTTTCTTCAAGTTCGCGCGCGTTAACCGGAAGTTGCTCTACAGCACCCATTCGGGGGTGACGTGTCATGCATAAACCCGATGCCGAAGGCAGCGAGATTTTGACTTTCCCGTTCCCCCACCGCATCCCGGCGAACACCACCCCGCTCCGACACGTATTTAGGCCGTCTTTGTGGCAGTGATTGTAGCTGCTGGCGAGACGGGAAGATCCGGAATGCTGTAGTTCAGATACACGGACGAAAAGAGTATGGTCAACAATGGATTTATCGGAAGCTTGATATCCCAAGAGCGTCGGTACAGCGAGATGATTTCAGCTCTAAGGACAAGAGGAGCCGCCACCAACAAGACGAGGCCACCGATCATGATTAGGTACACGATCAGATGCATGTATGGAACCGAGGGCGCCCTCGGAACGAACATCAAAACTGAGATCGTGATGAGGATCGAATAGAACCAAAACGCCAGGCTCCGCCCCTGCCTTGTGCGCACCCAATAGGCCAGGTAGAGTCCTAGCGCCAGGAATATGGTTCCCCCTGAGAATAGGGCCAAGATGATCGTCCACCCTAAGCTGAGTCCAACTGTCCATGGCAATCCCCTGCTATTGAAAATCGTGTTGGCCTCCCTCGGTCTATGCCCTTATGCCCTATGGGCAGCGACCGCCTAGATTTGCATAGGCTGTTAAACTTAGGCTCAAGTGGTTCCCGCCGATCGTCTTTCCCGCGTTGACCGAGAGCACATACCCGCCTTGGACCTGTGCGTTTACCGGACTCGGGACCGCGTCGGGTATCAGGGGGGTACCCTGCGCCTGGGACTGGACCGATCCAATGCTGTGGGGCTGTCCGAAAGGAAGTTGGGCCGAAAGCTGACCTGGCGCACCATTGTCGCTAAAGCTGCCTGACGCCGAGGCCGAGGCCGTAACGCCGAAAACCGTGGCTGAAGCTTCCGCCTGCGCCCCTATCGAACAAACATTGGGAACGTTGGCGAGTGCGTTGTGTATCGCAAGTGCGGCAGCCTGGCCGGAGGGACTGAGAGGAACGTCGTTGGGGTCGTAGTACGGTACTGTTGTAGTTAGCAGTTGCCACAGCGTCCCTTGCTGTCCAGTGACGTTAACTGAGTTGGTTTGGCAATCGCCAGAACATTGGGTCGTTCCGTCCACGTTGCCGAGTAGGCCGCCGTTCACGTTATACTGCAGCGAGCTTGGGTCTACTGTGCCATCGAAGTAGTATCCGTCGTCGGTCAGGCTGTTGCAGTCGCCAGGCTGGACATTGAATCTTCCGTCTCCGTTATCGTAAGCGCAGTCCAACCCCAACGGATCAATGTTACTCAGAGGATTATTCAGCACATACGCATATCTGTTCCAGGACTGCGGATTCGACGGGTCGGCAAGCCAAATTCCCGCCGGGTCGGGCGTCATGAATCGGCCGAGGCTCGATCCGTAATACCTAAACACGGAATTATCCAATCCGCTCTCTGCGTCGCGTTCTTTGCCGGTGAACTTGTAGTTCTGCGGTACGCTCGTGCCACTGCAGTAGTCGTTCTCCACGCCGCCGTAGGGATAGTAATCGATGTCCTGTTCGCACACGCTGCCGGTTGCGTTCTCCACTACTCCGTGCGATCCCAAGTGGTCCGAGAAATAGTAGTGGATCGCTCCAGCACTGTCGCTCCGCGCCACTCGCTGCCCATTGAAAAAGATATACTCGCTCTTGGCATTCCCCGACAAGTCAGTCTCCGTCAGAGGCGCGCCTGCCGAACCCCTCCAGTAGAGAGTTCCCGTGGCGCCGCTGGCACAGGTGCCCGGCGCACTGCCTTCTGTGCATTTCTCCACCCGCTGCCCATCCCCGTCGTAAATGTACGAGATTCCGGCGGTGGCAATCAACCGGTTCTCGTCATCGTAAGCATACGATGCTGAACCGTTGCTCGTCATGTTTCCTGCGGGATCGTAGCCGAAACCGGAAAGCTGATTGTTGGTGCCCGCGGACGTGCTCAACGGTTCGTAAGTGCTCTTGCCCGCAATTTCGGCCCGGTTCGTAAGGTTGCCCCAGGCGTCAATGGTAAAGGTCTCTCCCCACTGCGTGCCGCTGGACTGTGCACTGGTGATGCGATTCAGAGTGTCGTACGTAAAACTCTGGTTGCGGGTGTTGTTGCGGTTGTTCACGATCTGGTAAACGTTCCCGTTGTCGCCTGCCACACTAGCCGAAAAATTACACTGTCCTGTAACCGCCATGCCAAGATGGAAGTCGAAGCAGTCGCTGAACACGCTACCTGAGGGACTTGCAGCGGAAAGCAGAATCGGTTGTAAACGATCACTGTAGGCGTTGGCTACGGTGATTGCCGAACCCAACGTCATGCCCGTCAGCTCGCCCGGTGGTGCGTAAGTAGCGCCGGTTACAAGATTCGTTGCAGAGTGCAAGGCCGTCAGGGGTCGCGCTGCCCCGCTGTAGGTGTAAGTAACCCCATATCCCAAGCTGGTCACGCTAGCTACAGACCCATCCAGGTTGAAAGCATCATTTTCGTAATCGCCTTTTATTGTGCCGATCGTCCGTCGTTCCTGGAGGATGCGGCCCATTGTATCGTGGGACCAGGAGGTGCCCCCCGAACCATCGCACATCGCAGTGCGAAGTCCAAGAGGGTTGCCATCCGTCAAGCCCGGAGGAGCTGTCGTACAGCCCGTGAGCGCCACGCCGTCATAGCCGAACGCTACACCGGGGGTCGCACCGTTGCCTGAATACGTGTCGTTATAGCTCTTTCCGCTGAGGCGGTTCAAGACCTCGTACTTATACGTCGTGATGGCCGTGGCGGTGCCAGTTGACGACTGGTTGGGCGAAGGAGCCGTCTTCATGCACACGGCGCTTGGGTCGCCAGCGCACAGTGAACCGCCGGACGTCACGTAAGAGTAGGCCGTGGTCCCCGATTCCGGATCTGTCGCGCTGGTTAACCGGGAAAGCCCGTCGTACTGGAAGCTACGTGTGCGCGCGTTTGCACTGTTGCTGCCTTTCTGGGCGACACTGAGGAGATTGCTAAGGGCGTCATACGCGTAGTCAGTCTCATAGTTGAGGCTACTGGGAGCTTCCCAGACACCCGTCATTCGGCCCAATCCGTCCCCACACGAATAGCGAGCACTCCCCACTTCGTCGGTCACGGTCGTGCAGTTGCCACTGTAAACAATCGTTATCTTGTCATTGGCGCTGTCAGGGTCAATCACAGAGAGGACACGGTCGAGAGCGTCATAACTATAGGTGGTGATGCCGTCCGTGGAGGATGGAGCGGTGCGGTGCGGATTGCTAACTGTGGCTTTTCGGCCAAGAAGATCATAGGTCGTATCGACGTAGTCTACCCCGGTGGGATCGGAAGTGAGCTGGGTTTGCGTGACCCGGCCAAGCCCGTCATAGATCGTCGTGTTGTTTAGACTGATGCTGCTGGTGATGGCAGTACTGGTTGAAACGCTCCACGGGAGGGAGGTTCCGGTGTTATACGTTGTCGTAGTCCCGCCGCCATCCGGGTAGCTGACTTGCGTTGGCCGCCACAATGGGTCGGCGTGAGAGTAAGTCGTCACGTTGCGGTTGACGTCGGTTGAAGTGGCCATCACACCGCCATTGCAATTCCAGGTCTCTGATGTAGACAGCCCGTTCGCAAAGATTGTCGAAGTGAGCAGCAGGTTGTTGCAGCCGCCCGTTCCGTTGTAATTGTACGATGTTGGAAGCAAGAGAGCATCTGTCGTCGACTTGACTGTGCCATTTGAATTGTACGCGGCTGTGCTGGTTAGGTACGTGCTTCCGCTAACCCACTTGGAGGTCTGCGTGGGATGTCCCAACGTGTAGGTGTAATTGGTCTGGGCCACCTGGCCGGACGGGCCTACAGTGGTCACGGAGCACGGGCGGTCGTACTGGTACGCATTCGCAAGCGTTCCGCAGGATGCGCCGTTCAATCCGTTATAGGTCGTGGTTGTCGATGTCGTCGCTGCGACAGTAGGCGCCGTTCCAGGAGACGTGAGACCCGATGCCCACTCGCTTTCAGAAGTTGTGTTTCCGTAGCCGTCAAAGGTTTTTTCAACCAGCGACCACGATCCGCTCGGTCCCAATTGGGTGAAGACATCGCTTTGCGTGACCACGGGGATTCCGTAATAGAGGGAGAGAATCGTGGAAGGGCAGTTACTGAAATTCTTGTTGTAGCAGGTGATAGTCGTGCTCAACACGCCCTGTTTTATATCCGAGATAATTCTCTCTTCTTCTTGTTCCCCATAGAAATAATGAGTGGTTACGTCGCCGAGCTGATCGGTTTCCGTGACCATAAAATTGACTGGGCCGTACTCATAAACGTGAGTGAGATTGTTGTTCACGTATGTGGTCGTGCTTGTGTGCTAGCGGACCTCATTCGTTAGGGTGGTCTCCGACAGGATGACCCTCGGGGGGTCAAGCATCAGACCGCCCTCGCGAAAAGCCATTGCTAAACTGATGCGGAGGCGCATGATTTGTTGTTTGACAGCGACCCGACTTACCCTTTTTGTCAGGTCAGCTTTCGCTCCGCATTGAGCCCTACTGACTTCGAAGACTCTGCGCACCCAGACTTATATGCGGCGCCGCCTGCCTGCACGATCTTCGATCCTTCGGGGAACGTCGTGCATATCGCTTGGTCGTGAGGCCCCGGCCGCCCGGTCCTGAAGAGTGCCTCCGAGATATTGAAAAATATCCGCTCGAAGTTCTCCTCTGTGACCGTCTCTCCCAAGGGCAGTTCCAACTCCCCGAAGCCGCCGTGGCCGTCAGTCATTGCGCGGTCGCGGATGATCGCCTTGTCCGCGCCCATGATGAAAACGACCTGGAATCTTTGGCCGCCGTCGCGTTGCGTTTTCCCTGTCACGATGGTCATGCTGTCCCCTCGATTCGAGGAGCGTGATCAGTCCGCGTCGGAAGACAAGAGCGAGCGGCGCATCTCTGGGGGGCGGAACTGAATGCGGTCTTGGATCTTGAAGTTTGACCGGTGTCGGGCGTGGTATTTGTGGTAACCTCCAATGCGTCCGACATTTCTCAATCTCCTTTTCGATCCGGTGCAACACTGTCAGGGTGGGCCCGGATCGGATTGGAACTACCTGCGATACTCGCCTGCCACTGAAAGTTATGATTGAGTTCTGTTCAACGTGGTCATGGACGCGTTTGTTTTGCGCAGCGTTCTTACCCCGTCACATTTGCCTGTTGTTCTGACTGTTACCGGTTCGCTTCCAACGAAATTCCGCGACTCTGAAGGCGCGTTCTTCGCGATCTCGCGGCTACGGCGCCGCTGCAAATATTCATCAACAGCCGCCGCCGGGATCGACCACTTGCCATCGCGTTTTTCTGCCCGAAGTCGGCCGGTCCAGAGCGCCGAATAGGTTGCGTTCAAACTGATCTCGAGCTTCTGAGCGGCTCCCCGCGGTGAAAAGTCGATCATGAGTGTTCCTCCACGAACTGCGAGAGTATTAGAATCACCACGAATGAACTTTACTTTGCAGTCGATGCCCTGCGCACAACGCCAATTTGAAAATTTTCGAACCGCTTTGTGTTGGTCAGCGCAAGCAATCATCCGGGAGCGTATATGGGAGGCAGCCGCAAAAACAGCCCGATGGCCGCAAGTTTTGATGAATGGAAAAAGTGTTTCTTGCGCGAGGCCGACGAGGACGGCCGTGCGGTCAGAGCTCTCAATCGAGTAGCGGGTTCGGAGGCCGAAATATTTGTCGTTCTCGAACTGTTGTTCCATCACGTGAACGGGAACTATGGGTTCGGCGCTGGCCCGGGAGACTGGGAGGCTTTCAGAAATGAACTGAACGGCGTGCGCAAAAGAGCGTTGAATTTCGCCTCTGAAATGCAGCGGCTGCGTCACTTGAGAATCTTTTCTCTTCCATTCGAGATGCCGGCATTCCTGGCCAGAGAGGGGCGTGCGTTCCCGTGGCGTCAAACTATTGAATGGCCGGCGGAGGCATTTTGGGGTTCAGCCGCAGAGGAGTTGACGAGGCTGGCCGATTACATTAAGCATGTCATCACCCAAGGTGACAAGACATGGGATTTTCGAGATTTTGGGAATCTGAATTTGATTCTTCTGTCAATCTATTTGAAGCGGATTACGGGAGAATGGCAGGATGAAGCGATAGCGGCGCTGCTCCGTATATCATTCAAAGCAGCAGGCAAACACTGGAAATCTGAAAAGAATCCGGCAGCGGCGATTAGGGAAATTCGCCTCAGATTTCGGACTGCCGATCCCCGATTTAAGTGGCTCCTCGGGGCTGTTAATCAAACAGCTAGGGGCCGCCTCGTGTTTTGGAAAAGGAAACTTGAGCGGAAGCGCAAGAATCTCTCTCCCCTGCCGGCCTTCATGAAACGCTATCGCGACCATGCCTCTATGCAACGCGATCTCGACCGATCATTCAAGAGACGCCATCGCTTTGATGACCTTTCCACTGCCGTGATGAATTTCGTGGGATTGATGGAGATCGGAGATACCAAGGATTTCAACGGCTCGCTTCTTGATTATCTCAATCTGTGCAATGTCCTTCAGCTTAAAGACTGGGACTCGATGAGGCTAGGCAACAGTTCTACCTGAACCTGCCGTCATGGCACAGCGACTGGGAGAAGAGGCGAGAAAAAAAGCGGCAGCCGGGAAAAGAGCTAGGGCGGTGCCATACCGCTCGTCCCCCAAAAGCGAACGGAATATCCAGCAGAAGCTGGTTTCCCGGCGTGTCGGCCAAGCTGCTAATTTAAGCCATGCCCTCTGCAAAATACCCAAGTTTCGACCAACTGCGTCTGGTGCTGTCTGCAATCGCCGGTCTTCGGCCGGACGCCCTGGAGGAAGGCTGCTACGACATTAGCAGCGGGCAAGTCCTACGGCATTTACAGAGTCATGCTCACCGAAGAGACCCTTCGCCGTCTGGGACTGTCCGCGTGAGTACAATGAAAGCCGTCAGTGATGAGCGCGTCGGCTGATCCACATCTGTCGACCATAGAACGCCGAATTTGAGAGGCAGACAATTACCGCAGCCGTGGTAAGAACGTCGACGGAGATATCGGGATAAACAAGCTTGTCCAGATAGTGGAGCAGGAACCCGCCCTGGTACGGCTCGATTCCGGCACGGCCCTTGAGCCAGTCTTCCAGCAGGGTCAATGGACACGGCCAAGGGAGCAATTCCGTAAGAATTCCCCAAACAAGAGATCCGATGTGTAGCCAGCGGAGAACCGGGCGGGAGCGCGTCAGCCAAGCACCGAAAACCACCCACAAAATGAACAGCGCATGCAAGAAAAGGACGGCAGTCGCGAGTGCAGAATAGAAATCAGAAGCAAATACCGCTGCACGCATCTCTAGAATTTACAGCAATGACGGGAAACGATCTGCCTGATGCACGTTCACAGTGCTCTGGGGCTCCGGAATAGTAGTGTTGGCAGAAGATCGTCCGAAAAATCGTCCACTAAGTGGACACCAGCAGCTCCAAGGCATTGATTTCAAGGCTGTTATTTTTTTTACATGGGAGCCATTCACAAGAGGAGCCCCAATGAAATTGTTTCTTTTTCTATGGGCCTGGGTGGTGTTTTTTGATCTGGGGGAGAACGATTCCATTGAAACCGGGCAAGGCGACCATCGGCGAGAACATCAAAACCGAGGAAGCGGCGGGGGCAAAAGACCAGACGTCGCGCTCGCGATCGCGTCGAAACACGGCAACGTCCCAAAGGCAAAGGACAGCGAGACGAAACATGGTGGCGGGGCGCACGCGAACGAAACGGCGGCCTATCACAACGCGCACAAGGACTAAATGCGGCACTGGGTTTTGAGCCTCGAGACGGAATGGCTGGCGGATATAGCGGAGCTGGCCCTGCCCATTCTCTATTTGGCTAACGGCGAGGATAAAGTCGTCGGGCTTGTTCAGCGCGGTAAGCCCCCGTTTCTCCATTCAATCGAGCGACCGTGTCAGGGTGCTGCGTGACCGCCCAAGCCGTCAGCCGATGCTCTGCTGAAGGATTCCAGTCGACGGCTCATAGATCAGAGCCTGCGGTTGAGAAACTGACTTCTAGAGCGAGGTGCTGGCATGCCTGACTGTGGAAACGCTTGCCAGGCTTGCTGGAGCTCGCGGCGTAAAGACCTCGTGGTTCCGAGCCTTGCTCAGCCCTGCTTTCTTTTTGTGATTCATTGCCCGACTCCCTATCCGAAGTTGGTCACCAATATCTCTTTCTCGGTCGCGAGAGTTTCGACGTAGTCGGCCCAGCACTGAAGCATCTGGCGCATTTGCTCAGCGTATTCGGAGCGGTTGTAGACGCCCCGCACCCCTTTATCTGGTGGTTGAAAGCTTTCTCAATCACGCCGGAAGCGAAGCCTTGTTTAGGCAGCAGCGTCGAACCGGTTCGCCGGAGATCGTGAATCGTAAACGGCGGAATTTCGAAAGTGATGCTCCCATGGCCCTGGGTTCAGCGACTCGTAGCAACCACAATTCATCGGGGCGCTATGGGGGATTCTGAGCGAATTGCCACCAGCCAAGGCAGGGGGTATGTGAGAAATATATGTCTCCAGTATGTCTCCAGAAAGGGCGCGTTGCCTGATACCCCAATAAACATTAGCGATTGCATCTTCGGCAGCTTCTGCATCGGAAAGTAGAGTGGTGTCCAGTGGGGTTCCATGAGATGGACAAGATGAAGCACCAACCCACTCTTATGATGATCTTGTACAGAGGTCATCGCTCATTAAGTCAGCTTCTTCTTTTGAAGGGCGGAAGGGTTCCGAGGAACTGCCGGATTCGCTCGAGATCCGGTTCGGAAATCCGGTTGAACATAACGCCAGTTCCGAGTCCCGCTGCGCTGTAGGCGACCTCGCAATCTGCCCAGCACTTGGTTTCCCCAATCCAGATACCCACTTTCAGCTTGGTTCCCGGCGGCAATGGGATCGACATTTCAACGTAACATCCGCTGACGCTGAGATCTGAAATCGTCGCCCAAAAGGAGGCTCCGTCTTGGGTATGAACCTCCACCGAATTATGGCACTTGAACCGGGGGTGCTTCCGGTGCTCAGCGACTTGTGGCTGGTGATTGTCGGGTGCAGGAGAGGGTAGTGGAAAATCCCAGAGAGGCTTTTCCGGGGAAGTGTTGGGCAAGCCCACGTGACCCGCTTTTGGTGTGCCGGGTTCACCCACCCACTTGACGCGAACTTGCACTCGGTTCTTGCCATAGGACAAACCGATGATCTCGTCGAGGTTGAGCTTGGCTTGAACACCGCTCAACTCTATTCCCTGCTGGCTAATGTTGACCGTAACCGCTTTCTCGGAGAAGACTTGGCCACTGCTGTCGGTGCCGAAGACGCGCACTGGCGCCTGGATCTCTTTGCGCGGCTCGCGGCGCCTACCCATCCCTGGCAACCCCCGTCGTTCAAGGTAAGAGTAATAGTGAAACGAACAACGGCCTAAGAGCAAGCTCGGTAATCCGTAAGCGGAATTCTGAACACTCTAACGGGAAATCGCAAGGCGCCCTTCGATTCTCTGCGAGACAGAGCTTCGAAGCCAGGAGGGAATAGTCGGACTTCTCCGCGTGCTGTGCGCGCACACGTGTGATGATGGGAGCTGGGTGCGAGCATTATCACCATGGGCTAATCGCCTTGGAATCGGGATCGCGCCTTTGACCGATGGTGGCGTCTGATCCCAAGTCTCACAGCAGCCGGGAGTGCGGCTGCCGCCCAGATCGAGAACAGAAGCAGGTGCACATCTTGCAGGGAAACACCGATCTTCTCAAGGGCCCAGCGAACCGCGAACGCACCCGTGAGTCCGAGGAGAATGTCGGCCCCGATCCCGAATCCGTCGTCCCCTGCGATCTTGCCACCGGCCCAACCGGCCAACGCTGCGGCAAGTAACCAAATGGAATAGAACATCCCCAGCCTCGATAAACCTGGTCACGCTAAGTCGCGGAGAACAACATTAAGCAGCGAGTCTATGGGCTGGCAGCCCGCCATTGTAGTGAATCGAGCCGCCGCACGGGGACCCATCTTCCCCGGCAGCACTAATATCACATGCCAATGTTGATGGTCTGTTCGGCATCGCACACAGCAGCGGTGGAGCCAATGCAGGATGCGCTACAGGAGCGCGCTCGGAGAGCCTATTGATCCCGCACAGGCAGGAGAACGGGAGTTGTGCTCGGCTTGGACGGGGCGGAGCCCGGTCCTCACAGGAGCATCTTCGCCTAAACCTCCTTTCGTGATAGCGCCAACTCCACGGCTTTCGTTGACTTGCCCGTTTCGCCGACGTAAGATTTTGCGCGAGTGAACAGGCAAATCATTTCCCATTACCGCATTGTCGAGAAACTTGGCGGCGGCGGTATGGGCGTCGTCTACAAGGCCGAGGATACTCGGTTACATCGCTTCGTCGCGCTGAAGTTTCTGCCGGATGAAGTTGCCGCCGACCCGCAAGCTCTAAGCCGCTTCCAGCGTGAAGCCGAAGCCGCCTCGGCCCTCAATCATCCCAACATCTGCACGGTTTATGACATTGGCGAAGAGGGCGGCCGAGCCTTCATTGTCCTGGAGTACCTCGACGGCCATACGCTGAAGCACGCCATCGGCAATCGGCCGATGGACATCCACACCATTCTCAATTTGGCGATCGAAGTAGCCGACGCGCTCGATGCCGCTCACGCCAAGGGCATTGTGCACCGCGACATCAAACCTGCGAACATCTTTGTTACCGACCGCGGCCACGCCAAGGTCCTCGATTTCGGGCTTGCCAAACTGGCCCCGGGGAGCGCTAGCAGCGCGCTACTGGATGCCACGCAAACGGGCGGCGCCATTGAACATCTCACTAGTCCGGGTTCCACGGTTGGCACGGTCGCCTATATGTCTCCGGAACAGGCGCGCGGCAAGCCGCTCGACGCCCGCACCGACCTGTTTTCTCTCGGCACCGTTCTCTATGAAATGGCCACGGGCACGCTGCCGTTCCGAGGGGAAGCGACGGCGGTGGTGTTTGAGGCAATTCTGCAGAAAGATCCGACGCCTCCGATTCGGCTGAATCCCGACCTTCCGCCCAAGCTCGAGGACATCATCACGCGCTCGCTGGAAAAAGATCGCGACCTTCGCTATCAGCATGCTTCCGATATGCGTGCGGAACTGCAGCGCTTGAAGCGCGACCTCGAATCGAAACGATCGGGCGCGCCGGCGTCGGGTACGGCAGCGGCCAGCCACGAGGATTCGGCATCATCGGCTTCCACTTCCACCTCGCGGCCGGGATCAACTCCTTCCAACGCCGCCGTCTCACAATCATCGGGCCGGATGGTTGCGACTGGAGTTTCTGCGCAGGGAGTTTCGGTAAGCAGCGTCGCCGCAACGACCGGCGGGAGACGCTGGAAGTTTGCCGTGCTTGCAGTCGTCGCCGTGCTGGCGCTGGCTGGGGCGGGCCTTTACTACTACCGCTCGCGTCCCGTTGTGACCGCCCCGCTCACCGAGAAAGACTCCATTGTGCTGACCGATTTCGAAAACACCACTGGAGACCCGGTTTTCGACGATGCGCTCAAACAGGCGCTGGCCGTTGATCTCGGTCAATCTCCATTCCTCAACATCCTGTCGGACCGGCGGGTGGGTGAGACGTTGCAGCTGATGGGCCGCGCCGCGAACGATAAAGTTACGCCCGACATGGCGCGCGAGATTTGCGTTCGCACCGGCACGAAAGCGGTACTCAAAGGGTCGATCTCGCGACTGGGCACGCAGTATGTCATTGGGTTGGAGGCAGTGAATTGCAACACTGGAGACACGCTGGCCAAAGAACAGGCTGAGGCTCCCGCCAAAGAGAGCGTTTTGAAAACATTGGACCAGGTGGCGGCGTTGATGCGCACACGACTCGGTGAATCGCTGGCCTCGGTGCAGAAGTTCGATGTCCCGATTGAGGCAACCACTTCTTCCCTGGAGGCGCTGAAGGCGTTCAGCATGGGCGTGCGCGTGGCCCGGGAGAAAGGCCCAGCCGAAGGAATCTCATTTTTCAGGCGCGCCATTGAACTCGATCCGAACTTCGCCATGGCGTACGCGCTGCTGGGGCTCGACTATGCCAACCTTCTTCAACCCAGCCGTGCCGCCGAGAATCTTAAGAAGGCATACGATCTGCGAGACCGGGTAAGCGAGCGCGAGAAACTAAGAATTTCCGCAAACTATTACTACATCGTTACGGGAGAACTGGAGAAGGAAGCGCAAACCTACCAGCTCTGGGTGCAAAGCTATCCGCGAGACTCGGTGCCCCACGGGAACCTGGGCGCCAACTATTCTTCTTTGGGCCAGTATGATCAGGCGCTACCCGAGGTGCAGGAGGCCGTCCGCCTCGATCCTTCAGTGGTCACCGGCTACACCAACCTGGCCGGGATCCAACTGGCCTTCAACCGCATCGACGCTGCCCAGGCTGCTATCGACGAAGCTGCAGCTCGAAAACTGGACGGCGAAACCATTCACCTGGTCCGCTACTTCATCGCCTTCCTGAAGAACGACGACGCGCTGATGGCACAACAGCTCGCCTGGGGCGCGGGCAAGCCTGGCGAAGAAGACCCGCTGCTTTCCGCCCAGTCTGATACGGAAGGCTATTACGGACGCCTTGCTGCGGCGCGAGACTTTGCGCGCCGCGCGGTGGACTCAGCGGTGCGCGCGGATTCCAAAGAGACGGCCGGCTTATGGCAGGCGGATGGTGCGTTGCGGGAGGCGGAGTTCGGCAATTCCGCAGAGGCGTTGCGTGAAGCCGCGGCGGCGTTGGCGCTGGCTCCGGGGCGGGACGTGAAAGTGCAGGCGGCTCTCGCCATGGCGCGAGCCGGCGATTTGAAGCGCGCTCAGGCGATCGCAGAAGGATTGGAGAAAGACTATCCCACCAATACGACGCTGAAGCTGTATTGGTTTCCAACCCTGCGCGCTGCCATTGATCTGGCCGATCACAAACCGGCCGAGGCAGCGGTGGCACTCGAAGCCGTTGCTCCCTATGAACTCGGTGAGCCTCCCCCGTACCAGGTCGGCACGATCTACCCGGCGTATTTGCGAGGAGAGGCCTACCTCGCCGCACACGATGGCAACGCGGCCGCTCGCGAATTCCGGAAACTGCTCGAGCACCGGGGAATTGTTCTGAATTATCCTCTCGGCTCGCTCGCGCATCTCGGCCTCGGTCGCGCGTACGCGCTTGCCGGCGACACCGCCAAAGCCAAGACTGCCTATCAGGAATTCCTCAGCCTCTGGAAAAACGCCGACCCCGACATCCCCATCCTGAAGGAAGCCAAAGCGGAGTACGCAAAGCTGCAATAGCTGCCCGTTGCCGGGAACGGGATGGTTGGTGAAATCGCGAGCCAGCAACTTTTCCAAAACAGTTGGGTTTGCAAGTATTTGTTTCGGTTCTTCTTCCGGGAGGTTCCCCATGATCGGTATGACGGAGAACGGATTCGAGCCGCGCTTGCAGCCTTCGCGGACAATCCAGGCGGAACGCGGTGAAGTGAGCCTAGAGGAGCGTTTCGAACGGGCGACCCAGATTAAGGAGCAGCTTGATAGCGTGCGCAGTTGGTGCGGACGGCCATTGCCTAAGTTTCGTCGCGCGTGTTCTGCTGGGCAGTTGCTCTTTCAGGTTGTCGGGGCCGCCGGTTACGCTGGCTACTTCGCTTCCATGCACACGTTAATGCGCGTGCTTTCCGGCGCCTTGATGGCAGGCACATGGTACGCGATTTACAGAATTAAAGGAGTTCAGCCGTAGTCGGCTTTAAGGGTGCCATTCTTAGGCCAATTCTGACTGAGAATCGACGCGTTCAGTTTCCGGGATCAACAGAACCTCTGGCGGCGTTCGCCCCCATTGCATTACTTTTTAGGACCTGAAACGCAGATATTGGAGTGGCCCGGCGGGCACGGTATCAATCACGACCGTCGCTTGTTCGGAGCGCAGATGTACCTGTTCTCGCGGTGACCCTCCGCAGGGTCAGCAGCGTGATCTCTGGCGGGACGCCGATGCGCACCGGGAAGCCGAGGGTTCCGAGGCCGCGATTCACATAAAGCGCTGCTTTCTGTTGACCGTTGCTCGCGGGCGCGCCAGAGACATGCATTGGCAGGTGATAGAGTCCGGCGACGAACGGCGTGATCAAGCGAGCCGGACTGACGCTGTGATCCACGATCTCAAACTTAACCTGGCCCCCGTGAGTGTGACCGGCCAGGCTGAGTTCGATGCCGAGTTCGGCCGCGCGGTGAAACGAATTCGGATTGTGCGAAAGCAACACGTTGGGCATATCACGCCGGATCAAAGGCTCGATTTCCTGCAACATGGGCCCGGGAGGATCGCCCTCGCTGCGCGTCATGTGATCGCGCTGGTAATCGACACCCAGAAGATTGAAGCGGGCTCCGTTATGCTCGACGACCGCGCTCGCGGCGCGGAGCAGCCGCATTCTTTTTTCCCGGAAGAGCCGTTCCGCGTCCTCTTCCACTCCCGCATAAATCTCGTGATTGCCATTGCATCCCCAGACACCGAGCGGAGCGCGCAGCCGGCTCAACTCGGTGATGCAAACGTCCAGTGGATCGCCAACGCCCGAGATGAAGTCTCCCGTAACAAAAGAAATGTCAGGGTGCAGGCCGTTCGCCATATCGACGGCGCGCGCGATTTCGCGAGGCGGCATGTAGTCGCCAATGTGGATGTCGCTAAGCTGAGCA
>Ga0187862_10003262_pt1 | contig 15936 bp, 14 predicted proteins | sample June2016WEW_10_1_FD_133003 | JGI IMG/M metagenome (GOLD analysis project Ga0187862, IMG submission 133003) | Peatland microbial communities from SPRUCE experiment site at the Marcell Experimental Forest, Minnesota, USA - June2016WEW_10_150 | ecosystem: Environmental > Terrestrial > Soil >...
GATGGCACTCCTCTCGGAGTGCGCCAGCGCGGTAGTCAGGAGGTCGATATCGTTTCTCTGGTCAAACCGATCACGAAGTACGCGCTGACCATCGATGATCCGCAAACCATCCGCTACCATCTCGAAAAGGCGGCACACTTGGCTCGTACCGGAAGACCGGGTCCGGTCTGGATCGATATCCCGATCGATGTCCAGGCTGCGCCGATTGAGCCCGATTCCATGCGCGGCTTTGATCCTGCCGAGTTGTCAACGCGCGATCACGACGACTTAGTCGCTGACTTAGCTTCCAAGGCGCGCGATGTAATCGATCGACTGAACCGGGCCGAACGGCCGTTCATCTTCGCGGGGAACGGCGTTCGAGTTTCCGGCGCGGCTGCGGCGTTCGAGAAGCTTGTGCGTCTTTTGAATGTCCCCGTCGGCCTGACTTGGTTGGCTATGGATTTGTTGGACGACGACGATCCGCTACTTGTCGGCCGGCCCGGCACGGTTGCGCCTCGAGGCGCGAACTTCGCCCTGCAGAATGCCGATTTCGTTCTTGGGATCGGAGCTCGTCTTGACCCGCCTCTGATGGGTTGGGATCCTCATCAGTTCGCCCGCGGAGCCTACAAAACGGTCGTCGATATCGATCCGGCGGAGTTGCGCAAGCTGGAAGGCGCTATCGATAATCCGATCTGCGCCGACGCTCGGACCTTTATTGACCAGATGCTGCAGCAGAGCGGGTCTGTCCTCGACAAGGATCTGGACAAGAATAAAGATCGCGGTCCGTGGATCCAGCGCTGCCAGGATTGGAAGGCTCGTTATCCTCTCGTTTTGCCCGAGCACCGCGCTCCGAGTCTCGTCAGTCTGTACCATCTTGCCGAGGTCATCGGGCAGGAAGTCGGACCTAACGACCGCGTTGTCTCCGGTAGCTCGGGAAGCGCCATTGAAGTTTTCCTGCTGGCCTACCGGGCGCGAAAAGGGCGCCGCGTATTTCATACGGCGGGACTGGGAGCGATGGGATACGGTCTCGCCGCAAGTATTGGCGTGTGTCTCGGCAGCGGCGGCAGGAAAACCATCTGCGTTGACGGCGACGGTGGACTTCAACTCAACATACAGGAGCTGGCTACCATTGCGCACCTGCAACTGCCGATCAAGATTTTCGTTCTCAACAACCGGGGATACGCTTCAATTCGGGCCAGCCAAACCAACTATTTTGGCGGGCCCAACATCGGATGCAGCACGGAGACTGGCGTGTCGATTCCCGATTATCGTAAGGTCGCTCGTGCGTATGGCTTGAAGACAGCCGTAATCGAGGATCAATCGGACCTACGCTCTGCCGTCCGTCGAGTTCTGCGCGGGCGCGGACCGGTGGTTTGCGACGTCCACATAATTCCCGACGAGATCAGGGCTCCGCGTGTGACCTCGATTCAGCGTCCCGATGGCTCATTCCTTTCCAAGCCCTTAGAGGATCTGTGGCCCTTCCTGGATCGCGATGAGTTCGCGCGGAACATGATCGTGGAGCCGGTAAGAGAATGACGGGGGACAGACCTTAGCTCGGCGATATTAGTTGGTGGTGGGGTACCCCCTCCCCCCCCCTAAATTTGCTAAAGTATTCAATTTAAAGGGGTTACATTCACAGTCTTCCAAACAAAGGGGTTAGCTTCGGTTATCTTTTGCTTGCCTGGCGATTTCGATTTTTTTATTTATTGGGGTCTATTAGAATCAGAGAGTTACGGATAAATCCCTGCCAAATCTTTGGATTTACAGGAGTTAAAGTCAAGATCTAGATAACAATAGAGTTAGGCGACTTACTAAGTCGCGTGAAGAATTCAAGATTTCAAAGAGCTTACTTTAAGACCTGCCGCAGCCTCAATGGGCTGCATCCTTAGTTCTATTATAGGCTTTGGTGTCAAGCATTGACGCGCCGCAGAAATTCCAGACATGGCCTAAGTGGGCAGGAACAGGATCCATTCAGGTCAATTGACAACTGAAAGGGCACTCGTGAGCAAATCACAAGACATCTACGTCACAAAACCAGAATTACCTCCATTGGAAGAGTTCATCCCCTACCTGGAACAAATCTGGGAAAGCAGGATACTGACGAACGCCGGCCCTTTTCACCGTCAATTCGAGGACGCTCTCTCGGATTATCTAGGCGTAGGCCATATTGCTCTCGTTACAAATGGAACCATCGCGCTGGTGACCGCATTACAAGCATTGCGCATTACAGGAGAAGTAATTACAACTCCCTATTCGTTTGTAGCTACCTCCCATTCCCTGCTTTGGAACGGGATTAAGCCCGTTTTTGTTGACGTTGAGGCGAATTCCCTTAATCTGGATCCCTCGAAGATTGAAGCTGCAATTACGCCACAGACTACTGCCATTATGCCCGTTCACTGTTATGGACATCCATGCAACACAAAAGCAATTCAACAAATTGCAGATATCTACAACCTCAAAGTCATCTACGACGCAGCGCACACATTCGGAGTTCAAGACGAGGGCGGCAGCGTGTTGAAGCATGGCGACCTTTCAGTACTGAGCTTTCATGCCACCAAAGTGTTTACAACATTTGAAGGTGGCGCGATTGTTTGTCCTGACGCTAAGACAAAGAGCCGCATTGATTATTTGAAAAACTTCGGATACGCGAATGAAGTCAGCGTGGTTGCGCCCGGAATTAATGGCAAAATGAGTGAATTCAACGCGGCGTTGGGGCTTCTGCAGCTGAAATATTCAGATCAGGCGCTGGAGCGTCGCCGGCAAATCGCCGCCGCCTACCGGAATTATCTTGGGGAAACGAAGGGTATTCGTTGTCTGAGAGATGCTGGAGAAAAGGTTGCAAATTATGGCTATTTCCCTATTTTCGTGGAGGCTGACTACCCCCTCAGTCGAGACGAACTGTATCTGAAGCTCAAAGGCAGCGGAATTCACCCCCGTCGCTACTTCTATCCGCTCATTTCAGATTTTCCAATGTACCGGGGACTGCCATCGGCTCGTCCAGACAACCTGCCGATCGCGACTGACGCCGCGAAGAAGGTATTATGCCTACCAATCTATCCGGGACTTGAACAATCGGACGTCGCAAGGATCGCCAAAGAGATTGCACACGCTTGAGTGCATTTGGAAAATCTGGGCAGACGGAAAGTATGGAAGGACTGACGTAACACAGAGATGCCATGGAAGAAGAGCCGAAGGTTACGGTTTGCGTAACGACCTACAATCAGGAACAGTACATACGTTCCTGTCTGCAAAGCATCGTTGATCAACAGACTAATTTCAGGTTTGAGGTGATTGTCTCTGATGATGGTTCGACCGATGGTACGCCGGCTATCGTTGCGGAATTTGCGAGACTTCACCCCGACGTGGTGAGGCCAGTTTTGCGGCCGGTCAACGTAGGAGCGATAAGGAATTTTATCGAGGTTCACAATCTAGCCCGTGGAGCTTATGTCGCTCATATGGATGGCGATGATCTCATGTTGCCAGGTAAACTCCAGAAGCAAGTCGATTTTCTCGATGCCAATCCTGATTTCACGGTGGTTTGGCACAGGGTTAATTTGTTCGACGACGATCGGGGGTTCGTTTCAGGAGAGAAATTTGATCTATCCTTCTTCCCACATGGAACGGTGACGCTTGAACATTCGCTGCGTATAGGGTCGGTCGGTGTGCATAGTGCGATCATGTATCGCAGAAGCGCACGAAAGACCAGACAAGTAGATTTCGAAATCATTGACTTGTTCTACACGTGGGAATATCTGTCGTCGGGGAAGGGGAAAATACTCGACGATGTATTGGGTGGCTACAGAATAGCGGCAAAAGGCTCCATCCAGAAGAATATGTCCAAGATTCAGCGGATCATTGCACACAACCAGCGCTATTATCTGCATCTGATGCCCTGGCAAAGACGCAACATCTTTTCATTGGCATTCATTGGCTTTTTGGTTGATGTGAAGCATTGCCGCTCGAGTGTCTGGAGTTCTGCGAGAACGGCAATTGAGTCCTTAAGCCTGGTGTCGCCGCTCTTTCTACTTCGAAACCTACGAGAAATGAAGAAGCTCCCTCCCTGGGCTCCAGGGCCCGGGAGCGCGCTTCTCGCGCGGTCGCGGAGATCTGCCGAAGGTTTGAATGAAGGACAATCATGAAACTGGATGGGCTGTGGTGGTGATTCGAGACTGAACCATGAACTGGTGATCATCGGTACCGGATGCGTCAGGCGCGTCCCGTGAGCGCGGTATGTGGAGAAAGGTACCGGAAACAGACCTGCCGCACATCGAGGCATTCAAGGGTGCAAATAGCGCAGTCCGTGAGTTTCCTGGCTCTGACGCAAACCGATTAGTGGTGTTTCCAGAGACAACCCATGGCGTTCTCGTCAAGACATAAAGATCGGTGAACCAAACTACGATGAACTATTCGGAATCTGAATTACTTGAAACATTCGGCTCTGTGGGCAAGAATGTCAGCGTCCATAAGACCTGCGTCATCTTTGGCGGCAAGCGAATTCACATCGGATCAAATGTTCGCATTGATTGCTTTTCGATGCTTAGCGCCGGAGAGCACGGCATAACGATTGGTGACCATGTGCACATCGCGGTCGGCTGCTACCTGTTTGGCTCGGGAGGAAAGATAACGATTGGCGATTTTGCAAGTCTTTCTGCTCGGGTATCGCTATTCACAGCGACCGACGATTACCTGTTTGGCTACATGGCGAATCCTACAGTCCCCGACAAGTACAAGAAAGTAACAACGGGCGATATCGTACTGAATAAACACGCGCTAGTCGCTTGTGGGGCTGTATTGATGCCCTGTACGCTCGGAGTTGCAGCGTCCGTCGCTGCGCTCAGCTTCGTTAACGAGAATGTTGCCGACTTCGACGTAGTAAAGGGCTGTCCAGCAGTGAAAGTGACTTCCAGACGACGCAGAATTTTAGACCTAGAGAAACAACTACGAGAGGAAGAAGGTAGGTGACCAAGGACGACATCCGATCTCAATTCGGGGCCGCAGCGTCAGGGGATGCTCCAAACGAGAAGTGTTTATGGCCCAGGAAGCTGCCGATGACGCCCACACCCATGAGCAGGGCGCCGGCGATGTAGGGAGCGGAGGCATCCGCACGGGTGAGATGGCGGATGGCAAAGACGGTTAGAGGCAGAAGGATTGGGGCCAGGAGAATTCCACTTCCGTAGACCACCAGACAACGCAACCATTCTCGCAGGTAGTTGCCCTTGGTCTTGAAGACGAACCACTTGTAGTTCAGGAAAGCGATGGTGATATTCAGTACACTGGAGAGCGCTCCGGCGAGTACGTAGGCGTAGGGAACGTGGGGGGTGAGTACGGCGGTGAGGAGGGCGTAGTCCGAATAGCCAAGGACAGTGTTGAAGACGCCAACTGCCAGATAGCGTCCAAATTGCCCCGGGGGAATGTGGCTGGTGAGTCTCGAAACTGCCGGAATCTTCCGCAGGCTCTCGAACATAATCAACAGCCTCGATTGTAGTCGAAGCTGCCGAACAACCGCTTCGGCGTTATGCCCCCAGGGGCTAAAGCCCGCATGGTCTGCGGGTGTGAGTGGCACGACTAAAGTCGCGCCCTACCCAAGAACCTGCTCGGCAACGTCAATGTTTTCATTTGCGCCTTGCTCTGCACTTCAGGTAGTCTGCGGGGTCATGCACAAGAAATTTTCCTTCCGGTCGCCTGCATAATGCGCGTACTCATCACCGGCGGGTCGGGGTTCATCGGACGAAATCTGGCGGAGCAACTTGCTTCCGCGTATGAGGTGTTGGCGCCCTCCTCGGCCGAACTGGATCTGCTGAATGAGCAGGCAGTGAGCGAATACCTCAGTGCGCACAGTTTCGATGTGGTCGTGCATGCCGCGACCACGCGATCGAATCGGCGGCTGGCTGCTCCTCCGGATATGCTCGATCGCAATTGCCGCATGTTTTTCAATCTCGCGCGCAACCTCGTGCCGAACCTCGCCGGCAAACGGGAACGATTCGGAAAAATGATCCACTTTGGTTCCGGCGCGGAGTATGACCGCGATCAACTGCCAGCGCGGGTGCGGGAAGACTATTTCGATACCCGCGTGCCCAGGGACGCATACGGATTTTCGAAGTACATCTGCGCCAAGTATATTGAGCGCTCCGACCGAATCGTTAACTTGCGGTTGTTCGGAGTTTTCGGCGCCTACGAGGACTACACCGTGCGTTTCATTTCCAACGCCTGCTGCCGGGCGCTGAAAGGATTGCCGATTGTGCTGCGGAAGGATATCGTGTTTGACTACCTGTACGTCAAAGACCTGGTCAAGCTGACGAGGTGGTTCATCGAGAATGACGCGCGCCACAAGGCGTACAACGTCTGCAGCGGACGGCCGCTGGCGCTAACCGAATTAGCGCGAGTGATTGCCCGTGTCTCGGCGGAAGTGTCGGGGCGCAATCCCAATGTGTCGGTTATCACCGAAGGCACGGAGCCCGAGTATTCAGCCGACAACTCGCGTATGCTGACGGAAATGGGCGGGTATCGGTTTTGGAACTTAGAGGACTCGATCAGGGACCTTTATGCTTGGTATGAGCGGCATGAAGTGTTGGACGTTGAATCGCTAAGGTTCGACGAGAAAGCCGCGACGCATGCCTAAGACCCTGACCGTCCTTACGCCCTGTTACAACGAAGAGGGCAACGTGCGCGAGGTTTACCTGCAAGTGCGTGCGGCCATCGTCGCTGCCGGCAACTACAATTACGAACACATCTTTATCGACAATGCTTCAACCGACAACACCCTGAACGAACTGAAGGCGATTGCCGCTCAGGACACGAACGTAAAGGTAATCCGCAATACGCGCAACTTCGGCCAAATAAGGTCACCCCAGCACGCGTTGTATCAGGCTATCGGAGACGCGATCATAGGGATTGTGGCCGACCTGCAGGATCCTCCCGAGATGATTGTAGACATGATCCGTAAGTGGGAGGAGGGTTACCCGGTTGTGATCTGCGTCAAGCAGGCGAGCGACGAGAGCGGTCTGATGTTCTGGATCCGGAAGCGATACTACCGGCTGGTGAACCGTCTTTCCGGGGTGGAAACCTACGAGAACTATACTGGGTTTGGTCTGTATGACCGCAAAGTGGTGGAGGTCATAAAGAGCTTCGATGATCCGTATCCGTACTTCCGAGGCATGATTGCGGAAGCGGGGTTTCGGCATTTCGATATTCCGTACCATCAGCCAGTGCGCAAACGCGGAATCACCAAGAACAATTTCTATTCCCTCTACGACATGGCAATGCTCGGGATCACAAACCTCTCCAAGGTGCCGCTGCGGCTGGTGACTTTTTCCGGTTTTGTGGGCGCGCTGGTTTCGGTTCTGGTGTCGCTGGCGTACCTCGTCTACAAACTAGTCTTTTGGAGCCATTTCTCCGTTGGCATCGCCCCGCTGGTCATCGGGGTATTTTTCTTCCTGTCGATCCAGATGCTCTTTATGGGCATCATTGGGGAATACATCGGCACCATCCACACCATGGTGCAGAAGCGGCCGCTGGTGGTCGAGCAGGAGAGGATCAATTTCGAATATGGCCCGGGTGAACCATTGCGGAACCCTTTGCAGGACAACGAGGCCCAACCCAGTGCGACCTCGTAAAGGTTGGCGCGGGACCGGAGACATTCTATGAACGCAGATAGGGCACAGTCTCTGGCGGTCGCCAGAATTCGCGACTGCGTGTCGGTAATGCAGAGTCTGCGGGAGTCTCCAGCGTACTTGAGCGCAGTGGTCACGGTAGCGGACGCGATGACGAAGTGCCTCCGCTCCGGAAACAAGATCCTGTTCTTCGGAAACGGCGGCAGTGCCGCGGACGCCCAGCACCTGGCCGCGGAACTGAGTGGACGGTTCTTGCGGGAACGGGCAAGCCTCTCGGGCTGGGCGCTGACCACCAATTCTTCTGTCCTCACCGCGATCGGCAATGATTATTCCTTTGACGAGGTGTTCGCGCGGCAAGTCCAGGGGATGGGCAGTCCCAATGACATCGCCTTCGCCATCAGCACAAGCGGAAACTCCCCCAACGTACTGCGAGCCGTAAACGTGGCCCGCGACAAGAAACTAGTCACAGTGGGTCTGACCGGAAGAACCGGCGGAAAGTTGCCGAGCGCGGTCGATCATTGCATCTGCATTCCCAGCGATCAAACACCTCGTATCCAGGAAGCGCACATCCTCACCGGGCACATTCTTTGCGAACTGATCGAGGAAACACTGTTTGAGAAGAAATGACTATGGGTGCTGACGGTGAGGGTGGTAACGCCGTTTCGCCGGCGGTGCGGATAGGTGTGAATTGGCTCGAGAAGCATCCCAAGAGAATCGCGCTATCCACTACATTCCTGAACTGGATGGCTTGCGCGGTATCGCCATCGTTCTTGTTGTGCTTTCCCACGCTCGGCCAGACGCCGCTAGGTTCGCACCATTGCCGTTCCTGCACACCGTGCTGGATTTCGGCACCACGGGAGTGGACCTTTTTTTTGTGCTCTCTGGCTTTCTTATTACCAGCATCCTGCTGAGCACAAGAGATGCCCCACCACGCTCCTACTTTTGGTCGTTTTATGCGCGGCGTGTCCTCCGGATCTTTCCGCTGTATTTTCTCGCGGTCGCAACATATTTCCACCACAAGCGCTGGGAGCATACGCAGGAGGAAATGCAGTTGTACAGGTCCGACCCTTATCCTCACGACGTTGTAAATGGTCTCCGGCTTCTTTCAGCGTATCGATCAGCTCGCAGACCATGGTAAAGTCAATCCGCCTCGAGTCTCACGCATTCGTCGCCAGGCCGGGCAAGTGTCTCCCGCAGCGGATGCTGAACCTAAGTCAACGGACTTTGCGAGATTGTCCGATGGGTAGTGTCCCAGGAGCCCAGAGCGGCCCGTTTGGGTGACAACTTTGGCAGTTGTTGAGCGGGAAAGCGACCTTACCGTGGCAGGCGCCACAGTCTCGTCCTTCGATATTAGAAAACATCGAGAAGCGGATCGTGCCTTTCTGGGCAGTTGGGAATATTTCGGGATGGCAGAGTTCACAGCCGTTCCAAATGGAATGTTTCTCGTGAGAGAAGCCAATCGGGTGGACCCACGAATAACCTGCTTTGACGGCGAAATCTTCCCGGCTCCGCATTGGGGCCTTTCTGACGGATAGGCCCTCGACAAAATCGATGGGTTTGATGACTCCAGATTTCTCCGCAACCTCCCAATTCACACCGTAAATGCCCTTCGGGAATTTCGCGGTAAACGTCCTGTACTCATATTTTCGTGCACCCTTCTTGCCCAGGGAATGGCACCGGTCGCATTGCTTGTCATTGGCGGCATCCGAGCAGGCAGCGAAGATGGTTTTTCCCTCGAACACCCTTTTTCCATCATGACAGGCGCCGCAATGGAAACCTTCGCGGTTCGTCTTCGCACTGATGCCCGTGGCCTTCGCCTGCATGGCAAAGCCGACATCGACATGGCAGACCCGGCACGTAAACTTGGACCGGTGAAGCCAGTGATCAAATACGACGGGACCGGGTCCCGCCGTGGAGTAATTGTCAAGAATCACCTTGCCATACTCCGACGGTTCCGGTGGAGGTTTTGGCAAATAGATTTGGGCGGACGCGATATTTCCCAGAAGGAAAGCTAGGCTGGCCAGCACGAGCAGGAGAAGCCCGCGCTCATTTCTTCTCTTTCTTTTTTGCATCGAGGACGTAGGCATAAAGACCTCGGCACATTCGTAGTCGCCCCACGTACACCTTCTTCCGCGTTTCGTCGAGCTTCTCAATTTGCGGCAGCAGAGCGTCGCACCTCCGAATAAGATCCGTGAGTTCTTCCTGCGAGAAGGTCATGGCATCCTGGGTCTTTGCGCAAATGCTATCGAACTCTTTCCGCCAGGACTCCTTCGCCTGATCCGCTTGCGCAGCAGACGACTGGGGCCCGCCGCTGGCCCGCAAGGCACACACACCCGCGAGCCCCAGGAATAACAGTACCGTGATGATCGTCGCTCGGAACTTCCCCTTGAAGAACTTCGGCTTGAAGACCATGAACCCTTCTCCTCAGGGTTGTACCGGTTTGGAATGGCAGCGCTGGCAGTCCGTCAAAGGAAATGCCACCGTGGTATGGCAAGCGCCACAGGACTTTCCTTCAGATATGTCCACCATCGAGTACTTGACCGTGCCTCTTTTCACGCCCATGAAGATGTCCGGGTGACAGAGCTCGCATCCATTCCACACTGTATGTTTCTTATGGGAGAAGATGATGTTAGGCATTCCCTCAACTTTAGGGTTGAGCGCGAAGTCTTTCTGCACGGCGAGGGAGTTCTTTTGTATCGAGACGCCAGGGAGATAACTGGCCGGCTTGATGAGTCCCAACTCCTCCGATTTTTCCCAATCCAACCCGTTCCCGAAGCGCTCTTTCGGAAGCGGTTGACTGAATTGGAAGAAGTCGAAGTCGGACGCGACCTTCTGTCCGTAGGAGTGGCAGCGCACGCATCTCTTTTCGTCTTCCACGTTTACCTTCCTGGAGCAAGCTTGGAAGACCGTCTTTCCGTCAGCGACCATCTTGCCGTTATGACAGGCGCCGCAGTAGTAACCGCGCGCGTTGTCTGCCGCCTTGATGTCCGTGCCCCCGGCCTTCATCGCAAATCCGATGTCCACGTGACAAACCCGGCAGGTGAACATGGAACGATGGATCCAATGTTCAAAGACGACCGGCGCAAGATCCGCTTTATCGGGGTAATTGTTGATGATGACGCGGCCGTACTCGTAGGGAAGGGGTCTTTTCTTCTTAACACCCGTTTGGGATAGGGCTTGACCGCAAAGAAGACCGCAAGAAACCAGAATCAGAACGAGTGCAATTGATATTCTCTTGTTCATCGAGATCCTCCTCTCGATTGAACTGCGCTTATCGCATTCTGCTCGTTACGGCGCGCTCCGTTGCTCCTCCTCAAGTGCGCCGTCACCAGGAATGACGCCTGGCGGCACACAACACTAATCCAGTTTTATTGTTACTACTCAGCGCAAATGTGGCGCAGTGACTGTAATCACGGTTCGCCGTGACTGCCGAGCATCGGGTCCCGAATGGCTGTGGAGCTACCTGTGGTGCACCTCCAAGGTTCGACATCGTGCCACAGATTGACATCTAAGCGGGATGCTCAAGATTGCGTGGCTTGACAGCCGCCATCCAGCAAGCCGCCCTAGATCCAGCAGAACTAACATAAGCCAGAATTACTTCTTGCCCAGCAGGCGAATGCGAGTGGTAAAAGCGCGGCCCGGGAAACTGCTGAAGGTGCGGTACTGGGGTGAGTCGATGTCCGCATTTACCACGGCGGGATCGTTGCGGTCAGTGATGTTCTCACAACCACCGCGTAGGGCCCAATCGCGTCCGAAGGCGTGGAAGCGTTTCTCCACGAATAGATTCAGCGAGAAATAGGTTGGGAAGCGGCTCGTTCCGGGTGACCCGACAAGCTGCCCCTGATCGTTGGTGACGTTGAAGGGGAAACCGTTGCGCGCTTCGAGAGAGTAAGCAATATCGATTTTATGGACTATGGGCAGCTTGAAGAAGGGCACCAGGCCCCAGGAGAGAAAACGGTTGGGCGCGTCCCAGGGGTAGGGACCGGCAGCTTGCGGGCTGAGGATGGGATTGTCGACGTTGAAATCGAGGACCTGGTTGGAGTGTGAACTGGAATGTGTGTACGAACCAGCGACCGTGTAACCATGTTGGAAGGCGCGGCGCAGACTTACCTGGATAGAGCGATAGCGGTCGTCGCGAGTGTTCTCCAAGACGAAATTTCCGCCCGGCTGTGCATTCAACGTGTTGTAGACGAGGCCGTGGGCGCCATTTCTCTGCAGGAACTCGGCTTTCATGTAGATGGAGCCGGGCAGTTTCCGCTCAAGACCGAGACTCCAGTTGAGATAGCGCGGCTCCTGCATCGTGTGGGTGTCCGCCGAAAACGTAGTGAGAACTGAGCCTATCGGGTTGCCATTGGAGTCGAAAAAATAATCCGTTCTTTGGCCCGCCGATGGTCGCGCCACCAGCAGCAGGTTGGTTGCGTCGTAGACGATTCCAACTCCTGCGGAAAGCTTGGTATTGCCCTGGCTGTCAAGCACGTAGGTCCCCGCCAGTCGCGGAGAAAGAAGTGGAGACCGGATGATCTGGTCCCAATCGAAGCGCAGGCCGGACTCGATCAGCAGGCGGTTGGTAGCTAACCAACGATCCTGGATGTAAGCGCTGGCTTCCAGGTTGTCGGCGGAAGAATTAGCACCTCCAGAGAAGACGGAGTAGCGGGAGCAGGGAGAGGGCGCAACCGTCAAACAGTCGCCGGAAGAGGGTAACGTCTGACCTTCGAGGAGGAACGAGATCGGCGTGCGCTGAAAGTCAGCGTGGTAGTTGAGGCGGTCTGCGTCAAGGCCCATCTTGACTTCGTGCTGGCCGTGCCATTTCTTCGGCGGCAAATAGAGATTGGCCAGACCCTGCCAGCGGCGGGCACGCGTACCGGCAGAGAGGTAATAGTTCCCGCCGGTGGTATCAGGGGTAATGAAGTAAGGAAGAGTTCCGGCAGGCGTGTACGTCAGGTTGTATTGCACGAAAGCCACGCCAGTTTCGAGCAGTTCCCCGCCCTGGAAATAATGCTGATTCTTCACGCTGGCCAGGTAGCCGCTCTCGATGTCGGACGGAGTTGCTTCGACGGGATTAATCGCTGAGAGACCGGCGTGGTCGTCGTGAAGATAATTGATATTGAAGCTGGTAGTCAGGATGTCGCGCGCGCTGAGGTTGGCCTGAACCTTGGCGAGGTTGCCCACGCGCCAGAAGCGGTCGCTGTCCGCGCCGTTGGGCAATTCTGTGATCACGATGTTGTCATACTCACCGTCGGGGGAGTCGAAGAACCAGATCTTGCCTTTGCGAATGGGCCCGGAAAAGGCAAAGCGCGGGTCAATTTTGTCGAAGGCGATGCCCTTCTTGTCCTGCACCGAAGGAATGAAGTTTGTTCCTGAGTAGCGGAAATGGTCGTCGCCAATACCGGTACTGAGACTGAGGACGCCGCCGGCGCCTTTGCCGTACTCGGCGGATTCACGGCTTGGTTCGACGTCCACCGAACGGAGCGAGTCGGGACTCACCCGCATGAGCAGTTCGCCGGTAGCTGGTTGGGTGACATTGAAGCCATCCAGCAGGGTGAGGGTTTGGTACGTCTCCGACCCAGCGATGTGCGGCTGTCCGAAGACATCGTTGACGACCCCGGGAATAAAGTTCAGCGCGTTGCGGTAGTCGCGGGTGTTGGCGTAGGGGAGGTTAACAATGTCAACGCCGGTAAGCTGCTCCTGATCCGAGACCTGGGCCGGATCGATGGCGGGCGGTGATTCGACCACATCGACTACCTCACGCACCTCTTGCTGGTGCGGAAGAGTGACCTCGATGTTCGCTGCAGCGCCTGCCTGGATCGCAGGCAACATCACTGAGTAGAAACCTTGCTTCTCGACGCGGAGCTGGTAAGTGGCGGCGGAGAGGTTGGAGAACGTGCAGTGGCCGGCAAAATCGGTGACGCAGCGCAGCGCAACCGCCTCTGGCGAAGTTTGTAGAAATACGAGCGCAGATGGTACGGCAACATCGTTCTCATCGGTGACCGTGAGCAAGATGTTTTGCGATGAGGTTGACTCCGGTGTTTTTGTGGAAGTCTGAGCCAGAGAAACTTGGACTAGAAAAATAGACACTGCGAAGCAAATCGCCGATGTACGCAACTGCTGGGACTTGGGCATAAATGTCGTTTCTATTTTCGCTCAGTGAGAGCCCGTAAAGCTCGTGGAACTATTTCCACCGGACTCACTGCAGTGGACTCCGCAACTGCGCTGGCTTTGTGAGCAACTGCCCATTCGTGGCATTTAGCGGCGATGCATTCTGGCGTGGCATGCCGTGCACAGCGTGATCAAGTTTTCCTCCGAGCCGGCTCCCGAATGGCTGCGGAACTCCGTGTGGTGCACCTCAAGGTTTGACATCGCGCCACAGGATTGACACCTCCACCCGTCGCGACGCAGGATCTGGTGGCGTAGACTTTCGTATAACAAAGGATCTAGTCGCAACGGAGCGGCTTTGGGGCGAATCATTCTCAGGATGCCTTCTCAAGCAGGTTTTCGAGGAAAACCTGCTGCTGTTCGCCAGGCAAGAACTTGTAATAGTGTGATATCGAGTTGAGCAGGATCTCCGGGTCACCATTGTCTAGGTGCGCGCCAGCCAGGAAGTCGGCGCAGATCATCTCCAGACAGTAACCACGCGATTTGTCCGTACCCAGCATCAGGGCCGGCGTCTCTATCGCCTGTTCGATGACTGGGATCTGGCTCTTGTAGACCTTGAAGTAGATCAGCTCCGACGGCTCCTCTTCCCTTCCCGTCAGTTCCTTTTCCACCTCCCGCCGGAAGTCCTCCTTCGGCAGGGCGCAAGCTTTGTGCAACCAGGTTGCACAATCGAAGTGCTGACCGTCCCGGCGCGCGATCTTCGCTAACTCCAGCCCCTTCGCCCATCCCACTTCCTTTAAATCGCGTCTGGCCTGCGGCGGTAGGTGTTCGTGGATGGACATCAGGTAGTACGCCTTCCTTCTCGATTCCGGAAACCGTCTCGCCAGGAATTCGTGTAAACCAGTGACAGCAGGATAAAGTTTCTTGACCGCGCGGAACTTGAGTTGAGTAACTCAGCGGGCGGTGACTACCAGACTCTTCCAAAGAAAACGGAATAAGATTGCAGCTTTCCGTTCACGTTGGGACGAATACCCGATGTGTTCCAGATCGTGTTATCGGTGTAGCTTCCGTAGTTGAAACGGAGACCACCGTCGAATCCCGCGCGGAGGTGGTAGTTGCCCGTGGCTCCGATCAGGGTCTGCGGCACGTTGACTTGGGACACCGGACCTGCGCCGATCCCGAGCGCGCCGGCTAGATGTGCGGGGAACTGTGGGTCGCCTCCCGGGGCCGTCGTCCACGGGAAGGGCGGGTAGTCCGCCGGATTGAGGTCCGGCCGCATGCCGCTGTGGGCCAGTGATCGCGCGACGTTTAGATTGAGCCCTACGCGCTTGGCCAGTTCATAGGTGGTGTGTACGGAGAAGGTCTGGCTCAGCTGCTTATAAGGAACCAGCGACTGCGTATAGAGGGCGACGACCGGATCGTTGCCGAACTGCATGTCCGTCCGCAGGTTGTCTTGCAGGTAGGTGTATCCACCGCCGACACTCCACTTCGGAACCGGCTTGACGGTCACGAAAATGGAATCCACGTAGAGGTGGTTGGTACGCTGCACCACTGGAAACGTCTTCTGCAGAACCATGCTGGCGTCGTTGCCGAAAGTGAGCCAGTGAGCCGGAGTAATGGTGACGTCGCCAAAGAGGCGGTTATTGGTGCGCGGGTCGGTGACATAACCAGGATCGTGGGTGCCAGTCCACTCATAGCCGGCTCTTGCATTCCACAGTTCCGCGCTATGAAAATGCACGGCCGCGCCCGCAATGTTGCTGAAGGTCACGGGCACGACGTAGAGCGGATCCGTATTGTCAGGTGAAGAGAACTGCGGCCACAAAGTTGAATTCGACCGGGTAATATTCATGCGCGTGTAGTGCGTTTCCAGGTCGAAAGTTTTTGACACACGGTATGACCCCTTCAGCCCTCCCCACTGCCGGTGCAATGAGGGATTGCCAAAGGCGTAAAACACGGTTGGGTCAGCGAGGGAATAGGACGACACAAACTCGTTCACCAGATTCTGCTGATGAAAGTCAGCCACCGCCCGCAGCCCGGAAACCGGATTCCAGGTCAGCGTGGCGTCAGCGTTAAAGGAGTCTTGCGAGTGATTGCCGGTAACCAGTAGCCGCGGGTCGGACTGGGCGAACAAGTTGTGGGTCCGCGCATAGCTGACGTCGCCGTTCAAGGTAAGGTGATGGGCCACCGCCATGCTGATCTGCAGCGAGTCGGCCTGCGTTTGATGGCGCGGCAACACGCTGTGAACGTAGAGGCC
>Ga0187862_10003278_pt1 | contig 15878 bp, 10 predicted proteins | sample June2016WEW_10_1_FD_133003 | JGI IMG/M metagenome (GOLD analysis project Ga0187862, IMG submission 133003) | Peatland microbial communities from SPRUCE experiment site at the Marcell Experimental Forest, Minnesota, USA - June2016WEW_10_150 | ecosystem: Environmental > Terrestrial > Soil >...
ACACCAAAAACCAACTCGCCCACGGGTCATGGGTTCTGCAACTAATGTCCCCAAAACCGGCCTAAATCTCCTGTGAATAACTTCTATGAAAAAGCAATTTACAAGCCAGAGAACAACTTTCGCGCGCAATTCGCCGACCGTCGAATCGATGTCGTCGCACATCAACGAAATCGCATGGTGACGTGGAAAGTCGTAGGCTTTGCCTTCCCATTCGCTGTGAGTCGGATGCACGCCTAACTCGCTCGGCCCCGATTTGAAAATGAGCCAATCTTTATCGAAATCCTCGGCCACGCACATCCACCCAAGGACGTCACGCAGAAACGCCCGCGTTGCGTTAGCATCGTCGGAGTAAATCAACGTATGAATTGAGGTTATCATGAGGTCATCATTTTGTTGTTACTGATGCCGGGCGCATCTAACTTGACATTTCACATGTGATTTCTTGCCCACGACCAGCGTGGGCCTTTCTCGTGATTTTCCTCCTGTTCGACAGATTTTCAAGTCCTTTTTCCAGTCCAGTGGGTAGCGGGTGCAGGACAAAAGATGAAATCCGATATCCCTGACAACTCTGAATGAGAGCACTTTATTGGTGCTCCTACTGTTATGCGCGTCCGACGCATGAGTATCTGGGTTTCTCCGCCGGTTTGGATTTCGAATCGAAAATCATGGTGAAGGAAAATGCGCCGGAGCTGCTGCGGCGGGAGCTTTCGTCGCCGAAATGGAAACCGCAAACGCTGGCCCTGAGCGGGGTCACCGACTGCTACCAGCCCATCGAGCGCCGGCTGCAATTGACGCGCCGATGCCTGGCGGTTTTGGCGGAATTCAGGAATCCGGTCGGCATCACCACCAAGAACTATCTCGTGACGCGCGATCTTGATCTGCTGGGGGAACTGGCGGCGCATCGGGCGGTGATGGTGCATCTGTCCATCAACTCGCTGGATGGCGAGATGGCCCGCAAACTGGAGCGGAGGGCGGCATCGCCCAAAATGCGGCTGGCGGCGGTGGAGGCCTTGGCGAAGGCCGGAGTGCCGGTGGGGGTGCTGGTGGCCCCGGTCATCCCGGCGCTGAACGATCACGAGATGCCGGCGGTGCTGGCCGCGGCCAAGGCCGCCGGGGCCGGGTGGGCGTACACTGAAATCCTGCGGTTGCCGCTGACGGTGGCGCCGATTTTTGAGGAGTGGCTGGAACGGAATGTTCCGGGGAAAAAGGAGAAGGTGTTGAACCGAATCCGCGCCATGCGCGGCGGCAAACTGAACGATTCGCGTTTCGGGTCGCGGATGCGCGGGGAGGGGATTTTTGCCGAGCAGATTTCGCGGATGTTCCACGTCGCGCGCCGGAAGGTAGGGCTGCCCGAGGAAGGCCCGGAGTTGTCCGCTGCTGACTTTCGGCGGCCGGAGGGGACGCAGTTGGGGCTGGCCCTCTGAGGATTCTGCCTCTGACGCCACAACCGATGAACCAGAAATGAGTGCAGCCGACAGGGATCCGCTTCAAGGGACGTTTGTTCCCTGATTATTCAGAACAAACCGACGGTATTGCCTTTGGCATCCACGTCCATCGCTTCGGCGGCGGGAACTCTAGGCAGGCCGGGCATAGTCATGATGTCGCCAGTGAAAACCACCACAAAGCCCGGACCGGCGCTGAGACGGGCGTCGCGCAAAGGTACCGTGAAACCTCGTGGGCAGCCTCTCAGGTTCGGGTCTGCGGAGAAGGAGTACTGGGTCTTGGCCATGCAGATTGGCAGATCGCCGAAGCCAGCATCCTCGAAGGAGCGGAGCTTGTCGGCGGTCTTTCCTTCGGCCACCACATCATCGGCGCCATAAATGTTCCGGGCAATCCGACGCACCTTTTCGAGCAAAGGCAGCTTATCGGGATAAGTGAAGTTCAGGGCGCGGTTGGCGGAGAGGGCGGTGGTGTCGAGCACCAACCGGGCGAGATCTTCCGCTCCGGCGCCGCCGCGGGCAAAATGATCCGAGAGGGCAAGCGGCACGCGGGCATTGACACAGGTATCGCGGATGACTTGCCATTCATCAGGAGTGTCGCTGGCAAAGACATTGATGCAGACGATGACCGGCAAGCCGAAGGCTTGGAGATTGTTAATATGCTTGAGGAGGTTGGGCAAACCGGCTTCCAGGGCCGGGATGTTCGGCTTGCCCAGTTCCGCCACCTTGATGCCCCCTTGATACTTCAACGCCCGCACGGTGGCGACCAGCACGGCCAAATCCGGGCGCAAACCGGCTTTGCGGCACTTGATATTGACGAACTTCTCCGCTCCGAGGTCCGCGCCAAAGCCGGCTTCGGTGACCGTGAAATCGGCCAGGCGCAAGGCCAGTTTAGTCGCCGTGACGCTGTTACAACCGTGGGCGATGTTGCCGAAGGGTCCACCGTGGATGAGGGCCGGATTGTTCTCCAACGTCTGCACGAGGTTGGGCTGCAGGCCGTAGCGCATCAAGACAGTCATCGCGCCATCCGCCTTGAGGTCGCGCGCGGTAATGGGTTTGCCAGCATGCGAGCAGGCCAGGACGATCCGGCCCAGCCGCGCCTTCAGTTCGGCCAACGAGTCGGAGAAGCAGAGGGTGGCCATGACCTCGGACGCCGGCGTAATATCGAAGCCCGACACGCGCGGGATGGAGTTGCCGGCGCCCCCGAGGCCAATGACGATCTCGCGCAGAGCGCGTTCGTTCATGTCCATGACCCGCCGCCAAACAATCTGGTGCTGGTCAATGCCCAGGGCGTTGCCGAAGTGCAGATGGTTATCGAGCATCGCCGCCAGCAGGTTGTGGGCCGAAGTGACGACATGGAAATCTCCATTGAAGTGCAGATTGATCTCCTCCATCGGAGCGACCTGGGCGTAGCCCCCGCCGGTGCCACCGCCCTTGACACCAAAGCATGGTCCGACGGCCGGTTCGCGCAGGCAGAGGATTGTTTTCTTGCCCAGCCGATTGAGGGCGTCGGCCAATCCGATACTCGTGGTGGTCTTGCCTTCGCCGACGGGAGTCGGGTGGATCGCTGTCACCAGGATCAGCTTGCCTGTCGGGGCGTCTTGCAGCCGCCGGTAAAGGTCAAGGCTGATCTTGGCCTTGGTCTTGCCATACAACTCCAGGTCCTCCTCCTTGATGCCGACCTTGGCCGCGACAGCTTCAATCGGCTGCAGCTTGGTTTTTTGGGAGATTTCGATGGCACTCAGTTTTCCTAATGACGGGTTCACAAGACTCCATTGGAGCAGGAACTGGCTGGGAATTCAATGGTGAAGGAAATCGCGGCGGATCTGCTGCGGCGGGAGCTTTCATCGCCGAGAGTCTCCCGGCTTCGATTTTCACGGCTGGTTCGCAACTTAATTTGCCCGTAATCGGACAAAAATGGTGGATTGACAGAATTCCGTTTATAGAGGGAGATTTACGATTGACTAGGAAGTTAAAGTTGCCGCCCAAAACTTATGAAATCGTCTTTTCTCAGCTTTCAATCTCCAGCGTCCCGATGGTTTGCTGCTATGACAACCTTGTTGTGGCTGCTTCCTATCGCACCGGCGTGGGCTGGCAACTACACCTTCGCCAGTGTGATTGACAACACAGGGACATTCAGCGACTTCGGGGCGGTGGCCATCAATGATTCGGGAGTGGTCGCTTTTACCGGGACGATGACATCGGGCGTGGAGGGCGTTTACCGCACCGACGGCGCCACCACCACGACCATCGCGGACACCAGCACCGGCGAGTTCTCCTTCCATGTCGGCAACACCAGTCTAGTAAGCCTTCCCGCCATTGACGATGATGGCACGGTGGCGTTCTTCATTTACGACAATTACAATCCCGCTATCCTCACCGGCGTCGGCTTATCCACCGCCGTCATCGTCGAATCAGGGGACACCAACTGTCCCTTTTACGTCGCTTGGAACAATCCGTGTATCCGTGGCGGGGTGGTCTCCTTTTCCGGACAGTTGAAAGGCAGCGGCGGCAACCCGTTCGGCCCGCAAGGGGTCTTCACAGAACCGGCTGGCGGCGGGGGCTACAACACCATCGCCCAAGGTGGCGGCATATTCTCGAGCGGCAGCCCGTTTGGCGGCACCTCCATCAACGCCGCCGGCCAGGTTGCCTACTGCGGCAATCTCGCCGACGGGACGTCCGGCATCTTTGTCGGGCCGGAGGGCGCCACCAATCTGGCACAAACCGGCTCCGGGTCGCAGTTCTCTTCCCTGGAATCTTTTCCGAAAATCAGCGACAGCGGCGCTGTTGTTTTCTGGGCCACCCTCACCAATTTAACCGAGGGCGACTTCATCAGCACCAACGGGGTGGTGACCCAGATCACCGTCGCCGGAGGCGGGGCGCCCGGAGACCAGTTCCCCGCGGTAAATGCCGCCGGCACGGTGGCTTGCTTCGGCACGGATTCCTCTGGCCAGTGGGCGGTTCTGGCGGGGACCGCTCCTATAGTTGACAAGGTGATTGCGGAAGGGGATTCCCTCTTCGGCTCCACCGTTATCGGCTTGGGATCGCCGGGGAACAACGGCCTGAACAACAACGGTCAAATCGTCTTCCCGTATTCGCTGGCCAACGGCGTCCAAGGCATCGCCGTGGCCACGCCCACGAATGGCTCCGGGCCGGTCTTGCCCGAGCTGCAAATCCAACAGTCCGATCCGCTCCACATTACACTCAGTTGGCCAACCAACGCCGCCGGCTTCGGCTTGGAATGCACGGCATCCTTGCCCGCTTCGAGCTGGATCGCCGTCACCAACACGCCGGTCCCGGGCACGTCCAACTTTTCCGTGTGGCTGGAAATGGGAAGCGCGCCGCAATTCTTCCGTCTGCGCCAGCAATGATCCTGGATTTGACAAGCCGCATTTCAAGCAAACGCGGGTTGGTAACTGGTTCAGAGTTCGGGGGATTCTCTCCCTGACCCACCCCGCTTCGTGGGGCGAGGGAAGTGGGAAATGGCGTGGCGGGAGTGTCAAGATGCGGCCCGCGGCTGGAAGAGGCTGGGAAATTACTGGTTTTTTTGCGAAATGCGGGTTAGATTTTGGGCATGAAAAACACCTGTTGGCCGGTATTTTTGGCTGCCGGACTTGTTCTGGCGGGTTGCGGCAAGGGAAAGAATGCGCCCCCGCCCGCGCCCGCGGCCGCGCCTCCGCCCGCGCCCACCGTCAGCAGCCCGCCGCAGAACAGCCCGCCCCAGGGCAGCCCGAACGGTTATCTGGGCGGGATGGCGGCAGCGCAGCGACTGGCTGTCAAAACGGTGGATTTGACGTCGCTGAACGAGAATTGCCAGCTCTTCAACGCGCAGGAAGGCCGCTACCCGAAGGATTTGGAGGAGTTGGTGACGATGCATTATATTGGCAAGCTGCCCACGGCGCCCGCCGGGATGAAACTTGATTATGACGCCACCCAAGGCAAGGTCACCGTCGTCCCGAAATGAAGGCCGCTGTGACGAGGGCGTTTAGGGCGGTTTAAGAAAAACTGCAGCCGAGAAATTGTGGGAATGTGCTCGGCGAGACGCCGAACACGGCGGGCGAGGACGCCCGCGCTCCCCGAAAACCACTCGTTTCTGCGACTACGGTTTTATTTAAAATGCGCTAGGGCACCAGAGCGACGTCTTTTTGGGGGACCCAGCCTTTGTGCTGGGCGGCATCGGCGACTTCCAGCCAGTCGTCTTTGCGGTCCAGCACGAGCAGTTCGGCGCCGTCATGGGCGATGAAGGCACTGGGGGAGACGTCCAGAGGGCCGCTGCGCACGACGGCCTCCGGGACGATGACCACGGAGGACTGCGCGCCGAAGCGGGCGTAGAGCGCCAGGCCCAGGCAGGCCATGAACCAGAGGCCCGCCACCGCCAGCGCCGCGGTGAGGGTCGCGGTGGATTTTTTGCAGGCGGGCCAGATTTGCCGCGCTGTCAACATCAGGAAAAAAAACCCAACGAAGAGGGAGGAGATTTTAGTCCATTCGTCCACGGTGAGCCTGACGACCCAGCGGGTCCAAAGATTTCCCGGGATGGCCGGCGCGCCGACGCCGGACTGGCTGCGGGCAAATTGGAGGTTGGCGCGAACATCGGCGTCGCGGGGCGCCAATTCCTCCGCCCGCCGGTAGGCGGCGATGGCCCGCCCCACCTGGCCGGCCTTGAACCAGGCGTTGCCGAGGTTGAAATAAAGCGCGGCCGAGACGGGGCCGGTCTGGGTCATTTTTTCGTAGGCGGCGGCGGCGGGGGCGTACTCTTCTTCATTGTAAAGGGTGTTGGCCAGCTCGAATTGCGCGGCGGGAGAGTCGGCGCGCGCGTCGGCGGCCCAGAGGAGGAGCGCGAGGCAGCCGGCGCCCCGCGCCAGTTTGTTGAGGCCCGGCGCCGGGGCCGGCGGGGTCATGCTCTGCAACTCCGCCAGCGCGGTTTTGACCTTTGGAATCAGCGAGGCCAGTTCCTGGGCGGTGTGTTCCGGCGTGTAGCGGAATTGGTTGCAGGCGTGGAATAACTCGCGCAGCAGCGCCTCGGTGGCTTCGCCCAGGCCCCTGCCGCGCGCCTCGTCCAAAACGGCTTCGGTGATGGCCGAGGCGGGCAAGTCGAGCCGCTCGCCCAGTTGCTCCTGGAGCAGACGAAAAACCGCGGCGTAAAAGGCCTCCGCGTCGTTGGCGGCGGCGTGGGCGGATAGTTCGGTCAACCCTTGTCGCACCAGGCGGGCCACTTGGCGCCGGCGGCGCAGGCGGGGGTTGTTGGCCAGTTTGTCCTTTTGGCGGCGCCAGAGCAAAGCGCAAATCCAGGCCAGGAGCGCCCCGGCTTGCCAGGCCAGGAAGGCTGGGCGCTGAATCAAGGGCGGCCCGGCCAGAGCGATGGGGCCCAGCCATTCCTTGATGTTGACGATTTCCTGGGCCGGCGGCGGGGCGCCGGGCGCCGGCACGGCGGAAACGACGGTGGGCTGGGGCGTGGCAGCGGAGGGCTGCACGGTTAAAGGAATCGCCGGATGCGCCAGGGTCTTGAATGATTTGCTCTCCGGGTCAAAATAGCTGAAGGCAAAGGCCGGGATTTCCTTGATGCCGACATTTTGGGGAGTGATGACCTGCTCGAAATACTTTGAGCCTTCAATTTGCAGCGGATCGGTGCTCTCAAACTTGCTGGCGGGGGGGTAGGTCTTGAAATCGCGCCAGCCCAGTTGCTCCGCCGAGAGCCTGACCGAGTCGAAGGAGCCTGTGCCGGCGATGCGGATTTTTAAGGTGATGGGGTCGCCGACGGCCACTGTGGCCGGAGCGGCCTCGAATTGGGCGAGGGAAAACTGGCCCACCGCGCCGGTGAAGCCGGGGGGAACGTTGTTGGTGGGAACGGGCTGGACGTGGAAGACCAACACGTCGCTGTTGACAGTGGTGGGATATCCGTTGGCGCCGAAAAAACTCCTCGAGGTGACCACGGTCAGATTCCAGGTGGCCGGGCCGAGGGTGAGCGCGCCGGTTTTTGTGGGGGTGATCTGTGCGCGCATGCTCAAAAAATTGTAAGGGGTGCCGCGGAAGTTGACTTGGGGGCCTTGGCGGAATTCAGTGGTGTTGCCAATGGTGAAGACGTCGCTGGTCAACTGCGGGGCCTGCTGGATGTTGGCATCCTGGCAATAGCATTTGATTTCCAACGGGACCACCTGGCCGACAAAAAGATTGGTCGTCGGCACGACCAGCCGCATGAAAACCCCCTGGGGATTTTGGGACGCATCGGGCAGGTTTCCCTTGGTGACCGTTAATCGCAACGGCTTGCTCGCCAAGATTTTTCCGTCAACCCTTGCCTGGATGGCGGGGATGATGAAAGTGCCTTCGTGAGCGGGATGTAAATCAACGGAGATAATGTTCTTGGCCGAGAAGCGCGCCCCGTCCAGGTACATTTCCTGCCGGGTGCTGGTGCCGCCGTATTGAATGCCCGGCACCGGCGGGAAGGCGGGCTGGCTTTGGAGGGTTCCCCCTTCCACAGTGAGCGACAAAGTCGCCGATTCCCCCAAGCCGATGGAAGCGCGGTCGAGCGCGGCTTCAAAGGTCGCCTCGGCCAGAGCGGAGACCGGCGCCAGGCAGAACAGTGCCAGGACAAGCCCGGCGGCCCAAAAGCGTGGTCGGTGGCGGCGCATCATCTGGTCTAATCTGTTCACCATAAACAAGACAGCCTAATCTTTGCGTCTGTTCATTCAGGAGGCAAGAGGGAATGGGGGTGGGCGGGCGAAAGGGGGCCCATATGACTTTCTTGGGTGCTGATGTGTCGTGGACTGGATTTGAGCGATGGAAAGCTTTGAGAATTGGTCGTTGAGAATTGGTCATTTGTCATGTAAACACCTTCGTATTGAGCTGGAAGCCATGCAGGCCAACTGATGAAACTGCCCCAAAAACTTGAGCGGCGCTCGCGGCTGTTCTGGATGGTGGTGAGTTTGGGCTTTCTCGCCCTGGTGGGGGAGATTGATTATTGGACCGGCTTCGAGATTTACTTTTCGGTTTTTTATTTGCTTGGGATCGGGCTGGCCACGTGGTTTGTCGGCAAACGCTATGGCCTTTGCCTTTCGGTCCTGAGCGTGGTGGTCTGGATACTGGGGGATTTGGCGGCGGGGGCTCATTACTCAAGTCCGTTCATTCCCATCTGGAATTCAACGATCTTGCTGACTTTCTATGGCATCGTGGTCTGGCTTCTGGCCAGCCTGCATTCGATTCAGAAGGATCTGGAGAACCGGGTGCGGCAAAGAACGCAGGCCCTGACGGAGGAGATGGCCGAACGGGAACGCCTGGAAAAGGAACTCCTGGAGGTGAGCGAAAGGGAACAGCGGCGGATCGGACGCGATTTGCATGACAGCCTTTGCCAGCATTTGACGGGCACGGCCCTGGCGGGCCAGGTGCTGCGGGAAAGGCTGGAGGCGGAGGCGCGCCCGGAAGCGGCGCAGGCGCGCACGATTGTCGAGCTGGTGGAAAACGGGATTTTGATGGCGCGCGAGCTGGCCCGGGGAATTTATCCGGTGGACATGGAGGCCGAAGGGCTGATGGCGGCGCTGCAGGAACTGTCGGCCAGCCTGACCAAATGGTCGAAGGTGGTCTGTGTGTTCGAGCATGACGCGCCGGTGCTGATCGAAGACGCGGCCACGGCGACGCACCTTTACCGCATCGCGCAGGAGGGGGTCAGCAACGCCATCCGGCACGGGAAGGCAAAACGGATCGTCATCACGCTTTCGGAGCAGAAAGGCCGGATCACGCTCACGGTGGAAGACGACGGGGTGGGGCTGCCCGAGGGATGGCAACAGGGCCGGGGATTGGGGACGCGCATCATGGCGCACCGGGCGGCGATGATTGGGGGTGATTTTGAGATTGATCTCAATCCGACCGGAGGCACATTTGTCCGATGCTCGTGTTCCTCCGCCGCGCCGCCGAAGAAGGAGGGGCCAACGAAGAATGAACTCTCAGACCGACAAGCATAAAGGGAAGGTGTTCATTGTGGATGATCACCCGCTGGTGCGCGAGTGGCTCACTAATTTAATCCAGCAGGAAGCCGACCTGACGGTCTGCGGAGAAAGCGAGAGCGCGCCGGAGGCCTTTGCGGCCATCGGCGCGCGCCGGCCCGATGTGGCGGTGGTGGATATTTCATTGAAGGATTCATCGGGCATCGAGTTGATCAAGGATTTGAAGGAGTCTTATCCGGAAGTGGCGGTGCTGGTGCTTTCCATGCACGAGGAATCCCATTACGCGCAACGGGCGCTGCGGGCGGGAGCGCGCGGATATGTGATGAAGCGGGAGACCACCAAGGAGGTCATTGAAGCCATCCGGCGTATACGGGAGGGGAAGATTTACTTGAGCGGCCCGCTGGCGGAGGCGATGACGGCCCAATTTGTGGAGGGCAAAAAGTTGGCCAGCCAGTCGCCGCTGGAGCAATTGAGCGACCGGGAACTGGAGGTCTTCGACATGCTGGGCCGGGGATTGGGCACGCGGCAAATCGCCGAGAGGCTGCGCATCAGCCTCAAGACGGTGCAGGCCTACTGCGCGCGCATGAAGGAAAAACTGAACCTGGGCAGCGGGACCGAGCTGCTGCGCGAGGCCATCCGCTGGTACGACAACGAACATTCGCAGTAGCGCGCGCGGCAATCAGGCGCGCCAGCGCGGCGCGGGTTTGGTTTTAAACCGCCCTAGGGGGCGACCCGCTCGAAATCAATGAACCCCAGATTCGGGTTCACGCCGGTCAAGCGGACGCGCACCAGGTCGCCCAAATCCAGGCCGCGTTCGTTGCGGATAATCCGGCCTTCGGCCGGCACGCTCAAGAGCCGCGCGTAGGTGCCCTTGGGCGAAGCGCCGGTGACAATCGCGTCGAATTGGCGCCCGATTTGCGGGCCGAGCATCGCGGCGGCGGCGACCTTCATCATAAAGCGTTCGACCTTCCGCGCCGCCGACTCGCGGTCGGTGCAGTGCGCGGCCAGGGCGGCCAGCTCGGCTTCGGTATAAGGCGGAGGCGCGCCGCGGATGCTGGCCTTCAAAAGCCGTTGCACCACCAAATCCGCGTAGCGGCGGTTGGGCGCGGTGGAATGCGTGTAGTCATTGAGCGCCAATCCGAAATGCCCCACCTGTTCGGTTCCCGGATGCTCCACAATATATTCGCCCGGCCCCATCGCTTTTAAAACCGCCAGCGAAAGCTCGGGGAAATGGGCCGGATCGGCTTGCTTGCGCGCCGCCAGGAATTCCCCCAGCGGACGCGGGTCAGGCTCCGCCGGCAGCGTGACGCCAAAATGAGCGCCGATTTCCAGAATGCGGTCCCAGCGTTTGGGTGTCCGCACCACGCGCCGCAGGCAGGGGGAATTGCGACCGCGCAAGAACTGCGCCATGGCGACATTGGCGGCGATCATGAAACTTTCGATGATGTCGCGCGCCGAATTTTCCGGCAAAACCGCGAACTGCTGCACCTGATTGTCCACCACCACGGGGACGCTTTCCACGCCGCCCAGGGTGAGGGCGCCGTGTTCGATGCGGAAGCGTTTCAACCGCTGGCCGGCCTCCTGCTGCAGGCGCAATTGCTCGCACAGCCCCGCCGGGATGGCGCCATCGCAGGGGGCGCCCGATTGGGTGTCCAGCCATTTTCCAACCTGGTCGTAATTCAATTTGGCCTGATTGCGCAGGGTCGCGGCGCAAACGTCCGCGCAAGTGACCTGGCCATCGTTTCCCATGACAAATTCCATGAGGATCGCCGGCCGGTCCTGGTCCTGGCGTAGCGAGGTCAGATCGGTGGAAAGCCGTTCGGGCAGCATGGAAAAAACCGGCCCGCCGGTATAAACGGAGGTGGCGTTCCCGCTGGCATTGAGGTCGGTGGCCGAGCCGGGCTTGACCACCGCGTCCACATCGGCCACGCCGACCAGGACCCGGATGTTCCCATTGGGCAGGCGTTCGGCCCATTCCACTTGATCGAGGTCGCGCGAATCGGTGTTGTCAATACTCGACCAGAGCGGCCCGCGCAAATCCCGGCCGGCCGGGGCCGGGACGGGAATGGAAAACGCGTTCACCTCCGCGAGAACCCGCGGGGGGAAATCCGGCTTGAACCCGGCGCGCAGCATGGCGCTCCGGGCGGCCTGCTGAAAGCTAAAACCGTTGGATGGCGGGTTCATGCCATAATCGCTCGGAGAGTTGCTGGGGCGTCATACCGAAGGTCTTTACATGACAAATGACCAATTCTCAATGACCAATTCTCAATCGTTTCAATCGCTGAAATCCAGTCCACGACACAACCGCACCCAAGAAAGTGATATGCGCGTAGTGTTCCCTTTTTTGGCTTCATTGGACTTGATTAAGGCTCCTTGGAAGAAAGCGATGCAACGCCTCACATCGGCCTGTAGTGGTCGGCGCGGCGCAGGATGGCGCCGACGTAGGCGCGGGTGAAGGGGAAATCAATCTGCTCCAGAAAAACCTGGCTGCGGGTCGCCGCCGCGCCGTTGATCCATCTGAGGACATTTTTGCGGCCCGCATTGTAATCGGCCAGGGCGTAGGCGGCGGGGTTGTCGGTTTCCTGGTAACGTTGCAGAAGTTTATTCAGATACCATGCGCCGGCCAGGGTGTTGGTGGCCGGATCCAAACAGGCGAGGTGCTCAAACGGGGAAACATGAGCGTCCCTGGCCCATTCCTGCGCAACGGCGTCACTGATTTGCATGAGGCCCAGTTCCCCTTTGCCGCCGCGGGAGTGGGGAAAAAATCGGCTTTCCTGCCAGATCACGGCCTTGAGCAGCGCGGGATCAACCTGGTAACGATGGGCCGCGGCCAGGATGCAGGGATCAAACCGGCGCTCGCGCCAGGACTGCCAGCTCCAACCAGCCAGCAGGGCCAGCGCGAGCCAGAAAACAACCCATCGTAAACGACGTCGCAAGTTCAAGGGGCAAAAGATGGTGTGTGTTGCGTTTTCAGGGCACCATTTCCGCAAGACTAAACCAGCCATCAACTTTCTTTAAGCTTTTTAATGCGACCCCTTTGGAGTTGGGCGCACATCACTTTCTTGGGTGCTGTTGTGTCGTGGACTGGATTTCAGCGATTGAAACGATTGAGAATTGGTCATTGAGCATTTGTCATTTGTCATGTAAACACAATCGGCATGACGCCCCAGCAACTCTCCGAGCGGGAAAGTCCATTGCGACGGCCAAACCCGGCAGAAGACGGTTGCCCGGCGACGGTCTGGAGACGACTCTTGCGATAACCGATGACCAATTTTCAATTGAAAGGTCCGAAATCTTAAGGCGCTTTTTCGCCGACAGGAGTCACCCAAAAAAGTGAAATGCACCCTTTGGAGTTCTCTTGCCCTATGATCGCTCGTGTCACGCTCGATCTGGCCTTGGGCAAAGAGTTTGATTACCTCATCCCCGCTGAAATGGAGGTGCAGGTGGGCACGCGCGTGAAGGCGCCCTTTGCCCATCGCCAGGTGCTGGGTTGCGTGACCGATTTGCTCGAGACCTCGCCGCACCCCAATTTGCGCCCGCTGCTCAAGGTGATCGGACAACAGCCGCACGTCAGCCCGAAAATCCTGCGGCTGGCGCGCTGGATGGGGGAGTATTACTGCTGCGGGCCGGAAGTGGCGCTGAGGACGGTGTTGCCCGAGGCGGTGCGGAAGGAAAAGGCGGGCTGGCGGGAACAACTGTTCGTGCGCGCGCTGCCGCCCCAGGGCGAGGCCCCAAAATTGAGCCGGCGGCAGGAGGAAATCCTGGAATTTGCCCGCGGACGCGCCGAGGCGCCGTTGCAGGAGTTGTTGCGCGTCACCGGCGCGGCTACCCAAACGGTCCGGCGCCTAGAGGACAAGGGGTTGCTGGTCGTGGCGCCGAAAATCTCCGAGCGCGACCCTTACGCCCGGGAAACCATCCTGCCGACGCAGGCGCTGACGATGAACGCGGAACAGGGGCGCGCGCTGGGGGAGATCACCGCCGCCATGAACGGGAGTGGTGCGGCGCGCCGCCCGTTCCTCTTGCACGGGGTGACGGGCAGCGGCAAAACGGAAGTCTATTTGCAGGCCATCGCGCTGGCCCTGTTGCAGGGAAAGGGCGCGATTGTGCTGGTGCCGGAGATTTCCCTTACGCCGCAAACGGTGGAGCGGTTCAAGGCCCGCTTCAGCTCGGGTCCGCAGCAGACTTTGGTGGCGGTGCTGCACAGCCATTTGTCGGCGGGCGAACGGCATGACGAATGGCACAAAATCCGGCAGGGCCGGGCGCGCATCGCCATCGGGGCGCGCTCCGCCGTCTTCGCGCCGGTGGAGCGGCTGGGGCTGATCATCGTGGACGAGGAGCACGAGCATTCCTACAAACAGGAGGAGGCCCCGCGCTACCACGCGCGCGACGTGGCGGTGGTGCGCGCGCGCATGGAAGACGCGGTGGTGGTGCTCGGCTCGGCCACCCCCAGCATGGAAAGTTTTTACAACGCGCAAAAGGGAAAATACCGCCTGCTGGAAATGCCCACGCGGGCGGATGACAAGAAGATGCCGATCGTCCGGGTGGTGGATATGCGCCAGGTCGCGCGGAAGGCGAAGACCCACGCCATTTTTTCGCCGGTCTTGAAGGAGGCCATCCAGAAACGGCTGGAGCGAAAGGAGCAGACCCTGCTCTTCCTCAATCGCCGCGGCTTCTCCACCTCCCTGCAATGCCCGCTGTGCGGTTACGTGGCCCAATGCCCGGATTGCAGCGTGTCGCTGACGTATCACCGCCAGGAGGGAAAACTCAAGTGCCATATCTGCGGCCATGAGGCCGCGGCGCCCCGGGTCTGCCCCGATCCGAAATGCCGCAACCCGGCCATCCGCTACTCCGGGCTGGGGACCGAGCGGGTGGAAGCGGCGCTGGCGACGCTCTTTCCCCACGCGCGCGTCGAGCGCATGGACTCGGACACCTTGAAGCGCAAGGAGGATTACCGGCGCATTCTGGGCGACGTGCGGACGGGAAAGATTGACATCCTGGTGGGCACGCAGATGATCGCCAAGGGCCTGCATTTCCCCAATGTCACCCTGGTCGGCATTGTCCACGCGGACCTGGGGCTGCACATCCCGGATTTTCGCGGGAGCGAGCGGACTTTCCAATTATTGACACAGGTGGCGGGCCGGGCCGGGCGCGGCGACGTGGAGGGGGAGGTGCTCGTGCAGGCCTTCACCCCCTTCCATCCCGCCATCCAATACGCGCGCCGTCACGATTTTAACGGCTTTTACGAGCAGGAAATGGAGTTCCGGCGGCAATTGCGCTACCCGCCGGTCAGCCGCATCGCGCTGCTGCTGCTGCGGGGACGCAACGAGGAGAAGGTGAAATTCTCGGCGGATTATGTGAGGGGCCAACTGGCCAAGAGCACCGGGGCCATTTCGGATTTGATCATCAAAGGCCCCGCCGCCGCGCCCCTGGCCCGCACCAAAACGGAGTACCGCTGGCAAATCATGTTATTGACGCGGCAAATGAGCCGCTTGAGCCTGGCGCTGGCCGAATTGGAAGCGGGCCTGACCCTGCCCGACGAAGTCCGGATGACGGTGGATATTGACCCGGTGAATTTAATGTGAGATGGTGGTTTCCTTCCTCTATCAGCCCGTTAAAAAAGTCATATAATTGACTGAACAATTTTGACGTGGGAGCGTCAGATAGTCATGGCAATTGGACGACGCATCCCAAAACAAGACGAATTGTTCATCCCGACGGCCCAAGTGGCCACTGGCCCCGGCCATCCCTTCTACACCAAACTCAACGCCGTGCTGGCCGAGGCGGCCTTTGACGGGTTTGTCGAAAAGCTCTGCGCGCCTCCATTACAAGGAGGGCGGGCGGCCCAGCATTCCGCCAGGGGTTTATTTCCGCATGCTCTTCATCGGCTATTTCGAGGGCTTGGACAGCCCGCGTGGCATTGCCTGGCGCTGCGCCGACAGCCTGGGCCTGCGTTCCTTTCTGGACGTCGGATTGACAGAGGAAACCCCGGTTCATGCCTCTATGACCATTATTCGCCAGCGGTTGCCCGAATCAGTCTTTAATCGGGTATTTGTGTTTGTGTTGAATCTCTTGGAAGAGAAAGGGGTGTTGCGGGGCAAGACGGTGGCGATTGACGCCACCACCTTGGAGGCCAACGCGGCAATGAAGAGCATCGTGCGCAAAGACACCGGCCAGGACTGGAAGGAATACCTGCGCGGATTGGCCAAGGCCGAAGGGATCGAAACCCCCACGGAAGAAGAATTGCGGCGGCTGGATCGCGGGCGTAAGGGCAAGAAAGTCTCCAATGCGCAGTGGGAAAGCCCGACGGATCGGGACAGCCGGAGAGCCAAGATGAAGGACAGGCGCACCCATCTGGCCTACAAAGCCGAGCACGCGCTGGACCTGGAGAGCGAGGCCATTGTGGCAACGACGGTCACCTTTGCGGACAAGTCTGATCCGCAGAGCGGGCCGGTAACCTTGAGCTTGGCGGAAGCCAATCTGGTGTTGGCGGGCAGTGCCACGGAGA